>Ga0070741_10011153_pt1 | contig 16674 bp, 15 predicted proteins | sample Coa_R1_4_FD_66440 | JGI IMG/M metagenome (GOLD analysis project Ga0070741, IMG submission 66440) | Surface soil microbial communities from Centralia Pennsylvania, which are recovering from an underground coalmine fire - Coalmine... | ecosystem: Environmental > Terrestrial > Soil > Unclassified ...
GAAGGAGCATCCCGAAGCCATCAAGGGTTTCCTGCGCGCGCTGAACCATAGCATCAAGGATGCGATCGCCGATCCGCAAGCTGCGATCGATGCGGTTGCCAAGCGCGAGCCGCTGATCAAGCCGGCCATCGAACGCGCGCGGCTGGATGCGACGATGGCCGACGAGATGAGCCATCCGGAGATCGCCAAGATCGGCATCGGCGACATCAGCGACGATCACATGGCGAAGGCGATCGACATCTTGGTCAAGGCCAAGGAGCTGCCGCGCACCCCGAAAGTCGGCGAAATCTTCGATCGCAGTTTCCTGCCGCCGCTCGCCGAACGCCCAACCTCGGTGCGGCCCGCAAGTTGACAACCACCACGACACGTCATTGACAGAACGGACCGCTATATGAAGCTCTCTCTTGAAAACCGCGTGGTGGTGATCACCGGCCCCGCCAAGGGCATGGGCGCCGCGATCACCCGCGCCTTTGCGCGCGAAAGCTGTAAGCTGGCACTGCTCGGCCGCGACACCTCGGCGATCGAGCCTGTCGCCAGCGAAGTGACATCATCGGGCGGCAGCGCCATCGTGATTGCCTGCGATCTCACCGACGCGAAGCAATGCGACGCCGCGGCGGCCGAGACCAAGAGGGCTTTTGGCGGACGGATCGACGTGCTGGTCAATATCGCCGGCGGCTCGGGACCGATCGGCAAGACCGGCGTGCAGACGACGCCGGAAGAATTCGACGACATCGTCACGCTCAACATGAACGGCTGCTTCCACACCATGCGCGCGGTGCTGCCAACCATGATCGATCAGCGCTACGGCAAAATCGTCAATGTCGGCGGCACCTTCGGCATGCGCGGGCGCGCGGGACGCGTCGCCTACTCGGCGTCCAAATGGGGTCTGCGCGGCATCACCAAGAGCTTCGCGCTCGAGGTTGGCCAGCACAACATCAACGTCAATTGCGTTGCGCCCGGCATGGTCGACGGTCCGCGCTTCCGCGAAAAGGTCTGTCGCGACATGGCGCAAAAGCTCGGCATCTCGGAAGAGGAAGCGGCGCAACGTCACGCCGCCGACTATGCGCTGAAGCGCATCACCGTCGACGAGGACGTCGCCAACGCTTGCCTGTTTTTCGCCAGCGACGTGTCGCGCCAGATCACCGGCGTGGATCTGCCGGTCGACGGCGGTTGGGCGATGCTGTGAGGAGGACATCACCATGACAACGCCCGACAAGGCTGACCTCGTCATCAATGGCGGCACGATCGTCTCGCCTGACACCGAGGTCCGCGCCAGCATCGCAATCAAAGACGGGAAAATTCACGCGATCGGCGCAGCGGAGGCGATGCCAGCGGCGAACGAGACGCTGGATGCCAGCGGCATGCATGTGCTGCCCGGCGCGATCGACGTTCACGTACATTTCCGCGATCCCGGCTATTCGCACAAGGAAGATTTCGGCAGCGGAACTGCGGCCGCGGCGTTCGGCGGCGTCACCACCGTGTTCGACATGCCGAACACGATTCCGACCGTCGCCAATGCCGAAGTGCTCGCCGCCAAGCACAAACTCGCCTCCGAGAAGGCGTATGTCGATTACGGCCTCTATGCCGTGCTCGGCGAGGAAAGCCTCGAACATGTCGATGAGCTGGTTGAGACGGGCATCATCGGCTTCAAATGCTACATGGGCAACACTTTCGGCCGCATCCCTACGCCCTCCACCGGCGCGATGCTGGAGCTGTTCGAGCTCGTTGCGCCGACGGGAAAGCGCATCTCGCTGCACGCGGAGACGAATTCGATCATGGAGCGGCGGGAGTCTCGCTTGCGCGCTAGCGGCCGTACCGAGCCGATCGCGCATCTGGCCTCGCGGCCTGCCGTGGTCGCAGTCGAGGCGGTGTCGCGCGCGGCAATCCTTGCCGAATGGACCGGTGCGCGCATCCACGTGCTGCATATCTCCTCGGCCGCCGAATTGCGGCCATTAGCGGAAGCAAAATCGCGCGGCGTCGAAATCACCGGCGAGACCTGCCCGCATTATCTCTTGCTGTCGGAAAAGGACTACGAAAAATCCGCCGGCATCGTCCGCGTCAATCCACCGGTGCGCGAGGCGCCGAACCGGCAGCCGCTGTGGAACGCGCTGATGGACGGCACCATCGACATCATCGCGACCGATCACGCCCCGCATACGCCGGAGGAAAAAACCCGCAACGACATCTGGACGGTCGACTGCGGCTTTCCCGGCGTCGAGACCCAGATGCAGCTGATGCTCACCGAGGTCAATCGCGGCCGCGCCACCATTCACGACTATGTGCGCTGGAGTGCGGAGGCGCCCGCGAAGCAGTTCGGGCTTTATCCGCGCAAGGGCACGCTGACCGTCGGCTCCGATGCCGACATTGCGATCGTCGACATGAACCGCAAGTGGACGATCGACGATGCGAAGATCCAGTCGAAATCGAAGATCTCGCCATGGCAAGGCTGGCAATGCACGGCGCTGCCGATCCACACCATCGTGCGTGGCCGTTTCGCGATGAAGAACCGCGTGCTGATTGAGGCGGCGCGCGGCACCGGCCGTTCGGTGCATGCCATCCAGCATATGCCGCGGCCTTCGCCGAAGAATACTGACCAGACCATGGCGGCCGTCACCAGCAAGAAGAGCTAGCGCGATGGACGAATCCGCCTTGCTGCCTGCCGGGAACGTCATCGACCTCGAAAAGGTACGGGTCACGTTCGGCAGCGCCAGGAACAAGAGTCAGGTGACGGCGCTCGCGGAAACCTCGCTGCGCATCACCCACGGTGAATTCGTCGCGCTGGTCGGACCTTCCGGTTGCGGCAAGTCGACCATCTTGAAGCTCGTTGCGGGCACCCTCACCGCGACCGAAGGCAACGTGTTTGTCGCGGGGCGCGAGGTCGACGCCGAGACCGCACGGATCGGCATGGCGTTTCAGAATCCGACGCTGCTGCCGTGGTTGAATGTCCGCGACAACATCATGATGCCGCTCAAGATCGTGCAGCCGTTCAAGCAGGAGTTTGCCCGCAAGCGGCGCACTGAATATCGCGACCGCGTCGAGGAGTCGCTGGCGCGCGTCGGGCTTGCCGGCTTCGGCGACAAGTTTCCCTGGCAGCTTTCCGGCGGCATGCAGCAGCGCGCCTCGCTGTGCCGCGCCTTGATCCACGACCCGACGCTTCTGTTGCTCGACGAGCCCTTCGGCGCGCTCGACCAGTTCACCCGCGAGGAATTGTGGGAGATCATGCAGCAGCTCTGGATCGACAAGCGGCCGACGGTGCTGCTGGTCACGCACGACCTCAAGGAAGCCACTTATCTCGCCACCCGCATCTGCGTGATGCAGGCCAGGCCGGGGCGCATTGTCGCCGATTCCGTGGTGCCGTTCGCACGGCCGCGCACCATCGACATTTCCTTTCAGCCCGAATTCGTCTCCCTCACCCAGCGGCTGCGCGAGCGCATCGTCGCCGCCCGCGTCGCGCAGGAGGCCGTGTCATGAACGATAGCGCCCGCCGCCATATGCTGTCGGCCGCTTGCATTCTCGGTTTCTTCGTGGCCTGGGAGATCATCTGCGTCGTCTTCGATATCTCCGACATCGTGCTGCCGAAGCCGAGCCAGATCCTGGTGACGATGTGGACGCGCTTTCCGGCAATCTGGCCCCATGCGGTGCAGACACTCTATACGACGATGGTCGGCTTCGCGTTCGGCATCCTGTTCGGCGTCGCGCTCGGCGTCCTGATCGGTTCCTCGCGCCTCGCCTATGACGCGGTCTATCCGCTGCTGGTCGGGTTCTCGTCGATCCCGAAGGTCGCGGTGGTTCCGATCTTCGTGCTGTGGTTCGGCGCCGGCACGGTGCCGGCGGTGCTTACCGCGATGATCACCTGCATCTTCCCGATCGTCGTCAATGTCGCGACGGGCCTCGCCGCCACCGAACCCGAATTGCAGGACGTGATGCGAACACTGCGGGCGACGAAGTGGGAGATCCTCTGGAATATCGGCCTGCCGCGCACGATGCCGTATTTCTTTGCCTCACTGAAAGTCGCCGCATCGCTTGCTTTCGTCGGCGCGGTGATTTCCGAGACAGTCGCCTCCAACCGCGGCATCGGCAACCTGATGATGATCGCAAGCTCGAGCTTCGACGTGCCGCTGGTCTTTGCCGGTCTCTTTATTCTCGCCGCACTCGGCGTCGCGCTCTATGCAGGCTTCTCGCTGATCGAAGGCCGCGTCACCGGCTGGGCGATCCGCAGCGAAAATTTCGCCGGCGGTGGTTAGTTCTCTATACCAGGACCTCGACGTTGAAGGCGGCTGTGCGGAGCGCCTCGATGATCGACGTCAAATGAGCCCGGTCGCGGGTCTCGATCACGACCTCCAGAACCACGTCTTTGGCCGGCAAGACGGTAAAAATCCGCTGGTGCGAGACCTCGACGATATTCGCTCCGGCATTGCTCAGCACGGCGACCACCGCAGCCAATTGTCCGGGACGATCGACAATATCGAAGCGTAGCCGCGACAGGCGGCCTTCGCGGGCGAGCTGACGGGTCAATACGCCCGAGAGCAACCGCGTGTCGATATTGCCGCCGCTTAGCACGAGACCGAGCTTGCGGCCCTTGAAACGATTGGGATCGGCCAGCAAGGCGGCAAGGCCGACCGCGCCGGCGCCTTCGGTAAGCGATTTCTCGATCGTCAGTAAAAGGCTCAGCGCGTGCTCGACATGGTGCTCGTTGACGAGAACGATGTCGTCGACCAGCGCCCGCACGATGTCGGAGGTGATCGCGCCCGGCGCCTTGACGGCAATGCCCTCGGCCAGCGTGTCGCCGCGCATCGGCAGCGACTGCGCCTTGATCACATTGTACATCGACGGATAGAGCGCCGCCTGCACGCCGACAATCTCGATCGAAGGTTTTAGCGCCTTCGCCGCCACCGCCATGCCGGAGATGAGCCCGCCGCCTCCGATCGGCACGATCAAGGCGTCGAGATCCGCCTGCGCGGCCAGCATCTCCAGCGCGATCGTTCCCTGGCCGGCAATGATCAGCGGATCGTCATAGGGATGGATGTAGGTCAGGCCTCGCGTCTTGCCGTAGCTTCGCGCCAGCGACGCTGCTTCCTCGAGGGTCGCGCCGCCTTCGATCACGGTTGCGCCATGCCGGCGCGTGTTCTCGATCTTCACTGTCGGCGTGCCCACCGGAACGAAAATGGTCGCCGGGATCGACAGCCGCGCGGCGTGATAGGCGACGCCCTGCGCGTGATTGCCGGCGGAGGCTGCGATCACGCCCTGCTTGCGCTGGTCGGGAGAGAGCGCGGCAAGCCGGTTGAGCGCGCCGCGCTCCTTGAAGGTCGCCGTGAATTGCAGGTTCTCGAACTTGAGCCAGATCTGGCTGCCTGTGATGTCCGACAGCGTGCGGCTGTGATCGAAACTGGTCCGCTTGACGAAGCCGGCGAGCGTTGCTGCTGCGGCTTCGACGTCGCTTAAGCTGACCGGCAGACTTGCAGGAGCGCCATTCTTGGTCATTGCGTTTCAAACCTCCGGCGGCAACAGCCGTGCCGATCTCGGCGGCGATCCCGCCGACGCGACTCATTCTACCTCAAAGGCAACGGATTTGGGCGGCCCTCAGGCCGCGTTCTGCGAGCGGCCCTGGCCTTCGTCGGTCACGCCGGCGTCGAGAATGACGCGATCGAGGCTGGAAGCGCTGGCTTCGCACATCACCTGCGAGACGATATTGCCCGACCTCTCGAAGGCTTGCGCCAGCGCTTCGAACTGGGCCTTGGCCGCCAGCAAGGCCGATAGCGGAGCGGCGATTACGCCGAACGCGAGCACCGGCGGCTGCTCCTCGATCGCCGCGACACGTGCCTCGGCCTCCTCGGCACGTTGCAGGAACTCGCTTTGCCGGCGCTCCATCTCCGCGACGACGAATTCGTTGCGCGACTGCTGCTCGGCGAGCCGGGATTTCAGCCCGAGGATTTCATATTCGAACGCGCCAAGGCGGGCGTCGAGTGCCTTGCGCGCTTCCGCGCTCGCATCGCCCTTCGCGCGCTCGATCCGAAGAAGCTCCTTGGTCTCGTTCAGGAGGTCGATGTGGGCTTGCAGCATCCTCGCCGCACAGAGCAGGTTTTCCGAGTTGGCGCCGTTCGACATCAGGTCGGCAAACCGGTGCAGAAATCGCAGGATGTTGGTTGTTTCGGCCGCATCCGGCCAGCTTGCATTTGTCTCGGTCATGAAACCCGAAGCGTCGAAAGCAAAATCCAAAAGGACTTTGGCCTCAACGCAATGCGAGACCGAAACCAGGCCAGCGTCCTACCCCGAATCAGCAGGCTACAAGAATCGCCGCGCGCCCGCGCGTCATTCCCATCCCCAATTTCCACTTATCCCGCCCTTTTCGGCCTGGATTGGCCCATAACTGACGGCTCCCCCGTAGTCCCCCGGCCCGTATTCGCACGGTTCCACAAATTAACCGATGGCGCCGGGCGGGCGGGATAGATTGCCCGCGCCTCAACAACCAAAACGGGAAAGGCGTTAGACATGATTGCCGCACCGATCTGCATGACCTGCAACGTCGAACGGACCCTGGTCAGCATCCAGCCCACGCGCAATCGTCACGACGTGCGGCAATATGAATGCCCGAAATGCCGCGGCGCCTTCCGCCTTGTCATCCAGCGCGTATCGCTCGATGCCGATGAGGTGACATTTGAGGCGCCCACGTTGAAGGTTGGCGCGCGATAGAGCCTTAGCGCGTTAGCTTTGGCCAGCCGTGTAATGTGCCGGCTTTTTGTTTGCGCCGTTCGCTAACGGCCGCGCTACCGCTCGGCCTGCTCGGGCGCGTTATGCTAGCGCAAATCGTTGCCGTCCCCTGAGCAACAGCCCCGCCACAATGACGAAGTTGACCGCGTTCCAGACGAAGCCGTTGAGGAACGCCGCCGCGTAAGAGCCGGTGGCGTCGAAGATCACGCCCGAGATCCAGCCGCCGAACGACATGCCGAGGACCGACGCGAAGATCACAATGCCGACGCGGGTCGCGGCCTCGCGCGCGGGCATCGCCTCGCGCACGATAATGGCATAGCTCGGCACGATCCCGCCCTGGAACAGGCCGAACATCCCGGAGATGATGTAAAGCGACGTGAGGCTGTCGAAGAACAGATAGAACAGGAGCGCGAAGGCCTGCGCGGCGGAGCCGATCAGCAGCGTCCGCAATCCCCCGATCCGGTCTGCGAGGAAGCCCGAACCGATCCGGCTGACGATGCCAAGTCCCATCATCAACGACAGCAACTCCGCGCCGCGCGCCACGCCGTAACCGAGGTCGCCGCAATAGGCGACGATATGAACCTGCGGCATCGCCATCGCCACGCAACAGGAAATGCTCGCGATCGACAGCAGCGCGGTCAGCGTATTGGTCGACAGATGAAGATCGACCTGCGGCGGCGGCGCATTGGCATGATCGCGCGTTCCGTGGCCGCCCATGATCGCGCGCAATCCGAGCAGCAGAACCGCCATCGCAACACTGCAGAAGATGCCGATCGCAATATGGGTGGAGCGCCAGCCGATCGTTTGCACGCCCCAATTGACCAGCGGCGGCCAGATCGTGCCGCCGACATAATTGCCACTCGCCACGATCGTCACCGCGAGGCCGCGATAGCGCACGAACCAGTGCGAGACCTCCGCCATCAACGGCGCAAAGGTGACCGACGCGCCGAGCCCGATCAGGAGGTAGACCAGGTTGAACTGCCAAAGCCTCGCGGCGAGCCCGGCAAGCACAAAGGACACCCCGAGCACCGCGATGCTCAAGGCGATCGCCGCCACGATGCCGAAGCGATCGGTGATCCGCCCCGTCACGACGGCGCCAAGCCCGAAACCGAGAAAGGTCATGGTGGTGGCGAGCGACACGGCGCCGCGGGTCGCCGCGAAATCGGCCTGCACCACCGGCAGAACGACCACCACCGCCCACATCCCGACGGCGCCGATCGAGCCGATCAGGAGCGCAAAGCCAAGCTGGATCCAGGCCTGACGCGAGTCAGGCACGAAAGCGCGCGAATGTCGGGTGAAGTCTGCGGAAGTGTCCACGGCGAAGGCAAATTCGCCGCAAATGATGCCCACAGTCAACCCACAATGCCGCGATATTGGGCATGCGGATGCGCAAGGCTTCTTGCCACATGCTGACGAGCCTGACGCGAGGACGACCGCGCCAAGGCGCCGTTGCAAGCCCATGGCGGCCCCGCGCGCCGGATTTATCCACAACTTTTGTGTGCAGGATCAGTGTTTGGCAATCCGAAAGTCGGGGAGCATTCGCTCTTATTTTCAATGACGGAGAAGCATTATGAGTTTCAAGCATGATATCGATTTCGATCATATCGATGAGGCCATGCTGCAAAGCTACCGGAGCTTGCGCACCCGGATCGGCTTCCTTGCGATCGCCTTTCCGCTGATTTTGATCGCCGTCGGCAAATTCTGGAACATCGATATCCAGCAGACCTTGAGCAACTACTATTTCGCCGAAGACACCGCCCACATCGACCGTTATCCCGTGCGGCTCTGGTTCTGCGGCATCCTGTTTGTGGTCGGCTTTTTCCTGGCGAGGTATCCGGGCTTTACCAAGCACGAGGAAAAATGGCTCAACGCTGCCGGCATCTTTGCGACGTGCATTGCCATCTTCCCGATGTCGACCGACAAGGGAAATGAATATGATTTCTTGCTGGCATGGACTGGCCTGACCCAGCAGATCTCGCTGCATGGAATCTTCGCGGTGCTGGCGTTTGGCTGCATCGCCGTGGTGATCGTCTGGTATTCCGACGCGACTTTGAAGGAGCTCGAGAAAACAGACCCGGCTGCTTACACGCGCTACAACTGGGCCTATCGCGGCATCGGCGCCTTCATGATCCTGTCGATCGGCCAAGGCGACTACATCCTGGCCGCCGAATGGGCAGGCATCTGGGCATTCGCCGCCTACTGGTTCGTCAAGAACAGTGAAATGAAGCGGGTCGGTCACGCGTTGAAAGCGCGAAAGGCCCTGCTGCCGCATCGAGAGCCGCCCGATCTATCCGGCAGGCTCTGATCAACACCGCAAGTCCCGCGCGTTCGGCGGCGGCGAAAGCGACTCGCCGCCGCTTTCCCATGGCAAATCGGAAATCAACCCCGCGTTAACCCTTTGCTAACCATACACCGGGCAAAAATTGCCCAGTGGTCCGATTCAAGCATTCGCATCCCTTCTCAGCTGGCACCTTTGCGAATGCTTGAATCATAGGACCACTGGCAAACATAAGTGACTGGTGGAGTTTTGGATTTGACATTCGCTAAAGACCCCGCGGCCAGGTGGGGGCGAATGTCAAATCCACTCCACCAGTTGCGAAGAAGTCGAGTGTCGTCAGCCGCGTAAAACGGGGGAGTACCTCGTGGACGCCAGTGCGGTGCCTCACTTTCGAAACGGCGGGCCTGCGCCCGCCGCGCAGACGTTTGGCCGCCGCCAACGGCATTCGCGGGAGGAACAGGGGAACATGGCTGATATTACCGCGGGTCAAGGCGGCGCGGCGCCCTCCACCTTCAGCCTCAGCGAAATCGGCAACATCATCAAGCGCGGCGATCTCGCGCTCGCCTTCGGCATTCTCACCATCCTGGTGGTGCTGATCCTCCCTCTGCCCTCGGTCATCCTCGACCTGTTCCTGGCGATCTCGATCACGCTGTCGATCCTGATCCTGATGACGTCGCTGTTCATCCAGGCGCCGCTGGAATTCTCGGCCTTTCCGACCATCCTGTTGATCTCGACCATGCTGCGGCTGTCGCTCAACCTTGCCTCGACGCGGCTCATCCTGTCGCACGGCCACGAAGGCACCGACGCCGCCGGCCACGTCATCGAGGCGTTCGGCGGCTTCGTGATGGGCGGCAATTTCGTCATCGGCATCATCGTCTTTGCGATTCTCGTCATCGTGAACTTCGTCGTCATCACCAAGGGTTCGGGCCGCATCGCCGAAGTCGCGGCGCGCTTCCACCTCGATTCGATGCCCGGCAAGCAGATGGCGATCGACGCCGACCTGTCCGCCGGACTGATCGACGAAAAGGTCGCCAAGGAACGGCGCAAGGCGCTGGAAGACGAAAGCGGCTTCTTCGGCGCCATGGACGGCGCCTCGAAGTTCGTGCGCGGCGACGCGGTCGCGGGCCTGCTCGTCGTGTTCATCAACATCGTCGGCGGCATCATCATCGGCGTCGCCCAGCAATCCCTGAGTTTTTCCGAAGCCGCCCATACCTACACGCTGCTGACCGTCGGCGACGGCCTCGTCACGCAAATCCCGGCGCTGATCGTTTCGACCGCGGCGGGCCTCCTGGTTTCCAAGGCCGGCGTCTCCGGCGCGGCCGACAAGGCGCTGATGAAGCAATTGTCCGGCTATCCGCAGGCGCTTGGCATGTCGGCCGGCGTCATGCTGGTGCTGTCGCTCTTGCCGGGCATTCCGATGCTGCCGTTTCTGGCGCTCGGCGGTGGTGCCGCGGCGCTTGCCTTCTATGCCCGCAAGCACAAGCGCGCGGCGACGCAAGCTGCCGCAACCGCAGCGGCGGCAGCGCCCGCAGCGGGCAATGCGGCAGCGGCGGCTGAAGAGCCGATCTCCGCGGCGCTCAAGATCGACGATCTCAAGATCGAACTCGGCTATGCGCTGTTGCCGCTGGTGAATGGCCCCGACGGCACCGACCGCCTGACCGAGCAGATCAAGGCGCTGCGCCGCTCACTCGCGATCGAAATGGGCTTCGTGATGCCGTCGGTGCGCATCCTCGACAACGTGCAGCTCGAGGCGAACACCTACATCATCAAGATCAAGGAAGTGGACGCCGGCACGGGACGGATCTGGCCGAACCAGTTCATGGCCATGGACCCCGGCGGCGGGCAGGTCGATGTGCCCGGCATCCACACCACCGAGCCGACCTTTGGGCTGCCCGCGACCTGGGTCGATGCCAGCCTGAAGGAAGAGGCCTCGCTGAAGGGCTATACGGTGGTCGATTCCGCGACCGTGATGTCGACCCATCTCACGGAACTGCTCAAGAACAACATGTCGGACCTGTTGTCCTATGGCGAGGTGCAGAAGCTCATCAAGGAGCTGCCGAAGGAGCAAGGCGAACTGGTCAAGGATATCGTGCCGGCCCAGATCACCATCTCCGGCATCCAGCGCGTGCTTCAGCTGCTCTTGGCCGAGCGCATCTCGATCCGCGATCTCTCCACCATTCTCGAAGGCATTGCCGATGCGCTCGCCTTCTCGCGCAATCCCGCGACCGTGGTCGAGCATGTCCGCGCCCGCCTGGCGCGCCAGATCTGCGCGCAAAACACCACGCACAACGGCTATCTGCCGCTGATCGCGCTGTCGGCGAAATGGGAGCAGGCTTTTGCGGAGTCGCTGGTCGGCCAGGGCGAAGAGCGCAGCCTTGCCATGCAGCCGTCGCGCCTCTCGGAATTCATGACGATCGTGCGCGAGCGGTTCGAACAGGCCGCACGCGAAGGCGAATCTCCGGTGCTGGTTACCTCCGCCGCGATCCGGCCCTTCGTTCGTTCCCTGGTTGAGCGCTTCCGCGCCCAGACCACCGTGCTGTCGCAGGCGGAAATCCACCCCCGCGCGCGGCTGAAGACCGTCGGCAGCGTCTAGCTCAGGCCAAACCGCAAAAAGGCGGCGGACGGACAGCCCGTCCGCGAAGCAGTGCGGTTCGGTGCGTGTTTTTTAGCCACAGGCAACTGATTTCTTGCTTTTCCGTAATCTGCGGCGTTTTGTCGTGGGAAACTGGGGACAGTTTACTAAGTAACTATAAATACTATTTAATTTTGACTTTTTCGACCGTCAGACGCAAAAATGATCGCGAAAGATCACGTCTGATCACTGCCTTGTGATCGCCTCTGGGGAAACGAAAGGCGCATTCTTACGTTTCTAGGCGCGAGGTGAGTGAACCTGCTGGCGGATGAGGACGACGAATCCGCGATAACAAGGGCAGGCGGCAGGAGGCAGGAATGAATCATTCGATTTACAGCGCCGACCGCACGACACACCTCAAGATTGTGGTGTTGGCACTGGTCGCGGGAATCGCGGTCGCTGGCTTTGGAATTTCGGCTCGCACGTTCTCAGATGACGGCTCAACGCAGACTGCGCGCGTCATCAAAGCAGGCAAGCCGGTTGTTGTAACGAGTTCGAACACGATGGTGGTGCGTTAAGTAGAGTTTTTGCGAATTCACGTGGCTTTACCAGCCCCCCAAAGTCCGCGTGGATAATGGAAGACCCAACTGTCCCCCAAGTTGGCCCCACGAAAACGCCCGCTCCCCACGGGCGTTTTCTTTTTGTGGAATCGGCTGTGATGCAACCGCTTTCGTCATCGCGAGCGAAAGCGAAGACACTCTGGATCGCTTCGTCGCACAAGCGCTCCTCGCGATGACGCTGGGCGCGTCTTATCGCGCCGGCGGCGGCACGGTCTCGATCAGCTTGCCGGTGATGATGGGCGCCGAATGCGGATTGCCGTCGGGCGATCCACCGGCCTGTTCGACCGTCACCGCGAAGGTCGCCGACTTCACCATCTCGGGGTCATAGGAGGCGAGCACGGGGCGCGAGGTGAATTCGTTCGCCCCGATCACGCCGAGCGAACGCGGTTTGCCCAGTCTGTCGGAGATCAGCCATAGCTCGAAGCTCGAGCCCGCTTCGGCCGCCGTGCCGACCTTGCGCACGGTGAAATTCCGCGTCGCGCCGTCGACGGTCAGTATGAAGGCCGGCCCGCCGCCCTCCTTCTGCAGCACGGCGACATATTGCGCCGATGGCAGTGGCGCGGCCGGCGTCTTGACTTCGACGACCTGCGTCTTCGGCTGCGGCCGCATGCTGTCCGGCAACAGATCCGGCATCGACGCACCGACGCCGATCATCACCACCAGAGCCGCCGCGATGGCCGACGTTGCGGTCGCAATCATGCGCCAGCGCCGCGCATAGGCCGCGAGCTCGACGACGTTGGACGGCGCGGTAGCAGCGATGGGCGCGGCGCCCTCGATCCCGGGCGCAATCGACGGCGGCTCGGCTTGCGGCAAAACGATCGGCGACTGCGCTTGCGAATGACCGATCGCGGCCCTGATCCTTTCCCACACTTCAGCGCGCGGCTCGACCGAACCGACCATCTGGTTGAGCGCGCCGAGCTTGTGCTCCCACGCGAGAACCATGCCCGCGAACTCCTTGTCCACGGACATCATGGTTTCGACCTGCGCCCGCTCCTCGGCATTCAGTGTGCCGAGCGCATATTCCGCGGCGAGCGCGATATGGTCCTCGCTATAGGCCATCTAGAGTCCGAGACACTCCCTGATATCCATCATGCTACGTCGCAGCCATGTCTTCACCGTGTTCACGGGCGCTGCGAATTTCTCGGCGAGCTGCTCGCGGCTCCAGCCGTTGTAATAGGCCAGCAGCACGAGTTTTTGCCGATCGGGCTCCAGCCGCCCGACACACTCCAGAAGCCGTTTCAGGTCTTCCGTCATCTCGCGCCGCGCCAGCGGATCGGGCGTGTCGGCTGCCACTTCCATGGCCGCCGGCTCTTCCTCGATCGAGGCCTCGCTGCGTTTGCGCACCACGTCGATGGCCCGATTGCGGGCAATCGACGCCATCCAGGTGATGGGCGACGACTGGCCCGGATTGAACTGTCCGGCGCTGTTCCAGATCTTGACGTAGGTCTCCTGGATGACCTCCTCGGCAAGATCCTGTCGCCGCAAGATACGCAAAACGACGCCAAAGAGTTTCGCCCGCGTGGCCGCGTAGAGCCGCTCGAACGCGGCCTGATCGCCCTTCGCGACAGCAGCAATCAGCCAGACCAGCTCAGCTGGCGTCAGCATTCAATTCCCCCAAAGTCGCGACTGCCTTACAGGCCTGCGCAAGCTGTGTCCTATCACATCTTGGGGCAAATCGGTCTGCCGGGAAAGCTGCGGCAAGGCTGAGGTTGGGGGCGCATGCGAAACGCAGCAAACAAAAAACCCGGTCCTCTTCGGGTCCGGGTTTCGGTCGTCCGATAGCGGTGTCGACGGATCAGATGAGCCTCAGGCGACCCCAAGCCGGGCGCGCATCAAGCCGATGCTATCCATATCGGCCTGCTCGCGGGCGCTCTCTTCGGCGCGCTCGCGCGCCTGGTCACGCTCGTCCAGGAGCTCGACCTTCTTGAGTTCGTCGAAGGCCTCGGCGAGAAGGCTGCGAGCTTCCTCAAGCTGAACGCGCAGCTCTTCGGCGGAGCGGGTGAGATTTTCCCGGCGCTGGATCGCGGCCTTGGCATAGGTCGGATAGGCGAAGTGCGAAGGATCGTTGATTCCGGCGCGTTCCTGTTCGGTCTGGATTTCGCGCTCCAGGTCGACCGACATCCGCTGAAAGTCGGCGATCATGCTCTCGATCTGCGAGACCCGGCGGCGCTTTTCGTCGACCTGAAATTTCTTCAGACGGATAAGCGTTTCACGTGACTTCATCGACTCATACTCCCCAGAAGTCCCAATCTGGCTAAGGGACAGCACCGGCTCCCCGTCGGGGCCCCGCCGGCATCACAACTGTGGCGCGGATGATGGCCTGACAAAGTTAGCGTTCCGTTTCCAGACCCTTCAGAATTCGATCTAATCGCCCGTAACCTTCCTTCAGGGCGGTGGATTCGTCCTTGGCCTGGCGCAAAAAGGCCTCCAGCGGCTCGTGCAGGCGAATGGCCTCGTCGACCTCGAGGCTCGAGCCCGCTTTATAGGCCCCTAACCGGATCAACTCTTCCATGTCGGCATAGGTCGACATCACCTGACGGGCCTTGGTGATGATAGGCAAAAAGGCCGGATCGGCCGATTTCGGCATCGTGCGCGAGACCGACTTCAGGACATTGATTGCCGGAAACCGCCCGCGCTCGGCGATGCGCCGCTCCATCACGATGTGACCGTCGAGGATGCCGCGAACCGCATCGGCAATCGGCTCATTATGATCGTCGCCGTCGACCAGCACCGTAAAGATGCCGGTGATGGTGCCCTGGCCCGCGCCGGGACCGGCGCGCTCCAGGAGTTTCGGCAGTTCGGTGAACACGGTCGGCGTGTAACCCTTGGCGGTCGGCGGCTCGCCGGCGGACAGGCCGATCTCGCGCTGCGCCATCGCAAAGCGCGTCACCGAGTCCATGAGGCAAAGGACGTCCTTGTCCTCGTCGCGAAAGTGCTCGGCGATCGCGAGCGTCAGATACGCCGCCTGCCGCCGCATCAATGCCGGCTCGTCGGATGTCGCGACCACCACCACGGAACGCGCGAGACCCTCGTCGCCGAGATCGTCCTGCAGGAATTCCTGTACCTCGCGGCCGCGTTCGCCGACGAGGCCAATCACTGTAATGTCGGCGTCGACGTTGCGCGCCAGCATCGACAGCAGCACCGATTTGCCGACGCCGGAACCGGCGAAGATGCCCATGCGCTGGCCGCGGCAGCAGGTAAGAAACGTGTTGAGCCCGCGCACGCCGAGATCGAGCGGGGTGCCGACCCGCTTGCGCGAATGCGCCGGCGGCGGCGTGTTGCGGTACGGCACCGGCGAGGCGCCCTGCTCCAGCGGCCCCTTGCCGTCGATCGGCTCGCCCATCGCGTTGAGAACGCGCCCGAGCCACCTCGCCGACGGCCGCACCTGATTGCCGGAATTGCCGATCACGGCGCGGCAGCCGCGCCTCACCCCGTCGAGACCGGCGAACGGCATCACGACCGCGTTGTTGCCGGTGAAGCCGATGACCTCGCAGGGGATGAAGCGGTTGCCGCCGGTGTCGATCACGATGCGGGCGCCGACGCTCATGGCGTGGATGGGACCGGCAATCTCAACCATCAGTCCGCGCACGCCGACGACGCGGCCATAGATGTTGATGCCGTCGATATCGCTGATCTGTTCGGCGAGCGCCTTCATTGCGAAAACCTTAAGTTTTCGCAGCTTGGGCGGTGAACCTTAACTTGGTGTTTACTCGCATCATTAATCATTACGTCACTGTCTTTGGTGACTGAGGACGCTCGACCTGGCTCCAGGAAGGGCGAATCTTGAGAGTCGGTTAGACCCGCCTCTTAATGTAGAGCTTGAGCGAGATCGGATACAAAAAGCTGCTTCGACGCAATATCTTAGGGCGATTCGAAAAAAATTGCACCTACGGGCCTTGCGGATCAGAATCAGATTTTGTTAACCATATCCCGTCAGGATCCGAATCAGTTGTTCAAAGGCGTTTTGAGTGCCGCAAGTGCGGCCGACCTGACGCCCGGAGCGGCGACTATAGGGGACTGGCATGCGCGTTTTGCTGATAGAAGATGACAGCGCCGTCGCGCAGTCGATCGAGTTGATGCTGAAATCCGAGAGTTTTAACGTCTATACGACGGATCTCGGTGAAGAAGGCGTCGATCTCGGCAAGCTTTACGATTACGACATTATCCTTCTCGACCTGAACCTGCCCGACATGTCCGGTTACGACGTGCTCAAGCAGCTCAGGGTTTCCAAGATCAAGACCCCCATTCTGATCCTCTCGGGCCTTGCCGGCATCGAGGACAAGGTCAAGGGTCTCGGCGTCGGCGCCGACGACTACATGACCAAGCCGTTCCACAAGGACGAACTGGTCGCCCGCATCCATGCGATCGTGCGCCGGTCCAAGGGTCACGCCCAGTCGGTCATCCAGACCGGCGATCTCGTGGTCAATCTCGACACCAAGACGGTCGAGGTCGGCGGCCAGCGCGTGCACCTGACGGGCAAGGAATACCAGATGCTG
>Ga0070741_10011154_pt1 | contig 16673 bp, 17 predicted proteins | sample Coa_R1_4_FD_66440 | JGI IMG/M metagenome (GOLD analysis project Ga0070741, IMG submission 66440) | Surface soil microbial communities from Centralia Pennsylvania, which are recovering from an underground coalmine fire - Coalmine... | ecosystem: Environmental > Terrestrial > Soil > Unclassified ...
ATGCGTTTGAGGGCTTCAAGCTGTTTGTCGCTGGCAGGCTTTTCTCGCCAAGGCGCATCTTTGCTGCCAAGCTGATTGTGGTAGAGCATGCTCGTTGCCTCATGGATCAGTGCCACCTGCTGCCACAAGGGCAGATAGCTGCGTTCGATCCACTGATGGGTTGGCTCTTTTCCTTGTGCCATGATATACAACCTGGAACGATAGAGGCCACTGCCCAGACGATCTGGTTCCACAATGGCGACAACATCGCTGCGGACCATTGTAAAGTAGCTACCACGGTAGGCATTCCAGCGGTAGGGCGATTGCCCAATGGGGTCGAGAATGGAGAGTCCAGTTTGCACCCTGGCTCCCATGATGGCCTTGAGCAAAGTAGACGTCTGTTCTGATGTTGCGTCTGTCTGCCGGTGAGGACGTGGGTCTCCTCTTGCGTGCTCACGCCAACAATCTGTGGCAAGACCATCTGGTGGGTGAGTTCTGGGTGATTGCCCATCACATCGATCACCAAGCAGTCGCGCTTGCCTGGAGCCTTGCGCATGCCTCGACCAAGCATTTGAACATAGAAGCCTGGAGAACGTGTAGGGCGAGCAATCACCAGGGCGGCAATCGCAGGGAAGTCAAATCCCTCCGTCAAGAGGGCACAGTTACAGACGACCTGGATGTCCCCTGCACGCCAAGCGGCGTAGAGCCGTTCGCGTTGGGTCTGGTTAGTACGACCAGAGACAGCAACAGCGGAGAGTCCAGCACGGCAAAACACGTCAGCGAGTTGTTCAGCATGCTCGACAGACATGGCAAAGACGAGGGTCGGGCGTTGCTCCAAGTGGGGAACTACCTGCCGCACTAACGCTTCCATAAGGGCTGTACGTAGGAGCATCTGTATCAATTCTCGTTCAGCGTAGTCAAGCTCTTCGCTATACACCGTCGTAGGAATAGCAGAAAGATCGATGTCGAGAGGAAGAGGCATCCAGGTCAAAGGTGCAAGCCAACCAGCTCGAATCATCTCGGGGATCTCGCGCATGAAAGCACAGGTGGGCAGCAAGGAAAACATACTCTTGCTATCTCCCCGATAAGGCGTAGCTGTAAACCCAATGGTAATGATCTGCTCGTGAGTGTAATACCTCTAAAGAGCGGTCAGGATCTGCTCGTAGGCTGAACCTGGCACGGCGTGATGTGATTCATCAATGAGGGTCGTGTTCACCGGGACAGGACTGGCCTCAAGGAAGGCTGGCAACATCGCCAGAAGGGATTGGGGAGTGGCAACAACGACAGACTGATCGATCTGCTGATACCCTTGCATGAGCAGTCCCACATCGTGTCCTTCCTGTGTCAGTTCTCTGGTTAACTGGAGGACGAGGTCCTGGAGGTGAACCAGCACCAGGACGCGTCCCTGTTCTCTGGCATGTGTCGCCAGCGCTGCTAGAAGCACGCTTTTGCCTGTCCCTGTCGGCAAGGAGACATAGAGCCGGTGGTATCCCTCCTCAAGACGTTGTTGTACGTGACAAAGTGCGAGGCGTTGATAATTTCGGAGTTCCTTCATGTTTCACCATTTCTCTATCTTTGTGCATGCATTCTCTCTAAGCGTCTTACAGGAAACCGAGGAAGAGGCTGAATGTGTCATTCCTTGCTTACGCAGCGCTTGAGAGGACAAAAGACACTGTAGCAAACTGAGGCAGGCAGCAAGGGGGTAAGTGAGGCGTGAGGACCAGGGCAAGATAAGGGTAGGTCGTGAGCAGATTTTGATAGAAGCGGCAGTTGCACTTATTGAGACACCAGTGAGAGATGTGCATGGAACCCTACAGTGACACTTTTAAGTTGAGCAGTAATCTCCTTTAGCTACCAGGGGTAGTGCATCACATGAAGCTGATGGTCCTTTGCAGATTGTAGCGATGCAAGAAGAGGTCGAGGTAAGCAGTATGCATCAGAGGAGGTTTGAAGAAAGAGAGTGTTTTGCGAACAAACCAGCCAAGACGCTACCGAAGCATTGCCGAGCGTGTGGAGTTGCGTGCGATACAGGTGGCAGAGTTGTTGTTCACGATCACAGGTATGATCTATGCACTTCCACTGCGTGGTCCCAAACAGGTGTGTCAGGTGTTGCTGTATTCGTTCGTCTGGATGAGCAAGAAAACGGTTGATCTCTTCATACATGAAAGTGATGAGGACTTCGCTGTAGGGGTGCTGCATCAGGCGAGCAATGAGAGACATTGGCACATCAGAGAAGCCAAAGGGATCGATAAAGGTAAATAGTGGAGGGATGCCTGTCTGTTGCTTTTCTACAGAAGCCAGCCATCGCTTCATGACTACGGCAAAGGTTCCTTTTTCGATCAGACAATCGAGAGCCGTGAGCACCGGGTACTCTTGTTTCCGCCTCTTGAGAAGGAAGTACAGATGATGCTGTCTCTTGAGCTTTTCCTCGATACACAGGAGCGCTATCCTACTCAGGTGTTGAGGGTCAGTGGTAGATCGCAGGAGCGCGTCGATGGCAACGAGTGGCGAGCCCATTTCACCTCCTGTATATTCACCTGGACCTGCAAAACCATCGATCAGGCAAAGAGACGCATGCTGGTTCAGCATCGTTGGAAACCACCACTCAAGGTAGCTACGGAGGATTTCATGCTTGATGCCCGTCAGTTCTGGCATCTCCCAGAGGGTGGTACGCGGAGCACGCATTGTATGTTACCCTTCTTTGCTCATGCATGCACGACAGATTAAAGGAACTCTACGAATGTTTTGTCTTCTGGAAATGTCCCTTTTCTTCTTTTGTAGCCAGGATCAGTGAGATGAACGCGGATCTTTGGCGGCGAGGAGGCTTCCATTGGCGCAAGTGCGTTCTGTTTGCAGGAGACATAGGGAGTCTCAGCCAGGACATATTCTTCGATCTCTTCGATAGGGACTGTCTGCCCCCGAAATTGGTTGTTGAGCAATCTTTGCAGATCTGCATAGTTGGGTTCAGTGAGTAAAAGGGGCTGATAGGGATTACTGAAGTCGGAGAATTCAAAGGCTCCTGTGGGATCAACTCCCCACATAGCGCGTTTCATCTCCGTTAAGCCCTTGCGGTTATTTGTGCCGAAAAAAAGAAAATAATCGGTTGCGTTGTGTTGGTTTCGCATCCGAAATGAGCGTACGTACTTCGCGCCACCTGCCGTGAGAAGCTGATGGCGATAGAGATCGTGTTGGCGGCGCATTCGCTCGGTCGCATCAGGCTCATCATGCGTGATCTGTCGCCAGTCCCTGGTCCCAAAGAGGGTATCATAATGTTGCTCTTTGGTACGGTAATCCACAGAGAGAAAGCGGTTAATCTCTTCGGACATACAGGTGATCAGGACTTCACACATAGGAAGCCGTAGAATACTAGCAATCACGCCGAGAGGTGTATGTGAGTACCCAAAGGGATCAATAAAGACGAAGGTGGGATGAGGGTTGCCTCTTGCGTGCTGACGTTCCATGATGGTGAGAAGCTTTCCTATTTCATCAACAAATGTTCCGGTGATAATGCGTGGTTGTAATCTGGGCGGGCAAGAGAGTTCTTGCTTCTGTTGCTCCAGGAGTTTCTGGAGATGTTGACTCCTTTTGGGGTCCTGCTCGATACAGATGAGTTCCACCGATCCTCTATGGAGAGCATCTTGCACTTCCTTATCGGAATGTGTGAGTAATGTTTGGAGAGCAATAAGGGGAGAACCGATCTCACCGTTCTCATATTCGCCTGGACCCGCGAAACCATCAATAATGCGAGCGCGCCCACAATAGTTGATAAGAATAGGAACCCATGCCCCAAGATAACGGCGGAGCATTTCGTGTTTGGCCTGCGTATGCCTGTCCATCGACCAGATGGTGGATTGGGGAGCTGTCATATACCTGTTTTCCTTCTTGTGTAGAAAGACAACGACTTGTAGCCAGCACTACAAAGATGACTGTGAAATGACGTAGGCACGAGGAGGACTACTACACTCGACAAACGAAGGAAGTACATCTGTTCTAGATAATTTGTTCAAAAACCACAATAAGAGGTTATAAGTATTACATATCCATTATTATGCAATACTATAACCTCTTTTGCAAGTTTTGCTCACTATATTAGTGAATATAGTTCAATCGTTATCTCTTTACAGGCAACTCACGTCTGCGTATTGCTTCCCGATCACGATAGCTCACATGACAGGCGCAGGGCATGCTGGTGAGATCTCCAGCTTTCAAGAAGAGCAGAGCTTCGGCTGGATCAGCCTTACAGGGAGTCGTTTTCACGTGGGACATGTGGTAGTGAGCAAGCATGGCTCTGATCCAATGATAGAGTCGTTGCTGACGGTGCACTGAGGGACGGTATTTATGGGCTTTGACGGCTGGCTCCATTTCCGTGAGCAGGGAGGAGACAATATGCTCGGGAAATGAGGCTCGTAGGATGGCTGGCATCTGGGGAGAGAAACGAAGAATATCAATGGTCATACGCTTGAGGCGAGGACCCAGAAGATCGTCCATCATCTCGAAAAGTTGGCGATAGCAGCCCTTGTAGCCCTCGATGGGAATAATTGGTCCCAGACGGATCGTATGATCCATCACACCGTGATCAATAGCCCATGCCAGTCCCTTGAGACGCGCTTCTGGAGATGCTCCACCCGGCTCAAAGATGGATGAGATTTCAGGGGCATTGAGGCTGATGGCGAAGAGCGCGAGGCGGTCCTGCAATTGCAAGTATGGCTCATAGACCCCTTTGGTCAGAAAGAATGAGACAATGCCTCGCTCTGTAGCGAGGTCAAGGATGGTTTGCACGAGCGAACCTTTGCCATGTTCGTCTACAAACCAGGGATCTTCTTCAACCGGTCCACCTAGTTCTGCCCAGTTGACGACGCTGCCTCGAGGCAGACGATCTAGCTCTGGGATGGCATCTTCCAGATTGAGCGAGACGCCCTTGATACCCATGCCTTGCAAGCCCCGTAGGTAACAGAAACTGCATTCAGCAGGGCACACCCCTTGTGCATAATTGCCGCGTAGGAACCCACGAATGGGTGTGGCCTGCCGCTCCTCTTCCTGCGAGCGGGTACCGGCAATCCACATGGTTTTGCCCTGTTGATAAGCAACGATGGGCGTCCAGGCACCACATGTTGTTCCTGCCCCTCCGACAAAAGGTGCGATAAACTGGGGTTTGCCTCCGCCTCCTCGCCGCCCCAGCAAAAGAAGACGCGTCTTACGCTCTTGTTCTGCCATCTGGGGCCAATACTGCCGGTGTAAAGCTAGCGCATTGACTGCCGTGTCGTTACGCCCCTTTTCACGAATCACATGAACAGAATCAACCAGCGGGCCGAAGCGTTGTGCCGCTTCCTGAGCCCGCTGGTACTCCTCATCATTGTGTGCTGCGATCAGCAATGCTGGAAGACAGTGTGGAGCTATTCTTCTCCGCTTGGCAAGCAAACGGTGTGCTCGCTCTCCGGCCAACCCAGAAGAGACTGCGGCATCAAGGGCGATCACATCAAGTAGAGCCAGACGTTCAAGCATTACATATAAAGGAGAGGTGTCATTCGTTCCAAGCGATGAAGGTTCTATATGGCCTGTGAGAGCGGCTAGAGATGACGACGTGGACATGATTGACCTCCCCAAGAAAGAAGAATTACTCGACAATACATAGAACTCATGTTTGAATTTTTTACAGTATACCAGAGAAAGCTGGAAATTGCGAGAGAACGTGTGCCACACATGTACACAATCATAGAACGGAAGGGAAATGTGACATTGATGTGTTTGGTACAAATGGTTCTGATTGTCAAGGGTATTATATGACATCAATGTGTTCGATCAACCAATATGAAATATCTAGTTTATTACGGTCTCCAATGACTATTTCGCGCAATGCTGATGCAACTTCCCTGGTGATGGGCTCTCCATGTGCGAGGGTGTTGGGCTTTCCTTTGATATCCTTGGCGTCCATCCTTTGTACCAATTGCTCAGACTCAGCAGGATTGCTGCCTGAATGAGTGATATGGGAGGTGAGGATATTCCAGATCTGGGCAGCTTTGGCTTTCTCGTCCCTTTCTTGATAAGCGAAGATGATTGTGCCCAGTGTGAAGCCTGCGCCACCCGATGGATAGAGAGACGCGCAGGGATGATAAAGCCGTCGCTTCAACTCGAACTCCAGCGCTCGGCAATATTGGATGGCAGGCGCGGCCCAGTCCTGAAGGGCCTGGATCTCCTGACAAGTTTGCCAGACTGCTCGCCGCTTACCGATGCCGCTGCGGAATGGAGCCTGGATGGCCTTGACCTCGGCACTGGAGGAGGCTCCCCAGCGGACGGCGTTGAGGAAGGTATCGAGCCGCTGCGGCGTGTCGAAGCCAATGGGCTGCGGTAAGGGCGTCTTCTCAATAGTTGCTGCGCCCGGCTCGATCTCCCAGATGACCTGGAGTTCCTCGCCGAGAGCATCGTCCTCTACAGAAGAGAGCGTCACCTGGTGCTGAGCCTGGAAGGAATGGGAGGAAAGAAGGTCTGGTGGGAGCGTACTTTGTGTGATGTCAAGTACGACATAACGCCTGCGCCGGACATCCACCAGTTGGCCCGGCTCAGGGATTTGGGGAATTTGCAGCAGGCGGCTCAAGGGAACACATCTCCTCACTACTAGCTACTAGATGATAGGAAGCACCCGCAAGGGGTTCGGGCTTATCAACGGCACGGTCGCGCTCCTACGCGAGCCTTAACACATAGAGAGCAACTGATTTGAGAACGTCGGTTGTACACAAGATCATGGAATCGCAGGTAATATATAGTAAATCAGTTTGCTCTCTTTTAGACAGCGGTTTTATTATACACCTTTAAACTGATGTGTGCTACATATAATATACTACATAGTGAACAGGGCGATTGGGAAGTCTCCCTGCATCTGGTACTACCAAGGTCTCAGGTTAAAGCGTCTTTTGCTGATGAAGAGTGGGATGTTTCACCCCGTCCGAACGGAGGTCAGGAGCATTGCGATGAAGAAAATCCATCTTGACACAGACATCGGCGGCGACATGGACGATCTGTGCGCGCTGGCGATGCTTTTGAAGTGGCCCGATCTCGACATTACAGGCGTGACGACCGTCTCGGACGAAGATGGAAGGCGGGCAGGCTATGTGCGATATGTGCTGGACCTGATGGATCGTAGTACTGATATTCCCTATGCAGCCGGAGCCGATGTCTCAAGAGGCTATTATCGCTACCCTCTGGGCTATCCTCCTGAAGAGGAAAACTGGCCTGAACCCATCACGCCCCCGCCAGGTTCGCCAGAGAAGGCGATAGCACTCCTCAAACACAGTATCGAGCAGGGTGCCACTATCGTCGCGATTGGACCTTTCACGAACTTGATGCTATTGGAAAAACAGTATCCTGGCATCCTCTCGCACACCAACCTGTTTCTTATGGGCGGCTATGTGTTTGATATTCCGGCTGGATATCCACAGTGGCACAGAGAGGATGACTACAACATTCAGGTCGATGTGTCATAGGACGAGCACAGGATACACTTAACGCTGCACGTAACACGCCTGAACCAATCTGGATCAGTACCGATACTGAAGCATCTCTGCTCTTGAATGGCGGGCTTGTCTATTATCATCTTGATATGCCGAAAGAAGCCATCAATTTCTTTGAAAGAATTGATACCCTGCCGACAGCAGTGGAAACACAGCGCGTTGAAGCCTTCACTGATCAGGTGATGGCCGAGGTCAACCGCGAAGATCGGCCACGTGATATGGAATTTTGCATTGATCGCTGGAAACAAGGCATACAAAGAGCCATCGCCTTGCGCAGTGAGCAGAGCTACCATGAAGCAAAAGTTGCTTATACCGCGATGCGTGCCGTTGCTTCCATAAAGCAGAGGTGCTTCTGATCTCTTTTCCACATACGAGAACATTGAACAAGCTTGTGAAGGTTTTTTTGCCACATCTGACTCCCAGCGACGAATCGACCCGTGTCGGAGCATGATCGCTCTCCCGCCTGGGCGGCGAAGATCCCATCGTCCTCTCTCTCACCATCTTGACGCTCATCCCTTTCCCAGAACGATTTCCCGACGAATCGGGATGCTACACCCATGCGATTGGGAAATCCCTCCATGTAAGATCTAGACAGGTGGAGCGGTTGAAGCACTTCATGCTCGAACGTGCGTGAACCAAGCACTCCATCCTGACTTACCACTACTGTCTAGAACGCAGGATATTCTTGCAAGGAGGTTCTCTCTCATGTCATCTCAAATGTTGTATCGCTGGAGTGGGATCGTTCTGCTCGTGGGAAGCTTGATTGGCGTCATCGGCACGATTCTCGATAACGTGCTCTACTTCGGTGCTAACCCAACGCCCCAGCAGACCTTGAGTCTCCCCTTTGCTCTCGATTCGTCCCTGTTCCTGGCCTGGGCGCTGCTGCTGGCTCTGGGTCTGCCAGGACTCTACCTTCGCCAGGCGGCGCGTACCGGGGTGCTGGGCTTCATCGGCTTCGTGCTGGTTTTGTTTGGCATGCTGCTGGCAGGCGTGGGCTATGCTATCGTTCAGCTCACCATCTTTCCCTACCTGGCACAGGCGGCCCCAAAGCTGATCCCATCCTCAAATGGGACCGGGCCACTGATCGGGGCTCTGCTGTGGTGGATGGTGCCGGGTCTCTCGCTTGCTGTCGGCAACATCCTGCTGGGGATTGCTACCCTCCGCTCCCGGGTCTTCCCCCGGTTTGCTGGGATCTTGCTCATCGTCGCTGCAGTTGTGTCTTTGTTAGGGAATGCTCCTCTTCCTCTCCCCACACTTTTCGGCGATATCGCGAACCTCGTCAGTAATCTCGCCCTCTTCCTCGCATTCGCAGGGTTCGGTGCTGTGCTGGTGACTCAGGAGAAGGCACCAGCAGTGGTAGCGGAGCAGCATGCTCTGACTGTTGCGCAGTCAGGCCGATAAACGGACGCTAGCGTCTCGTTCGGCGTTCGTCTCCACACATACGTCGAACAGAGGCGAGTTCCCTCTGCATCTCGTACTTGTCCAGGGAAGCGTGATCGCGTATACTGAACATGCCATCGAGATGCAGAGGGAAACCAGCTCCACGAGGAGCAGCAGCCAGGAGAAGGAGCACACCGATGAAGCAGACACGAGGGTCCACCGATCAGATCCTCCACTATCCAACTTCGACCTGTTTACATGGGAGCTGGCTCAAAGCGGCACGGGGAGGGTGGGTCCTGCTCACGCTGCTCCTGCTGGTCATCGCCATCGCCAGTCAGCCTGCGAGTCTTACGGCCCTGCATCAGCCCTGTATGGCAGAGACAGCGGATTGTAATGGGCAGGGGCTTTTGACCGCAAGCCAGATCCAAGCGCTCCATGAGTTTGGCCTGGATCTTTCCACTTACGCCTGGTCGCGAATCGTGACCACAGGCTTCTCAGCTCTTCTCTCGTTTGTCATGGGCGGTCTCCTCTTCTGGCGTCGCTCGGACGATTGGATGGTGCTCCTGGTCGCTCTGTTGTTCGCAAGTCTGGGCGCGGCCATCGCGACTAACGCTTTGCAGTTCGGTTCATCCTGGTGGACCACGCTAGAGAATGCTGTCTTTTTGATCCAGAGCCTGGCCATTCTTTTCACCCTCGCTCTCTTTCCTAATGGGCGGTTCGTGCCACGTTGGACGTTGTGGATTGTACTGGCCTATCCCGCCTCTGTCATCTGCTATCTGGTCTTGCTCTTCCAGTTACACCTTCCTGGATGGACGCTCTTTAACAATCCGGTCAATGCGGCCTTCTGGTTCGGTTGCTGGGCAATCCTCACGCTAGCACAACTCTATCGCTACTTTCGTGTCTCTACTCCCGTCGAGCGGCAACAAACCAAGTGGGTGGCTTTCACGTTCTTTCTGGTTCTGGTTGTCGGGATCGTGGGATATGTCAGGACGCCAGCGCTGCTTGCTCTGCTGCACAACGGGTTCCTCTACCTGCTGACTGCGAACCTTTCTTCCTTCGTTTTCCTTCTCCTCCCACTCTCCATTGCTCTCGCCATTTTGCGCTACCGTCTGTGGGACATCGACATCATCATCAATCGCACCTTGGTCTACGGCGGGCTGACAACGATCATCATTGGCATGTACATCTTCGTTGTTGGCTATCTGGGAGCGCTCTTTCGCACCAACACCAACCTCCTGATCTCGCTGGTGGCGACCGGCTTGGTCGCAGTGCTCTTCCAGCCCTTGCGGCTCCGATTGCAACAGGGGGTGAACCATCTGATGTATGGTGAACGCGACCATCCCTATCAGGTCATCTCGCGTTTGGGGCAGCGACTGGAGACCACCTTGATCCCCGAAGCGGTGCTGCCTCTGATCGTGGAGACGGTCGCGCAGGCCCTCAAGCTTCCCTACGTCACCATCACCTTGCAGCAAGGTGATGCGGTGATCATGACGGCTGCTTACGGCAAGCCGGTGGAGACGACGCTGACCTTGCCGCTGGTGTATCAGACGGAGACCATTGGCCACCTACTGCTTGCTCCTCGCGCCAGAGGGGATGTGTTTACTCCGGCTGACCATCACTTGCTGGGTGACCTTGCGCGTCAGGCAGGGATTGCGGCACATGCCGTGCAACTCACGACCGAATTGCGGCGAGCGCGGGAGCGACTGGTGACGGCACGCGAGGAGGAACGCCGCCGCCTGCGTCGCGACCTGCATGATGGTCTGGGACCGACGCTGGCTGCCCTTAACCTGCAAGCAGGAGTGGTACGAACGTTGATCCCACAAGACCCAGAGCAGGCATCCACCCTGGTGGCCGAATGGCGCTGCACCTTGCATGCCGTCATCGCCGACATCCGTCGCCTGGTCTATGAACTGCGCCCGCCTGCCCTCGATGAACTGGGCCTGATCGGGGCGATCCGCGAACAGGCCGCGCAATACAGCCGCCATGCCGGGACACATGGCTTGCCCATAACGGTTGAGGTACCGGATCGTCTTCCGACGCTTCCCGCTGCGGTCGAAGTGGCAGCCTATCGCATTGCCCAGGAGGCACTTGCCAATGTCGCACGCCACGCGCAAGCGCGCACCTGCCAGGTCCGTCTCTGGATTGACGATGCGCTGCACCTGGAGATCACTGATGATGGCATCGGTCTGCTGCCAGAGCACCGCGTAGGCGTCGGGTTGCTTTCCATGCGCGAGCGCGCTGAAGAACTGGGCGGATCATGCACCATTGAGCAGGCTAGCACGCTTGGCACGTGCGTCTGCGTCCAATTGCCTTTCCCGAAGGAGTAAGATCATGGAGCCATTGCGCATTCTCATTGCCGACGACCTCCTCTCTTCCGCAACGGCATGCGTGCCCTGCTCTCTTCAGTCTCAGAGATAGAGGTCGCGGGTATTGCCACCAACGGGGATGAGGTGATGTCCCTGGCTGCATCACTGCTGCCCGATGTCATCTTGATGGACCTGCAGATGCCTGGTATCGGTGGCATTGAGGCCACACGGCGTATCCTGCACACCAGCCCCCACATCCGTGTGCTGGTCGTTACCATGTTTGAGGACAACCATTCGGTCTTCGCGGCTCTGCGTGTGGGAGCCCGAGGGTACATCCTCGTATCTGAGGGTTGGAATGCTCAACCAGCTTCTTTGAGCCACTTCGTGAATGGTATAGGTTTCTTGATGCTCACCAGATGATGTCTTTTTTCATGTGCGTAGTATAAAATACCTCAAGTGCTTGAGGTCAAGAGCATTCTTCTTCAAAGTTGTGAGCTGTAACCAAAACAGTGTAAGAGTGAAGATTCGTTTCAATCAACGACTGGGGTATCTGTTTGCTATTCACCTTCTTGTGTGCCAGGTTGGCGTCCCAATCCTGCTTCAAGCGCTAATAACATTAACTGCGCGCGGTCGGCGGCTTGCAATTTGAGCAAGACATTCGAGACATGATTACTCACCGTCTTCGGACTCAGCACTAATTGTTCAGCTATTTCTGTATTCCGATATCCCCGGGCAATCAATTTCAGGATCTCGTGTTCACGGGGGGTGAGTTCGTCAAAAGCCTGGGGTGGGACATTGGCAGGAGGAGCCGCTAAATATTGGAGGACTCGGCGAGCAATACCTGGACTAAAAATCACTCCTCCTGCCGCGACCGTCTGGATTGCTCGTACTAATTCGGCCTGATCAGCATCCTTGAGGAGATAGCCGCTGGCCCCTGCTCGGATGGCGGGAAAGACAGACGTGTCATCGGCAAACATCGTGACCACCAGGAGCGCAATGTGGGGACTCGTGCGGTGAATGCGGCGCGTGGCTTCAATGCCATTGATGCCCGGCATTTTCAGATCCATGAGAATCACATCCGGCTGAAGGTTGGCCGCCAGTTCGATCACCTCCGCTCCACTTGCTGCCTCCCCAATCACCTCGATATCCGGGGTAGCAGCCAGCAGCGTGCGCAGGCCCTTGCGTGTAATCACCTGGTCATCAGCAATGAGAATGTGTATGGTTTCCATGCTCCTTACCTTTCCTCGTCAGTGTCTTGCAGACAGGGTAAACGGACAAAGACACGAGTCCCGCCTGTGGGACCTCGCTCAATCAGGCAGGTCCCACCAAGTTCAGTCGCCCGTTCGCGCATGGAGGCAAACCCTAAACCTCCATGTTTCTCCTGAGCCTCTTCTGGCAGGCCGCGGCCATCGTCACAGATTTCTACTTCCAACACGGAAGTATTCCAGATACCCGGCAGCAGATTCGTGGCATGTTCGATCAGGGTAAGCCGAAAGTGACAATGCTGTGCCTGAGCATGACGCCAGACATTGTTCAACGCTTCCAGGGCAATGTAGTAGGCTGCTGCCTCAACGGCGATGGGGAGCGGTGGCAGCCTTGGAGGAAACTCCAGGTGCAGGTGCAACCCGCCTCCGTCTGGTTGCTGATACTGCTGAACACGTTCCCGTAGCGCTTGCAACAAACCGAGCAAATCCAGTTCCGGCGGATGCAGCGCATGGGCCAGGCGGCGCGTCTGGTCAATGGCATTTTTTGTCTGTTGCTTCATGTCGCTCAGCAGCAACCTGGCGGTCGCGGGGTCACGTTCCAGGTGGTGAGAGGCTGTATCCAGCGTATGTAACACACCGGCCAGTGTATGACCCAGGCCATCGTGCAGATCGCTGCCCAGCCGACGACGAGCCTCTTCGCGGGCGGCGACAATGTGCTGGCGCGAACGCTCTAGATCGGCAGTCAGCAACACGCCATGTACGGCAACACTGGCCTGACGAGCCAATTCTTGCAAGAGTTGACGCTCGCTACCGGTGAATGGCCCGCTGCCGGTGCGTGGTGCCAGGATGAGTTCACCGATCAATTCAGCTTGATAGGTCAGCGGCCAACGAGCGAGCGGTTCCCGCGCTTCTCCATAGACAGTGACCATTTTGAAGACAGGCCCTTGCTTCATACGAATAGCGACGTAGGGGAGCTTGAGGGAATGAGCTACCACCTCCACAAGAGTTGGCAAGACCTCCTCAGGAGCCAGTGTGGCTTCCAGGCGCTGCCCCAGACTGGCAATCACACGATAGGGATCATCGCGCTCACCAAACATCAATCGATTGATGGCCTGCTGGAGGTGTTGACGCAGAGGTTGGAAAATGAGTGCGATGATGCCCGTCGCGAGCAGCGAGAGGAGCACATTCCCTTGTATCCGAAAGAGCGCGCCAAATCCGACCACCACCAGCACATACAGTCCAATCATACTTGTAGTGAGTATACTGTACACCAACGTGCGGTTGATGATGAGATCGATATCCCACAAGCGATAGCGCAGAATAGCCATGCCAATGCAGATAGGCGGAAGCACGAATGCCAGTGCGGCTACGAACTGAGCAACCAGCAGGGAGAGCAGATGGGCATCCCCAGTATTGGGATTTGGAGACGAGAGGGCCTGTACCAGACCCTCCACCAGCAAGAGACAAAGCGAAATCGCCAGGCCGAACACCATCCACTTCGTCTGCTGACGTTCCATTTGAGTAGAGACCCTGGCATAGCGATAGATCTGGCTCAAAGCGCCGATGACCCAGGAACCGATCCAGATCACTGTTGAAAGCCAGAGAGGCCAGGTCCTCTGGCTCAAGGGCGAGTCAGGAAAGAAGGCATAGGTCGCTTCGAGCGCAATCCAGATGACAACGAGCCAGCCGAGAGAGCGAGGAACAAAGCGACCGTCAGGAAAAACATACACAAAAATCAAGGTCGAGGCCGTGCTTGTAAAGCTCACCAGGGTGATAGCGGTCTTCCATGCGGGCTGCAACGCCACAAGCTGATCAGCGAAGAGTCCCACGCCTCCCCAGGTGATGAGCGCAAGAGAGAGAAAGAGTGCCAGCCCATCGCGGCGCTTCTTCCAGAAGATAGTGATCCCGACCACCGAGTAACTGAGCATCAGGATCATTGCCAGCGCCAAAGTGTATGCTGCATAGAGGTCTAACGAGATCCCTAGTTGTTCAAGCGCCTGTAGATCGTGCGATGAAAGTTGCCAGAAAAGGGGACAGTTCCCAGGCACGCATATACGGTGCAGTTGCATGAAACCTGCTGGCAGACTGATGACGAAGAGTCCAACTGCCAGGGTAGCCAGGCCTACCCACGCGGTACGTGCGAGCAACAGCCAGGAGCCATGAAGCGATCCCTGAGCAGGACGGAACGGAAGATGCTTGGCGAATGCTCCTATGGATTGCAGAAGGCTCATCACTGTATGCTCGCTTTCGGTAGTATGTTAGAGCATGTTCTCCTCTAGAGTGACTACTAGCAAGTATATATTGAACTGTCCCTCTTCGGAAGAGCAGAACGCACTTGTAAGAACGTGCCACTATGGCGCGGGCACTTACGAAGACAGCATTTTTTCCCCTGAGAGAGACTCTGCTGCTTTCACTTTTGCACGCAGTTTCGTCAGAAGCGCCACCCCGACAGCGATCCAGGCCAGACCAAGAACAATCCCCGCGCCATAGCTGTCTCCCAGAACCACCGAAACGGGGAGTCCAAGCATAAGCGTAATCATACTCCAGATCGGCAAGGTTTTCGCACGGATGATGGCGATACCAAGCAAGATCGCACCAAGAACTGACAAACCTAATCCTACTAAGGAGACGCTTGCAAGCAGATTACGTCCTGTGACCAGATTCGCACCGGCACTCAGGATGAACAGCAGCGTTCCGATGAGGAAGACGAAGAAACTCACAGTAGGAAAAATGCCTGTTCCTGCTACCTTACGCATACCGTGCAATGCGACAAGAGTGAGCAAGAGAGCGGCGACAAAAACGGCTTCAATCGCATAATCATAGGGTGAGCTAAACACATCTGCCTGGGGTTTCACCAGCAGGGCAAGTGCCTGTACAATATAGAGCAAGCCAGCTAGCATCCATGCTAAACCACTCCAGCGAGACACAGTTTGAGAAGACATCGTTCATAACCTCCTGATAAAAACGTTCTGTACTGAAGCATTTTGCAGGTTTTCTAACAAGTGCCAAACATACTACTCATCGGAGAGCATCAGTGCTGCACGCTGTCATCAACCTGAGGAGAGCGTAACATGGCGAGGTATCGGGCAAGAAGGGAAAAAATGCTCAAATTCATGCGGGAAATTTTCCCGGCTTCTTTGGGGAAAGCACGTGTCCTTGAGCAGCGCTCTATCCCATGCCAGCCTCTCGGGCACGAATGATGGCTTGAGCCCGGTCTGCCACCTGGAGCTTGCTCAAGATATTGGAGATGTGGTTGCGCACGGTCTTTGGACTCAAGACCAGGCGCTGAGCAATCTCGGCGTTGCTGCGCCCCTGCGCAATCAGTTCTAAAATCACCCGTTCGCGGTCGGTCAACTCTGGAAACACGGTTGGCATCTGCTCAACTGAGAGAGTGGCAAAGTGTCGCATCAAACGCTGGGCAATGGCTGGGCTGAAAATCGCTTCCCCACGGCTAACCGCCACGATGGCTCGTAGAAGTTCAGTTCGATCCGCCCCTTTGAGAATGTAGCCCTGAGCGCCCGCACGCAAGGCGGCAAAGACGGAGTCGTCATCGGAAAACATGGTGACGACAAGGATGGCAATGTGTGGGCTAGTTTGCCGGATATGGCGCGTGGCCTCGATGCCGTTGGTGCCAGGCATCTGTAGGTCCATGAGCAGCACGTCAGGTTGCAGATCAGCCGCCTGCGCGATGGTCTCATCACCAGTGGTGGCTTCGCCGACCAACTCGGTTTCTGGCGCTGCGGCCAGCATCGCCCGCAGGCCATCGCGGTAGAGGGGATGATCATCGGCTATGAGCACGCGAATGATTTCCATCGCTCACTCCTTATTCGCTAATGGGAGCCGAGCACGCACACGCGTTCCTCTCTCAGGCCCCGCTTCTATTGCACAGGTTCCCCCCAATTCGGCAGCGCGTTCGCACATGGATTGCAAACCGATCCCTGCCTTGAGATTGTTTGGTAGTCCCTGACCATCATCCTCGATATCGAGGATGAGTGCATCATCGACCGTGAGAATGATGCGGCATGTCTGTGCCTGCGCATGGCGCACCACGTTGGTCAGCGCCTCAAGTGCGATCCGGTAGGCAGCGACCTCCGCAGCAGCGGAAAGTTCCGGCAGCGGGGCTGGCGCTTCGACCGTCACCATCAGGTGAGAGGTCGGATAATGCTGGGCTGCCTGTTCGCGCAGGGCGGTGACCAGCCCCAGTTCGTCGAGTGCCGGTGGGCGCAGTTCGTAGACCAGGCGGCGAATATCGTCCAGAGCATCCTGCACATGGGTCTTGACCTTGCTGACTTGTGCCT
>Ga0070741_10011155_pt1 | contig 16671 bp, 19 predicted proteins | sample Coa_R1_4_FD_66440 | JGI IMG/M metagenome (GOLD analysis project Ga0070741, IMG submission 66440) | Surface soil microbial communities from Centralia Pennsylvania, which are recovering from an underground coalmine fire - Coalmine... | ecosystem: Environmental > Terrestrial > Soil > Unclassified ...
CGCGTCCTCCAGCGCCGGCAAACTCAGCGCCAAGGCCCGTGCCTCCATCATCTGTCTGTGCGCAAAGCAGTAGATATGTTTCTTCATCTGCGGTGACCCGCAACTCGTTCCGTCCGTCCTCACCCAGCGGCACCTTGGCGCAGCTTCCGCCAGCTCTAGCGCCGGGGTCCCCGGACCGCGCCGGTTTTGCGTGGGTTGGGGTGAGAGTCTCGCCTTCAGCCGCAGATAAGCGTCTTTGTGTTCGTCCGCGCCATGCCTCACCCGCCCCACCAGCTCCGGATTCTCCTCCGCCAGCCTGTCCAGCTCATCGCATGTCTCGCCGATCCTTCTTACCAATGCCTCCGCACGCTGCCGAACTCGGTCCTGTTCTCTCTCAGTGTTCTCTGTGGCCTCTGTGGTAAAACGCTGTTGATTTTGCTGTTGGTTTTGGTTTTGGCTGATTGCTGAGGGCTGATTGCTGAATGCTTCCGTACAAGCCATGGCGATGCCTACCTTCCACGTTCCCGCAGGGAACTCAAATTTTTAGTTTTTTGGGTGAAGTTCGACCATTGTGCATCTTAGCCGGAAACATAGCAGCAAAGAAAGCACGAAACCGTTCATCGTTCCATTTCGCGGGATGTAAAAAAGCATTGGCCCAAATTTTTTGCATCCGGCAGAAGTACATTGTCCATGTCCCTTGAACACGCACGACTCACCTAGCGCCATGGGTGATGGCATATGGCTAGACATTGCGGTTTAACGCAAATGGAGCACGAAATCGTTCATCGTCCCCTTTTCCTGCATCAGCCCTGTCAAAAGCTCGACTTCGACGGTTTTTTATTTAACATCGCTCCCCGCCCTCTCTGGAGAGGCCCTGGAGTTACCTGATAATGAGTAACTTTGCGGTTCTAGTAAGCGCTTGGTTCCTAATTGGGAGTGGCCTGCTTGTCTTATTGGTCCTCATTCCTTGGCTCTCGGAGCACTTTGAAAGAAGTGACGCAAAGACCGAGTTTTTCTCAGCGCGAGCAGCCTACTGGTGTGTCCTAGCTGGATTGGCGCTGATCATAATCATTGCGCTCGGATTAGCTGCGGAAAATTTGGCAGCAGTTCTCAGGAGGGGTTGAGTGTTTCTTCCACATAGAGAAATTGTGAATAAGTGTTTGAGAGGGCTACTGATATCTACAGAATTTGATTCTAAGCTGGCCAAACAAGCGTCTTACGATCTCCGTCTTGGAGATGAAATTTACTTGGTTGGAAGGAAAACGCCCGAAAGGATCACTGAAAAAAGCCCTTATTTGACCATTCAACCGGGGCAATTTGCGATTTTAACAACTTTTGAAGAAATCAAGATCCCCGATAATATCGTGGCATTCATATCTGTCAGAACCACTTTTAAAATACAGGGATTAATCAATGTTTCTGGGTTTCACGTCGATCCTTCTTACGAAGGCAAGCTCCTCTTCGTAGTCCAAAATGTTGGTCCGGCAGACATACGCTTGAAATATAAAACGCCCACATTCTCAATCTTTTTTTCCTACTTGACATCGAACAAAATCGGCAAAAAGCGAGATCAAGAATCCGTTCATTTCAAACCAAAATTGAGCGGAATTCGATTAGAGGATGTTCAACTGCTCGGTGGATCCAGCGTTACACTCAACAAGTTGCAAAAGGATCTTGATCGCCTCAAAATACAAATGCTTATTTATGGTCCCTTTGTTATTGCAGCGTTCATCGCTCTTCTAGTGAAACTTTTTCAATCCAAATAAGTTTTCAATCGAGAATCTTGCGAATAGAAGCTGCGAGTTGGGTAGCATCCTTGAGTTGTACATCCCAGGAGCGATGAACGCCTGCACGTGGACCGGGATGGTAAAGCACTCCAAGTTTATATTTGCTCCATGTAGAGATCGTGCCGACAGAGTTTTTTAGATCAAGTGAGTGCGGCCAGATTAGAGAGAGTGCATTCAAGGCAATTCGTCCCAAAGCAACCACAACGTGTGGGGAAACGACTTCAATTGTTCGTTTTAGAAAAGGGGAGCAATTCTTAATTTCCTGTATGGAAGGAGAATCATTATTGCCGTGCTCGTCACGTGGATTACAAAGAATAGCGTTAGAAATGAATACTTCGGAACGGTTGAAATGCATCTTTTTAAGGAGTTCTTCAAATCTGTCTCCCGTCCGGTCGCCAAAAAGTGGGATTCCCGTCTTCTCAGCCCCTAATCGACCAGGAGCCTCAGCCACAAATAACACCCTCGCATTCCAATCCCCATTAAAATCACTAAGAACTCTACGAGACAGGCACATTCGCGTGCATAACGTGCACGCCTGTACGTCTTCCATCAGCTTCCTTTGTACGTTTCTCATGAGAGCGACCCTCCAAACAATTGTGGCTCTTGGCTACTTCAGCAGAGTCGTTCCAGATATCAATCAAGGACCGTTCTGATGTGAGGATATTTTCACGACGTAATGGTCCGTTCAAGTACTTACATGCATTACAGATCGAAACTGTGCCATCCGCCCGAACGATGAGTTGATTTCGATTCTCTTGCTCTATTGGAGAGAGCCAATCCCAACGGTATCGCCAAAACCAACTCACATGAACAGCAGTCGCCGAGCCTTCGGGTAAACGTCTTATCTTTTGGGCCAGTAATGCTTCATCCTCTGTTTCGACGTGTACGGCTTTGGTTTGTTCATTCCTTCCTTGCAATGTTGGCATTTGGATGTGAAGGACGGAGCAGCCCAATTTTTCAGCCCATGCGTGAATATCATTTAAAGCTCCAATGCTCCCCGTTGACGGTATGTAGTGCACTTGAACGTCAACCCCTGCCTCGTGGGCTGATGCTATCGCTCTCTCATTTATTTCAAAAGCATCCCCGGTCTGGGGTCGAAACCTGACGATTGCATTGTGAATGTCTCTCTGTTCGGGGCTGGAATAAACAGAGAATGCTGCTGTTCTCAATCCCGCTATTGCCAAAGAGCTCCAATCAGTAACGCTAATGGGCAAACGGCTTAGAGGATCGGCAACACCGGTTGTGAAAAGTGTTGTTGGAACTGCATTCATTTGAGCGCACAAAAGAGCATCGTGTAGGCGCGAATATCGAAGGGGTTCGCCGCCTGAAAAAACCAAGTTGCTGACCCCAAGAGTACGGGCCTGAATAATTAAGTTTTTAAGGTTCGCAAACGGAAAAGCTAATCGGCGAGATGGGCCCGAGGAATTTGAGCAGTGAATACAAAACAAGGGACACTCGTCTGTAAGATCGATTTGGAGCAGCCGAAGCTTTTCCATTTAAGTCACCTTTAAGCACAGTTTACGTTCAATTTGAGAGGAAATGAAGCACTTTCGGGTTTATTTCAAAAACTGCAACACCTGCAATGCACGTGAGGCCTTCAAAAGAAAAGTTCATCTCCTTTGCCATGAACCGCCCAAGATAAAGTAGCCCGAGATAATTGCCGTATGCCCGCTCAAATAAGTAATGAGTAGGATAGTACGCCACAACACGCAATGAGCGTGTACGCGAGTTGGGTAAAAATGAGACCTGATGAAGACAGGGAAATCCGAGTTGTCGAGAGTGTTTGGCATCCAGAAAGGGATTAACCAATGTCGCTTGTAGAGCGCTCCTCCGATGGTTACCCATCTCTGAGTACGTCTGAATAATATGCTCCAATTGATTAAATTTTTGGGTGAATGGCGGGCTTGTGGAAAATTAATAAGGCGTTCAAAATAATGCCCGTTTCTGTTCTTTCGACAGCCCCTAAGTTTGGGCAAAATACGAAAAAAACGATCATAAAGCACCTGCCGAGGCAATTCAGGATTCCACAGACCGTTTGGAAAAATCGTTCTTGCAACTGTTTCAACACTGCTTTTTTGCGCAGCTGAGAGAGTTTCGTTAAGAGCAGCGCGAAACGCAAGATCTTCTTCGGGCCACTGAGTCTGACCGCATTCGATGTTTACAACTAGAGAGATGACTTCCCGCTCTCGGGAGTTAATAGCAACGGCAACAGCTTCACGCCATGCTTCGCTGATCGAAACAGATCTGACAATTGACATCTTTATTCAACCTCTTCCAAATATCGATAATCGTAGAAGCCCACGTAGTGATGGCGTGCTACTTTGAGCTGTAGCGTTCCACCAGATTGAAGGGGTATTTTTGCAATTCCACACTTCGAAATTCGATATATTCCATGCTGAGAGGAGGTCAAAAGATCACATCCATGATCATTGCACACCCCAAGAAGGTAGTCGCCGATTTCAGCATGGAGCGTGCATCCATCCCAAAGTCCATCGAGTTCAAAAACATCATTAGTTGTTTCACAACCTACAATACTGCTCTTTAGAGACTTAAGATTCTGCTGGAGCAATTTTTTGTGGATATCCGGTGATAGCAACTCCAATGAAAACCTCATGTGCTGGACAAGAGCCGTATATCCAACTCCTAGCCAGTTTGCAATTGCATATAAAGTACGGGGTGCTGGCATCCGAGCATTTAGGTTTCTTTCTGTGAATCCTGTATGTACCGCTCTTGCAGGCATTAAAACGTGGTACGCAAAAATATCAGCCAGTGTTTCTTCAAGAGATGTCTCTTCTGCATTACTACGCGCCTCCTCAATTACATCCAGCCTGGTTCCATGTCCCATCAGCAAGTGCCCCAACTCATGTGCTCCTGTCAAGCGTTGTCTTCCCGATGGTCGGACTCCACAAATGCAGATGCGCCGGACATTGACATCCTCTAGATACATCCCTTCTAACGTCGGCACATCGATAAATTGCAAGGTGACGTGTTTTGCAATTGTTCGGTAAATGTCGCACGGTCTGTCAATTGGATATCCAGATGACACCCTTTCTCGCAAAGCAAGCTTTACGGTTTCAGCGGCCAACGTTCGAGGTAGCAGCCTCATTGTCCCTGACCGGGATCAGGCTCCTTTCTTAGGGAATCAATGATTCGCATTACTGTATCTAAATCCTTGTCCTTAAGAGCCCCAAGCTTTCGTGCAGCCATCCTGAGTTTTCCTGATTTGGCTAGGGGCTCTCCTAACAACCATTCGACAGACACTTTGTAGATATCTGCAAATGCTTTAAGTTCTCCCGCTGAAACCTTACGGCCGCCCAGTTCGATTTCTGTAATTGCAGGCCTGTGCATTCGCAACATCCGAGAGACTTGCCCTTGCGATAGACCCGCCGCGTCACGCGCTTGCCTTAGACGCTCAGGAAGACCTGGAACTTCATCAGACCGCGATATCTTCACGATGACCTACTTAAGATAGAAAGGATTGCACCTATTACTTCTTTGACCTTACGCGCTCTTGGCGTTGCTCCGGAATCTTCGAGTAGGAGGTTTGTTCCGAGGTCAATCTCCGGATCCAAGGCCAGCTCTATCTCTAGAGTGACTTCCACCCCCATTTGACTATCGAGACCATCAATTGCCATCAATGGCTTCATTTCCCAACTCAAAGATACAGGTGGTTTACCACTGGCTTTGAGGCTCTTGTTAATTGCCTGCTCTAACAATTCGAAAAGCTGTTGGCGTGTATATTTTTGTGCAGTCGACATATCTTACCTTCCAGTAAGAAAATCGTACCACTAACTCTGCCAATGTCAAGCACCTGTTTTTCGCTAGCCACCCCCTTTATTTGCGACTACAATACCCTCGTTCGCATCTCATTTCATTGACAGGCGGTATCGGGAGTTCCCGAACTGCACTGGAGGCAAAATGAGTATTATCCCTTCAAACGGAGGGCAGCCCTGGGGTATGGAAGGGAAATCTGCCCGACCGACAGGCCAGGTGATCGCAATCCGGCCGAAAGTTACCACCTCAACCATTCTGGAAAAGAAGCAGCGGCATGAGCCCATTACCTGCCTGACGGCGTATGACTACGCCACGGCGCGGCTGGTGGACCAGGCCGGGATTGACATGGTCCTGGTGGGCGATTCGCTGGCCCAGGTGGTGCTGGGCTATGAGAACACTCTGCCCGTCACCATGGAAGAAATGCTGCATCACACGCGGGCCACGCGGCGGGCCGTGTGCTCAGCCATGCTGATTGCCGACATGCCCTTTGGCGCTTATCATGAAGATGAAAAAGAAGGCGTGCACAATGCCGTGCGCTTTGTGAAAGAAGCCGGAGCCGAAGCGGTAAAGCTGGAAGGCGGCGCGCAGCGTGTGGGCCTGATCCGGCGCGTGCTGGATGCCGAGGTGCCGGTGATGGGGCACATTGGGTTGACGCCGCAGTCGCTGCACAAGATGGGCGGCTACAAAGTGCAGGGCAAAGATTTTTCCGGCATTGAGCGGCTGGTGAAAGATGCCATAGCGCTCGACCGCGCAGGCGTCTTTTCTATTGTGCTGGAAGGCGTGCCACGCGAAGTGGCGGCGATGATCACTCGTGAGGTTAGCGCGCCCACGATCGGCATTGGCGCCGGCCCCGATTGCGACGGCCAGGTGCTGGTCTTCCACGACATTGTGAACCTCACGTTCTCCGAGCCGGCAAAATTTGTGCGCCGCTATGGCGATGCCGCCGCGCTGATCTCGAACGCCGTGCACCAGTTCAAAACCGATGTGGAGAGCGGCAGCTACCCAAGCGATGCGGAGTCATATCATCTGCCGAAGGAAACCCGCGCCGAGTTGGAAGCAATTCTGCGCCGAAAAGAACTGAAGGCGTATGCGAAGTGAGGCAGCTTTTTCTGTAATCCCGAACGCAGTGAGGGATCCCTATCCTCTCAAAAAGTTGTGGTCTGCATTTGAATCATTAAAGAATATAGGGATCCCTCGCTAAGCGCTCGGGATTTCAAAAACAAATGCTCATCCTCACCTCCGCCGCTGAAGTCACCGCCGTAAGCAAAGAGGCGCATCGCGTTGGTAAGCGCGTGGGCTTTGTGCCCACCATGGGGGCGCTGCATCAAGGGCATCTTTCCTTAGTGCGCACAGCGCTGGCGCAGGCTGACGTGGTGATTGTTTCTGTCTTTGTGAATCCCACACAGTTTGGTCCGAACGAAGATTTTTCTAAATATCCCCGCAATCCTGAACGCGACACAGCAATGCTGGCAGCGGAAAAGACCGATTATATTTTTCTGCCCTCAACAGAAGAGATGTATCCAGCGGGCGCTGAATCCTGGGTAACAGTGGAAGGCCTGAGCGAAAAGCTTGATGGCCGCTCACGCCCCGGCCATTTTCGCGGCGTAACCACCGTAGTCGCCAAGCTCTTCAACATAGTGCACCCAGATCTTGCTTTCTTCGGCCAGAAAGATGCGGCCCAGGTTGCGATCATCAGCAAAATGGTGCGCGACCTGAATTTTGACGTGCACATCGTGGTCTGCCCCATTGTGCGCGAGCCGGACGGGCTTGCCATGAGTTCGCGCAACGCATATCTCACCCCGGAACAGCGCAAGCAGGCGCTGGTGCTTCATCGCTCTCTCATGCGCGTGCAGCACCTGGTTGATCGCGGAGAGACCAGCACAGCGCGGCTCCTGGTCGCCGGAACACAGGTCATGGCAGAAGAGCCTGCAGTGAAGCTGGATTATTTTGAAATCGTGGACCGCGCGACGCTCGATCCGGTCAGCGATGTTTCATCCGGCGCGCTGGTCGCGGTAGCTGCGTACGTTGGTAGCACGCGGCTGATTGACAATATCTTTGTCGCAAGGCAAAGCTAAAATCGCAAACGCCGCCAATAAAAGCTTTGCAATAATTTGAAATTCACCTTCGGGAAAGATACGGGGAATTAGAAACGATGTACCGCAATGGCAGCTCCGCAGATTTGGTAATGCCGATGCGCGGCGTAACGCCAATCTCGGGAACTTTGAAAGCATCATCCCTCACCTGCAGGTCAGTTTGCTTTGCGACCATATCTTTGCCGTTGTCCCGCGGACGCGTTATTCCCAGCGCCTCACACAACCGTCCTGGACCGCTCGCAAGTTTGCGTAGCTCGCGCGGCGAATTGAATTCAAGATCATCCAGGTCTCGTGCTTTGGCCATCTCACGTAGACCGCTTACTGGTTCCAGCGCGCGGATCAGCACGCAACCCGCTCTTCCATCAGGCAGACAGGAAATATTCAGGCAATAATGCACGCCGTAGATGAAGTAAACATACGCGTGTCCCGGAGGCCCCCAGAGCACTGCGTTGCGCTCCGTCTGGCCTGCGGCGGCGTGTGCCGCCAGATCGCCGGCGCCTAGATATGCTTCCACTTCCACCACGCGCCCGGCAAGCGCCTTGCTGCCTTCTGTGCGGACAATCAGTTTCCCCAGCAGCTCGCGCGCAACTGTCCGTGGATCGCGATTGAAGAACGCGCGGGGCACGAGTTTCGCGGACTTGATCATTGGTTTCAACCAGTCTTTAAACCGGCCGCGATTGCACGTACGCAAAGCGCTCTTTGAGCCGCAGAAACGGGCTTTCCAGCCAGCGATACGAAGCCCCAGCCAGCAGGATCGTCAGGGCCAAACTAAACATTGACTGCTCAATTACCTGCATTGGAGTTGATGCCGGAAGCAACCGCATGGCGCAATAGTGGGCGAACTCGTGCAGCACATACAGCCCATAAGAAATTTTGCCTAGATACAAAAGCCATTTGTTCCGCAAAAAAGCGTTTTGCGATCCCATCACAGAAAACAAGATTGCTGCGCTGGCCAGCGCAGTCAGCAAATGTCCCACTGCGGATTGCCACGTGCTGAGCTTCGGCAGTTCAATGACAACTGTAAACCAGAATGTCACGATCCATGTAGAAACGCTTGTGGCAAGCAGAGTGATTCGCTGCCACGTAGAAAGCGTTGGCAGCCTGCCGACGAATAACGCAAGCAAAACGCCCAGCGCAATCGGATCAAGGCGCGTGAACGTGTTGTATTCCATGGCCTGCGCGGGCGCCGCAAGAACCACAAGCGCAAACCGCCAGAGATTGGCAACCACCAACACAGCAATCGCCATAAAAGCTGTTGCCCGATTCGATGCTCTACGCAGCGCCAGTGGCCACGCCAGATAAAACTGCTCTTCAATTGAGACAGTCCATAACGGAACCGCGAAAGATGCAGGCAGGCCATAAAAAACATAAAGCCAGTTTCCCGCCAGCAGCGTATAGCCGGCTATGTAGCGCAACGGCAGATTCTGCCAGGACAAAAACTGAGCCGCAATCGCTGCAAAAGCCACAAAGCCCAGGTACAGCGGCCATATTCGCAGGATTCGCCGAACGTAAAAGCTGCGCAGGTCCAGCTTGCCGGTTGTGGATCGCTCGCGCAGCAGCAAACTGGTTATTAGGTAGGCGCTCAGGGCAAAGAACAAATCCACGCCGTACGCGCCGGCTCCAAACGTGGAAATAAGAAGCTTGCTCAGCCACGCAGGAATACCGGCTGCGGCATAGAAATCCATGGTCCGCGGCGCAGCGTGAAAGACAAACACGCCAAAGAACGCAAAGAACCTCAGGACATCAAGCTCCGGCGAATAAAAACGCCCGGCCCTTGCCTTTTCCACAACGCCTGAGGTTGACGCAACAGCAATCGTCATGCGTCAGCGTTCCGTTTTTGTTTTTTGCCGGTTTGCGGAGTGAGCAGCAGAGTGCGCAACCTGCCGTTGTTTGCTCGCAATCCACGTGTTTACGTTGCGTTCCAATATGTCCAGTGGCAACGGGCCTGAACCCAGCACTACTTCATGAAATTCCTTCAAATCAAAATTCGCGCCCAACTGCTGACTTGCGCGGGCACGCAGCTCTTTGATCTTCAATTCGCCAATCTTATAAGCCAGCGCTTGCCCCGGCCAGGCAATGTAGCGATCAATTTCATTCGTGACGTCCAGTTCAGGTTTCGGACAATTCTCCATGAAATATTTGATCGCCTGATCGCGCGTCCAGTGCTTCACGTGCATGCCGGTATCCACCACCAGGCGCACGGCGCGCCACATCTCATAGCTGAGCTGGCCAAACTTGGAATAAGGATCGCTGTAAAGGCCCATATCGTCGCCTAAAGACTCCGCGTAAAGTCCCCAGCCTTCCACAAACGATGTGTACTCGCCAAAGCGGCGAAATTTTGGCATTTCTCCCAATTCATGGGCCAAAGCAATCTGCAGGTGATGCCCCGGCACCGATTCATGCAGAGAAAGTGCCGTCATCTCCCACTTTGGCCGGGCCTCAGGTTTATAAAGATTAACAAAGTAGGTACCTGCGCGTGAGCCATCCGCCGCTCCCGGACGGTAGTAAGCCGCGGTTGTATCCGGCGCAACTGCTGCTGGGATTGCTTCCACTCCGTAAGGCTCGCGCGGCAACTTGCTGAACACCTTCACCAGGTTCGGATCAGTGGTCTTGGCTAGCGCCTTATAGGCTTCAAAGAGATCTTCCGGCGTCTTATAGAAAAACTGTGGATCGGTGCGCAGGAAATTAAAGAATTCTCCTCTCGTGCCTTTAAAGCCCGTCTGCTGCATCACCGCGTCCATCTCGCGATTGATTCTTGCCACCTCTCGCAACCCGGTTTGATGAACTTCCTCCGGGGTCATCTGCGTTGTGGTGTAGTGGCGAATCATATAGGCATAAAGCTCATCGCCATGCGGAAGCTGCCATGCGCCAACTTGGTTATAACAAGCAGGCAGATATTCGCTCACAAAGAACTGTTTCAGTTTGGTATAGGCGGGAACAATTTGTTGCGTTACGGCCTGCTTTGCTTCTTGCTGCAGCCGTTGCTGGTCAGCTTCAGAGATCGTCTTGGGAAAATGGAGAAAAGGCTTGTAGAAGCCGCTCTGCGTTGGGTCGGTAACAATCTGCTTATCAATTTGGCCGGGAATGCGCTCCATAATCACCTTTGGATGGACCATGCGCTCGCGTATGCCTTCGCGCAGCAGTGTGGTAAAGTGGTCCAGGAACGCAGGAACAGCGTTCATGCGCAACAGCCAGTCTTCATAATCCTTCACGTTTTCAAAACGCAGCGCATCGGCAAGATCGTCACTGGTCTGCGGACCTTCGCGTTGGTTAAATGACATCAGGTACCAGTGGTATTTGTAGTTCTCAATTCGGTCAGCGTAGCGCTTTTGAAAGAGGTCGTAATTAAGCTGGTCCGTTGCATTCAGCCTGTTGCGGTCGATCTTGGCCAGCTCGGCCAGGACTTCCTGGTTGTGTTGGTTGCGCCTCGCGTACGCTTCCGGACTTTGATCTTCCCAGGCAGTGTTCCAGCGGCGATCGCCCAGCTCTGAAGCTTCTTCAGGCGACTGCTGCATGTCGTAATCCCAGGCGGCGGCAAAGAGATCATGCAATTGCTTTGAGCCGCCCTTGCTTTGGGCCACCAGAACACCAGCGCTCATTACCAAAAGCAGTACCAAAGGCCACACCCTCATTTAGTTCCTCCGTTTTCAGCGGAAAGTTTATAGCAGAATGCCTATGGCGATAAAATTCTCTCCAGCAGCTCACAATTGCTGGCTTGTGCGGCAGGCCGGAACTGACCGCAACACACATTAAAGGGGAATGCGTATGAGGTTATGCAAATCTGTTGTGCTCGCCCTCACAATGACTTCTTTTCTGGCCGCTACTGCCGCAACTATTCCGGCAGGCAGCCACGCCACTGTCCGGCTGGGCGCGTCATTGAGTTCGGCCAGCGCCACTGCCGGGCAAAGCTGGCATGGAACTCTCACCCATGACATTGTTGTCCACGGCAAGCGGGTGGCCAAGGCCGGCGATCCGGTCCACGGAAAAGTCACCTACGTGAACCGCAGCGGACGCCTGCACAAGCCCGGTGCGCTCTCCCTGCGTTTAACCTCCATCAACGGAGAAACTGTTTACAGTTCGCGCGTCAGCCGTGAAGGCAAGAGCCATACCAAGAGCAACGTAACCAAAATTGGTGGCGGAGCAGCCGCCGGTGCCTTGATTGGAGGCTTGGCCGGAGGAGGCAAGGGTGCTGCGATTGGCACCATGGCCGGCGCAGGCGCAGGGACTGGAGTTGCCGCTGCCACAGGCAAGGAAGAAGTATCAATTCCGGCAGAGAGTGTATTGACGTTTACGATTACCGGATCAAAATAGCGCCTAATCGCGTTTTTCTTTCCGCACGGAAGCTCGTTGCGATCCATGCAGCGCAGAGCTGATCTAACTATTCCCCGCCAGCGCTTTCTTATCGAAAACCGCTGGCTTTCCTTTTTATAGCGATTCCTGAAGTTGCTGTATCCACTACCACACATTCGCGGTTAACCATCATCTCCCCCGCGACGCGCCATCCTGAGGACGAGCATTCTATGCTGCCATGAGCTTTGGTCCTGTTTTCGCGAGGACGAAGGATCGGCTCCGCTGCACCATAAAGCTATCTAAGACTGCTTGAAGATTGGCGGCCCTAAAGAGCAGCAACCGCTCAGCTCTACACTCGCCTTTATTTCTTCAACGCCGCCAGCACCGCCGCAGCATGCTCTTCCGGTTTGACGCCGTTCACAATCGCGCTGATCTTGCCGTCAGGAGCAACAACAAACGTCGTCCGGTCAATTCCCATGTATTTCCGCCCGTACATGCTTTTCTCTTTGAGCACGTCGAACTGCTTCGCTACCGCTTTGTCTTCATCGGCCAGGAGAGAGTAAGGCAGGTCGTATTTCTCTTTGAATTTCTTTTGCGCGAAAGGCTTGTCCCCGGAAATGCCGAACACCATGGCGCCTGCGCGCTGGATTTTCTGGAATGCGTCGCGGAACCCGCACGCCTCCAGCGTTCAACCGGGCGTATTGGCCTTGGGGTAAAAAAACAGGACCACGTTCTTGCCGCGATAGTCCTTCAAGGCCACCGGCTGGCCTTCTTCATTGGCAAGAGAGAACTCTGGGGCTTTATCATTAACTTGCATGGATTTTCCGTGTTTATAACGTCAAATGAATTTATATAGCAGAAAAAAGCTCCTGGCCAGCCTTGCTCCAGTAATTTTGGTTCTGCTGGTTTTTGCCCTAACCATCGCTGGCAACGCACAGCGCAGGAAAGCGCATAAACTCCGCGCCACCGCTGTGCTTGAAGTAACAACGGATCCGGCTGGCGTCGTCTCCACTCGGGTCTTCCCAGTCACTGTCCTCGACGATGGCACTTTCCAGGACGCGAGCACTTACAAATCCGCACCCAGGCCCATGGCGCTGGACAACGGCATTGTGTATGAAGCGCAAAAAAGCGGCGTCCCTCAAGGCTATGTAACCATCACGAACGGCGTAGAAAGAAATGACGCCTGGAGAGCATTCGGCAAGTGGCAAGCGATTACGGCAGCCAAAAAGACTGAGACCCCGGCGCCCAAGGTAGATGCCGGCGACGGCCGGCCTATCCTTCATCACGGTGATGCTGGCACTGGTGCCGGCGCATCCACCGCTGCGCCCAGTCCAACTTCTCAAGAAGCGCAAGTGCAGACGTCTTCCTCTTCTTCTTCTGAAGATGATTCTGGACGGCCGATTCTAAGAAGGCGTACAGAAAACCCTGAGTCTGCACCTTCGCCCTCCCCCACACCTGCTGCATCGGGGAAGTCTGCTCCCGGGACCGTGCCGGAAACGCATTTGGCTGTTATCCCTGCAGGAACCCGGACCTTTGTCGGCATCTCTGATAATCAGCCCAGCGACTCACGCTCTTTTGATTTCATCTGGAAGCCCGGCGAAGAACAGCAGATGGAGGCCAAGATGCGCAAGCTGGTGCTGGCCCAGCTACCGCATGAGAACGCCCAACTCACGCCTGAGGACTCACTCAAGAACGTCACCATGCGCAGCTTTGATCTCGATCTGAGTAACGACGCTGTTCTTGTCATGAGCGCGGAGGTCCCCGGCAGCTATCTTGCGACCGCAACCAAGGGCTCATCGGGAAAGTTTATCTCTCGTTACGTAACGGTGATTGCGCGCGTAGACTTTGACGGCGTTCCGCAGAAGCTGTCATCCAGCGTGACCGATTCATCCCGGCTTGACGTAGCGCCGCGCCTGGAGCTGATTGATGCCGTGGATGTAGATGGTGACGGCTTGGGCGAGCTGCTCTTTCGTGAATACAGCTTTGATAACGCCAGCTTCATCATCTACGGCGTTGGCCGCAACAGCGTGACCAAGGTGTTTGAAGGAGCGAGCACGCCGCTGAATGAGCCTTAAACCATTTAGTTTTTGCTGTATCCCTAAACCTCGTCATCCCGATGCTCGTAAGCGAGCGCGCGCAGTCATCAGCGCGCGAGTAGAGCGGAGGGACCTTGTGTTTAAGAGGCCACAGCATTTTCTAAAATGATTAGCCTCCGCTCACCGCGGGCACAATGAGTATCTCTGTACCGTTGGGAACCTTGGTGCCCAATCCATCGGCAAAGCGGATGGCTTCATCGCCCACAAAAATATTGATGTGCTGGCGTACCTCGCCCTGTTCATCCACTATGCGGTCGCGCAGTACCGGGTGGGCTTTCCAGAGAGATTCCAGCGCCTCGTCAACCGTTGCGGGCGAAGTATCGATCGCCAGCGAGGTTTGCCCTCCCGCCAGAGAGGCCAGATAATTCGGAATGCGGAAGCTGATGGCCATAGCTTTTATCTCTTGCCTGCGCGCATACGGCCCTTGGCTGTTTGTTTTGATCGCGTTCTCTTGCTGCCCGCATTCCGTTTCTTTGCGCTTTTTTTCTCCGCGCCGCCGCGTCTCCGCGTTGAAACAGTTCCTTCTCCATCCACCAGTGCTGCACGCACACAGACCACTGGCGGCAATCCTCCAATCACCAGTTGCCATGACTTGCCTTCATCGGCGGAGCCATAGACCTTGCCGCTTCTGGTGCCGAAATAAATTCCCGCAGAAGAGCACGTGTCTGTAGCCAGGGAATCGCGCAACACCGTCTCCAGCGCGTCCTTTTGCGGCAAGCCGCGCGTCAGCGGCTCCCAGCTCTTCCCGGCATTGCGTGTGCAATAGACGCGCAGCTTGCCTTCCGGCGTACAGCGATACTCGTCAGACTCAATGGGAACGATATAGACCGTGTCCGGATTATGGGGATGGATCGCCATGCAGAAACCAAAGTCTGAAGGCACGCCATTGGCAATGCCTTTCCACGAATTGCCGCCATCATCGCTGCGGTAAAGCCCCCAGTGGTTCTGCAGAAAGAGCCTCTGCGGCTGCGCCGGATGTTGCACCATCTTGTGCACGCATTGGCCGAACTCCGGATATTGATCCGGCAGAAACACGGCGCGTACACCCTGATTGCGCGCCTGCCAACTCGTTCCGCCATCATCTGTGCGATACGCTCCCGCCGTAGAAATAGCAATGAACATCCGTTTACGGTCGGCTGGATCAGGAAGAATTGTGTGCAGGCACATTCCTCCGCCTCCCGGCACCCATTTGGGGCGATGTGGATGCTCCAGCAGCCCTTGCACTGGAGACCAGGTCTGGCCCGCATCGCGCGATTCAAACAGCGCAGCAGGCTCCACTCCGCAATAAAGCGTCTCTGGTTCTTCGTCGCGTCCAATGCGAATCTGCCAGATATTTTTCAACGCCAGCTTGGATTCCACCGGAAATTTCACCGAATAACCTTCTGGTTCGGTGATGGTCTTGCCGTAATCGTCAGATGAGCAAAGCACCGTGCCCCAGCGAAAGCTCTGCTGTGACCACCATAGCCGGTGCCTTCCCTGCCGCTGATCGAATGCCATGGCATACACCGGCGAGCCAATGGAATAGGGGCCGCCCACGTCCCATTTCTTGCGCGCGCCATTTGAGCGCAGCACAAACGCACCCTTCATGGTGCCTACCATCAAGATCACATCGCCTTTTTTCGCCGAGACATGCTTTACCCGCGGCATGTTTTACCTCCGGAAGAAATGAACAAGACATTTTAGCTGTTTCCGGTCGCGAGGGAGTTTTTTGGCTCCGGAGCGTCTGCGGCTTCTCACGAAATTACGCATTTATCGGGCTCTCGTTGTAAACTTTTCCGTTTCACCTCACCCCTTGGAGACCGCCTGTGAAGAGGTTCTTTCTCTCTGCCGTACTGATCGCGTTTGCTTACACCGTAGCCGCTGCGCAAGAACTCACCATCGAATCCATTTATGCCCCCAACGGCCTCACCGGCCGCGCACCGGATACGATCCAGTGGAGTCCTGACGGCAAAAAGGTTTCCTATTTCCTGCATCAGGAGCAGGGCGAGAAGGCCGACCTCTATTACATTGACGTGACCTCAGGCAAGCCGGCGGTGCTGGTAACTTCAGAGAAGATTGCCGCCATGAAGCCCTCGGTCACCGGCTCCAAGGACGACCGCGAGAAGGACAACCGTGCCCGCTATCATGTGGCCGGCTATCACTGGACGCCTGATTCCGAGCACATTCTTTTCGACTCTAACGGCCAGCTCTGGTATTACACGCTCTCCACCGGGAAGTATGTGCCGCTAAGTGGGCAGGGGGAATCGGCCGACGATCCCAAATTCTCCGCTGACGGCAAGCAGCTTTCCTACGTACGCAAGCACAACCTGGTGGTAAAGCCTGTGAGCGGCGGCAGCGAAAAAGTGCTTACCAATGACACCAATGAAAATTTGCTCAATGGCGAAGTGGACTGGGTTTATTCCGAAGAGCTTGGGGTCCGCAGCAATTATTTCTGGTCGCCCGATTCAAGCAAGATCGTCTTCATCCAGATGAATGAGACGAAAGTCCCAACCTATCCCATCACGGACTACATTCCGCAGCACCCGACGGTCTATCAGGAAAAATATCCCAAAGTCGGCGATCCCAATCCTGAAGTCAGGCTCGGCGTGGTCAATGCCGGTGGCGGCGCGGTCAAGTGGATTCATCTGACCGATGAAAAAGATATGTACATCC
>Ga0070741_10011156_pt1 | contig 16669 bp, 17 predicted proteins | sample Coa_R1_4_FD_66440 | JGI IMG/M metagenome (GOLD analysis project Ga0070741, IMG submission 66440) | Surface soil microbial communities from Centralia Pennsylvania, which are recovering from an underground coalmine fire - Coalmine... | ecosystem: Environmental > Terrestrial > Soil > Unclassified ...
TTCGCCGTGATGTTCCGACACGACTTTCTTGTAGCGTTCGACGAGTTTTACCCAATCGTCGGCGGTCACTTCGGTGTCGAGCGTATAATCATGCCGTGCTTTGTGCTCTTCGAGAATCTCCTCGAAGTGATGATGATCGATATCGAGCACCACGCTCGAATACATGGTGATGAAGCGGCGGTAGCTGTCATAGGCGAAGCGCCGGTCACCCGACTTCTTTGCCAAGGCCTCCACGGTGGCGTCGTTGAGACCGAGATTGAGCACCGTATCCATCATGCCGGGCATCGAGGCGCGCGCGCCCGACCGCACCGACACCAGCAGCGGATTTTCCGGGTCGCCGAAGCGCTTGCCGACAATCCGCGCGACTTGCGCCAACGCATCGTTTACCTGGGATTCCAAATCGTCCGGATAGGTGCCGCCCTTGCTGTAAAAATAGGTGCACACTTCCGTGGTGATGGTGAACCCGGGGGGCACCGGCAGCCCGAGCCCGGCCATTTCCGCCAGGCCCGCGCCTTTTCCGCCCAGCAGGTCACGCAATTGCGCATTTCCCTCGGCCTTGCCGTCGCCGAAGCTATAGACCCATTTCGTCATCGCTCATTCCGTAGTCACACGGCGCGCCAGGACGTCGCGCCAACTCCTTTCAATGAATGATGCCGAGACCGAAGAGCCCCACGACAATGAGATAAATGGCGACGAGGTAATTCAGAAGCCGCGGCACGAACAAAATCAGAATGCCGACGATAAGCGCGACGATGGCGGGAATATTGGCGGTGGCAAAATGCATGGGAGGCTCCCGGTTGATGGCAAAGACAAACAAAAGAAACGTCCGAGTGTTCCCAGGCCTGCCGCATCGGTCAAGCCGTGCGATGAAATAATTGCGCGCCGCGGGAAGGTTGCCCGAGGCTAGCCCTCGATCTTGGAAAAGTCGGCCACCGCAGCGGTGGCCTCGCGAATCTCGTTGAGAAGCCGCAGCCGGTTCTCACGTAGCTTCGCCGTATCGACATTGACGGTCACTTTATCGAAAAACGCATCGACCTTGGGGCGCAATTTGGCGATCGCCGACATCGCGCCGGCGAAATCCTCGCGCGCGACCGCAGCGCCGGCCTCCCGCTTGGCGGCGGCGATCGATTCGGCAAGCGAGCGCTCCTCGTCCTGCTTGTAATGCTTGGGATCCGGCTCGCCGGTGTAGGCGCGGCCATCCTTCTTTTCCTCGATGCGAAGGATATTGGTCGCCCGTTTGTAACCAGCGAGAAGATTCCTGCCATCCTCGCTGTCGAGGAACCTGCCTAAGGCCTCGACACGCCGCACGATCATCAAGAGATCGTCCTGGCCCGGCAGGGAGAACACGGCGTCGACCAGATCGTGCCTTGCCCCGCCTTCGCGCAGGTGCACCTTCAACCGATCGGCGAAGAAGCCGAGCATGTCGCGGGCCAGTTCCCGCGCCGATTCTTCTATATCGGGAACCTGAACATTGGTATCCCGCCGCGCGGTGCTGGCGATGCGATCCGCCCAGCGATGCAGCACCTCGGCAACCAGACGCGATGCGATGCTCTCGATTTCCGCGTCGTCCTTCGCCAGCGATATGTGATGCCGGCGCGCGAGAATGGGTCGGCTGGCGAATTCCACCGTTTGCTCGACCGGCAGCCGCAGCCCGTTTTCCAGCACGATGCGGATGATACCGAGCGCCGCACGGCGCAACGCATAAGGATCCTTGGAACCGGTCGGCTTCTCGCCGATAGCCCAGAAGCCGGCCAGCGTGTCGAACTTGTCCGCCAAGGCAACCGCAATTGCCACCGGCTCGGTGGGTACGCGGTCGTTGGGTCCCTGCGGCCTGTAGTGATCTTCGATCGCGCGGGCGATGCTGTCGTCCTCGCCTTGCGCCTTGGCGTAATAGCGGCCCATCACGCCCTGCAGTTCGGGAAATTCTCCCACCATATCGGTGACGAGATCGGTCTTGGCGAGCAGCGCCGCGCGCTCGGCCTTTGCCGGATCGGCTTTCGCGACCGCAGCCAGCCGCCGCGCCAGCCGCTCGATGCGCTCGATGCGCTCCACCTGGGTGCCGAGCTTTTCGTGAAAAACGATGCCCGACAGCCGCGCTAGGCGTTCTTCCAGGCGGGTTTTCAAGTCGCTCTCGTAGAAGAACTTCGCATCGGAAAGCCGCGCGCGGATCACCCGCTCGTTGCCGCCGACGATCGCCTTGCCGCCGTCGGCCGCCTCCATGTTGGCGACAAGAATGAATTTCGGCGCGAGCTTGTCGGTATTGCTTTCGCGCAGCACGAAGCATTTCTGATTGACCCGAATCGTGGTGCGCACCACCTCGGGAGGGATTTGCAGAAATTCACGATCGAAGGAGCCCATCAACACCACTGGCCATTCCACCAGGCCGGCCACTTCGGCGAGCAGGCCGGCGTCCTCGACCAGCTCATAGCCCTGGGCGAAGGCGAGGTTCTTGGCGTCGGCGGCAATGATTTCCGCGCGCCGCGCGGGATCGGCCACGACCTTGGCGGCTTCGAGTTTTTGCACATAGTCGGCGAGATGGCGCACCTTGATCGGTTCCGGCGCCATGAAGCGGTGGCCACGCGTCACATCGCCGCCTTTGATACCGTCAATATCGAGAGGCACGACCACAGGCTCTTCGGTCTCCGGGCCGAAAGTGGCAACAATGGAGTGCAGCGGGCGAACCCACCGCAAAGACTTGTCGCCCCAACGCATGGACTTCGGCCAAGGGAAAGTCGCTATCGTGGCGTGCAGGACGTCCTTGATCACGTCAACCGCATCCCGGCCCGGCTTTTCGATCACCGCGATATAGAAGTCGCCCTTCTTGTCGGGCTGTATCTTGGCTTCGCCGATCGATTTCAGACCCGCCGCTTTGAGAAAACCGGCGATCGCGTTATCCGGCGCGCCGACGCGCGGGCCTTTCTTTTCTTCCTTCACATCGGGCTGCCGCGCCGGCACGCCGTGCACCGCCAAGGCTAAGCGGCGTGGGGTGACAAAGGTTCGTGCGCCCTCGTAAGCAAGTCCCGCCTGAAGGAGCCGCTCGGTGACGAGACGCCGCAGGTCATCCGCAGCGCACGCCTGCATGCGCGCGGGGATTTCTTCGGAAAAAAGCTCGAGAAGAAGGTCAGGCATTGTCAACCATGGGAAGTCGATTGGCAGGTAGCAGGCCGTCGCCGCCTTGTCACGCCCACAATGACCGCGCGACGGCTCGCCAGCATTTTACGCAGTTTTCCGGAAATGCGCGTGCATTTGAATTAGTTATTCGGCAACAGGTCACCGCCAAAATTTGCCGATGACCCGATTTCTTAACGGCCTTTCGTTGCGGGGCTGGCAACTTGCCGATTTGCGAAGCGCCGCGCGAGAATTTATCCCGCGGACCGCCGCCGCGCGCGATACGTTGGCCATCGGCCTCATCTGCGCATTCGTCTACCTGATTTCCCAATGGCTTAATCTGTTCGAGCAGGTTTCCACCTTTGTCACCTATTATGAGGATTGGGGGCTGGACGAACTGTTTAACGTCGCCGTGGCGTTGGTTCTTGCGCTTGTCGTTTTCGGGCACCGCCGGAATCGCGAGCTCAAGGCCGAGATCAAGGCTCGCGGCGCAGCGGAAGCCCAAGCCCTCAAACTGGCCCGGCATGATCCACTGACCGGATTGCCGAACCGCCGCGCCCTTTCCGAACATCTCGATGAGGCGCTGGAGCAGACCCTGGCGCAAGGCGCGCGTGTAGCGGTGCTGATGCTCGATCTCGATGGCTTCAAGCAGGTCAACGACACCCACGGTCATGCCGTCGGCGACAGGGCACTGATGGCCGCCACCGATCGTATCCGCGGCGCGATGCGGGACGGTAGCACGCTGGCCCGGTTCGGCGGCGACGAATTCGCAATCGTCATCGCAAAGCTGAATTCACTCGACGGTCCGACGAAGCTGTCGCGCCGGATCGTCAGCGCCTTCGCGGAACCTATCGTCATCGGCGACATCACGCTGACGCTCGGTATCGGCATCGGTATTGCGATCGCGCCGGATGACGGCACCGGCTCCGATGAGCTAATGCGCCGCGCCGACCGCGCCTTGTATCGCGCCAAAGCGGAAGGCCCCTCTTCCGTTCGCTTCTTCGAAGCTGAAATGGACGCTCATATCGAGGAGCGGATGCGCCTCGAGCGGGAGCTGCGCGCCGCTATCGGCAGCCGCAGCATCGTCCCGTATTTTCAGCCCATCGTTTCGCTCGACGGCAATCGCATCATCGGCTTCGAGGCGCTGGCACGATGGAAGAGCCCAACCTCCGGCAACGTTCCGCCCGGTGTCTTCATTCCGATCGCCGAAGAGGCCGGATTGATCGCCACGCTTTCCGACCAGCTCCTGCGACAGGCCTGCATCGCGGCGCGCAACTGGCCCAAGGATCTCACGCTTTCCTTCAACATCTCGCCGGTACAACTACGCGACAAGACGTTGGGTCTGCGGATTCTGTCGATTCTCGGGCAAACCGGTTTCGATCCGCACAGGCTCGAACTCGAGATCACCGAGAGCGCGTTGGTCGAGGACATCGGCATCGCCGAATCGGTCATCGATCAGTTGCGGGGCGCCGGCGTGCACATCGCTCTCGACGATTTTGGCACCGGCTATGCAACGCTATCGCAGCTCCTGGCGCTGCGGCTCGACAAGATCAAGATCGACCGCAGCTTCGTCGAGCGTCTCGGCAAGGACAACGAGAGCGCGGTTGTCGTCCGCGCCATCATCGGTCTGGCGAACGGCTTCGGCTTGATAACCACCGCCGAAGGAATCGAGGAAAAGGACCAATTAACCTATCTGAAGGAAAACGGCTGCCTGCAAGGCCAGGGCTTCATCTTCAGCCAAGCGATACCCGCATCCGAGATCGAGAACCTGCTGCGGCAGGGCGCCCCCCAGCTGCAGGTGGCTTAAATCCAACAAGAGCGTTATTCGGGAAGCTGCCGATGGCTGCCGTCGCAGCGCGGCCGGTTGCCGGTGCGCTTGCAGGCGCAAAATTTGATCGCCTCCGATAGCTCCGCTTTGAACTCTACCGGCATAAATTCGGTGCCCCTGTGCGAGCCATCGCAGAATGGCTGTGACTTCGAGCGCCCGCACGCGCACCACCAATAGGTCTTTCCGGCTTCCACATCGACCGCGATCGGCTTCCGGCCGCCGATATCCGGCATGCTCATGCTGCTCCTCCCCCTTCTGTCGCCAACCATGCTTCACCGCAAGCCTTGGCGAGCTCGCGCACGCGCAAAATGTAGCTCTGCCGTTCGGTGACCGAGATCACGCCCCGGGCATCGAGCAGATTGAAGACATGGCTCGCCTTGATGCATTGGTCGTAGGCCGGCAGCGCCATGAGGTGCCGCTGGCGCTCGTCGCCCTGCCAACCGGCATCGAGATAGCGCCGGCAGGCGCCCTCGGCCATCTTGAACTGCGCGAACAGCATTTCGACATCGGCATATTCGAAATTATGCCGCGAATATTCTTGCTCGGCCTGCAGGAAGATATCGCCGTAGGTCACCTTCTGCGCGCCGTCGCGGCCATTGAAATTGAGATCGAACACGCGATCGACGCCCTGCACATACATGGCAAGACGCTCCAGCCCATAAGTGAGCTCGCCCGATACCGGCGCGCATTCGAAGCCCGCAACCTGCTGGAAATAGGTGAATTGCGAAACTTCCATGCCGTCGCACCAGCATTCCCAGCCAAGGCCCCAAGCGCCGAGCGTGGGACTCTCCCAGTCGTCCTCGACGAAACGAATGTCGTGAATCTTGGGATCGATGCCGATGGCCTCGAGCGATTTCAGATAGAGCTCCTGAATGTCGGGCGGCGACGGCTTCAGGATCACCTGAAACTGGTAATAGTGCTGCAGCCGGTTGGGATTTTCGCCGTAGCGGCCGTCCTTGGGGCGCCGCGACGGCTGCACATAGGCGGCGTTCCACGGCTTGGGCCCGAGGGCGCGCAGCGTGGTGGCGGGATGAAAAGTCCCGGCGCCGACTTCCATGTCGTAGGGCTGCAAAACGATGCAGCCATTCTCGGCCCAATAGCGCTGTAACGCGAAGATCAGCCCTTGAAACGAGCGCCGCGGATCCATGGAATCCGGGACAGCCGCGGATTTCTGCGCGCGCGCTTGGACGGCGAAGGGATCGGCAACGCTCATGGCGCCGGTCTATCGGCGGCCCCCGAAGGGGTCAAGCCGATACAAGTCGTTAAACATGGAAACGCTTTTCCGGCCTATTCCCGGGCCGTGGCGGCGCCCGTTTACCGGCTTTTTCCCACCGGCTCGTTACCTTCGCGTCCGCTGAAGGGGTGAGATCTCCATGGTGGCATTTGAGATTGCCGGCGCGGTCTTCGTCTGTTTGCTTTTCGCGCCGATGCTGTCGGCCCGATCCAGCGGCCGCTGATGCCGCCTATTCCGGCCGGTATTCGCCGCTGAACGGATCGCGTTTCAGCGTTGGGCGGATTTCACGCTCCGGTATGCGTACCATTCTCGCCTGATCAAGCTCCTCATTGATCCGGCGTACCTCCTTGACCACCCAATGCACGACCGCGGCGGCGCCGAGAGCGCCCAGGGTCCATTTGACCAGCGGCGGAACGATGAAAGTGTGCATGCGAATCTCCTTCCTGCTCACAATCCAAAACGCGACCAGAGGGCGCGTTCTTCCAAGGCGGAAATTAGCTCATCGGGAAGCCCCGGCCGCGCCCGAAGCCGCTCGATACCGCTCCGGAAATGGCGGGCGAAAAAGCCGCGCTCGGCCGCGACAAGCGGCATCAGCACATCCTTGCCATAGCGTTCGCGCAGGATCGTCCGCAGGTCGCCAAGGGTATCGGCAATGCCGAGCTCAACCGCTCGGGCACCGGTCCAATATTCGCCGGAAAACAAGGTATTTTCTGGGCCGCGGAGCTTGTCGGCGCGCCGCTCCTTCACAAGCGCGATGAAACTTCGGTGGATTTCGGATTGGATTTGCTTCAGCCGTTCCACGTCCTCCGGCTTTTCCGGCAGGAAGGGATCGAGCATCGCCTTGCGCTCGCCCGCGGTATAAAGCCGCCGCTGCACGCCGATTTTTTCCATCAGTTTGTCGAACCCGAAGGATCCGCCGACCACGCCGATTGAGCCGACGATCGACGACGGGTCGCAGACGATTTCGTCGGCCGCACACGCGATCATGTAACCGCCGGAGGCGCCGACATCCTCGACAAAGGCGATGACGGGAAGCCGCTTTTCGCGCGCGAGCTGACGGATGCGGCGGAAGATCAGATGCGATTGAACCGGCGAGCCGCCCGGCGAATTGATCAGCAAAGCCACGGCAGTGGCGCGGCGCATGGCAAAGGCGCGGTCGAGCGCCCGCGCCATGCCACTGAGGGTCAGTCCCGGCCGCAGCGGAGTGGAGAAGCCGATGACGCCGCTCATTCGCACCACCGGAACGAGCGCAACGCCGGCGCGCAGGCGCCGCGGCAGCATTGCCGCAAAGGGCCGGAAGAGCCGGCAAAGAAAGGATCGCGGTCCCACTTCCATCCAATCCAGAGTGGTCATGTTATTGCCATAGGTCAAAGACAGGATGCTCTCAAGTTGCGGACTTTTAGCCTGGAACGCTTCTTGCAGGACACGTTGCATGGAATTGTTAGTCCGGGAGAGTGAAAATGGGGCCTAAGATCTGTTTACTGCTGCTGCTCTTCGGCATGATCATGGCGGGCGCTTCGCCCAATGGCCTGCGCGGAATTCTTCGCAAGCTCAACGTTCTTGGACACAGGCGCCACGGCGGCGGCGCGCTTTCATAGCTCGGCGAGCGGCAGCATCGAGCGCCCCCTGAGCACGGCTTCGGCAAAGGATGCGGGATGTCCCTCCGCGTCGTTAAGGGTCAAAGCCGGATAGATCGTCAACGGCGCCCGGCTTTGCTTCACGGCACGCACCAAAATACGGATCGCGGGCATTCCCTGCCGCGGGTGCACCGGCATCAGCGCCACCCCCCCGAAACCCCGCGCCAAAAGCTTGAGCACCTCGTCCAAACCATCGGCGCGCCAAATCAGGTTGACGACGCCATGGGGGCGCAACAGCCGCGCCGCCGTTCGCAGCCAGACGGCGAGCAGATCGGGTGTCGCCGCATGGGCCAGGCGCCGGCGCGCCCGCGGCGACGGGTTGAGCCGCGCCGAATCGTTGAAAGGGGGATTCATCAAAACGCGGTGGGCACAGCCAGGCTCGAGGCCGGCCTCCGCAAAGGCGCGCGGCAGCGCAGCGACATCGAGTGCCATTGCGCGCACGCGCATGCCTAATCCGTTGCGCTCCGCATTGAAGGCGGCAAGCGCCGCGAGCTTGGGATCGATTTCGACGAGGCTGACCCGCAAGCGCTCGACCCGCGATGCCAGCGCCAGACCCGCGGCGCCCACTCCGGCGCCGAGATCGACGGCGTGCTCGCCGGGCCGCGCCGCCGTTGCCGCGGCGAGCAAGACGGCATCATGGCCGACGCGATGACCTTTGCGCGGCTGCCGCAGCCGCAGCTTTCCGTCGAGAATGGCGTCGTCGGTTGTTTCCGACACTCGCTGGCGCGGGTCAGCCGGCATCGGGTCGCAATTCCCGGCCCAGTCCGGCGTCCTCCAGCAGTCGCCGCGCGGCAAGCGCACAACTTTCGTTCACAAGGATGCGGCGCGGCAGCACGCCCAGCGAACCTTCGAGAACGCTCATATTCTGATCGAGCACGAGGTGCGGAATCGATGCCCCGTCGAGCAAAGCCTGGATGGCGGAAACCAGAACCATATCGTTGGTGCGGATGATCTCGCGCACAAAGCTCTCCTAGCCTTGCCGCCTCTCGTCGCCGGGGGCGCGATGCGAGAGATAAGACAACCGCTTCAATTCGCGGCGTCCGCGCGTGACGGTATCGAGAATCAGCCCGGACATGACCGACAGCAGCGCCGAGAGCATCAGGCCCGTCGACAAGACCGCCGTCGGCAGCCGCGGGACCACGCCCTGCTGCAAGTAAGTCGCGAAAATCGGGATCGCCAGAAGCACCGCCGCCGTCGCCAGCACCATCGCGATAGCGGAAAAAAATTGCAGCGGCCGCTCCGAACGGTAAAGGCGGATGATGGTCCAGAGAATGCGGAAGCCGTCGCTCCAGGTATTGAGCTTCGATGCCGAACCCTCCGGCCGCGTGTAATAGGGCGTCTCCAGCTCGGCGACCGGCAACTCCAGCTCGAGCGCATGCACTGTCAGCTCGGTTTCGATCTCGAAGCCTCCGGACAATACCGGAAAGGATTTCACGAAGCGCCGCGAGAAAACGCGATAACCCGACAACATGTCGCTGAAGACGCGGCCGAAGACCATCGCGACAAAGCTGCTCAGAAGGCGGTTACCGGTGCGATGGCCTGCGCGATAAGCCGACTTCTCCCGGTCGGCCCGGACGCCGACGACCATGTCGAGGCGATGAGTCAGCAGATGCATGATCATCATGCGCGCGCTTGGCGCGTCGTAGGTCGCGTCGCCATCCACCAGCACGTAGATGTCCGCCTCGACGTCGCTGAACATGCGGCGGACGACGTGCCCCTTGCCCTGGTGCTGCTCGCCGCGCACCACCGCGCCGGCCTGCTTGGCTGCGTCGACGGTGCGGTCGCTGGAATTGTTGTCGTAGACATAGACGGTGGCCCGGGGCAGAGCTGCGCGAAAATCGCCGACGACCTTGGCGATGGATTTTTCTTCGTTGTAACAAGGCACCAGCACCGCAATGCGGTGGCGGTCGAGAGCGTCGGCTGCCTTCGGGTCGGCGAAACTTTCCGCGATCGTCATCGTTCCCCCAAAGCCGTATCGATGCAGCGGCAGACTAAGGGCGGCCTTGCCGTCGCACCATAGCGTTTCTATGCTCGGGCGTCCTCCCTGGGAGAAGCTCCTTGGCCGTCGTTGTCCCCTTTGAAAGCCATTCTCCGGCGCTGATCGACCGCTTGTCGGCGCTCGTCGCCGCCGAAATGGACCGGGTCAATACCACGATCCTGTCCCGCACGGGCTCGGAAGTGACCATGATACCGGAGGTCGCGAATCACCTGATCGCGTCCGGCGGCAAGCGGCTGCGTCCAATGCTGACCCTGGCGATGGCCGATCTCTCCGGCTACCGCGGCGACGGCCATGTCAAGCTGGCGGCTGCCGTCGAGTTCATGCATACGGCCACGCTGCTTCATGACGATGTCGTCGACGAAAGCGAAATGCGCCGCGGCCGCGCGGCGGCCCGCATGCTCTGGGGCAACGAGGCGAGCGTCCTCGTGGGCGACTTCCTGCTCGGCCAGGCTTTCAAGATGATGGTGGAGGTCGGGTCGCTACGCGCCCTGGAAATCCTTTCGGCGGCCGCGGCCGTCATCGCGGAAGGCGAAGTCATGCAGCTTTCCGCCGCCAAGAACACGGCGACCACCGAAGACGAATATCTTTCCGTGATTCGCGCCAAGACGGCGGAGCTCTTTGCCGCGGCATGCGAGGTCGGCCCGGTATTGGCAGCCCGCCCGAAAGCGGAACAGGCGGCGTGCCGCTCCTTCGGCATGAATCTCGGGATCGCTTTTCAGCTCGTCGACGACGCCCTCGACTATGGCGGAAAATCAGCCAAGCTCGGCAAGAATGTCGGCGACGACTTTCGTGAAGGAAAGATCACGCTTCCCGTGGTCCTGTCGTTCCGGCGCGGCAATGACGCCGAACGTGCCTTCTGGAGCCGCACGCTGGAACAAAATGAGGCGAGCGACGAGGACCTCAAATTCGCCATTGGCCTGATGGCCAAGCACCGAGCCTTGGAGGACACGATCAACCGCGCGCACCACTACGGCGCCATGGCCAAGGACGCGCTGGCGCTGTTTCCTCCCTCGACCATGAAGCAGGCGCTGGAAGAGGCGGTCGAGTTCTGCATCGCACGGGCCTATTAGCCGCCGAGCACCGTCGTCCGGATCCACCATTTCGGCTGCGCCGCGCGCAACGAGCGCGCCGCTGCGGCCGCTGTACGCGTCGATTGCCACAACGCAAAACAGGTCGCACCCGAGCCCGACATACGGGCCAGCCGGCAGCCCGGCAATGCACGCATGGCGCGCAGGACGTTGCCGATCACGGGCTGCCGCGCGATGGCGGCGGCTTCCAAGTCGTTGGGCCGCTCATGCAGCCAGGCCAATAGCGCCTCGCGTTGCTCCGGTATCGCAGCTCCGTCGTCGTTGCATCGTCCCGAAGCCGGGCGCTGCGGCAAGGCATCGAAGGCCTCGAACACCTCTTTCGTCGACAACGCCGCTGCGGGATTGACCAAAAGCGCGGCAAGTCGCGGCAGCTTTTGTGGCGGGGAAAGAATTTCACCGGCGCCGCGCATCAAGCGCGGCAGCGAGTCGATGCAGACCGGCACATCGGCTCCGGTATGCCGGGCGGCCTCGAGCAAACGCGGATCGCCGGCGCTTAGGGCGTTGGCCTCGGCAAGAAGGCGCAACGCCGCCGCGGCGTCCGCCGAGCCCCCGCCAAGGCCGGCCGCCACCGGCAAATGTTTGGACAGCACAAAACGGCCGATGCGCAGCGACACCACTCGCGCCTGCAAAGCAGAGACGGCTTTGAGCACGAGATTTTCCGCAAGCGGTCCGCAGCCATTCCGCAACGGACCCTCGATATCGAGGCCAAGCACCGGGCCGGGCTCAAGGCTCAAGCGGTCACCGATAGCGGCGAAAGCGACCAGGCTCTCGAGATCGTGCAAGCCGTCGGCGCGGCGGCCGCGGATGCGGAGCGTCAGGTTGACCTTGGCTGGCGCCAGCGTGCTGAGCGGAGCGTTCATCCGCCGCGTCTGTTCAGCCGCCGTTATCGGACTTTTTTATTTTCACCGCCTCGGCGGCGGAAGCCGGCTGGCTGGGCAAGCCCGATTGCAGCTTTGCCTCGATCTTCACCAGTTCATCGGGCTCCGGCTTGAAGTCCTTGGCCTGTTCCCACTGGAATCTGGCTTCCCGCAGCCGGCCCACGCGCCAATAGACGTCGCCGAGGTGATCGTTGATGGTTGGGTCTTCCGGCTTGAGCTCGACGGCGCGTTCCAGTTCCTTGACCGCGTCGTCGTATTTGCCGAGGCGGAAGTAGGCCCAGCCCAGCGAGTCAATGATGTAGCCGTCTTCCGGCCGCTGCTCGACGGCCCGCCGGATCATCTGCATGCCCTCATCCAGATTCACTCCCTGGTCGATCCACGAATAGCCGAGATAGTTCAGCACCTCCGGCTGATCGGGATAGAGCTGCAGCGCCTTGCGGAGATCGGCTTCCGCTTTGCTCCACTGCTTCGAGCGCTCGTAGCAGACGCCGCGGAAATAGAATATCAGCCAGTCGCTTTTCCGCGGATTTTCGAGCGCGGCGACACCCTTGGAATAGACCTGCGCGCATTCCGCGAAATTCTTGCGTGAGCGCAGGATATTTCCCAGGGCCAAGATCGCCTCGGTATCCTTGGGATTGCGCGCGATCAACGTCTCCAGATGCTTCTTGGCTTCGTCCGTGTGATTGGCGCTGTCGAGATTGAGGGCAAGCTGGATCGCCGCGTCCCGCCGCAAAGGCGAGGACTCCGGCACGCGCTCGTAAAGCGTGATGGCGAGCTGCGGCTTCTTCGCCGCGGTGTAAAGATCGCCGAGCGCCATCAGCGCCAACGGCTGGTTCGGTTCGAGATAAAGCGCGAGCTGCAAATAAAGCAGACCCAAATCCTCGCCGCGCCGCGCCGCCATCCAGGCGCCCATGCCCGAGAGCACCTCGGCGGCACCCTGCTGCGGCGTGCTGACGATCAGCGGCAAATCCTGGCCCTTGAATAGACCGAGCTTCACCGCTGTTTCGGTCCCCACAACGCCGTCCGGACGAATTGCGTTCTTGCGCTGGAAATCCATCACCGCCGCCGTAGTTTGTTTGCCGTATATGCCGTCGGCGGGTATCGCGAGCGCCATCTGCAGCCGCTTGACCGGTGCGCCAAGGCTGCCCCGGCGCAATCCGGCGAATTCCGGCGTCGCCGGACTCGATTTTATACGCTGCTCCAGATCGCTGATGAGCGGATCGCGCGCCGAGCCTTTCAGGAACGCGTCGATGATCTTCAGCGCCTTGACCCGATCGCCCGCGCGCGCCGCCCAGCCTGCATAGGCTTCCGTCAGACGCTCTTCGTTGGAGTCGAGGCCGTAGGCGCGCTCGTAACGCTTGCCCGCTTCGCTTTTCTTGCCGGCAAGATCGAGGATCAGGCCGGCGTGCAAATCCTTGAACAGGCCGTACCAATCGGGCCCGGCGAGCCGGTCGATTCCGTCGACGGCGCCGCGCACGTCGTTGGCGCCGTATGCCGCCCATGCCGATAGCAGCGTCGCGGTCAGATCGGTGACAGGGCCGCGGACCGATTGCGTGAATTGCTGACGCGCCGAGGCATACTGCTTTTGCTTGAGCGCGTGCACGCCGAGCACCAGGCGCGCGATACGGTCGCCATGGTCGCTTTGGACAATCTTGCCGGCGGCGCGGACGGCTTCGCTGACATCTCCGCTGGCGAGCAGAGACACGAAAGTGCGGTCGAGGAGTTCCTTATTTGTAGGATCGGCTTTCAGCGCGGCGCGGTAATAGGCGGCCTGCGCGGCGGCGTCCCGATCGGCGCCGGCATGACGCGCGGCGAGATAGGCGCCAAATTGCGTGAAACGCGACAAATCCTGCGCCGTCGGAACTTCAGCGGCGGCGCCACGCGGCATCAGCAGCAGCGCCGGCAGAATGAAACCGGCGAGCCGCCGGAGCATGATCGAGACAGTCACAGGAGCCATGATCTCCATCGGCAGAAAAGCAAATCTTTCGAAAAACTAGATTACGGCGCCCCGGCCGCCGCAGAATGGCCCTTTTGCGCGTTGGCCGCAAGAAGAGGCCCCTTTGGCCCGACCGATAGCATGAATGCAACGGTATGGCGGCATCGTGGCCGCACGGAACCCTTATCCTCACATATTTGGCAGGTCGGACCATCCCCTTCGGGCGGAACCCAGGTGAGGATCCGATTCAGGTCATCCCGTGCAGGTCAGGGACCACGACGGCCTCGCGGCCGAGGTGACATCCCCAGTGCGGCACCCAGGCGTTCTTCGACAAGCTCGGCAAGCTTGGCGACGGCTAAGGAACGCGGGTTCTTCATTCCGTAAAGCGAGAGCGCAATCCCGCCGAGCGCCGGCAACCGCCGATGGCTCGGGATAAACCGCAAGCCGCGCTCGGGAAGAGAAATCGTCCTCGGAGTGATGCCGAAACCAGCCTTGACCGCTGCGCGCAGGCCCGAAAGGCTCGACGTGCTGTAGACAATGCGCCACGGAACGCGACGCTCATCAAGAGCGTTGATCGCCAGTTCCCGAAACATGCACGGCGCATCCAGTAAAATAAGCGGCACCGGCTGCCCCGGATCAAGTTTGAAATCGCGGGCGGCGATCCACACCACTTTCTGCATTCCTAGCACATGCGCATCGGTCGTTTCGCCCAAGGCAATTGCAAGATCGAGGCTGCCGGCGCGAAACGCCCGCACCAGGTCGTTGCTGCGGTCCACCACCACTTCAAGTCCTACCGCCGCGTGAGCGGCGCGAAATTCCCTGAGAATGTCCGGAAGCAAATCCTCCGCCACATCCGTGGGTGCGCCAAGACGCACGGAGCCATCGACCGCGGTTCCCCGCAACGCGTGTAGCGTCTCGTCGTTCAGCGCGAGCAGCTTGCGGGCGCGATTGAGCAGCACGTCGCCGGCATCGGTGATCTGCATGCGCCGTCCTGCCCGCTTGAACAGCGCGGCGCCGGCCATCGATTCGAGCCGCTGCATCTGGAGGCTGATGGCGGACTGTGAACGGCGGACACGCTTGGCCGCGTGCGCGAAACCGCCGCAATCGGCAATGGCGACAAAGGTGGCTAGCAGATCGAGGTCAAGCCGCTGCATGATATATTAATATCATAAATGTAATTTCTCTGAAATATCAATTTTACAAATGATTTTCCACCTCCTATTTCACTGCCATCCCATTTGCAGTGCGAGGAGATGCATCATGCCGTTTGTCTCGATCAAAGTTGCGGGCACGGATTTGTCTCCCCCGCAGAAGCAAGCGGTGCAATTGGGCTTCACCGAATTGATGGGGCGCGTGATGCGCAAGGTGCCGGCGCTGACGGCGGTGGCCATTGAGCGGATCGAGCCTGACAACTGGACGATTGGGGGCGCGCCGCCGGCCTCAGGCCGCGCAGCCCATGTCGACGTCAAGGTGACGGAAGGCACCAACTCGCAGCAGGAGATGGCGCTGTTCATCAAGGAAGCGCATGCGTTGCTCAAAACCACGTTCGGTGAACTGCCGCTGGCGACCTATGTAGTAGTGCACGAATTACCGGCCGATGCCTGGGGTTATGGAGGACTGAGCCAGCAAGCGAGGCGGCAACAGCCCGCAGTCCCATAAGGAGGATTTGATGCCCCTGGTCAGAATTTCATTAATCCAAGGAAAATCGCCGGAGTACCGCGCCGCGATTGGAGATGCGGTCCACCGCGCGATGGTCGGCACCATCAATTGCCCGCCGCTCGACCGCTTCCAAGTCATCACCGAGCATGCGCCCGGCGATATGGTCTACGACCCGAGCTATCTCGACATCGCCCGCTCCGACGACGTGGTGTTCATTCAAATCACTCTCAATGCTGGGCGCAGCGTGGCGTTGAAGCGAGCACTCTACCGCCGCATCACGGAACTGCTGTTCGAGCATCCGGGAATCCGGCCACAGGACGTGCTGATCAATCTGGTGGAGGTTGCGAAGGAAAACTGGTCCTTTGGCAACGGCGTGGCTTCGTATGCGCAATAATTCCGGCGCCAGGACTGTCCTTACATATTCGGATAATTCGGTCCGCCGCCGCCTTCCGGCGGCACCCAGGTGATATTTTGATTCGGATCCTTGATGTCGCAGGTTTTGCAATGAACGCAATTCTGCGCGTTGATGACATAACGAAGCCCGCCGCCCTCTTCCACCCATTCATAGACGCCGGCGGGACAATAGCGCGCCGAGGGCCCGGCATAGACGTCGTGTTCCGACTTCTTCTGCAATTCCATGTCGGCAACAACGAGGTGCGCTGGCTGCCCTTCCTCGTGATTGGTGTTTGACAAAAACACCGAGGACAGCCGGTCGAAGGTCAAGACGCCGTCGGGCTTCGGATAGACGATCGGCTGCGCCTCGCGCGCGGGCTCCAGCGCAGCGTGGTCCGGCTTGCCGTGACCGAGCGTGCCGAAGAGCGAGAAGCCGAGCGTATTCGTCCACATGTCGAAGCCGGCGAGCGCCATGCCGACGACGGTGCCGCACTTCGACCACAGCGGCTTGGCGTTGCGCACCTTCCACAGGTCGCGGCCGATATCGGACGCGCGCCAAGCCGCCTCATAGCTCGCAAGCTCATCGTTGCGGCGGCCAGCAGCGAGCGCCTGCACCACATGCTCGGCGGCAAGCATGCCAGAGAGCATGGCGTTGTGGCTGCCTTTGATGCGCGGCACGTTCATGAATCCGGCCGCGCAGCCGATCAATGCGCCTCCCGGGAAAGCGAGCTTCGGCACCGATTGATAGCCGCCCTCGGTCAGCGCCCGCGCGCCGTAGCAGAGCCGCTTGCCGCCGGCGAGCGTGTCGCGCACCAGCGGATGCGTCTTGAAGCGCTGGAATTCCTCGAACGGCGACAGATAAGGATTTCGGTAATTGAGATGGACGACGAAGCCGATGGAAACGAGATT
>Ga0070741_10011157_pt1 | contig 16666 bp, 15 predicted proteins | sample Coa_R1_4_FD_66440 | JGI IMG/M metagenome (GOLD analysis project Ga0070741, IMG submission 66440) | Surface soil microbial communities from Centralia Pennsylvania, which are recovering from an underground coalmine fire - Coalmine... | ecosystem: Environmental > Terrestrial > Soil > Unclassified ...
TCCGAGAATTTCAACGACCCCGACTTGGCCACGATCGTCGCATTCGTATCCGGCGCCGTCGTCGACGAGGCGGTGACCTGCGTGCGGGCGATGTCGAGGACGTCGACGTTCCACGCGCCAGCCGTAGCGGTGTTGTCGGCCGTGGCGTCGAGCGCCGTGCTGTCGTTGGTCGACGCGGAGACCAGCGGTGTGCTCGGATTGGCCAGCGCGGCGGCCGCGGTCTGGATCGACGAGGTCCGGGATGCGAGCGTGCCGAACGTCGACGATCGCGTCTGCAGATTGTTTTGATGCGTCTGCAGGTCCACGAGCGGCTGCGACGCCGCCTGCATCAGTGAATTGACGATGGTGCCGAAGTCGATGTTGTTGAAGCCGCTGAACGTAATTGGGGAGGACACGTCAGCTTCCTTGCGAGAACCCTGCCAGCAGAAACCGGACTGCCGGCGGGCGGAACGTATGCCGTTCTCGCCCCGCCGGCATCACCGGGTCTAACGGAGCAGCGACAGGACCGACGAGGACTGCTGATTCGCCTGCGCGAGGGCCGCGATGCCGCTCTGCGTCAAGATGGTGTAGCGAGTCAGGTTCGCCGATTCTTCCGCCACGTTCGCGTCGCGGATGCGGCTTTCGGCCGCCTTGTTGCTGACCACCTGCGAGTTCGCCAGCGTGATGGCGAATCCGAGCCGGTTCTGCAACATGCCGATGGTCGACTGCGCGGTGCCGAGCTTCGACACGGCCGTCGAAATCGTCGAGATCAACGCCGCCGCGTGCGCCGCGGTCGTGATGTCGAAGTTCGCGCCGGTCAGCGTCAACGCCGTCTTGTCGGCCGCGCCGATCGTGCCCTTCACCCAGCCGTCGCTGCCGTTGTTGCTGACGAACACCGAGAAGGCCAGTTCGGCGTTGCCGGTATCGAGCGCCGCGACTTTCGCCTCTCGGTCGATTTCACCAAGGACGTCCTGGAACTCTTTGTCGAGAGCGCTGCGGTCGACGTTGCTCGACTTCGAGGCCGACTGCGACGCCAGCGTCGACAGCCGATCGAGCAGCGTGCCGATGTTGTTCAGCGCGCCGTCTTTGATCTGCAGCGATGACAGACCGTCGTTCGCGTTGCGGATGCCCTGGTTGATGACCGCCTGCGTCGAACGGTAGCTGTTCGCCAGCGCCAATCCGGCGGAGTCGTCGCCCGCGGAGTTGATGCGGAAGCCGCTCGAGAGGCGATTGATCGCCTTCTGCAATCCCTGGTTCGTGACCGCCAGGTTGGCCTGCGCGTTTGCCGCGGCGATGTTGCTGACGACTGAGAAAGAAGCCATTGTCCGAATCCTTCCTGAAAACTCGGCCGGCGTCCCTGCCAGGCCGTTTGAGGCTGTGTAGTGCCTCGACTCGGGGAGGTAATCGGACGGCCGCCCGAACACCTTGAATTGGCAGCCTTCTGGCTCTACGTCCTGGCATGAGATCGAACATCGCCAGTCAACGTGCCGATCTGGCGCGGATCGCGCCGAGATTGGCGAAATTCATCTGGACGGATCGCGATGCGGTGACGGCGGCCCGATTCGCGCATGTCGCCGCGCCGTCACGGCTGGTCTATCGATGCGATGCCGCAGCCCACTGCGTCGCCGTCAGCGATCAGAGCGGCCGGCTCCTCTTCGCTTTTGGATCGTACGGCGCAGCCGCCGGCCAGTTCGACACGCCGCTCGCCGTCGAATTCGTGTCGCCGCAGTTTGACGGCGAAGACCTGCAGGGCCTCGACGATGAAGTGTGGCTCGCCGTAGCCGATTACGGGAATCGGCGGGTTCAGGTGTTCGAGTTGGACGGCACGTTCGTCGGCTCGGTCGACGACATCGAGTGCGCGGCGGCCGAGCGGCCGTGCGATATCCGCTGGCGCGCGCCCATGCTGGACATCGTCGGCGTCGAGGGCGGCCATCACGCCGTGCATCTGGCGGGCTCGCTCTTCTTGTCGGCGCGGACGGGAGTCTGCTGATGGCTGCGCGACTCGCAGTGGCCACGCAGTCCGCGCCGCTTTCTTCACCCGTCACCTTCGCGGCGCCCGATATCAGCAGCGCCGAGATCGATGCGGTCCTGGCGACGCTGCGCTCCGGTTGGTTGACGACGGGACCGCGCGTCCGCGAATTCGAACGCGCGTTCGCCAACTACGTCGGCGTGCCGCATGCGATTGCGGTCAACTCGTGCACCGCCGCGCTGCACCTCGCGTTGATCGCGACTGGCATCGGCCCCGGCGACGAAGTCGTCACCACGCCCATGACGTTTGCCGCGACCGCCAACGTCATCGTCCACGCGGGTGCCACGCCGCGCTTCGCCGACATCGACGCGAGCACATGGAATCTGTCGCCGTCGGCCGCCGCCGCCGCCGTGACGCAGCGGACCCGCGCGATCGTACCGGTCCACTACGCCGGACGTCCTGTCGATGTGGCGGCGTTTCGCGATCTCGGCCAGCGGGGCGGTCTGCTCGTCATCGAAGACGCTGCGCACTGCGTCGAAGGACGCTCGGCCGGACAGAAGATCGGCGCGACCGGCGATCTCACCTGCTTCAGTTTCTACGCGACCAAGAACCTCACGACCGGCGAAGGCGGCATGTTGACGACGTCGTTCGACGAATGGGCGTCGATTGCGCGCGTGGCGTCGCTGCACGGCATGAGCCGCGACGGATGGGCGCGCTACCAGCACGGCGGCAGCTCGCAGTACGACGTCGTGATGCCCGGCTTCAAATACAACATGATGGACATCCAGGCGGCCATCGGCATCCATCAGTTGCGCCGCATCGACGCGATGCTGCGCCGCCGCGAAACGATCTGGCGCCACTACGAGGCCGCGTTCGCCGATTTGCCGATCACCCGTCCGGCGCCAGTGGCCGACGGCGATATCCACGCCCGGCATCTCTACACGGTTCTCGTCGGACCCGACTCGGGCTGGCGGCGTGACGATCTCGCGGATGCGCTGCGCGAAGACGGAATCTCGACCAGCATCCACTTCCGCGCACTGCATCTGCATTCGTATTACGCCGACCGCTTCGGCTACCGGCACGGCATGTTCCCGAATGCGGAGCGTGTGTCGGCGGAAACGCTCTCGTTGCCGCTGTCGCCGACGCTGACCGACGGCGACGTCGATCGCGTGATCACCGCGGTCCGCCGCCGCGTCCTGAGGGACGCGCGATGACGGATCGCCTCGCACCGACGCACGTCTTGTATCGCGCGGCGGCGGGACCGCGCATCGGCTTCGGACATCTGGTGCGCTGCCGATCGCTGGCGCGCGCGATGGGCGAACATCCGATCACTTCGATTCGCGGCGACGCGCCGACGAAACGCACGGCCGCGACGCTGGGCTGGGCCGTCGTCAACGGCGGCTGCCGATCCGCACTGGAAACGATGTGTCCCGACGCGCTCGTGGTCGACGATCCCTCGCCGCGCAGTGCGGCGTCGTGGGTCCGTACGGCGCAGGCCATGGGCGTGCCGGTGGCGACGATTCACGACCTCGGGATGGCCTACGTGTCATCGGATCTGAGCATTGACGGCACGTTTCAGCCCGGCGTCGGCAGGAACGGCCGCTTTGGCGATCTCCGCGGAACGGGTTTCGCGATCCTCGATCCCGCTGTCGTTGCTGCGTCTTCGTCTCCGCGCCCCGATCGGGTCCTGATCGCGCTCGGTGGTGGCGAGCACGCTCGACAATTTGCAGGCAGCCTGGCTGCGGCGATTGCTTCGCGCGCGCCGCAGGCTGACATCCGCGTGGCCGCCGGGTTTGTGGCCGCGGCGGATCATCCGCGGCTGCCGAAAGGCCGCTGGTTCTTCGCGCCGGACGGTCTGTCACACGCACTGGCCGACGCGACGGTTGTCGTCAGCGCCGGTGGCGTGACGATGTACGAGGCGTGCGCGATCGGACGCGCGACGGTCGGGATCGCACTCACGCCGGAGCAAGACATCGCGCTATCAGCAGCCGCGCGTCACGGTGCCGTCATTCACGCTGGCGCGGTGGGCGCCGCCGGTACCGCCACACACGTCGCTGATCACGTCGCGCGCCTGATCGACTCCGCATCGGCGCGCGCGTCGCTCGTCCAGGCGGGCCGTCGTCTCGTCGACGGCCGCGGCGCCTTTCGCGTCGCCGACTGGCTCCGCGAGCTGGTCGCTTTCCGCAGGGGACTGAATCATGCCGCGTGATCAGCGCGCCATCCTGTTCGACCTCGACGACACGCTGTATCCGCTGCGTGATTTCGTGCGAAGCGGCTTCGGCGCCGTGTCGCAGCACGTCGAGCGCCTCTACGGCGTCGATCGCCACTCGATGTTGCGATCGCTCAGCCGCGCGTCTCGCGTCTATCGCGGCCGCGAACTGCAAGTCGCCGTCGCGCGCTTCGGCCTGCCGCCCGATCTCGTTCGCGACCTCGTCGACATCATTCGCGCGCATCAACCGACGCTGCACCTGCCGGCCGATACGGCGGCGACGCTGCAGTCGCTGCGCTCGTCCTGGCGTCTGGCGGTGGTGACGAATGGATTTCCCGATCTGCAGCGCCGCAAAGTCGAGGCGCTCGGCCTCGCCGACCTCGTGGACACGGTGATCTACGCCGCCGAGCACGGCAGCGGCCGCGGCAAACCGGATCCCGAACCGTTCTGGGCGGCGCTCGAGTCGGTAGGCGTCACTCCCCAGTGCGGCGTGTTCGTCGGTGACGACGAACGCTGCGACACCTTCGGCGCGGCGCGCGTTGGCCTGCATGCGATTCAGTTCGCGCCGGCCGGTCCGCCCATGTATCCAAGCCCCGACGCGGAAGCGGTCGTCGATCGCATCTCCGATGTGCCGTCCGTTGCGACACGGATCATCGAGCAGGAGACGCTGCGGCATGTGGCGTAACACGGTTTCCTCGATCACGATTGGCGCGCACCGCATTGCCGCCGGTGCGCCTCTTTTCGTCGTGGCCGAAATTGGCGTGAACCACGGCGGTTCACTCTCGCGTGCGTTGGCGCTCGTCGACGCGGCGGCTGCGGCGGGTGCGTCGGCGATCAAGCTGCAGACGATCGTGGCCGCCGACCTGGTGGCGCCATCGTCGCTTGCGCCGCAGCACGTCAAGGCCGCATCGCTCGTGGATTTCTTCTCAGCGTTCGAGCTGGACGAGCGTGCGCACGGCGCCGTCGTGGCGCGCGCCCGGGATCATGGTCTCGCCGCGCTGGCGACACCGTTTTCGCTCGACGCCGTCGACATGCTCGAGCGCGTCGGCATCGACGGCTACAAGATCGCGAGCGGCGACGTCACCTTCGAGCAGCTCATTCGGCGTTGCGCGCGGACGCGCAAGCCGCTCGTGATTTCTACGGGCATGTCGCATCTCGACGAGGTGTCGCACGCCGTCGGCGTCGCCCGCGGGGCCGGCGCGACCGACATCGCGCTGCTGCATTGCGTGTCGGCGTATCCGGTTCCGGACGGCAGCGAGCAACTCGCCTCCATTCGAGCGCTCGGCGAGTCGTTCGACGTTCCCGTCGGCCTGTCAGATCACAGCGTCGACGCAGCTTTTTCTCTTCCGCTTGCCGTCGCGATGGGTGCGTCGCTGTACGAGCGGCACATCCTCCAGGCGCGTGGCGATGGTTCGGTGGACGAAGCCGTCTCGAGTACGCCCGACGAGTTGGCGCGGCTGGTCGCGCTCGCGGCGCGTGCGACGACGGCAATCGGATCCACGGTGAAACAGTGCTCCGCGGCGGAAGCGCCGAACATGGTCGCGAGCCGCCGCGCCCTCTACGCGCGCAGATTGCTCAAAGCCGGTGCGGCGGTCACCTCGGACGACATCGTGGCGCTGCGGCCGGCCATCGGTCTGGCGCCCGTGTACGAGCGCGAACTGCTCGGCGCCACGCTGACACGCGACGTCGCTGCGGGCACACCGTTTTTCGAAAGCGACATCGATTCGTACCGACTGCTGAGGAGGACTCGTGCCGTCGCCTAATGTTCTGATCACCGCCGCCTCGCGGCGCGTCCCGCTCGTGCAGGCGTTCCGGCGCGCGCTTCATGCCGACGGCGGCGGCCGCGTGATCGTCACCGACGTCAACGCGCTCTCGCCAGCTGTGTACGCCGGCGATCGCGCGTATCTCGCGCCGTTGGCGTCGGACCGGTCGTACCTCGACGAAATCTTCGCGATCGCGCACGCGGAACGCGTCGGCCTGATCGTCCCGACGATCGACGACGAGATGCCGCTCTTCGCTTCGGCCGCCGATCGGTTCCTCGAGGATGGGATTCGCGTGGCGGTCTCCCCGGAATCGACGACCTCGATTTGCAACGACAAGTACGCGACGTGCACGGCGCTGGCAGCCCACGGCGTCGCGGCTGCCGCCTCGTATCTGCCGCGCGAGATTCCGTCGCCGGCGCCGCTGCCGCTCTTCATCAAGCCGCGATTCGGCCGCGGCAGCGTAGGCGCCTTTCCGGTCCGGAACCAGCGCGAACTTGATTTCTTCCTGACGTACGTAACCACGCCGGTCGTCCAGGAATTCCTCGACGGGCCTGAATTCACGATCGACATGCTGTGCGACTTCGACGGCGTGCCGCTGGCGATCGTGCCGCGCGAACGCGTCGTCATCCGCGCCGGCGTGATCGATCGCGGCCGGACGGTCAAGCGCGCGTCGCTGCTGCAACTGGCCGAAGCGTGTGCCGAGGCGCTGCCGTTCGCAGGCCCCGTCAACCTCCAATGCCGCATCGTCGGCGATCGTCCGGTGATCTTCGAAATCAACCCGCGTTTTTCGGGTGGCATCCCGCTCACGATCGAGGCTGGCGTCGACTTCGCGTCGATGCTGCTGCGCCTCGCGCGAGGGCAGCGCGTGTCGCCGTGCATCGGCCGCTTCCGCGAGAACCTCTGGATGTCGAACTACGAGTCGTCGGTGTTTCTCAACGAGGGGCAGGTGCGCCTCGAGCCGCTTCGACGCGCCGGCGTCGCGGAGGTGGCGTGATGGACACCGCCATCGTCCTGCAGGCGCGCATGGGATCCGAGCGCTTGCCGGGGAAAGTGCTCGCCGATATCGCAGGCCGCCCGATGCTGCACCACTGCGTCGAGCGTTTACGCGTGTCGGGTCTTCCGATCGTCATCGCGACGACGACGTTGAGCGAAGACGATGCGATCGAGGCGTACGGCGTGCGGCTCGGCGTGACCGTCATTCGCGGGCCCGAGCTCGACGTGCTGGGCCGCTTCGCGCAGGTGGTCTCGACGCTCGGCCTGACCGATCTGATTCGTGCGACCGCGGATAATCCGGCGGTCGACATCGATGCCCCGCGCCGCGTGCTGGATCTGCGGCGGAAGACCAGCGCCGACCACGTGGTCGAGCACGGTCTGCCGTACGGCACCGCGGTCGAGGCCGTTGCGGCTGCGGCGATCGATCGGGCGCACACGCTGGCGCACGATCCGTACGATCGCGAGCACGTCACGCCTCTCATCCGTCGCGACGGGCGCTTTCTCGCGCTCGATGCGCTGGCGCCCGGACATCTGCGCTACGCGCGACTGCGGTTTACCGTCGACACGTCGGACGATCTCGAGCGGATGCGCAAACTATTTGGGACGGCTGAACTCGTTGCAGCGCCGCCGGTGCCGCTCACCGAGCTCATCGCGATCGCCGAGCGGCCCGACGTTGCGCCGAGCCGCCATGCCGGTTCGTTGCGGAAGGACGCATGAAATCGGCGGCCGAGCAGCGCCGCGCCGACGCGGCGTCGATCATCGGGATCCCGTTGACGATGGCCGTCGTCATCGGCGCGCAGTGGCTCGAAGGCGGTCGTCTCCAGACGCTGGCGCAGCCGACAGCCGCGCTCGTGGTGTTCGGCGGCACGGCCGCCGCGTTGCTGGTCAGCTATCCGCTCGGGACGCTGCGTCGCGCGGCGATCGCCGTCGTCGACGGGTTCCGTCAGCCGCCACCGCCGACGCATGCGCTCGTCATGCAGTTCACGCAGTACGCCGTGCGCGCCAAGCGGAAAGGGATGATGTCGCTCGAGTCGGAAATCTCGGCGACGAAGAATCCGTTTCTCATCCGCGCGCTGACGCTCGTCATCGACGGGTTCGACGCGCGCGACGTGCGCAACACGCTCGTCGCCGACAGCCGTCAGCGTGACGACGCCGACGAAGCGAATGCGGCGGTGCTCGAAGCTGCCGCCGGGTACTCACCGACGCTCGGCATCCTCGGCGCCGTTCTCGGCCTGATCCACGTGATGGAAAACCTGAGCGTACCGGCCAAGCTCGGCTCCGGGATCGCGGTCGCCTTCGTGGCGACGGTGTACGGCGTCGGCGCCGCGAATTTGCTGTTTCTCCCGCTCGCCACCAAGCTGCGCGCGGGCGCCCGCGCGACGCGGCTGACGCGCGAGCTGATCATCGAGGGCATTGCCGCGGTGCAATCGGGGATGCATCCACGGTTGATGGAGCAGCACCTGGCGACGTACGTGCGCGCGACCGAGTCACGCCCGCAGGCCGCGTGATGAAGACGTCGAATCGCGATCGCTGGCTGATCTCCTACGCCGACTTCATCACGCTGCTGTTCGCGTTCTTCACGACTCTGTATGCGATTTCGACCGTCGACTCGAACAAGTTGACGAGCGTGGCGCAGGGGCTGCAGGAGGCGCTGAACACCGACGGCGGCAGCGCGTCGCAGCCGGGCGCCGGTCCGGGACACGTCGGCGGCAAAGGCGCCGGCATCGGCGCGAAGCGCGCGATCGAACCGCAGATCGACGTGCGTGCCGCGATCGCGACCGCGCTCGGCGCCGACCTCGTCGAGGGGCGGCTCGAACTGCGCGACGACCCGCGCGGCCTCATTCTGTCGATTCCGGAAGCGAGCGCGTTCGCGATCGGCAGCGCCGATCTGTCGCCGAACGCCGACGGCGTCATCGCGCGGTTATCGGTGGCGCTCTCCGCACTGCCCAACGCCGTCCGCGTCGAGGGACACACCGACGACGTGCCGATCCACACGGCGCGCTTCGAGTCCAACTGGGATCTCTCCACGGCGCGCGCGACGCGCGTCGTGCAGCTGATGATCGCGAACGGCGGCCTCGAGCCCGAACGGCTCTCCGCGGCCGGCTATTCCGAGTTCCATCCGCGCGCCCCGAACGACTCGGCCGAGGCGCGCGCGCGCAATCGGCGCGTCGACATCGTCATTCTCAATCCGACGACGGCGCGCGAAGAGCCGGCGCGAGGAGCGCAACCATGAGCGACTTCCCCTCGGCGATGCTCGAATCCCTGCTGAACCGGCCGCTGCGCCGCGTGCTGTCCGATGTGGATCGGCGCGCGTTTGCGCATCGACGCGTCCTCGTGACCGGGGCGGGCGGCTCCATCGGTTCGGAATTGGCGCGACAGATCGCCGCGTGCGGCGCCGCCGAGATCGTGCTGGTGGATCAGTCCGAGTACAACCTCTTCCGGATCGAACGCGAACTCGCCGACCGGTTCCCACTCGTGTCGCTCGAGCCGCTCCTCGGCGACGTCACCCGCGGCGGCATGTTGCAGCGGGCCTGTCGCGCGTCGCGGCCGCACGTGGTCTATCACGCTGCTGCGTACAAGCACGTGACGATGACGGAGCGCGCGGTGTGCGCGGCAACGCAGGTCAACGTGCTCGGGAGTGCGTTGGCGGTGGCTGCGGCGAAGGACGTCGGCGCGCGGTTCGTGCTGATCTCCTCCGACAAGGCGGCGTCGCCCACGAGCGTGATGGGCGTCACGAAGCGAATCGCCGAACTCGTCGTGTCGCGCGAGGCGTCGAGCCGCTTCCGGCCGATCGTCGTCCGGTTCGGCAACGTGCTTGGCAGCAGCGGAAGCGTGTTGCCGCTGCTCGTCGAGCGGATTCGCAGCGGACGTCCGATCGAGATCACCGATCCCGACGCGACGCGGTACTTCATGACGGCGGCCGAAGCCGTCGCTCTCGTGATGAAAGCGGATCTCGTCGGTCCGCCGGGCGAGATCTACTGGCTGGACATGGGCGATCCGATCCGCATCGGCGACCTCGCCGAGCGCGTCCTCGATTTCGAGGAGCGCGCCGGTTATCCGCGAGTGCCGGTGCGCATCATCGGCCTCCGGCCCGGAGAAAAACTTCACGAACAGCTTGACGATCAGACGTCGGGCATGGTCCGCACGAATTTCGCACGATTGTGGGCGTCACGGGGTGACGCCGTCCATGCCCGCGTCATCGGTGATGTCGTCCGCCGACTTCGGCGTCGCATCGTCGCCGGCGATCCGATCGGCGCGCTGCAGGATTTTGGTCAGGTGGTGCCGGAGTTTCGCGCCAGTCGCGACGCATGGGCTGCGGCCAACGCCCAGGCGGCAGGTGAGTACGAGATCGATCTGCCGTCGGAGGCGTGCTCGGCATGAGCGGCGCCTGGCAGTGGCTCGAGTCGCAGTTGCACGGCCGTCCGGTGCCGCCGTTGATCGTCGTCGTCGGCCTGCACGAGCCGGCGTTTCTCGAGGAGTTGACCGACCGTGCGCCGTCCACGAGGGTCCTCGCGCTCGAACCGGACGCGCCGTCGGCAGAACGATTTCTCGCCTGCGACAGCGCGCGGCGATGGCGCGACAGCGGACGGCTGACGTATTTGATCGATCCGTCGTACGTAGGCGCCGAAGACGCGTGGCGCATGTTTCCCTCGTCTGGCGAGCTGCCGCCGGTGTTCTTCGACCCGGCGATGGCGCTCGACGAAAGCGTGGGGCGCGCGGCGCAAGTGCTGAAGCGAATTCTGTTCGGCGTCGAGGCGAACGCCGAGGCGCGCCGTCGCCTGGCGCCGCAATATCTCGTGAACACTATCGGCAATATTCCGGCGATCGTCGGCGGCAGCGACGTGCGCGCGCTCACGGATGCCTTTCGCGGATTGCCGGCGGTCCTCGTGGCGGCCGGTCCCTCGCTCGACAACGTGATCGACGATTTGCGCCGCACCCGTTCGAAAGCCGTGGTGTTCGCAACCGACACCGCGTTCCGGTCGTTGCTCGTCAACGGCCTCGACCCGCAATTCGTCGTCGGACTGGATCCGAGTGCGGCGAACGCGCGTCACTTTCACGCGTTGCCCGATTGTCGAAACAGCTGGTTCATTGGCGAGACGGCGCTCGATCCGTCGACCTCGGCGGCATTCGGGTCGCGGACGTTCTGGTTCCGTTGCTCCACACATCAACCGTGGCCGTGGCTGCAGCAGCATGGGATCGACGTCGGCCGGCTCGATGTGTGGGGGTCCGTGCTGACAGCGGCGTTCCAATGCGCGATGCTCGCCGGGTGCAATCCGATCACGATCGTCGGCGCCGACCTCGCGTACACCGGCGGCCGACCATACGCGCGCGGGACGACGTACGAGTTCGAATGGGCATGGTCGACGGCGTTCGGCCGCAAGCTCGAGGCCGAGTGGCTCAATCAGTTGTCCGAGCGCGTCCCGATCACGACGACGGATCTTCGCGGTCGTGAGATGCAGACGACGAAGTCGCTCTTGTCGTTCCGCGACTGGATGGTCGCGCAGGCGGCGCGGAGTGGACGCCGTGTGGTGAACGCGACCGGCGCCGGCATGCTCGTCGGCGAAGGCGTCGAGCAAGCGTCGCTCATCGATGTGCTCGACCGCAACATCACGATTCCGGAGATCGACACCTTCGTGAAACGTTTCGACGGCGTCCGGCCGTCCGCGCTTGCAGCGACGCTTCGCAAGACGAGACAGCTCGTCGAATCGGGTGAGGCCCATCGCTCGCCGCTGGCGGAGTGGACCGAATTCGGCGGCCCTGGCCTCGACCACGGCACCCTCGCCGCCGCGCTCGGCGAAGCGGCACGGCGTCTCGAAACGAAACGGCGGCCACTCTACGCAGAGGTGTCGGAAGACGCGTCGCGTGCGGCCGCCGCGGAGGTCGCGGCGACGTTCAGCCGATTGCCGGAGGCGATGACCCGCTTGCGGATGGCGCTCGATGCCGCCGATCTCGATCCAGCGGCGACAACCGAACCCGAATGCCGGTCGCGCCTGCTGCACACGGCGCGCCTCCTTCGTCACGCATGCGCGGCCGTGTTGCGCGACGCGGAACCGGCAATCGACATCGACGCGTCGGTTGTCGGCACGCGTCCGGTCTGTGCCGTGCAGATGTGGCAACCGCCGGTGCGGTGGGCAGTCATTGGATTCGAAGCGGCACTCGGCGTCGCGTGGCAACGTGCGGTGCCTGCCGCTACGCCCGCGCCATTTCTGACAGGTCCCGTCGATTCACGCGCGAGCGAGGGAAGCGCGTCCGGCGCCGACGGCGGCAAACCTCGGGCAACGCGTGCCTGCCTGCTGCTGGCGATCGAATGGCTCCGGTGTGCGATGAGTCAATCCGTCGCGGCGCCGCGCGACTTCGAGGCCGCGTTGGACCGGCTCGCCGCGATCGAGCGGATCGCACGGACGACACCTCTGCATCCCGGCGGTGCGACGCTGGTCCTGTCCCTTCACAGTGCCGGCGAATCCGAACGCGTGGAGATCCCGATCGATCTCGACGGCCCGCAGCTGGCGCGCATCTTCAGCGGCGCGCTGGGGTGCTCCGCGATCCGGTCGTCGGCGTCGATCGTGAACGCGAACCTCGGCGGCGTCGATGTGTCGATCGCGATCACAATCAGAAATGTCAACCACGCGACGCCGGCAGCGGCGAGCGCCTCGACGTTCGTCGCGCCGGAGGTGCTGACCGACGGCGGTGTGACGCGCGCGATCGTGGCTTACACCACGGCGGATGGCGCCGTCTGCGTCGTGCCGCACGCGTTCGAAAGTATCGTCATCGCGGACTACGGATCGATTCGGACGCACAACCGATGGCCGCGGCCGATCAGCGGCGAGCTGCCGTTCCACGGTCGCGGCGGCGTCGCGTGGAGCAACGGTCTGGCCGATGCTCCGGAGGCGGTCGCGCCGTACGTCATGTTCCGTCGATATCCTGACGAGACGGTTACGATCCAGGAGCTGCCGTTTCGGCCGCGCTTCGGCATCTGGGCGTGCGGCCGCGTCATCTGGGCGTGCACGTCGCTCGATCTGAAACAGCCGTCGCATCACATCGCCGCGTGGGCGCCGGGTGAGCCGGCGACGATCCTGCACGAGACCGAACCCCTCTTCGGCATCGAACCGGATGCCCATGGGCTCGTGCTGCAGCCGTGGCTACGCGGCGTCCACCGGCAGCGCGCGATGCACGCCGAGCGCTGGCGCGCCGAACGCGATGTGATCGAGCCGATTGCGCTCGGCGGCTATGGCAGCGCGTCGTGCCGTTCGTCGGCCGGCGATTGGACGGCCACGGCGTATCCGGAAGCTGACGTAGTTGTCCTCGAGCGCGTCGACGGCGTTCGCCGCGAGCTCGCCTGTTATTACCCCGTGCGCGTCGCCTGGACCGGTGACGGCCTGCTCGTCGGCACCGTCGATCGCGAATTACTGCTGTTCAACAACCTGCGCGCGACGCTGGAGCGTCTGCGATGACGGCGATGTGCGCGCCCGTGATGCTGCGCGCCTACGCGGGCACGCACATCGGCGCAACCTCCTTCTTTCGCAACCGGCCGTTTCTCAGGACGCTGTTCGATCACGTGCGTGTTCGCGCCCGTTCGCACCTGCGGATTCTCTGTCACGCCTGTTCGATCGGCGCCGAGCCGTACTCGCTGGCGCTGTGGGCGATGCACCGGTTCGATCGCTCGGTGACCGTCGACGTGGTTGCGACCGACATCGACGAAGCCTTTCTCGAGATCGCACGCGCAGGTGTGTATCCGCTGCGGGTGCTCGACGGAATGCAGGACGAGGAGCGGACGTGGTTCGAGCGAGGGGACGACGGTGTCTGCGTCCCAGACGCGGTGCGCGCGCGCGTCACCTTTCTGCCGCCGCGCTCGTTGCTCGATCCGATCGAGGGCACGTTCGACGCGGTCCTCGCGATGAATGCGTTGACATACCTGCTGCCCGGCGAGCAGACGATCGCGGTCCGGCACGCCGCCGCCGCGGCGCGCGTTGTCGTCGGTCTCACCGCATTTCATCCCGACACGATTCGCGACGACATCGAGCAAGCCGGCCTCGCGCCGGTGACGACCGCGATGCGCGAGATTCACGATGCGTGGGGTGTTCGCTGTGTCGGCCGTGCACCAGGTCGCGATACGCCGCAGCGCTCGTGGCAGCTGCCGCCGTTCGACACGCCGGTGGCGGACAAATCGTACGTGTTCTGTTCGCTGTTCGAGAAGGCGTCACGACCGTGAGGATCGCACTGTTCAATGACACCGGCACCCAGCCGCACGTCGGCTGCCTGGCAGTGTCGGCCGCGCATCGGCTGTTGCTGGATCGAGCCGGAATCAGGATCGCCCGCACCTACGACGGATCGCAGTGGCATGAACTGACGCGACCGTCCCTCGCCGCCGCCACCGAAGCGGCGCTGGCGTCGCACGCACTCCGCGCTGTATTCACCGACGTTGACGCGGTCGTCGTCAACGGCGAGGGAACGATTCATCACGCCGGCGGACAGCACTTGCTCGCGATCCTGGCTGCTGCCGCCTGGGTGGGGCGTCCGGCGCTGCTGGTCAATGCCGTGCTGCAGGACATCGACGAGGCGCGGCCGGTACTCGCCGTCCTCGATGATTGCACCGTGCGTGACGCGCGCAGCGCGCGATATCTGCGACGGCTCGGCGTGCCGCATCGGCTCGTGCCCGATTCGATCTTCAACGCACCATTCGTGGCCGAGCCGTGTCACGATTTTTCGGGTGCGCTCGTGGTGACCGACTGTCATCCGGCGCGCACCGTGGAATTCGCGCCGGCGCTGGACCAGCTGCGCCGCGCGTGGCGCAGCCGGATCGTCGACTATCCGTTGCGCGCACCGGAACGCCGGCTCGACTGGCAGCACGCCGCAGCGGATTTGCAATCGGCCGTCGCCGTCGTGACCGGCCGCCACCACGGTGCATGCCTCGCGCTGCGCGCCGGTGTGCCGTTCGTGACGCTGCCGTCGAACACATGGAAAATCGAGGGACTCCTCGACTTGTTGGACGGCTATCCCGCAGCGGCCGCGGATCAGTCGCTCCCGCTCGAGACTCGCGTGGCCGCGGCGCTCGCCGCCCGTGACTGGTTTGTCGCTGCCGGCGCGGCGTGGCGCGCCATGCCGCCGCTCGACACGTTCGCGGCGCTCGCATTGGAGCGTGCGGCGTGAACCAGCCGTCACCACCAGTGTTTGTGATCACATCTCCGCGCTCGGGCACGACGTGGCTGCTGCGCGCGCTCAACACGCATCCAGAGATCTTTGCGACCGAGCTGCGCGCGTTCGGCGAGTACGTCGACATGGTGCAGGACGCCGGCGCCGCGGCGCCTCGGCTGCGCATCACGCTCGATCGATACGTCGACGCTCTGTTGACGTCGCATCAGTGGGAACCGCTCGGTGGATCGCGCGCCGTCGTGCGCGACGATCTGGTCCGGACGATCTATCGGTCCCTGCGCGACCATGCCCTGTCCCGTGCGAACCGGCGCGTGTTCCTCGACAAACTGACGCCGTACTTCGGCACCGCGACGACGGCAGTCGACGCGATCGCGCGACTGTTCCCGCAGGCCAAGGTGATCCTGCTCGTGCGCGACGGACGCGACGTCGCCGTCAGCGGCGTGATGCACTGGTTGACGAAGGACCGCGCCGATCGTCGGCCGACGCCGCACCAGGTAGAGCGGCGCGCCTCGGTGCTGCAGCAGACGCGCACGATGACGCGCTTCTTCAGCGATGACGAGGTGACGGAGTGGGCGTTGACGTGGCGACAGCCGATCGACGCCGTGATGGCCCACAACGACACCATCGACTGCCTCGTCGTCCGCTACGAGTCGATGCTGACGCATCTCGACCACGAATTACGCCGGCTGTTCGCATTCCTCGAGGTCGGCATCCCCGACGGCATCGTCGAGGCGTGCGTCGCGGGATCGACGTTCGAAGTGATGTCCGGCGGCCGGCGGCGCGGCGACGACCTGCCGGGTGCACATGTGCGCAAGGGAGTCGTCGGCGACTGGCATCAATATTTCACGCATCGTGACGCAGCACTGTTCAACGAGCTGGCGGGTGACGTTTTGATCGACTGGGGCTACGAGCCTGACGACACATGGGCGGCGCAGCCGCCCCAGGCGTGTCGCTCCACCGACACCTGCTGTCGGCAGCCCGGCGATGACGACGGTTCTTAACGACACGCGTGCGCGCCTCCTCTCCGAGTACGACGGCGTCGTCGACGCCGTGCTACCGCTGTTTGGCCGCGGGACAGTCCTCGATCTTGGAGCGGCCGAGCATCAGGCGATTGCCGCGTGGCGGCGTCGCGGTTCGACGGTGACGCCGTTCGATGTCACGCAGTGGGATGGCGGTCCGCTGCCGTTCGAGCCGGCCGCCTTCGAAGCTGTTGCTGCGTTCCACGTGTTCGACGATCTCTCGGCGGATGATGTCGCGCGCGCGCTGGCCGAATGCAGTCGCGTCGCGCATCGATTTCTGTTCGTGCGCGTCTCGACGCGCGAGCGATCGCGGGACTGGTGGGAGCAGCAATTGTTCGCGGCTGGCTTCGCCAAGCATCCGCTCGGCCAATGGGTTGCGCCGTACGATCGCTCGGAGTCGGCGTGGCCGGAGATCATGATTGCCTGCGAGCGCGTGCCTGCCGGCGCCGCGAATCGACTGCCGGACAGCGATCCGCTTCGAACGAGTGGACGGGACGCCGATGCAGAGATCGCGCGGCACAACTGGGCGGCGCAGTTCGTTCGGATGCGCGACCGCGTTCTCGTCGTATCGGCCGCGCGCGGA
>Ga0070741_10011158_pt1 | contig 16666 bp, 14 predicted proteins | sample Coa_R1_4_FD_66440 | JGI IMG/M metagenome (GOLD analysis project Ga0070741, IMG submission 66440) | Surface soil microbial communities from Centralia Pennsylvania, which are recovering from an underground coalmine fire - Coalmine... | ecosystem: Environmental > Terrestrial > Soil > Unclassified ...
CGAAGGCAGGCTCTACGAGAACGAACAACATGAGCACAATCAGGGGGCGGAGACCACATTTGGTCATCCGTGCTGCTGATTTGCTATGGGTCAATGCCAGCATTCGAAATGAGTTCAACGAAACCGGTCACTATTCTGCCTCGTTTCAAGGCTAATGGCCATGTTAAGTTTGCGGCGCGGGGAACTGCGCCAACTACCAAATCGCAGCCCTTTTTGCTCCTGATTACTTCCATCTGCTAACCTGCTGCGTTCGATGCCACAGAATTTTCCATGTCAAAGGACCACTCTTGCGACCGTCAAAAGCTGCTCTGATCTCCGCTCTCGTATTGCTGTTCACTTTGTCCCAGGCCCGCGCTGAAAAGAAGAAACCCGCGCCCACAGCGACCGAGCGGCCCAGCTACGAGCTGCCGCAGCCGGCGAAGGAAACGCTCGACTACCAGATGTACCAGCAGATCCGTGAAGAGGCGATCGCGCACTCGCACGTCATGGAATACGCCTCGGCGCTCATGGACGGTATCGGCCCGCGCCTCACCGGTTCCCCCAACCTGAAACACGCCAATGAGTGGACCCGCGAGCAACTGGCCGCGATGGGCTGCTCGAATGCTCATCTGGAAGACTGGGGCGAGTTCGGCATCGGCTGGCAGCAGCTGAATACCTGGGTGCGCATGACTTCGCCCGACACAGCCGTCTTCATCGCGCAAGCGGGGCCATGGTCTCCCGCAACCAACGGCACGGTGAGCGGACCTGCTGTCTGGGCCGACATCAAAGAAGAAAAAGACTTCGACAAATACCGCGGCAAGCTTGCCGGCAAAATCGTGTTCTTCGGAGATATGCGCGAGGTGAAGCCTGTCGATAGTCCGCTCTTCCATCGGCTAGACGACAACGACCTCAACAAGCTCAAGCAATACCCGTTAAAGCACGAGGACGAGGAAAAGCGTTTCCGGGAATTCCTGAAGAAGACCGAACTCCGCGAGAAGATCGGCAAATTCTTCGCGTCGGAACACGCAATCGCCGCCATTGTGCCCAGCCGCGACGGGCGGAACGGCGGTGGAAGCGGAGGCACGATGTTCGACGACACCGGCGCGGCCTTCGGCTGGTACATCTACCAACGAGAGCGTACCAATCCATTGCCGATTGCCGTCATGGCGATCGAGAATTACGGGCGCGTCTACCGCCTGCTCAAAGCCAACGTGCCGGTCACACTGGAGATGAACATCGAAACCAAATTTACCGGCGACCACGAGCACGGCTTTAATACTGTCGCCGAAATTCCGGGTAGCGATCCAAAACTGAAAGACGAACTCGTCATGCTCGGCGGCCATTTAGATTCCTGGGCGTCGGCGGAAGGCGCAACCGACAATGGCGCAGGCACGGTCGTCGCCATGGAAGTCGTGCGCATCCTGAATACATTGCAGGTCAAGCCGCGGCGCACTATCCGCGTAGCGCTGTGGACTGGGGAAGAGCAGGGCGAATTCGGTTCGTACAATTATGTGAAGCAGCATTTCGGATATATCCCGCGCTCCACCGCGCCTGACCAGATGAAGGTCGGCGAGTTTGACCGCAAGCCTGCGGGTCCGATTCAACTATTGCCCGACCAGCAGAAGATTTCCGCCTACTTCAACGTCGACAACGGCAGCGGCAAGATCCGCGGCGTCTACCTGCAGGAGAACGACCCGGTTGCACCGATCTTCGCGCAGTGGATCGAGCCGCTCAAAGATCTGGGCGTCACCACGCTCACACTCCGGGATACCGGCGGCACCGATCACGAGGCATTCAACGCCGTTGGCATTCCCGGGTTCCAGTTCATCCAGGATGACCTCGATTACGTAACGCGCACCCACCACTCCAACATGGACACGTACGAACGGCTGCAGCCAGAAGATCTGGCGCAGGCCGCACTGGTGGAAGCGATGTTTGTCTACAACGCCGCAATGCGTGACCAGATGCTGCCACGCAAGCCGATGCCGCATCCGGAACTGGAAAAGCAACGGACTTCTCCCCTCAAGAACCTGATGCCCGGGGCCGAAGTTCACGAGAAAAGCGCGAAAGAAAAGGCGGAGGAGAGCACCGAGCCGCCGCAGTAGCAGGGCTCGCGTGAGCGGACGATCGAAGCGGGCGGGAGCCGTCGCAGCCGCCAAATCGTTGCAAGCAAGCGCGCAACCGCGACCAGGAGTGTCCCTGCTTGGATCCACGCAGACCACCTGCCTTTAAGTTTTGCCATCGAACGACGGCAAGCAGGAGGTCGTATGAAGAACGCGAAGTTGATGTACTCGTTGCTGGCTATCGGGTTATTAGGGACAACTGCGTGGGCGCAAACACCCCAGCAACCGAGCGTGAATCCGCAGAGCACGAGCAGCAATGTCGCCGGCAACCAGACGATTCGTGGCTGCCTGCGCGGGTCATCGGGCACGTACATACTGATGGACCAGCAGAGCGGAACCTCTTATACGCTCGTTGGTGAAGGTACTACGCTGGCCAAGGAAGTCGATCACCAAGTGGAAGTGACGGGGCAGCCAATGAGCGAGCAGTCCGCAAACGAGGCGACCACGCAAGCCGGGCAGAGCAGCCAGGCGGGAGCTGCGGGGCAGCCCTCGGGCAAGAACTTTCAGGTGTCCTCGGTGAGCGAGATCTCGGGTCACTGCAGCGCTGCTCATCCCAGCCGTTGATCGGCCTCGGCGGAAGCATCGCATCGCCTCGCGCACAGACGAGTCGATGCGATTGTCATAGTAAGGCTGTGTTCACCGGGTCTCAGCCCGGCACAAATGGCAAATACGAGCCGCATTAAGGCGCGATCTTGAACACGACTCCGCAACCCTCGCTGCCGCAGGACTGCGCACCGCCCCCGTTAAGAGTGGTTCCATAGAAATTCCCCGCAGCGTCGCGAATCAGGCCGGCCAGCGGCAGTGAGCCATCCTTGCCCTTGAAGACGTGCAGGTTGGTTTTCTTGCCCGTTTTATCGACTCGGAACACCAGTCCACAGCCCGCAGGACAAGCGGTGGAACCACCCGCCTGCACGGTACCGTAGACATTCCCGGCAGCGTCGAGAATGACGGCCGCGGTGGGATTCTCGCCGTCAAATCCACCCTGGAAGCTATACAGGACCGTTTCTTTACCGCTGGGATCCAGCTTGAAAACGGTTCCGCAGCCCACTCGGACCGCGCCGTTGGAGCATGGACCCGTACCGCCCCAGTCCGTGGTGCCGTAGAAATTGCCGACGGCATCACGTACGAGAGTGACGTAAGGCTCCTCTCCATCATTGGGCTGTGCGCCGAAGCTGTAGAGGACTGTCTCATTGCCACTGCTATCGACTTTGAACACGGTGCCGCAGCCATAGGGAGCGTTACAGGAAAGATCGCCGCCCAAGGGCGTCGTACCATAGAGATTGCCCTGCCGATCGATGATCAATGTGCCATAAGGATCCGCTCCATCTGTTCCACCGGTGAAGTTGTAGAGCACAGTCTCCTTGCCGGTCGCGTCGATCTTGTAGATGATGCCGCAGCCGGTATTTACGAAAGCGCCGCACACGGTTCCGGTTCCGCCGTACGGCACTGCGCCATAGAAATTACCCGCGGCATCCCTCACCAGTCCCGCCACCGGGTTCGCGCCATCTGTGGGGAGGCCGGCAAAGCTATGAATCGTCGTTTCTTGACCCGTAGGACTAATCCGGAATACCGTGCCGAAGTTCGAGTTCTCACCGCCCTCGAGGTAGCCGAAAGTGGTGCCGAACAGGTTGCCTCGCGCATCGCGGATAAGGCCGGACCACGGGTTTTCCTGGTCGGCCGCGCCACGAAAGCTGTAGAGGATGTTGACTGTGCCCGTGGGCGTCATTTTGAAGACGGTTCCGAAGTTGAATGCGCCTCCCCCGCTGGTGGTGCCATAGAAGTTGCCGGCAGAGTCGCGAATGAGGCCTGCATACGGCAAGGCGCCATCCGGCCTGCCACTGAAAACATGAAGCACGGTGTAAGTCTGGGCATGGGCCCCGCAGGGCAGCGCGAGCAACACGGCGGCGCCGATGATTGACACTGCGGCAAGGACTTTCATCTCTCTACTCCTTCATTAATTTCGTGCGAGGGATGACGCGGAGGGAAACCCACAGGTGCACGTTCGTAAGATTTGGTTGCTGAATCGCGAGTGATGGTTGCTGAGTTCCTGCTTTCAAAAAACGCCATTCTGGTAGATGGCGTCAGTAGCTTGCGAAATGGAGGCGGGCGCAGGAATCTCCGTCGTCCGCAGATTCCGCTGGTAGAATGGTGCTCCTATTCCCCCGGGTCAGCCGCAACAGGACATCTATGTCGCAGGGCTCGAGCTTCTCGCCTTTGGGTGAGCGTGTCGGCAATTACCAAATTGTCAGTCGCGTAGGTGCGGGCGGCATGGGCGTGGTTTACAAAGCGCGCGACCTGAAGCTCGACCGCATCGTCGCTTTGAAGTTCCTGCCGGAGGAAGCCACGCTCAAGCCGGTGGATACCGAGCGCTTCATGCGCGAAGCCAAGACGGCATCGTCTCTCGACCACCCGAATATAGGCGTGATTCATGGCATTGAGCATACGCATGACGGCCGCATGTTCATCGTCATGGCGTACTACGAAGGGGAGACGCTGATGCTTCGCATTCGGCGCTCGCCGATCCCCATCAGTGAGGTAGTTGATATCGCCGTGCAGGCATGCCGCGGGCTGAGCGAGGCGCACGCGCACAATATCGTGCATCGAGACATTAAGCCCTCGAACATCATCCTGGCGCGCAACAACGTGCTGAAGATCGTGGATTTCGGGCTGGCACGCGTGATCAGCAGCGCCAGCATCACGCAGACGGCTGGCTTTTCGGGAAGCTTCGTGTACATGTCTCCAGAGCAGGCTCTCGGCAACTTTGTGGACCACCGCACCGACATCTGGTCGCTGGGAGTGGTCATGGCGGAGATGGTGACCGGGCGTCCTCCCTTTTACCGCGAAACCATGTCGGCCACGCTCCTGGCGATCGTGCACCAGCCGCCGTCGGAGCTGGATCGGGCCCCCGCGGAATTGCAGAAGATCATTTACCAGGCTTTATCCAAGGATCCGGCGCATCGCTACCAGCATTGCCACGAGATGCTTTCCGAACTTACGACACTACAAGCGCAGGCGACGTCCCATTCGTCGGCGGCTACAGTCAGTCCTACCAACACGCGTGGCAGCCGGGATTTGCGCAAGTCGCTGGAGCACGCATCACGGTCAGCCTGGGGTGTAGCGCCGCAACGGTCGTGGCACTGGTGGGTTTCGGGAATTGCCGGCCTGCTAATTCTCGCGACCGCGCTGTCGTTCGTGCCCTCTGTGCGGCAGCAGCTTACTCGCAGGTTTGTTGCGCAGAACGAGAAGCATATCGCTGTGCTTCCCTTCGACAACATCGGAAACGATCCCGCCAACACCGCAATCGCGGAAGGCCTGATGGACAGCCTTTCGAGCCGGCTCTCTAACCTCGACGCTGCCAACAGTTCTCTATGGGTGGTTCCCGCAAGCGTGGTTCGCGCGCGGAACGTGCAAGACCCGGCGTCGGCGCTTCGCGATCTGGGCGCAACTCTCGTGGTGAAAGGCAGCATTCAGCGGCAGGGCAAAGACGTTCATCTCACGGTTGACCTGATTGACACGCAAAACCTGCGGCAAATCGGCTCGGTACCGCTGGAGGACCGCGCCGGAGATCTGGCCGGCCTGCAGGATCAGGCAGTGGCGCGACTTGCCGGACTGATGAAGATTAGTCTTCCCGGCAACTCGTTAGCATCGTCCAATGTGGCCCCCGTGGCATACGAGTCATACCTCAAGGCGCTCGGCTATGTGCAGCGCTACGACAAGCCAGGGAATCTCGAGCTAGCAATATCCGCGCTGCAATCGGCGGTTCAGACCGATTCCGGTTTTGCTCTCGGTTATGCCGAGTTGGGAGAGGCGTATCGACTGAAAAACCAAGTCGACCCCAACCCAAAGTGGATCGAAGAAGCGTCCGCGAATTGCGAGAGAGCGATCCAGATCGACAGCCATTTGCCGTCGACTTACGTGACGCTGGGACGGCTTCATGCGGACCTGGGCAAGAATGAACTTGCGCTGCAGGAGTTCCAACGCGCGTTGCAGATCAACCCGCGGGATGCGGACGCGCTGATGGGCGTAGCGCTGGCATACGAGCACATGGGACGCACCGTCGACGCCGAAGAGAATTTGAAGCGGGCGGCCGCATTGCGGCCCGACTACTGGGACGGGTACAACAGCCTGGGAGGTTTTTACTATCGCCAGGGCCGGCTGGCAGACGCCATCACGCAATATCGGCGGGTGATCCAGCTCACGCCTGATAACGCAAACGCCTACAGCAATCTGGGTGCTGCCCTTGTGGGATTAAGCGATCCCAAGTTCTACCCCGAGGCCGAGTCAGCGTTAAAAAAGTCTATTCAGCTCTCACCGAATTACCCGGCATACGCGAATCTCGGCAATCTTTACTACAACGAGAAGCGCTATGCCGAATCGGTCGAGATGACGCGCAAAGCACTTGCAATGAATGACAAGAATTATGAGGTCTGGGACAACCTCCGCCTCTCTTACGAATGGCTGCACGACCCGGAAAATGCACGTAAAGCCCGGGAACACGCGTTTCCGCTGCTGCAACACTATGCCGCGGAGCATCCCCACGATGCCGCCGCGCAGGCGCTGCTGGCCACGTTTTATGCTCAAAGAGGTGCTCGTGAAGAAGCTCTCCGTCGTGTAGAATCCGCTCTCGCTGTTGCACCAAAGGATGGCGCGGTGCTGGCCGCGGTGGCGGAAGCATACGAATATCTGGGCGATCGCAAGCAGGCGCTTGCCTACGCAAATCGAAGTCTTACTGACGGAGCGACAGTAAGCGACCTGCAGGACCGCCCCGGCCTGCAAAGCATGCTTACAGATCCAGGTTTTCGGCCAAATATGAAGAAGTGAAAATCTGAGGAGGAGAGACTTACATGACAGAAACAGCTGCTGAACTGAGCCCTGTGGCAAATCCCGTGTCTGTGACCGTGAATAATCTTGTCCCGAGCGTGGATCCCGTTAACCTCGGACCAGGCGGCGCAGTGATGTTCGTGAACCAATCCGCGCCCTGTCTGCTGGAACTGCTAGCCCCATCAGGAGATCATGCGATCGTCTCGATTGTTTTGCCGACGAGTTCTCCGGTGACACTGCAGGTGGATTACGGCGAGAGCGGAACCTGCTATTACAACCTGGTCACTCCGAACACAGCGCCGCCGCCGGCAGGGGGACACCGCATTATCGTAAGCTCACAATTCGCTACGGCTTCTCGGCAAAGTAACGAGGCGGCCTAGGCGTATCGATATTCTGAACGCAATTGGCTGGGTGAGATCCGGTGTGGCCGCTCGCAAAACGGGCGGCCGTTCTTTTTTTGAGCTCCGCCCTTAGTTTCGGCGCTTATTGCACATCCACAGGTTTGATCGGAAGGTCCCAGTGCGCGAGGAGGATTTCGAACCGCCGTTGCTCCTCCTTTTTAAACGTCTCCTGGTCGGGATAGAGTTGCTTCTGCAGTGCCGCCTCGTCGAATGGCTCATTCGCTACCGTAGCATTCTTGAAGACGATGGTAACGCGGTAATCCCAGCGTCCGTCCTCGGTGGTGTGATAACGGGGTTGATCGACCCAGACCCTCAGTAGCCGGCCCATTTCAATTTCTCGCTTCAGCACGGGATAGTGGTTCTTCTTGAATAGCTGCAGAAATTCGTCGGCATAGCCCCACTTGGCTTTGTAGTAATACTCGGCCACGAACGGCTTCTCCTGTTGCGCTTGGGATTGCGCGTGAAGCGCGCCTGTGAGCAGGGGAACCCATACAGTTGCCGCGGCCAGGGAAAGAAGAATTTGGGCTGCGAATCTGGCGAAAGAGATTTTCACGGAGGTCTCCTTAGGATTGTGCTGCCACAAAGTTGGATCCGGGACTCGGGAGCAATACGGCGCGCTGAAGTTCTATCACCTGCACTCTGGCGTAAGCAAGGCGGTCAGAGCTGTGGCACGTTGGTGAGCATGGAATCTGCGGTTCAAGAACGAAAGCGAAAAACCCGTGCTACTGCGGCATTTGCTGTGGCTGCTGGGCAGGAGGCTGGGACGGCTGTGGCTGTTGTCCAAAGGGACCTTGGTTAAAACCGGGCTGCTGATTGAAACCAGGCTGTTGACCGAAAGGACCGGTATTGAAACCGGGACCGCCTTGTACGCCCCCACCTTGTCCCTGCTGTGCTACCGCGCCTTGCAGAGGCGGCTGATTGGGAGTATTGAGAAGTCCGCCCCGGTCCGTGGCCGGATCGTAAATGAACTGCCACTCGTTGTAGTGATGCTTCTTGTTAAACTCGCGAATAGTCTCTTTCTCGCTGACGCTGGCGACTCCAACAATTGGCCCCCCGCCGAAAGCCGGCCCCGAAAATCCCGCCATGTTCGTGCCCGTCGCGGGGTTCGGCGCGTTATTGGGCGAGGAGTTTGCGCCCGGGTTGTCGCTGGCATTGGCCTGGTCGGGAGTTGCGGGATTGCCGTCGGCATCTGTCTGCGCGGTGGTTGGCTGATTCGCATTTTTCTGGGGCTGCATGCCTGGGCCTGGTCCGCCGCTCGGACCGCCACCAAATGTGCTGAATCCGCCGGCTTGATTCGCGGCACCGCCCAGGGTGGGCACTCCGGGGGGCGTGGCTCCGTTAACGCCACCACCGAACGAAAACTTCACGTCCCCATAATGGAGCAGTTTGAAATCTTTACCGGTGATCGGATCTTTGTAGCGCTTGCGAAGGAACCGCATATTGTTGCTGCTTTCGAGGTCCTCGATGCGAGTGGGAAAGCTCCCAAACTTCTTGAAATAGCGGCGGACCGCGCGTGAATATTGCACCCCACGATGGATCATTTCTTGTTCGCGATCCCGCCGGTTCTGGAAGGCCAACATAGGGGCAATCGTGGCCGCGGTAATCGCCAGCACCGCCACGAAGAACATGAGCGTGAGCAGGATATAGCCGTGGTCAGAGCGGCGAGCGATAGCGAATTGGCGACGGCGAATCATGAAAGCAGATGAGCATCATCCCTGCGTGAGCGGGATCATCTGACGGTTGTTGTTTAAGACGTCTTCAATCTCAACCGAGGTTGGGCCGATGCGCGTAACCCGATAGCGCCGGTCGACAATGTCGCCTTCGCCGGCAATGAAGACGTCTTCGCCCTGAGAGAGAAAGATTTTCTTGGGCTCTCCGGGCTTATTCGCGAAGCCAAAGAACTTCAGCAGGATGGGCGGAGGCGGCGGTGGAGGTGGCGGCGTGTTTTCGGCAGTTTCCGTATGCCCTGGCGCCACCGGTTGCGGAATCACCGGCTCAGCCCCTGCGACGAAGATGTTCCGTCCAGTGCCTTCGTACTTAGTATCTTCACTTTCTTTCAACAACCCGAGCTGAAGAGTTGGGTCCAGGCGCTGGGGCGTAGCTGCGGGACGTTGCGATCTCGACGCCGGTGAAGCACGCCGCGAGGTGGCCCGGTTTCGCGGCGGCGGCACATCGATTCCCGCAGTGCTCCGCGACGAATTAGCGGCTGCTGGCGAACCGGTGAAGCTCATCAGGGCATGAACAACAAAAATCAGCGCGAGCCCGCCGAGCAGCGAGGCCCAGATCACCTTCTTTCGATTCTCCGCGCCAATCTTCAAGTTACAGTCCCGTCCTTGTCGCCGTCTTCGATCCGGAATCGGTCTTCAGAAAAGTATTGAGTTTCATCTGCAGCTTGACGCCCGGTCCGTTCTGCTCCCCGGCAAAGCTCACGCTGTCAAGAATAAAAAACACCTTTGCTCTCTCTACGGAGTTAATGAAGCGCATGAGTTGAAGATAGTCGCCGGAACAATCGGCGTCGATCTCCACTGGCTGCAGCCCTACATCCTCGGGATCACCCATCTTGTAGCGCGCGGCCAGAATGCGAACCGAATTCTGCGACGCCAGCTTGCCAAGCTGATCGGAGATTTCAGAATCCTGCGCGGGAATCCGCTCTTTGTAGAAAGCGTTGATCTCATCTACGGCGAGCGCCACCTTCTTGTCCATGCCCCGCAAAGGTTCCACCTGCCGGGTTTTCTGCTGCAATTCTTTCCATAGGTCGCCCATCTGCGCACGACGAGAGGTGGTAGAGCCGATCAGGGGCGAGAGGAGCAGCGCGACGGCCGCCACATCAATGCAAAGCATGGTAATGAGCGCAATCCTGATCTTGCGTTTTGTGTTTCTAAGATCAGGCATCAGGGCGCGCTCCTGGCTGTATCGGGAATATAAGAGGCGATAATATCGAAGGTCACGCTGTCGCCGGGCGTGGCTCCCGTCTGTTGCTGCTCCTGCGCGATGTAGGTTTCGCGGAAGTGCTTCGAGTCCTCCATCTTTTTGACGAGATCGAGCGCCTTCTCTCTCGAATCCCCAGCCACCACCATCTTGAGCTGCAGTTCATTATCGCCATTCATCTGGGGATGGATGGAAACCACATGCAGGCGGGGCGGCATCACGCGTTCCAATTCTTCGAAGACCTTGGTCCAGGAGAACGCCTTGCGCACGATGAGATCGTTAAGGAACTGCGAGCGGTCGCGGGTACTGCGATTCGCCGGGAGATTGAGAAAGGCCTGAGCGCGTGCCCGTTCGTTATCGCGCAGCGCGATCTGTGCTTTCAAGTCGGCAATGCGCTGGCGGTCGCGGCGCGCATTCAACCAGCCGGTTACGGTTATGGCCAACAGCGCCAAAGTCAGAATTCCCACCAGAGCAAGCGTAGAACCCCACAGCATCCAGAAACGGCGCGCGTCCTGGTAGGGATTGGTCGCGAGATTGATATTCAGCCGCATATCAGGAAAGCAGCGCTCCTACCACGCCTGCCATTCTCCAGCGGGGCACAGAGGTGCCGGAGTTCGCGCCCAATTGAGAGGAGCCGACCAGTTCACGCACATCGGCCCCGGTTTGTGCGCGCAACGCAGGAACGGCGCCCTCCGATTCCGCCAGTCCCGCGATAAATATCTGCTCGATGTTGAGCTGATAGGTGTCCTGAAAGAACACGATGGAGGGATAAACCTCCTCAGCCAATTGTTCTCCGGAAATCGCGACGCCCCGGACATTTTCAAGAGTGCGGAAGAGCAGCATCTTGTCACGATCTAAGATCGCGATGCTGGTAGTGTGGGCATCGACTTTCACGACTAAAGTCGGGCGTTCTGAATTGGCGGCGCCCAACGCCGCCAGCATGGACGGGAGCACAACACCGGGACTGTAGCCGGCATCTTTGAAAGCGGCTTCGTATTCCTCCACGACCGATGCCAGAGCCACGGCGGCAATTACCTTCACGCCTTGGCCGGAAATCTGAGCATGATACGAAACCTTGGCCTTGTCGACGTCAAAGGGAAGCGACTTTTTCAAGCGAAACCGCAGCACAGATTCCGCTTCGCTCGCGTTTTCCGGCAGGGCGTCGAAATCAAGTAACGCGACGCGCACGGCAGCATCCGGCAAGACGGCGATAACGTCACGCGAGCGTTCCGCCACGTCACCCAACGCGTCCTGAATTGCCTGGCTGACAGTCAGGCGTTGCGGGAGATTCGATTCCATCAAATCGGGCACAACCATGCCGGGGCCAAGATCCTTAGCTGCGCAGGCGGCAACCATCGCGCCATTGTCTGCGACGCGGCCCGCCAAAATACGGTCGGCGGAAATCTCGCAGGCAAGCTTCGGCTTCGCACTCATTTTTGCCTTGCTACTCATAAATGAATCTGGTGAATCCTGGGCGGTTCTTTTGCTCCTAACGCATGGCCTCGATAAAGGTGACCTTGTTGATCTCCTTCAGCGTGGTCAGCCCTTTTCTCACTTTATCGAGTGCCGATTCGCGCAGGAACCGCATACCTTCGTCGCGCGCAGCCCGACGAATTTCGGACGTAGGCTTTTTGCCGAGAATCATCTCGCGGATGCGGTCGCTCAGGTCGAGCAATTCGTGAATCGCGGTACGGCCTCGGAAGCCCGTACCGGCACACTCTATGCAGCCCTGGCCCTCATAAAATGGAACCTTCGACCACTCTTCGGGATTCAGCCCGCTTGCCTCCATCTCCTCGGGCGTGTAGTGCACTACGGCACGGCAGGAATCGCAAATGACACGAACCAGCCGTTGCGCCAGAATACAGTTCAGCGCGGACACGAAATTGTAGGGCTCTACGCCCATATTGAGAAATCGCCCAATCACGTCGACCACGTTGTTGGCGTGGACGGTTGTGAACACCAGGTGACCGGTGAGGGCCGACTGGATGGCGATCTGCGCGGTTTCCGTGTCGCGGATTTCCCCCACCATGATTTTGTCAGGATCGTGGCGCAGAATGGAACGCAATCCACGGGCAAAGGTCAAACCTTTCTTCTCGTTGACGGGAATCTGCGTGATGCCGCGAATCTGGTACTCCACCGGATCTTCAATGGTGATGATCTTGTCTTCTTCGGTTTTAATCTCATTCACGGCGGCGTAAAGAGTCGTCGTTTTGCCGCTGCCCGTCGGCCCGGTAACCAGCACCATGCCATAGGGTTCCTTGATGTAGCGGCGGAACTTGCGCAAGTCCTCGTCGTCAAAGCCAACGACATCGAGCACCAGGGTGCGGAACTTCTCGCTCATGGATTCTTTGTCGAGCACACGGAGCACCGCATCCTCGCCGTGAATCGAAGGCATGATGGAGACGCGAAAATCGATGGCGCGCCCGTTGTACTTGACGCGGAAGCGGCCATCCTGAGGGACACGGCGTTCGGAAATATCGAGCTCGCTCATGACCTTGATTCGCGAAATGATGGTCGAGTGATGCTCTTTTCCGATCGGGGGCATGGCTTGCGTCAGCACGCCGTCGATGCGGAACTTGATACCGACGGAGTCGTCGCGCGTTTCGATATGAATGTCACTGGCGCGGCGTTGTAGCGCGGTGAAAATGGTGGTATCCACCAGGCGAATAATGGGGCTGGTGTCGCCCGCCGCGGTCAGCTTATCGATCGAGATGGTCTCGTCTTGGCCGCTCTCGTCCTCGCGGATGACATCGAGCGTGAAGCCTTCGCTGGCTTCTTCCAGCACCCGCTGTGACTGCTCCGTCTTCTTCAGGATGTCGCTGATCTGCTTGAGGGTTGAAACCTTGGTGACGATGCGCTTGTCGAGCAGCAAGCTGATCTCGTCAATCATCATCAACTGGCTGGGATCCGCGATCGCGATGGCGAGCTTCCCGTCCTGGGTCTCGTCCAAGGGGACGAAGTTGTAGCGGAACATCAAGTCGACCGGGATCTTCTTGAACAGATCGTGGTGAAGCTGAAAATCGTTCAGATCGACGAATTCGCAGCGGTAACGGCGGGCGATATCCTTGGCGCGTTCGACATCGTCGACCGGATTACCGGTGATGATTCCGCCGCCATTCCCGCCATTTGTGAACAGAGTTTTTTTATCTGTTATTGTCATCGCCTACTTCCAAAAATCCAGCATCTGGCTGCCAGCGTCCGACATTCCCTGATCCACGGTGCCATGCCATAAACATCAGATCAAAAGGCTGCCTTCATCGCTACTCAACGTCTGCGACAAAGCCCTAACGCCCCAGCCTCAATGCACTCCCTGCGCGCCCAAGGTAAAAATCGGCAGATACAGAGAAATCAGCACTCCGCCGACGAACACGGCCATGATGATGAGGATGATCGGCTCAATCAGCGCCATCGCCGCACCCAAAGCGGTTTGCACATCCTCCTCATAAAACTCCGCGACCGAATTCAGCATGGCTGGAAGCGCACCCGTGGACTCACCGACTTCGATCATCTCGATCGCCAAGTCGGGAAAAATCCTTTTCTCTTCCAGACTCTTGGCCAGGCCCTGGCCTTCGCGCACCCGCCGGCTGGCATCTACAACGCCGTTCAGGATTTTGCGGCTGCTCATCGATCCGCCCGCGGTTTCCATAGCCGGCACCAGGGGCAACCCTCCGAGCAAAAGCACAGACAGCATTCGGGAAAAATTGGCGACCTGGTACTTCATGCGAATCTCGCCCAGCAGCGGCACGGAGAAAATGATGCGATCAACTTGCTCAGCGCCACGGTCGGTCTTCTTCCAGCGCCAGATCACGATGGCGACGATAACTAGCCCGATCAAGACGAACGGCGCATATTTTTGCGCGTTGAGTCCTACCGCGAGCATGAACAGGGTAATGGCGGGCAACCGCGCATCCAGACTGTGGAAAAGATCGGCGAATTTCGGCACCACGAAAGTGATCAGAAAAATAACCATCAGGGTAGCGGTGGTCACGAGCAAAGTGGGATATACGAGTGAGACCGCGAGCTTCTTCCGGAACGTCAACGCCAAGCGTTGGAAAGCGATGTAGCGGCTCAGAACCTCTTCCATGTTGCCGCTTTTCTCGCCAGCCAGAAGCGTCGTTGTGTACATCTTGGGAAACGTGCCCTGGGCGGCAAATGCGTCGGAGAGCGACTCGCCACTTTTAATGCGATCGCGCACATTGTCGAGCAACGTGCGCAGATAAGGGTCCTTTTGGCGCTTAATGAGCAGTTCCAGCGCGGTCAGGATGGGTAGACCGGCCTTAATCAGGGTCAGAAATTGCTGGTTGAAGATCAGGAAGGTTGAGGCTTTGAGCCGTCGCCGGGGAGCAAACTTGCCCCCCACGAGAATCCCCCGAGGCTTAACGTAATGAACGAGATATCCTTGCTGGACAAAGCGGTCGCGCACCTCGGATTCGGAGTATCCGTGCTCCACCTGCTCCAGAGTGCGGCCGCGTTCATCGGCGGCTTTGATGAGGAATTCTGCCATTCTGCCCTGCGTCTTGTATTCTTCAGTCTAACATCCGCGAATATCTGTTTACTCGCTAATTGATTGTGAAATCGGGTGGTTACGGTTCCGGTAGTAACTTTCTCAGAGCAAGCTTCCCTGCCTGAGAGAAGCTAATTACCCAGATCACCCTCCACCATCTCAACCCCTGCCGGAGCAGCGAACCGGAACTGCTGATCTGCAACCTCGACGTTCTCTTTCTGATTGGTAAAGCGATACTCGGTTATGGAACCGTCCGGTTGCTCGATCACGATGCGGCTGATCTGGTGATCGGGGGTGACCTCCAGAAGCACTTCGCTGACGTGTTCCATAAATTTTGGAATGCCTCGTAAAACCAAGTCAGATGGAGCGTCGGGCTGCTTGTCGGGCGCCAGCGACAAACCTTGCAACTCCTTTTCCAGCTTAGTTTTGCCAAGCAAAAGTGCCAAAGGCGATCGCAAGTCGTCCAATTTTCTCACCGAAGTTTTACGAACCTGACGGTCCTCTGGAAGGTAAAACCAAGCGTCCTTGCCGTCGCTGACAAACAGCTTCTCTTTCGGAGAACGATACTCCCAGCGCATCTTGCCCGGTTTTTTTAACCAGAGGGTTCCGCTTTCAGCGCGTTCAACCCCTGCGCCGCGATAATTTTCCTTGAAATCCGACTGCAGACTGCGCAAATGGTTGTAATGGTCGTCCACGGCCTGCGCCAGGGCATGCACGTCAGGCGAACGGATATCCGACGCCTTTGCCGCAAGACACAGCAGGATACAAAGGAGGGGCAGAGATTTGAGCAGGAATCTCAAGTCAGGTACCGGGAACTCTCAAGCATTAGACATTCTAAGCAGCGGGAAAGAGCCTGAATTTTACAGGCAGGTGAATCCTTCGACGCAACCGCACTACGTGTATTTTAACCCGGGAGCCCGCGTTACGCTCGATGCCGGATGCATCGGGAGATTTTCGAATCGATAACTGTCGGGGAGTTTAAAGCAGTGGTCCGACAACGAACGGGCAGTCACCTCCGTAACTGCTTTGCGGGGGAAATTCGGTCGCGATGATGATGTGCGACTCGTATACTTCGCTCTATGAGCCGGGTTCTCAGGCTTGCGCTGGTCGGGTTGATGATCGCCGCAACTCTGGCCATCTTCTTCATGCCCCTACCCTGGGGCACTGCTCCGTTCCAAGCTACCCATGGCCCGGTAACAACGTTCCGCGCTGCGCGCGCAGCCTCTTTATGCAAGCTGATCCTGACTCTGGCGGCCACGGTGCTGTTAGCAGGCGTGAGTTTTTCAAACCTCCTAACGCTTGCAGACGATGCAGTAAACGGGGCCGCGCTTCGAGCTGCCGGATACCACACACCTTCCATTTTGAAATGCTAGCTGCGCTGTAGCTCCTTGGGACATTTTCGCCGCCGTTCTGGCGTTTGCTCCCAAGTGACCGAGATCGCCTGCGATCCGCCATCGCTTCCTCGTCACAATTGCAGGCGTCGGGACAGCTGAATTCAGCAGCTTTCAATCCAGCTGTCCCGGTCTTACTTGAAGATGGATTATTAAACACTGACCAATTCTGTCATTTCCGCATGACAGGATTTGTTGGGCGCTCGTGTGGATGGATGCGTTGGTCCTATAACGAACTCTTCTTCGGCAGCTCTTGAGATGCGAAGTTCCTGAAAATAAGCAAAGAAACGAAGGTAACGCGTTCATATTGAGGGAACGCGCGCGTTGGCCCTGCGAGTGCCATTTCAAAGTACGAACGGCGGCAACGCTGGAAGACATCCACAAATCACCAGACGAGGAAACGAGAATGCGGAAACAAAAGGGTTTTTCACTGATTGAGCTGCTGATCGTCGTTGCGATCATCCTGATCATCGCAGCCATTGCTATTCCGAACCTGCTTCGCGCGCGTATCGCGGCCAA
>Ga0070741_10011159_pt1 | contig 16664 bp, 15 predicted proteins | sample Coa_R1_4_FD_66440 | JGI IMG/M metagenome (GOLD analysis project Ga0070741, IMG submission 66440) | Surface soil microbial communities from Centralia Pennsylvania, which are recovering from an underground coalmine fire - Coalmine... | ecosystem: Environmental > Terrestrial > Soil > Unclassified ...
CCTTTGATGAGCGGCTCGACGACGCTGACGCAGATGCTCACCAACCAGTTGCGCGAGTTCGAGACCATCAGCGACCTGCCAGTACAACTGGAGGTTGATGGTGTCGAAGAGCTTCCTGACGGCAATCAGCAGCATAGTCGGCGCTACGCCCAGATAGGAACCGCCATCTTCCGCATCGTACAGGAAGCCCTCACCAACGCCTACAAGCACGCTGAGGCAACACAGCTACAGGTGCACCTGCACTATCTGCCAGAGAGCATCGAGGTCGAGATTTGTGATAACGGACATGGACTGCAAACAGATCAACAAAGTAATAATAGTGCAGTGAATGGAGAGCACCAGCGCATCTACTCCGGGCACGGTTTGCGGGGCATGCGCGAGCGAGCGCAAGAGCTAGGTGGAACAGTTGAAATTGCCCAACAACCGACCGGAGGAGTCAAGGTACGGGCGCGTATCCCTTTATAGGGATCAGATAGAGAACAAGGAGACCACAAAAATGGCAAAAATACGTCTGATGATCGTCGATGACCACGAGGTTGTGCGCCTGGGCATGCGCGCGGCGTTCGAGCTAGAACCGGATATCAATGTCGTCGGCGAGGCTGCGAATGGGGCCGAAGCGCTGGCAAAGATCGGCGTACTGGACCCGCAAGTCATCCTGATGGATGTGCGTATGGAAAAAATGGGTGGGATCGAGGCCTGCCGCGAGATCAAGAGCGCCTATCCTCATATCTACGTGCTCATGATCACCTCCTATCCCGACGACGAAGCAGTTACCGCCTCCATCCTGGCTGGAGCCAGTGGTTACCTGCTCAAGAATGTCAGCCGTACGGAACTGCTCAAAGCCGTTCGCTCTGTCGCTGCCGGACAATCCTTGCTCAACCCAGATTCAGCGAAACAAGCCATCACACGCATAACCAATCTGGCAACGAGACCAGCACAGGCTCCTGGCGAAGAGTTGACCGAGCGCGAGCGTGAAGTCCTGGCACTGGTGGCACGTGGCTATACGAACAAACAAATTGCTGAAACGTTGTATGTCAGCGAGAAGACGGCCCGTAATCATGTCAGCCACATCCTGGAGAAGTTGGGCCTTTCGCGCCGCAGCGAGGCTGCAGCCTATGCCGTCGAGCACAAGCTCGTACCACCACGCGAGCACGAACAGCGGTAATAGTATTATAAAAATTTGAAAAGGAAAAATTATGGCAGAAATTTCTAATCAGGCATATCTTTTAACAGATCAGTATAAAGATTCATCAAACTTGAATGCGCGTATCCAGTTGCACCAGCGCTTCAGCACAAATAAATACGACTGGCATCGCTGGGTCTTTGATCAATTGAAGATTGCGTCGGGAAGCCAGATTCTTGAACTTGGCTGTGGACCGGCATGGCTGTGGCGTAATAATCTTGACCGCATCCCTGCCGATTGGCATATCATGCTCTCGGACTTCTCCGCTGGTATGCTCCAGGAAGCCCAGAGGCAATTGAGCACTAGCCAGCATCCTTTCTCTTTCGCCGTCATCGATGCCCAGGCTATCCCGCTTGCAGACGCCAGCCTGGATGTGGTGATTGCCAACCACATGCTCTATCATGTGCCAGATCGGGCAAAGGCGCTCTCAGAGATCCGACGCGTCTTGAAACCGGGTGGTCGCTTCTATGCTGCTACAGGTGGCGAAAAGCACTTGCAGGAGGCCGAAGAATTGCTCGGTAGAGTCTTCTCTGAGTCTCTCTGGAACTATAACGATGGTAAAAAGCCATTTACGCTTGAAAGCGGCGCGGAAGAACTAACACAATGGTTTTCGCAGGTCACACTCCATCTTTATGAAGATGGATTGGTTGTAACAGAGATAGAGCCGCTTATGGCCTATTTCCTTTCTACCCGCGCAAAATCTCAGCTTGTGGATGAGAAACTGCAAAAACTGCGCGAAATCGTGGAGCAAGAGATAGCTCAACACGGTTCCATCTATATTACTAAATCAACTGGCCTCTTCGAGGCGCACAAAGAGACACACTGAAAATCGCAGCCGGACGGTGGCCGCTAACTCAAACAAAAGGGGGTATTCGGCTTTTGTTGTGTTCCGACACAATAGGTGCCGATTGTAAAGACATTTTCAGGACGTGCTTCTTCAACAAAGAGAGAGGAAAGAAATGCCGAGCGACTATGTAAAAGATCTGATAGACCATAAGCAGCGTGTAGCTGGATATATGCAGATCGTTGCAAATGAATTATTCAAGCGAGCGACCGTACATGACAACTCAAAGTTCTCTCCAGAAGAGTTTGACCTGTATGAAGCAACATTCCCTGAGCTTGAGAAGTATACGTATGGCTCACAGGAGTATAAAGAGGCTGTCAAGAAATTAGGCCCTGCGTGGAGCCATCATTGTCAAGTCAATGACCATCATCCTGAATACTTTCGGGATGGCGTGAGAGGGATGAACCTTATTCAGCTCGTCGAAATGCTCTGTGACTGGCTAGCAACCTCAGAACGCAGTCAGAGAGATTTCCTTCAAGGACTTGAAATGAATAAAGAGAGGTTTCACGTTGATGACCAACTGTTCGAGGCTTTTAAGAACACGGTGAGGGGAATTGCACCTGGAAAACTCCCTGATAGCAATCCGCTCATTTGATGAATGGTCGAGTGTGGTAAACCACAACAAAAGCCGAATACCCACAAAAGGGTATGGGGTGTACTTCTCCATACCCTTTCGCGTTAGTAGAGGTCTGAGGTAAGCCACCTTTTGCTGCTTAATTGAAAAGATAAGGCTGCCGTGCTTTCATCACCTCTAATTCCAGGTTCAGCACGTCTATGTTATGCGGATTGCGCTTTTTCAGCCCTTGAAGCAGGTCTGCGATGCTATTGAGATGAATCCCTGAACCGATTTGCCTTAAAAGACCCAGGACATGTTCAGCCGTTGCGAGAGCCACAGGATCAACCCCCTGGTCATAATAAATTTTGGCCTGAATCAATCCGCTATAGGCTTGACGATAGAGATTAACACTCTGTGGAGTCGCACGGTGCTCCTTTGCCATACGGTCTAAAAGATCCTGGGCCGTTTGGGGGGAGCGCAACTTTTTGATGGAGGATGCCATGAATGTAGCCGCTCTGTCTAACAGATAACGCTCCTGATCGAAAGCTGCACCAAATAGAAAATCGTCGTTTGAGGTGGGCTGGCCGACCAATGTGCTAGCCATATCCATGTCTTCGAGCGCTTTTGTCACATCTTTGCCATCTTGTGCAAGACGGGCTTTTGCTCCACTACTCTCCATCAGGATTTTCCCCTGTAATGACAGTGGCAATCTATCTATGATCTTTTTTGCTGTTTCCGCATCACGCAAGGCCGCTTCACCATTTTCTAAATCATTAAAGAATACTGCACGTCTGTATAATGCGACGACGAGCATATCATGCAGCTTTTTCTCTCCTGCCAAAGTAATGGCATTGGCAAAGTATCTTTTTGCTGCTGTCCAGACTTGCTGCTCCTGGGCAATATCGGCGAGCAACAATTGATAGCCACAGAGCAACGAGACGATGGGTTTCTTGTGTCGTGAATACAGCACGATATCATGCAGGTGGTCAAGACGCGCTTTCGTATCTTCCACGACCTCTTCTACTGGCATGGTGTAACGATCGAACCAGTACGACTGTAAGGTAGCTTTGTATTCTTCCACGTCGATGTTTTTGGATGGGGGAGGAATGATGACCTTTTTTGACGTGCTTTCTTGTGCCTCTGGCTGGCTCAAGCTCACAAGCGCCATCAATGCAGGGGGAACATTTAAGAGCTGTGCCAATATCCAGCGACGAGCCGGGTCTTTAGGAAAAAAATGGTCAGTTTGTTCCATGCGTTGTATGTGCCTTCCTGTGACGGGGCGTCCGGCGATTTCGCTATACAGCATTGCTACATCATCAGCCGAGAGCTTGTACAACCTGCGCGTGTAGCGTATCATCTCGCCATAGGTGACCTGCCCGTTTTCACTTATCGTAAGGGGACCATACCCGTCTACCTGGATAGTTGCTTTCTTGTGTTGCATCTCCAAACATCCTCCTGGCTATTCTAGCACCTTTATCTAGCGCCAGTATAGCGAACATGCGCTATATTGTCTAGCGAGAGTTTTATCGAGAAGTGACATTTATAAATGTAATATTAGTAAAATGTCACTCTCGCACTAATCAAAAGATGCTAAGTTGTGAGACGGGGTGATTGTCCCTTACATAAACCATCCTTCCGCTTTGCAACCGGAGTATGCATATGTAGGGGAGAAATCCCCTACTACCCGAGTATGTCATTACATCTTGATGCGAGTCAATGAATAGATAAGGAAAGGGTACTCTTATGGATGCAAGTGAGGTAGTCCGGTTTAGAGAACAACAGGTATTGCAAGAGCGAGCAGCATATCAAGGGTTGTATGGGCTAGCAATTGTTGCCAGACATGCAAGCATTACCGCCCGTATGGAGATTGGAGCGGAACGTATTCTCAGGCTTTTTCAAGAAGGCAAGCAAGAAGAGGCTGTTGCTCTCATGTCCACAGAGGAGTGGTGTTAGAAAGGGATGAGTATGCAAAGGGATATTTCACAACAAAAAACAGTTCTGCTACCGCTTTCATCATTATCTGACGGTTTTCATCGCTATCTGGCGCGTTATAAGCTGACCTGGGTCGAGGTGGCGCGTGCTTCTGGTGTGCCAGTGCTTACTGTGTGGTCTATCGATCACGGTCTGACGGTAGAAAGCACACAAGCGGCATTGGTACGCGGAGGGCTAAAAAAGCTCACAGGAGAAGCGTTCAACGGATTCATTCCTACCGTGAGAAATGAGGGGAAGTCATGAGCGGCGATGTCTTACTCGACTATAATAATCATCTCGGATGGCATTACATCTCAGGCACCTTTTCTATGCGGATGAGTGATGCTACCTTTCAATGGCACGTTGAAGCGTATCTCAAACAACAAGGCATCACAGAACCGACATTCGAGCAAAAGGTAGCAGCCCGCCAATATTGTCGTCGCTTATCGTTTTGGGAGGGATGTACTGATCCTGACATACAACGGTACGTCATTGGTCGGCATGGCAGGTAAAGAGGCTGTATATTGTGCCATTGAGTGGGAAAGTGCCTTTTCTCAATAAGGCTCTTTGCTACTAGCCAACTCAATTATAAAAACTCAAGGCCTACGATATACTGTACACATTGAGATTTGTGTACAGTATATCAGCATTCGAGCCGTTATTTGTCGTGGTGGCAAGAAAAGCGATATTGCCTGATGTGAACGTGGAATCCTGGATTGGCGGCGCGAGAAATACACCGTTGATGTAGAACAACAGGGTATTGTCACGCGCGATGACCTGCAAGGTATTTGTCGCAGTATTGCCAGTCTTCAAGGCGGATGTGGGGGTCCAATTCTGCAAGGCTTGATTTCCTGAGCCACTGCTAAAGTTACTGGAACGCGAGATTTTGTAGTTCCCCTGACTATCGATCTCGAACAGGTAGCCGGAATAGGCACCCAGAGTGTTTGTGCCAACGCGGAAGAAGAGGCCACCAGAGTGCCCGCTCAAGATTTTGACATTGACCGTCACCGCGAAGTTCTGATACTCCTTGCCTGCTTCTCGACAGCCTTGCAAGAGACCCGTTTCCAGCAGCCCCGTTCCTATCATTACATGATACCCATCGGACTTAAACGCACAGGTATCTTTCTGATCCCATTGGGCCGCCTGCGTTTGTGCATCATTCGAATTCGTCAATGGATCTGAATACATAGCGTTACCAGCTGTAGCCGTCTGAATGACGCCAGCAGTTGCACGAGCTTGAGCCTGTACGGTAGCCGTTGCTCCGGCAACCGCTGTAGCACTCGCGGTCTCCGCCTGCTGTGTTGCATTTGCCTGGACAGCTTGAGTTGTTGCCGTCGCCGCCTGGCTGGTCGCCATCAGATCGGGCGTGGGCGTAGATGCAGGCATGCCCGTCACAGTCACGACTTGATTCGCCGCCGTTGCCGTTGAGTCTGTCTGGGAGGGATTCTTATACCGAACGTTCAGCACTGCATAGACAACAGGAACAGTCACAGCCAGGAGCACCAGTAGCCCCAACACTGTGACAATGTGCATGCGCGCCCGCGATGGAGATGTGGGCCTTCTCCTTTGCTGCTGTGGTGGTCGGGAACGATAGCCAGTAGCAGAACGAACCGCAGGAGCGAATTTCTCTTGAGGTCTGGCGGCATTTTCAGTCTCTGGACGTACAGAACGTGTGGGCGATGGGGTCGATGGATATTCACGCTCAGTCTCAGTGTACGGGGAGGCACTCGCCAGTTGCTCTCGCAGCGGATAACCAGTATGCTCTCCACTGCTTTGGCGGCTGCTAATAGACCGACAGAACGCTTCTGACAATGCGGTCGCGCTCCCATAGCGTAATTCGGGTCGCTTCTCCAGAGCCTTCAGCATCACACGCTCCACCTGGGGAGAAATAGTTGGCACGAAGGTATGCGGCAAAGGTGGAGACTTTCCCATATGCATTGCTATCACAGCAAACTGGTTCTCTGCCTCAAAGGGCAGGTGTCCCGTTACCATCTCAAAGAGCAATACACCGAGTGAGTAGAGATCGCTACGCGCATCAGCCTTGCGATTCACCTCGAACAGTTCAGGCGCAATATAATCGACCGTCCCCAGTACACTACCAGTACTGGTCATCTGCGTATTCTCGCTGCTGGTGCGGGCGATGCCAAAATCTGATAGGTAACAGCGGCCATCAGCATCAAGTAGCACGTTTGAGGATTTGATATCGCGATGGATGATACCCTGATCATGCATATAATCAAGCGCGTTGGCAATAACACGCAGACAGCGACAAGCTTCTCTCAGCGAGAGAGGTGAGCGTCGAATACGTGCACGTAACGTTCCCCCATCCATAAAGGGCATCACAATGAAGTAGTGAGTATTACCGTCCAGTCTAGCTGTACCGGCATCATAGATAGACATAAGGTGCGGATTGGCCAATGATGCCATAAGCCGCGCCTCACGGATAAAGCGCTTCAGTAACTCTTCATCATCACGCTTGAAGACCTTGACAGCAACATCACGCTCAAAGCGAGGATCATAAGCCAGATACACATCCGCCATTCCCCCTCTGCCAATCAGCTTTTGCAATTGATAGCGGTCGAGGGTATTGCCCTCTAAGCCAACCATATGATTTCTCCATGAACTAGCGAAGGACGAGCGGATACATGTCGCTCATACTCTTTAAGACGTACAAGCAAGAAAATAATTCAACCGTTCTCCCGATTAACACAAACTGTAAAATTATAAACGTCTTTTTCAACATGAATCATCGCGAACTTTTCAGCCATCTGTGCAACCATACTGAATTTCCGCCTGCGGAGGGCACTCACGGGAAGATGGCTTCAAACAAATTGCAAGTCGCGTTCTATAAGAATTAGAGGAGGTGGGAAGGAAGAAGGGGAACTTTTGGTTTTTTCTATGCGTCCTATCAGCAGGAATAGGACTCATGGTATTTTTAGATGAAAGGACGCACCAATGATAAGTAAAAATAGGATTGTCTCTTTGTTCCTGTCCGTGACACTGCTGTTGGTGTCGTCGGGTATCGTATTAGCGGCATGCGGCACCAACCAGGCTCAGACTACGGGATCAATATCTACTCCAACGGCAACATCCTCGGTGGCAAATGGTTCTACAGCCACACCTACACAACCAGCCGCTACCAGCGCTATCGCAACCCCGAATGCGACTCAATCGGCAACGAATAACTCTACCTCGACATCCGCATCCTCGCAGTCAGCCACGCCCACGTTGAAATCGCCGGATACTGTGCAGAATTGCGGGAAGATCGAAATATCCCCCCTTCACCGTCTTGAGGATGCTGGTCTCGCGCAGACAGCTGGAGCATGTTTCTGGCAGGACTACCAACAATGTCGCGCGGCAACGCTGGCTTTTCACCCACTCGGCGTTGATACGGTCACAATTCACACTTTTCAGGTTGAGAAGACAGCAGGAGGCTGCATGATTACAGACAGCGTGAGTCAAGCGATTCTTCCCCACGCTCCTAAGGTGACAAACTATACCTGCACAGGTGTAGTAAATGCCAACGGAGCCTTGCGCTTCACCAGTTGTGGAGCAGAAGGAGATGTGATAGTACCGCTAGTGTAATAGGGGCTAATCACAGGATATTCACGCTCTGAGAGCGAAGCTTTTTCGCTTGTTTGCCTATAATGAAACACATAAGCTCAATACAATTTGCTTGCTTTATCGTAAAGCAAGCAAATTGTATTGAGCTTATGTATCAACAATGATGTATAAAAAAATAATTTCCGATTTTGTAATATTTTGTAGTATTTGCCACTTGAGATTTATAAATATTATCAGTATAATTACTACTGGTAAATTCCCATAACGCAGTGCCAGCGTTTTTACACCAGATAAGATAACTTTCGACGCGCATCCAAGTTCATTGAAAGTGAGGCAACAACATGGGCTTCTCTTCTCGCTCAAGGATGAGCATAATGCAATCACTGGCTGTGTCTGTCGCCGTTATTGTAGGACTTTTTGCCGCGCCAGGCATCGCATTAGGAGCATCCGCTCACGCAGCGGACGCGCATATGTTCATTAACTGCGCAGTAAGAAGCACACTGTGCACAGAAGTAGCAGATAGTGAACAGGTATTTGGAGAGGGCGTATATGTCGGACATGATGAGCCAGCGAACCTCTTCTACTCCAATGTCCCTGGTGCTGGCAATCGCATGCTGTGGCAAATAACCTTACCCAAAGACCCCGCACCGACCCCGCTGACAGCAGGCAAGGCATTTAACTTCCAACTGCATCCCGCGTTCTGGTTTGGGATGGCGATGTGTGATACACAGTCGTATCCAGAACAGGTCTCGACATGTACCCCCGATAGCGATAGCAATATCGTTGATCCGGCGGTTAGTCCCAAGCATCCGGGAACAGCCTTCATGGAGATGCAATTCTATCCTCCAGGTTGGGTGCCGTTTCCCGTAAACAGTAGTTGTGGTGCCACCAAGTGGTGTGCAGCGCTCAACATCGATAGCCTCTCGCAGAACCCTGTCACGGGGCAGAGTAACAATGCCGCCTGCTTGGGAACAGTGGGAATTGAGCCGGTCAACTTTGCGTTCATTACGAAGAACGGTGTGGCCCAGGCTCCAGCGAATCCGGTCAATGCGACGACGGCCACCTTTACCCCCAATCCCCAGCAGGCTCTCTTCATGAACTCAGGGGATCGCCTGGTTGTTGTCATGCAAGATACTGCGCACGGCCTGCGCATCGACATCTTCGACATATCGACTGGTCAGCACGGATCGATGACGAGCAGCGCTGCCAACACCTTCGGACAGGTGAAGTTCGATCCCACTGGCACGACCTGCCAGAATATTCCGTACGACTTCCACCCGATGTATAGCACCTCGTCAGAACAGACGCGTGTGCCGTGGGCAGCCCACTCTTTCAATATTTCCTTCTCTGACGAGATTGGTCACTTTGACTATTGCAGTAGTGTAACTGCAGCGGGTGGCTGTAGCGGCACGGAGGGTGTGGCAGGTGATACGGAGCCAACCGATGCTGACGATGTAGGCTGTTTGCCCGCCAGCGCCTCAACGCTGGTACAGGTATCAGGTTGCACCGGCTCGAATACGGGCTTCGATGGTGTGCCCTATCAGCCGGTCTGGCCCGACGGCAATACTACGCTGCATCCAACAGCGATTCGCTTCACCAGTCCGCTGACCGGAAGGCTCTTTAATGTGAACTATAACCGTACAGCATTCGAGACAGATCTGCCTCGAATTGAGAGTACTTGTAACCGCGTAACAGGAGCAGGCTGTACGCTGATTCCAACGACGGATGATAATACACCTGCCAACTTCTATCCATTTTATAGTATTCGTAACGTTGAAGATCCGCTGGGTTTTAGCTCCGACAAGGTGGCCAACTGGGAGGATCATACCTGTACCTGGGGGCTAGGTAACCACATTCCAGGCAATACCAACGACTTTGGCCGCAACGATCAGTATGGACCATTGCTGTCATTGACCTACATAGGGCCGGGTGGGGTGCCGTTTCAGCGCTTCAACGATTTCCGCCAGGTATTCAATACAAACCCCTGCCCAATTCACCTGCTTCCACTCGTTAACACAAATCTGGGCTGATAAAAAGGATGGGTTACTTAGAATGTAACCCATTTCCTGCATGCTGGCACATGATGGGGAGATGACCAGTACAAGAAGCACCTTCACCATTTTGCGCAAAGCGCAAAATGGTGAAGGTGCTTCTTGTACTGGTTTATGCTTTTACATAGAGATGTGAGATATCATCATAGCGATACACAGGATTACCGGGGTGAAAAGCTAGATTGCCCCCTTTTTCAGATGACAACCATAACAACACACGCGTACCTACAGGAAGTTGAAGCTGATAGTGCCAGTGATCAAGATTGCTGGGACCTATCACACCAAAGAGCCAGGCACCATTGTCGGTATCGATTGTGTTGGGTGTCAGTTGATCGCAAGAAAGCGAGTTATCATCATGCGTATTATCGACCTGGAAATCGCAGGCATGCAACGGCATCCCATTGAGAGAGGCAGCGGGATCAACATAGGGATAGTTATCAAAGCCTGGAACAGCTTTGCGCGCCATCATAGCCTGTGCCCAGATCCAGGAACCAACGTGGAGAGGTAATGTCGTCTCCACCTGCAGATGCACCTGTACCTGGGGCGCGATCCGTACAGTAAGCAGGCAGCCGCCAGAGCAGTCAACGCTGGACTGCGGCTGGTCAGGCACATTGATTAAGGGTGTGGGTACAACCTGCTGCGGCGAAGCTGCATCGATCTTGAGCACCACACCACCCACAGCAACCAGGGGATATTGCGGCGATAGCGTAAGCACCATCCCCGGCTGCAAAGCATGACAATCCTGACCCATTGCGTTATTGAGGGCTTTGACCGTGTTGGGTTTCACATCGCTGAATACCTGCCCAGCAGATGCCATGCGCATCTGGTAGGCCAGGATCTCATCGCACGAATCCCCTCCTTGCACGGTATAGAGCAATGATCCTACTTGCGGCAACACCCTGGAGAACGTGGGGAGAGGTGTCGGTGTTGGTGACCCAATCGGAGCAGAAAGCGTGTAGAATGTACGCGTTATTGTTGGCAATAAACCACTGCCAAGCCGCGCGCCTATCAGGTAGGTTGGCACAGCCAGAGCCACTAAAATAGGCAACAGCAGCAAAAGCTTCCAGGGTATAGAGCGTATAATAATCTGTAGTAGATTTTCCCCAGACGTATTCTGTGGCTGAAAGCGGCGCGTCATCTAAAATCCTTTCTACAGACTCATCTCCTTCAAGGGGATGTGAGAAAAGAAAGCTTTTTCTGTTAAAGCGGGACCCCGATGTGGGGGCCATCAAGGGAATAGGTCACTGACGATGGACCCCAATTCGCACATATTATAGCAAGGAACACAGCTCGTGACCATCCTCAAAATTGAGAATAAGCACACCACCGAAGAAAATAATAAGAAACAGACCGTCATGCGGCCTGTTTCTTGTTGTTCTCATTTGTGGGGATATTTTCTATCCCTGGGCGAGTTTTGCGTTACAATCCTGTGCTATCTTTGTCAGGCCAGCATCGGGCGTCAATTGACTCTTGAGGACGCTGGTGAAATCGGTCGTGATGATATCACGGCACGACTGCCAGGCTGGAACAATTGAGGCAACGAAGGCATGATCGATCATTTGCGGTCCAACCTTACGAGCAGGGACCTTGGCATAGTACGACTGGAGGGCAGAACTGTTGTAGACCGACTGACGGATAGGCATATAGCCGGTCCCCTGCACAAATGTCGCGTTCGCACTGGCGCTCGTCAAAAACTTCATGTAATCCCAGGCTGCTGCCTTAGAATCAGCACTGGCTCCCGAGTAGATCGACAGGTTTGTACCAAAGAGCACGGTGAACTGACCAGCCGGACCAGCGGGAATTGGTGCCTCATTGAACTTGAAGGCCCCTTTGATACCACTCGCCAGGAAAGGATAGCTGGCAATTGTGGAAATCGTAAAAACGGCCTTCTGAGCAATAAAATCATTCTGCCATCCAAAGGCCTGAGTGACATGCACGACACCGGCTTTGACTAATGGCGTAAGCGTGCCCAACGCAGCAGTAGCGTATGCCTTGTTCTGGCCCTGGTCAAAAGCTGTGCTCTTGCCATCGTTAGAAACGAAGTCACTACCACCGAAAGCCTTGTAAAGAATCGACCACTCATCAACGCTTGGCGTAAACGAGAGGCCCCACTGAGAGCCATCGGCTTTGGTGACCTTGCTCAAATCAGCAACAAAATCTGTCATCGATGTTGGCGGAGCAATATTGAGCTTTTGCAACGCATCCTCGTTGTAGTACACGACCTCATCGCTCTTATTGAAGGGCAACATGTACTGCGTCCCGTTGATCTGACCATCCTTGAGCAGGGTAGGATAGAAATCAGAGAGGTCCTGCTGGCTCAAGCCGTTTTTGCCGGAGATGTAGGGCTGCAAAGATTCGATAGCATCCGACTGCTGGTACTGGGTTGCCCAGTTTTCATAGATCTGCGACAGAGCTGGGGGCTTGTTAGCCGCAATAGCAGCCGTCAGCTTCGTCTGCAGCGTCGTATAGGAATCATATGGCTGAAGCTTTACCGTGACATTGGGATGGGCCTTCATATACTGCTGTGTCAAAGTCTCCAAAGTCGTCTTGTTGGCACCAGTGGCAAAGGCCTCCCAAAATTCTATGTTGTACTTCTTGTTTGCATCAAGCACACTGGGATCACCACCGCCACTAGTATTTCCATTACCGCCACTCGAAGATGTGGCTGGCGCGCCGCCACAAGCCGCCAGTAAAAGCAAGACTACAGTCATGATAACATAAGTCATGCGTGACCAGTTACGAAACATAATAAATCCTTCCCTCTTTAATTAAGAAATAAACACCGCATTAAAAAATAAACACCACTCCATAGAAGATTAGCCCTTCGTACTGCCTACAGAAATGCCCTCAATGAACTGGCGCTGGGCAATAAGAAAGACAACGAGCACAGGCAGCGTGGTAAAAGCTGCCGCTGCTGCCAGGCCAGTAGGGTCCGTACCACCCTCACCGGCAAGAAATGCTTGCAAACCTACTTCGATGGGACGGAACCTATCCGACGTGGTTACCAGATAAGGCCAGAGGAACGCGTTCCAACTACCGATGAAGACTTGCAGCGCAACTACCGCCAGGGCTGGTCGCGCTAGCGGACCCGCGATACGCCACAGAAAACCGAAGCGTGTACAACCATCAAGCTGGGCAGCTTCCCATAATGACGGAGGCAGCGATAAGAAAAACTGCCGGATCAAGAATATCCCCGAAATGCTGACCGCAAAAGGGATAATCTGTGCCTGATAGGTATCTATCCAACCAAGCGTCGAAACGATCAGATAGCTGGGGATCAATGTAGCCTCACTAGGGATCATGATCAGCCCCAGGATAGCAAGAAAGAGTATATTGCGACCCGGAAACTTCATCGTCCCAAAAGCATAGCCCGCAAGCAACGAGGTGAGCAACGCCAATGCAACCGTGCAAGTGGCAATAAAAATACTGTTCGCAAAGAACTGTCCCCAGGGCTCAAGGTTCCACGCACGCGTATAGTTCGACCACTCCCAGTCGGGCCAGAAGTGGGGAACAACATCCATAGCGTTGTGGGAGGTAAGCAGAGAGGATACAAATACCCAGTACAACGGGAAAACCGCTACAATGGCGGTAATGCCAACGACGATGTAGAGCAAGACAGAACGGGTCCATTTATATTGCCACGGCCAGTGACGTGAACGCTCTGATGGTCGTGAAGGTACACGTGTTGTAGACATATTCTGCTCCAAAGATCTTTCGTACTCATAATTAGTACTCAACGGACATACGACGTTGCGAAAGAGCTAGCTGCCCTATCGAAATCGTAAAGACGAGCAAGAAAAGGATCACCGAAATAGTTGAACCATACCCTGGATGCGCATCGTTCGAAAAGCCTTCAGAGAACAGGTAGAGGCCTAATGTACGAGCAGAATAGCCGGCGCCTCCAGTCGAGCCAAAGAAGAGAAATGATGGTTGAAACATCTTGAACGCCTCGATAGTTGCCAGCAGCATCACAACCAGCGTAATCGGCACCAGTAACGGCCAGGTGATATAGCGAAAGATCTGCCACGAGTTTGCGCCATCGACGCGTGCCGCCTCAGCAAGCGATGGAGAAATATTCCCCAACCCCGCCATGAAAATAACAACGCTAAATCCCGCCGATTTCCAGGTCGTATACAGAATAATGCTAAATAACGTCCAATGTGGATCGCCCAGCCAGTCAACGGTTTTCAGGTGAAGCAAACGCAAAATACCATTGAACAGGCCGTGATATGTGTCAAACATCCAGTACCAGACCGTTGTTGTTGCGACCATAGGCATAATGAAAGGCGAAAATATTGCCAGCCGCCAGAAAGCTCTGGCTCGAATACCGGCCATTAAGCATAGCGCCAGAAAAAGGGCGAGAAAGAGATGTACCGGTACCGAAATAACAACATAGAGTATTGTCACCCACAAAGACTGCCAGAAGTTGGGATCATGAAACAGAGCAGTATAGTTGTCAAGGCCAATAAAGGGCTGACTGCCGTGGCGCAAGAAGTTCCACCTGAAGAGACTCATGTAAAATACAAAGATAGAAGGTGCATAAGCAAATATGCCAAGGATGACGAAAGCAGGCAACAAATACAGATAGGCTTGCCCATTAGAAAACCATCGTCGTAGATGCCAGGTCCACGGATGCACCACTTTCCTGGCTGGCATACTCAGATCACTTTCCAATTCCATATAGACTCCTAGCAGGAAATATACTCTTCCCCATGATAGCTACAGAACGTTAAATAGTTGTAATCAAGAAGGAAACGATCTGTTAAAAACGATTCTATATTACTCTATAAGCATACAAGATTACAAACATGGAGGGCTGCTAGCACCTTCGCAAGCCCTCCTGATTCTCTCGTTAGTCTTATCACAACAATGAACGTTTGGCAAGCTCGTTTTCTCAGAACCAGTTTGCTTGATGGACAAAGTTAACATATGCGCGAATGCCTAGATTTTAAATGCATCAAGTGTGCCTGGCACAAATAGCTCTTCGACTGAAAGTTTGCGCGGCGTTAAACTCTGTTCGTGCGAATATTGGGTAGCAGCTTCCAACGTCTTGATATTCGCCTCTACTCCATAGGGCCAGAAATCCGCCCCCATTAAGCGCCTGGTCTCCTCTAATTCAGCAACTAACCAGGGCAGGGACAGGCGTAAGGCGGAAGTATCGGCCAGCTGCTCGAAGAGTTGATCCTTCGCCCGGCAAAACGCCTTATACAGGCTGCCAGCCGCCCAGGGATATCTCTCTAGCACGTCTTTTCGCAAAACAACCACATGCATGATAGGGAAAATGCCTGTTTTACGAAAATATTCCTGTTCCACTTGTTTAAAATCAGGGAAAAGGCGGCGAACCACTCCCTCGCTACTGGCAAGATTATTGCTATCAAAAGTTGAAGGAGCACGCGCTGAGAGCAGGGCATCAATTTCTCCCACTTCAAGCATTTGACTCAATGTTTGATTCGATTTAATCGGTTGAATAGTAATATTTGCGGGAAGATTGAGTGAGACCTTTTCCTCTCGCCCAGGCTGCTCCAGCCCTCCCTGGAACCAATGGATCGCAGAAGGGTGAACTCCATACTCATGCTGCAATAGCGCACGTTGCCAGAGTGGAGCAGTCATCTGATACTCTGGCACACCTACGCGTTTTCCTACCAGGTCTTCAGGGCGCTCAATGCCTGCCCGTGCATTGATAAAGATACAGGAATGCCTAAAGTAACGCGAAGGGAAAACAGGGATCGCGCTAAAATTATCGTTGCGGCTGCGCTGCATTAGATAGCTGGAGAGAGACATTTCCGCAACGTCGAACTCCTGGTGCCTGAGCATGCGCCAGAAAATTTCTTCAACGGGCAAACGCAGATAATTCAGGTTGATGCCCTCCGGCTTGACATCACCTGAAGCCAGCGCACTCGTGCGGTCGTAGTCACTGCAAGCCAAAGTCAACTGTATCTTAGCCATGTTAGCTAAACCTCCCTTTTTTCGTATTTTAAAGCATTTATAGCGCTAATACTAGCGAATGACGCGACAGAGGCACAACATAACGCTTTCCTTTTGCTCAACCTGCACTTTGTGCAGGTTGAGCAAAAGGAAAGCGTTATGTTGTGCCTCTGTCGCGTCATTCATAAGCAAAGACCAGACATTCAACTCATTCGTTACAATGTCCGGTTACAAATGCTTATAAAAGCAAACTACGGTTGTTTGGAATTATGAGCATGTATGGCACGCAGTACACGTTCAGGAGTCAAAGGTATCTGTCGTACTCTTACACCTAATGCATCGGTTACGGCATTAGCAATGGCGGGAGCCATGCCATACAAGGGAATCTCTGCGACGGATTTTGCGCCGAAAGGCCCTGATGGATCGCCAGTCTCGACAAGATAGGTCTGCATCCCCGGAATATCTGTTGCCGTATAGATATGATAATCATGGAACGTGGTAGTGAGCGGATTCCCTTTCTGGTCGTAAATCAGCTCTTCAGATATACCTGCCCCTAAGGACTGAGCCGCT
>Ga0070741_10011160_pt1 | contig 16663 bp, 17 predicted proteins | sample Coa_R1_4_FD_66440 | JGI IMG/M metagenome (GOLD analysis project Ga0070741, IMG submission 66440) | Surface soil microbial communities from Centralia Pennsylvania, which are recovering from an underground coalmine fire - Coalmine... | ecosystem: Environmental > Terrestrial > Soil > Unclassified ...
GCGATGCTGATGGCGGGCCTCGACGGCATCGAGCGCCGCCTCGCACCCGGCGATCCGCTCGACAAGGACATCTACGCGCTCACGCCGGAGGAGCTGAAGGACGTCCCCTCGATGCCGGGCGCGCTCGAGGAGTCGTTGAACCACCTGAAGCGCGACCACGACTTCCTGCTGAAGGGCGACGTCTTCACCGAGGACGTCATCGAGACGTGGATCGAGTACAAGATGGCGAACGAGGTGAACGCGATGCGGCTCCGTCCGCATCCGCACGAGTTCGCGCTCTACTTCGACGCGTGATCCTTCGCCGGGAACGGCGCGACGCCGTTCCCCGAAAAGCAGACGGCGGAGCGGGCTCGAGAGCCCCTCCGCCGTTCTCGTTCGGACCGTCGCCGCGTCAGGCCGACTTCGACTTCCGATGCATCGTCCGCTTCGCGGGGGCGGGCGCCGTGCAGTGCTTCACCCGCGCCGTGCTCACCTTCAAGTCCTTCGCGACGTCCTCCGGCGACTTGCCGGCGTCGACCGCTGCCTTGATCTGCTTGCAGGTCGGACCGGTGGCATGGCCCTTCCGCTTCCCGACCGCGGGGGAGACCAGGAGCGCCCCGGTCGCCAACACGGCCGCCAAGGAAAAACCGAGCTTCCTCATCCTCGATCACCTCCTCTCCGACGCATCCTGCGTCTGTCTGCGGCGCCTCCTATCACGCGCCCTTTCGCGTGGCTACACGCGGACGGCCACATTTGGGCGGACGATGAAACTGTGGCATACCCCGGCGGTCCCCGGGGCGATTCCCATGAAGCGCACGCTCGGCCTCCTCTTGAAGCTCGCGGTCACCCTCGGCATCTTCGTCGCGATCTTCGTCGAGGTCGGCGGCGGCTACGCACCCGTCCCGACCGCCGCGCTCGATACGCCCGGCGCGTTCGCCGTCGCGAACCCCGCCTTCCCGGGCCTCCTCGGCCGGATGAAGGCGCGGCTCCGGGGAACTCCGCTTCCTCCCTCCCGGCTCCCGGTCGCGCGCGATCGGGTCTGCCTCGAGGCGGCGCAGCGCACGGTCTTCGTCCGCGCCGCCGACGGAACGCTCCGGCCGTTCAAGCCGCTCCGCCACTGCGGCACCGGCGGGCTCGCGACCGTCTACGTGCGGGAGGCGGACGGCGGGTTCCGCGCCGTCCCGCTCGCCGGCGCGCCCGCGGAGGTCTGGTTTCGGATCCAGGGCTTCCAGCTCGTCCCGGCGGAGCTGTCCGACCTCTGGACCGAGATCCGCTCGCTCCGCCTCGCCGTCTTCGTGCCCTGGTTCCTGCTCGCCATCGCGATCAAGCTCGTCGGCATCTTCGCGAACGTGTGGCGCTGGCAGGTGCTGCTGAAGGGCCAGCAGCTCGACCTCGCCTTCGGGTATCTCTCGAGCACGTACTTCATCGGCCGCTTCTTCGGCATCGTCACGCCGAGCACGATGGGCCTCGACGCCTGGCGGCTCTACGAGACGATCCGGCTCACCCGACGTCCCGTCGAATGCACGACCGTCCTCGCGATCGAGCGCGTGATCGGCCTCGTCGGGCTCCTCTTCGTGATCCTCCTCTTCATGCCGTTCGCCGGGCGCATCACCCAGGGGCAGTCCTTCGGCGAGCTGGTCGGGGCGATGAAGGTGCCGCTCGCCGGGACGGCGCTGCTCGGCGTCCTCGTGCTGCTCCAGCCGGAGTGGTTCCGGGGGCTCCTCCGCTTCGTCCCGAACGCGCGCGTCCGGCGCTTCACCGGCAACGTCATCGATTCGGCGACGGCGTACGGCCGCCAGCGCGGCTGCCTCCTGCTCGCGCTCGTCCTCGCCGTCGTCGGCCAGCTGACGACGATGCTCATGTACTTCGCGAACGCGATGTCGCTCGGGGCCGCCGGCGTGCACGCGAGCGAGGTCCTGTTCGCGTCGGCCGTCATGACCTTCGGGACGTTCGTCGCGCCGTCGGCGTCGGGCGAAGGCGTCCGCGAGCTCGTCTTCGTCTGGCTGCTCGGGAGCAAGGCGGGAGCCGCGAAGGCGTTCCTGATCGGGAACCTCGGGTTCTGGATCGAGAAGATCCCGCTCTCCGTGCCGGGCGGGATCATCCTCCTCCTGCGGCGCGATCCGAGCCTCCACGCGGTGACCGCCGAGGACCTCGAGCGCGTCCGCCGCGAGGCGACGGCCGAGGTCGTCGCGAAGTAGCGCTCGCACGTTGACTCCGCGCACGGCCCCATCATGATGTGGGCATGGGCCGCCGCGCCGTCTGGGTCACGATCGCGGTCGCGATCGTCGCCGCCGGGCTGATCCTCGGCTGGCCCGGCCGGCGCGAGCACGATCCGACGTACGTGACCGCCGTCGTCGACCGCGGCCCGATCACCGCGACGATCACCGCGACGGGCACCGTGAACCCGCTCAAGACGGTGCAGGTCGGCACGTACGTCTCGGGCCCGATCCAGGCGATCTTCGTCGACTTCAACACCCGCGTGACGCGCGGGCAGCCGCTCGCGAAGATCGACCCCCGGCCGTTCCAGGTGAAGCTCGACGCCGCGCGCGCCGACCTCGCGAACGCGAAGGCGAAGCTCGCGAAGGATCGCGCGGATGCCGACCTGAAGCGCGTCACGCTCCGGCGCAACCGGGAGCTCATGCGCGGGGGCATCGTCGCGCAGAGCGACTACGACCTCGCGGCGAGCCAGGACGAGCAGGCGCGGGCGCAGATCGCGCTCGACGAAGCCGACATCCAGAGCAAGACGGCCGCGCTGCACGAGGCGGAGGTGAACCTCGCGTACACGGACATCGTCTCCCCCGTCGACGGCGTCGTCGTGTCGCGGAACGTCGACGTCGGGCAGACCGTCGCCGCGACGTTCCAGACCCCGACCCTCTTCCTCGTCGCCGAGGACCTGACCAAGATGCTGGTCGACGTGAGCGTGTCGGAATCCGACATCGGCGGCGTGGCCGACGGCCAGCCGGCGAGGTTCAGCGTCGACGCCTACCCGGGCATGGTCTTCGAGGGCCGCGTGAGCGAGGTCCGGAACGCACCGACGACCGTGCAGAACGTCGTCACCTACGACGTGATCGTGCACGTCGACAACCAGGACCTCCGGCTGAAGCCGGGCATGACCGCGAACGTGACGATCGTGACCGCGGAGCACCGGGACGCGCTCCGCGTCGCGACCAGCGCGCTCCGCTTCCGCCCGCCGCGGACGGCGGACTCGGGGGCCGCGGCCGCGGAGCACGAGACCCCGCCGGGGCATCGGGTCTGGATGCTCGACGCGCACGGCGAGCCTCGCCCGGTCCCGGTCGAGATCGGCATCGCCGACGACCGCTTCACCGAGATCACGAGCGGTCTCGCGCCGGGCGACCGCGTCGTCGTCGCTCGCGCGCGCGAGGAGACGGCGGCGCCGAGGGGACGCCCCCCGTCGTTCGGCGGCGTGCGGCGCCGCTGACCGTGATCGCGACTCGCGAGCTCGCGAAGACCTACCGCCTCGACGCCGAGGAGGAAGGCGTCCACGCCCTGCGCGGCGTGACGCTCGACATCGCGCGCGGCGAATTCGTCGCGATCATGGGCGCGTCGGGCTCGGGAAAATCGACGCTCTTGAACCTCCTCGGCTGCCTCGATCGCCCGACGAGCGGCTCCTACCTCCTCGACGGCGTCGACGTCAGCCGGCTCGGCCCCGACGCGCTCGCCGACATCCGCAACGAGAAGATCGGCTTCGTCTTCCAGAGCTTCAACCTCCTGCCGCGGACGACGGCGCGCGAAAACGTCGAGCTGCCGCTCGTGTACGGGACCGCGCCGCCGGCCGAGCATCGCGCGCGCGCGATGGCGGCGCTCGCTGCCGTCGGTCTCGCCGACGCCGCCGACCGGATGCCGACGCAGCTCTCGGGCGGCCAGCAGCAGCGCGTCGCGATCGCCCGTGCGATCGTGAACCGTCCGCGGCTCATCCTCGCCGACGAGCCGACGGGGAACCTCGACACGGCGACGTCGCTCGACATCATGCGCCTCCTGGGCGACCTCAACCGGCGCCACGGCATCACGCTCGTGATCGTGACGCACGAGCCCGACATCGCGACGCTCACCGACCGCATCGTCGTCATGCGCGACGGCCGGGTCGTCGCGGACGGCCCGCCCCGCGCCGTCCTGGGCGCCGCGCGCGGCGCGGGCGCGGAGGCGTCCGGATGAAGCTCGCGCGCATGACGCTGCTGACGGCGTGGCGCGCGCTCGAGCGCAACCTCACGCGCTCGGCGCTCACCGTGCTCGGCGTCGTGATCGGCGTCGCGGCGGTGATCGCCATGGTGAGCGTCGGACAGGGCGCCGACGCCTCCGTGCAGGCGCAGATCGCGAGCCTCGGACAGAACATCATCATGGTGATCCCGGGTGCGACGACGGCGGGCGGCGTCCGGTCGGGGTGGGGCGGCGCCAGCACGCTCACCGTCGGCGACGCGCGCGCCATCGCGAAGGACTGCCCGTCCGTCGCCGCCGTGAGCTACGTGAAGCGCGACGTCGCGCAGGTGACGTACGGCAACCAGAACTGGTCGACGGCCGTGCAGGGGAGCGCGCCCTCGTACCTCGCGGTCCGCGACTGGCCGATCGCGGCGGGCCGGGCTTTCACCGACGGCGAGGATGACGGCGCCGCGAAGGTCGCCGTCGTCGGGCGAACGGTCGCGGACAAGCTCTTCGCGCCGGGCGAGGACCCGCTCGGCGCGACGATCCGCATCCGCGGCGTACCGTTCCAGGTGATCGGCGTGCTCGCGCCGAAAGGCCAGACGTCGTGGGGACAGGACCAGGACGACGTCGTGATCGTCCCCTTCAACACCGCCGAGCGCCGCGTGCTCGGCACGTCGATCCTCGGCACCGTGAACATGATCTTCGTCTCGGCCGCGAGCCCGGGCGAGGCGACGGCCGCGGAGGAGGAGGTGACGCGCGTCATGAACGAGCGACATCGCCAGCAGCCGGGCGAGGAGCCGGATTTCACGGTGCGGAACATGGATGAGCTGTTCGCCGCCTCGCTCATGGCGAGCCGGGTGATGACGCGCCTCCTCGCCGCGATCGCGTCGATCTCGCTCCTCGTCGGGGGGATCGGGATCATGAACATCCTGCTCGTCTCGGTCACCGAGCGGACGCGCGAGATCGGGGTGCGCCTGGCCGTCGGCGCGAAGGCCCGCCACATCCTCCTCCAGTTCCTGGTCGAGTCGATCGTGCTGAGCACGGCCGGGGGCCTCCTCGGCACGGTCGTCGGCATCGCGTCGGCGGTCCTGATCGGCCGGCTCGCCGAGTGGCCGATCCTGGTCTCCCCGTCGGCCGTGGTTCTGGCGCTCCTCTTCTCCGGCGCCGTGGGCGTGATCTTCGGGGCCTATCCCGCCCGGCGGGCCGCCCGGCTCGACCCCATCGTCGCCCTCCACCACGAGTAGGCGACGAGCGTGGAAAGGAATTCCTTGCATGATCGACGAGCCTGTGTGTAGATGAGCCCACCCGAAGGAAGGCCGATGCAGCCCCGCTCGTACACGACGATGAGCTTCGCCGCCCACCGGGACCCGGTGCGGGCCGCGCTCGTCGCCGACGGGCACGGTGCGAGTGCGCTGGTGGTGAAGCGCACGCGAATCTGGGCCGGTGGCCTTTCGACGGCGGGAGCGACGCTCCCCGGATAGCAGCGAAACCCCTCCGCCAACGAAAGGCCACCGGCTCCGCGAGGACCGGTGGCCTTTTTTTTGGTCGGAGCGAACGCGAGAGGAGACAGCGGATGAACACGATCAGCGTCGAGGCCTTCACGAGGAAGCTCCGCGAGGTGGTCGCGGACGAGCCGAAGGCCTTCGCGTACGACGTGGGCCTCAGCCTTTCGGCCGTCTACAACTACCTGAACGGCCGCGTCCCGGCGACCGAGGTGCTCTTCCGGATCGCGCAGTACACGGGGCGTCCGATGGAGTGGTTCCTCGTCGACGAGCAGGCCACGGCGGCGGTCGGGACCGGCGCCGGCGATACGGCGGCGCCGACGGCGTACGCCGCGGCTCCCGCGTCCGGCGGCGGCACCTGAGCGCGGGCGCGCGTCCGGGAGATCAGGCGCCGGCCCCGATCTCCCGGACGAGCGCCTCGAGCTCGCGCATCCACCTCGCCACCGTCCGCTCCATGAACCGGGTGAGGGCCTCGGCCGCCTCGTCCCGCCGCCCGTCGCGGCGCGCCGCCGCCGCCGCTCGCTCGACCTCCTCCGCTTCCGGCGCGAGCGCCGCCTCGAATGCATCCCATCGGGCGCGCACCCCCGGCGCGAAGCGCGCGAAGTCGCGCTCGACGAGCGAGAGGAGCTCTCGCGCCCGCCACCACGGGCTCGCCGGGTCCGGCGATCGGCCGCCCACGCCGAGCGACGGCGGCAGCCGTCCCTCCGGGTAGCAGGGGAGAAACGCGCCGACGCAGGGGCTTCCGAGGCAGAGCCACGTCGTGGCGACGGCCTCGGGATCCGCGGGCAGCCGCGCGACCATCGCGGCGGTCGTGTTGTCGAGCGGATCGGCGTGCATGCAGAGGCTGAAGAAGTGCGGGTCGTCGAACGGGCGCGGGCGATGGACGGGGCCGTCGTAGTGGTCGCGGAGGATCGCGCGCAGCGCGGCCGGGTCGAGGCGGCCGCGCGCGGTCTCGAGGAGCGCCGCGGCGCGACGGCGCCGCTCCGCGCAGAGGTTCGGCGGGACCCCTTCCGCGTCGGCGTACGCGGCGGCGAAGTCGACGGGACCCGCGTTCGCCGGCCACCAGCCGCGCGCCACCGCGAACTCGGTCACGTCGCGGGCGCCGCGTTCCCACGCGGCGCCGATCGCGAGCCCGTTCGACACGTTGCCGATGTCCGCAACCGCGCGGGCGACCCAGTGGCGGTTCGACGTCTCGACGATCCACGCCGCGGTCGGGTCGGCGACCAGGAAGGCGTTGTGATAGGGCCACTCGACGTCGGCGTGTCCCGAGCCCCCCTGCCCGTGCCGCTCGAGGAGCGTCCCGATCACGTCGACGGCTTCCGCCGCCGTCCGCGCCCGCTCGAGGCCGAGACGCACGAGATCCATGCCGAGGAGGCCCGCCGGTTCGAGCGCCTCGCGCGCGAACACGGTCTCGTTGCCGATCGCGACCCGATGCTCGTTGACGCCGTGCTCGAACCCCCAGAGCCACCACGGCTGCGAGCCGATCAGCGCCGCGGTCTCCTCGACGTCCGGGATCTCGATCCACTGACACCGGAGCGGCGCGCCCCGCCCCGGGCGCCGTCGGGGGAGCTGCACGAGCCGCTGGCACTCACGCGGCGGGCGGTCGCTGTTCTTCGCGAACAGCGCGACCCCGTCGGCGGTTGCCGGCGGAAGGGCGACGAGCGTGTCACACCCCATCGCTCCCGCATCGCACCGCGGCCGCCGGCTCTGTCAAGTCCGGCGCCCCGACGCTAAGATGCGCCGGACGATGCGCGCGCTCGCGATCGCGCTCCTCCTCGCCGGCTCGTGGTCGGCTCGAGCCGCGTCCGATTCCCTTCCGCCGCTTCCCGTCTACGACCAGATCGCGGGCGCCGAGCGCGACTACGTCGTCCAGCCCGGCGACATGGTCTGGTCGATCACGGGGCGCTTCACCATGACGCGGGCGCTTCTCGACGCCCTCAACACGCTGCCCGACCCCGACCATCTCCGGCCCGGAATGCACCTCCGCGTCTCGGATCGGCACATCGTCCCGCGGCGCGGGTCGGACGACATCGTGATCGATCTCGCGACGCGGACGCTCTACTGGTTCCGCCGGGGAGCACTCCACGCCCACTTCCCGGTCGGGATCGGCCGCCTCGACTGGGCGACGCCGATCGGCCGGTACCGGATCGTCGGCCGCCGCGAGGACCCCGTGTGGCACGTGCCGGATTCGATCCAGGCCGAGATGCGCGCGCGGGGGGAGAGGGTGGTCGCCCGCGTCGAGCCGGGGCCGGAGAACCCCCTCGGGAAGTACCTCCTCCGCCTCTCGGTCCCCGGCTACGCGCTTCACGGGACGAACGCGCCGGGCAGCGTCGGCAAGTACGCGACCCACGGGTGCCTCCGGCTGCGGAACGAGGACGTCGAGCGCCTCTACCGGGACGCGCCCGACGGGACGCGCGTCGACGTCATCTACGAGCCGGTCAAGGTCGCGCGGGACGGCGACGCGGTCTTCCTCGAGGTACACCGCGACGTCCGCGGCACGGGCGCGGCCGACCTGGGCGCCGTGCTGGCGCTGCTCGCGAACGCGCGGCTCGCGGACGCGGTCGACGCGGAGCGCGTGGCGGCGGTGACCGCACGCGCGTGGGGGACGCCGGAGGACGTGTCGCGCGCCGTCGCACCACCCGCGCTCGTGCCGGCCTCCGGCCAGTAGCGCGCCGGCCGCGCGCGCGATATTCCATGCCGGCCGATGGCCGTCCGCTTCTGCCCGCAATGCGGGACCCGGTCGTTTCCCGACGCGAAGTTCTGCCACCACTGCGGAAGGCCCCTCGGAAGCGAAGCCCGCGTGGCGACCGCGCCCGGCCGACGCGCGACGTCGCTCGGCACGACCGTCCTCGGCGTCTTCCTGATCGTGGGGCTCGGCATCTGGTACGCGATCCTGACGCCGGCCCCCGCGCGGCCGGGGGCCGGGGCGGGTGAGCGTCCGAGCGCGGCGCCCGCCACCGCGTCGTCCGGCCCGGCGGAGCTGCCCGCCGGTCATCCGAAGGTCACGGTCCCGCTCCCCGCGGAGGCGAAGTCCTTCATCGCCGACCTCGCGGCGAAGGCGAAGGAGCGGCCGAAGGACGTGGACGCCTGGCTGAAGCTCGGCCAGGTCGAGTTCCGCGCCGCGCAGCTCGACGCCGCCTACTACCCGGACGCGCTCGCCGCCTTCGAGCACGTCCTCGAGCTCGACCCGAACAACGCCGATGCCCTCCGTGGCGTCGCGAACGTCCACTACGACCGGGACGAGCACGCGCAGGCGATCGGCTACTACGAGCGCTTCCTGGCACTCCGCCCGGACGACGAGAGCGCGCGGACCGACCTCGCGACGATGTACCTCTACTCGGGGCAGACCGACCGCGCGATCGCGACGTACAAGGACGTCATCCGCCGGAACCCCTCCTTCCTCCAGGCGCACTACAACCTGGGCGTCACGTACCACGGCCAGGGCGACGACGGGGCCGCGCTCGCGGAGCTCGAGATCGCGCGCGGTCTCGCCCCGGACGATGCCGTCCGCGGGCAGATCGACGAGATGATCGCGACGCTGAAGGGCGAGGCACGCCCCAACGCCGCCGCGAACGCCACGCCCTCTACGACGGGAGACGGTGCGAAATCGCCCTTCCAGACCGCCGCCGAGGAGGCGTTCCGCGGCCATCCGATCATGGGTCCGCGGATCGTCCGCTTCGAGTGGAGCGCGCCGGGCTCGGGGCGCGTCCTGGTCGCGAACTTCCCGATGCAGGCGATGCCCGATGCCGTGCGGACGAAGTTCACGACGCGGCTCACGGAGCAGCTCCGGGCGATCGCGTCCGCACATCCCGTCGACGGCGCGGTCCGGGTCGACATCGCCGACGCGTCCTCGGGCGCCGTCATGGCAACCGTCGCGCCGTGACTGCCCCGCTCCCGTTGCCGAGACGGCGCGCCGACGCTAAGGTTCCCGCCGGAGTGGGGTGGGGGAACGTGGGAAGCCTCGAGGTCGCCCATGCTCGATCGACGTCCTTCGCTCGCCGCGCTCGCCGTCGCCGTCGCGCTGGCCGCGACGGGCGCGGCGGCGGAGCCGCTGTTCACACTCGCTGACGACGGCGCGACCTTCCTCTATCGGGCGCGCCCGGGCGACACGCCGCTCGGCGTCGCGAGCATGTTCGGGATCTCTCCCGCTGACACGCCGGCTTTCATGCGCGAGAATCACATCGCGGACGCGACGCGCATCGGCACCGGCTTCGTCTACCGTGTGCCGAACCTCGCCGTGCGCGCGCTCCGCGCCCGCACCGCCGCGCTCGAAGCGCGCGTCGGCGAGCTCGCCGCCGCCCGCGACCGGCTCGATGCCGAGCGGGGCGCGGCCGCACGCGATGCCGCCGCCGCCCGCACGGCGGCCGCGGCCGCGGAGGCGCGCGCCGCGCGACTCGACCGTCTCGCCACGCTCTGGCCCTTCGGCGAGGCCGCCGCCGCGCTCGCCGTGCTGCTCGCCGCGGGTGCACTCGTCGTCGCCCGCGGCGCCCGGCGCGCCGAGCGGCAGGCGGAGCGGTTCGCGCGTGCGCTGTCCGTCGAGCTCGACGACCGCCGCCGCGCCGCGCTCGCGGAGCGGCAGGAGAGCGCGAGGCGGATCCTCGATCTCGAGTCGCGCGTCCGGCTGCTCGAGGGACAGCTCGGCCCGCGCGTCGCGCTGAGCGGACGCGGCAGCTGACGGGGCCTCAGCCCGTCCAGCCCCACCTCTGCTTGTTCGCCGCGACCTGCTCCGCGCTCGGGTGCTCGACCTTCTTGTGCTGGGCGACCTTGAAGTCGCCCATGGTCTCCATGATCTTGTAGTTGAGCGGCGTGTCGTCCTTGAAGACGTCCGGCACCGCGACCTCCTCGAAGATCGCCTGCCACGGGCACTCGGGTTCGCACGCCCCGCAGTCGATGCACTCGTCGGGGTGGATGTAGAGCTGGTTGGGGAACTGCTCGCGGTCGGTGCCGGTGTACTCGTAGATGCAGTCGACGGGGCACACCGCGACGCAGCCGGTGTCGAGACAATCGCGGCAGAGCCGCGTGATGATGTACGCCATGCGCTCTCCTCGGGTCCGTGCGAGTCGCCCGTTCCTATCGCCCACCCCGGCCCTTTGCAACGGGTAGCGGCCGCGCGTCGCCGCGTGAATTTTTCTTGACAACCGCGGGCGCGTTCCGGCACACACGGTCGCGTCGAGAGGTTGTCGGTCTCTGCTCAACCGGTGGTCGAGGGGAGGCGGGGATGATCAGCTGGCGGACGGTGGGGACCGAAGTCTCCGCCCTCGGGGCGCTCGCGCTGTCGCTCCCGCTTCGCCTCTTCGTGCGCCACGAGCGCGTCGAGGCCGCCGGCGCGGATCCGACGCCCGTCGTGTTCGTCCACGGCTTCCTCGGCGACCCGACGAACTTCCTCGTCCTCCGCACCTATCTCGGCGCGTGCGGCGTCTGGAGGTTCGCGTCGTTCGCGTACCGCCCGCGCCTCGACTACCCGCGCCTCGCGCGGCGGCTCGGGGAGTCGATCGCGGCGCTCTGCACGGCGACCGGCGCGACGCGGGTCGGCGTCGTCGGCCACAGCCTGGGCGGACTGGTCGCACGCTACCTGCTCGAGATCGACGACGGGCACCGGATCCGGCGCCTCGTGACGCTCGGGGCACCGTACTTCGCGAGCCCGCTGCCGCGCGAGGAGTATGCGATCTTCGGCGCCGAGGATCCGTTCGTCCCGGTGCCGCACGAGGGCGACGGGCCGCACACGACGGCCCGCTACGGCCTCGGCCGCGTCGTCGTGATCCCGCACTGCGGCCACTGGGGCCTCCTCTACCACCCGACGGTGCTGCGGGAGGTCGCGCGCGCGCTTCGGGCGCCGACGGACGAGCTCCATCCGGCCCCCGCCCCACGGGCCGCCGACCCGACCGCCGCGTGACCCCGGGCGGCGCGACCGCGCCGCGTTGACTTCGCCCCGCTCCCTGGGGTTTAGGAATTCCGACAGCGACGGCCTTTCGTTATGCTGTCCTGCGAGGTGTCGATGCCTCCGTCGTTCCCCTCGGTCGAGTTCTTCGAGGCGCTCCGCCGCGAGATGCGTGAGGAGCGCGAGCGCTTCAGCCGCCTTGGCTTCTTCGACACGACCTTCGGCGTCCGCGTTCTCGACGCTGGGGATCGGCCGGCCGAGTTCGTGCTCACGTTCGAGGTCTTCGACTGCGTCGCCGTGGAGGACCGGCGAAGTGCGCGCCCGCGCGACTTCGTCCTCGAGGGGCCGCTCGCCGCATGGCGCGCGATGCTCGACAACATCCACGCCCTCGGCGCGGCGGACACCGCGCACAGCGTGAACACGCTCACGCACTTCGGCGAGTCGCTCCGCGTGTGCTACGACGATCCCGACGGCCACGACAAACTCTACCGCTTCGCGGAGAGCATCCAGGAGTTCTTCGACCTCGCCTCGCGGGTCGACTTCACCTACCCCGACGGCAGCCGTCCGCCGGCCCGCCACACGCCGCTCGAAAGGAGCGCCCCATGAGCTATCTCAGCACGACCGACTTCACGGAGGACGAGGCGTTCGTCGACCGTTTCCAGCGGACGATGAAAGGCGACCTCGACCTCTCCTGGCTCGACGAGCCGCGCGAGCGTGTCGGCTGCCGCCCCGAGAACCCCCGCCGCGGCCTCACCTTCCGCGACCTCGACGTCGGCGGCTACGGCTTCAGCGAGATGCCGGAGGTGATCCGGAAGAACCGGAGCTTCGCGCCGCGCGGCGCCGCGCTGGCCGACGGTCTGCCCGACCTCCAGGCCGACGTGAACCGCAAGAGCGAGGTGTGGGCGTACAACGTCGAGGGGTACTACGAAGAGGCGATGACGCGCCAGTGGAACGCGACCACGGACATCCCGTGGGCCGACCTCCAGGCGCACGAGCTGCCCGAGGACATCGGCAAGGCGTACGCCCAGCTTCTCACGTTCCTGACCGAGGTCGAGATGATCGCGACCGACGTACCGGCCAAGTGGCTCGGGCGTCTCAACGCGGACTTCTTCGAGGTGAAGAACTTCATCGCGACGCAGGCAATGGACGAGGCGCGGCACGCCGAGATCTTCCGCAAGCGGGCGCTCTCGACGGGCTGGGGGCTCATGCGCGCGAGCGCGCACAACGAGTTCAACCTGAAGTTCCTGCGCGACGCGGACAGCTTCGCCGAGGCGTCGCTCACGCTCCACCTCCAGGCCGAGGGCATGGTGCTGACGCTCTTCCGCTTCAGCGAGTACATCTCCCCGACGGAGGGGGACAAGAAGCTCTTCCGCCTCGTGATGCAGGACGAGGCGCGCCACGTCGGCTACGGGATGCAGCATCTCAAGTGGGTGCTCGACCACTACCCGGAGCGCCGCGAGGCCATCCACCGCCACCTCGACGAAGCCGAGAACTTCGTCTTCGGCGCCGTCTACGCGACGGAGGTGCTCGAGCCGTTCATCATCCTCGCCGGCAAGGGGCTCAAGAAGGAGAACGTCGCCGAGGGCATCCGCATCACGATGGCCTTCAACCTGAAACAGACCGACGAGTACTTCGAGCGCCTCGCGAAGTGCGGCCTGCCGGAGCGGCGCGACCGCTCCCGCCTGTGGAAGGCGACGGAGATGGCCCGGCAGTCGATGGCGTCGGCCGCCTGATGGGATATTTCGCGGAGACCGACTTCTTCGAGGACGGGCAGCTCATCGAGCTGCTGAACCAGATCCTCGCGGGCAACCTCACGCTCGAGTGGTACCGCGTCGACAACGTCCGGGCGCGCGCCGTCGCCGCGGACCCGCGTCGCGGCCTCACCTACGCCGACTGCAACCTCGGCCAGTACGGCTACGACGACATCCCGGAGCTGGTCCGGAACCGCAACAGCATGGCCGCGCGCGGCAGCGTGCTCCCCGCGAAGCTCCCCGACCTCGGGTACACGATCAACCGCAAGAGCGACGTGTGGGCCGACGGCGTCGTCGTGCTCTACGAGGAGGCGAAGACGCGCCGCTGGGCGCCCGCCGTCGACGTCCCGTGGGCCGAGCTCGCGGCGCGCTTCGACCGGACGCGCGAGGCCGCCATGGCGCAGCTCTCGACGCTGCTCGCCGAAGTGGCGCTCGTGGCGATGGAAGCCGCCGCCCGCTGGGTCTTCTCCATCAACCAGGAGTTCCTCGAGCTCAAGAGCTTCCTCTGCGCGCAGATGATCGACGAGGCGCGCCACGTCGAGGCCTGGCGCAAGCGTGCGCTCGTGAGCGGCGAAGGCCTCGGCCGCGCGAGCGTCAGCGCGGAGCAGGGCCTGAAGGAGCTCCTGTCGGCGGAGACGTATCCCGAGGCGTCCGTCGGCGTGAACCTCCTCCTCGGGAGCTTCGTCCTCGCGGCGTGTCGCGCGCTCGCCGCGCTCGCCGACACGCACGCCGACCGGCGCCTCGCCGTCCTCTCGATGCAGGACGTCGCCCGGTCCGTCGCCTACGGAACGGCCCAGGTGCGCTACCACCTCGCGCACCAGCCGGCGCGGGCCGCCGTGCTCGCGGAGTACCTCGACCGCACCGAGCACACGGTGCTCGGCATCTTCGGGAGCCCCGAGTTCCTGGAGCCCCTCGTGCTCCTCGCCGGGCGCGGGCAGCAGCCGGCCGCCCGCGCCCGGGGCGGCGCGTTTGCCCGGCGCTGGTTCGCGACCGCGGTCGAGGAGTACCTCGCGCGGACGGCGGCCGCGGGGCTCGCCGCCCGGGAGGAGCGGAGCCGCCTCGCGCGCCTCGTCCGGGCGTCGGCGGCGTAGCGCGCGTCCCCCGCGGGTTCCATGCGACGGATCGCCGTCGGCCTGATCGGCGCTGGGAAGCACGGCCGGCGCTACGCGATGCACGCGCAGCGCGACGTCCCCGAGCTCGAGCTCGTGGCCCTCGCCCGCCGCGACGCCGCCGCCGGGCGCGCGCAGGCGGCGGAGCTCGACTGCCGATTCCACGCCGACTGGCGCGACCTCGTCGCCGATGCGGCCGTCGACGCGGTCGTCGCCGTCGTGCCGCCGACGCTCCATCGCGACATCGCGGCGGCGGTCGCGGGCGCCGGCAAGCCGCTCCTGATCGAAAAGCCGCTCGCGACGACGGGCGGGGAGGCGGCGGACGTCGTCCGGCTCGTCCGTGCGGCCGGCATCCCGTGCCTCATGGGGCACACGCTCCGCTGGAACGTCGTCGTCCGCGAGATCGCCGCGCGCCTCCCGGCGCTCGGCCGGCTGCACGCGCTCGCGCTGAACCAGCGCTTCGAGCCCTCCTCGCTCCGCTGGCTCGACGACCCCACGGTGTCCGGCGGCGGCATGGTGCTGCACACGGGCGTGCACGCCTTCGATCTCGTCCGCCTCCTCACGGGACGCGAGGTGAGGCGGGTTTGGTGTCGAACCGCCCGGGTCGAGACGCGCCGCACGGAGGACAACTTCCAGGCCTTCCTCGAGCTCGAGGGGGCTGCGACCCTCGTCTGCGTGAGCGGGTCGCGCTCGACCCGCGGCCGCTCGGGGCTGATCGACGCCGCGGGCGACGCGGGCCAGCTCGTCGGCGACCACGCCCTCGGCTTCGCCTACGGGGTCGAGGGGCTCGTCCGGACGCCGATCCCCCTCCCGGAGGCCGCGCCGACGGTCCGGGAGGCGCTCCGCGCCTTCGCCGCCCTCGTCCTCGACGGCACGCCGCCGCCGGTCGCGATCGAGGACGGGGCCCGGGCCGTCCTCATCGCCGAGGCGTGCCTGCGCGCGGCGGCCGCCGGCGGCGGACCGATCGCCGTCCCGCCGCTCGCCGCCTGAGGCGGGGCGGCCGTGCTTGACTCGGGGACGTCAGGCCCTGTAAATGAATCATCATTCAGTTATGAAGAAAGCGTCAGCGACGGCCGTCCCCGGCAATCGCTTCGAGCGCCGGCGCGAGCGGACCCGTCAGGACCTCCTGGCGGCCGCGGTCGAGGTCCTCGCCGCCAAGGGCCTCCACGACACGAAGATCGCCGACATCGCCGCCGCCGCCGACGTCGGGGTCGGCACCTTCTACCTCCACTTCCCGACCAAGGAGGCGCTCTTCGACGCGGTCGTGGACGAGACCGTGACCCGTCTCAAGCGCGCCGTCGACGCCGCCCGCCTCGCCGCGACCGACCCGATCGCGCGGACGCTCGCCGCCACCGACGCCTTCTGCCGGTTCGCCGGCGAGAACCGCGCCGTCTTCAAGATCGTGTTCGGCCATCCCGCGGCCTACAACGAGGTCATCCATCGCGCGCAGTCCCTCTTCGCCGCCGACGTCGAGGAGACGGTGCGCGAGGGCCTCGCGCAGGGCGTCTTCGCGCCCGTGCCGCCCCCGCTCGCTGCGCAGGCGGTGGTCGGGATGGCGACGCAGATCCTGTCCTGGTGGACCGAGCACGAATCGGTCCCGATCGAGACCATCCGTGAGACCCTCAGCACGCTGGCGCTCCGCGGCCTCGCCCGCGCGCCCATCCACCTCCGAGGAGACGCATGATGACCGAAGCCCCGAACGCGACGATCCGCTCGATTGACGACGTCGACTTCCTCCCCACCCGCTTCGACACCGCCTACACCTGGGATTACGGCGTCGCACGCGAGGACCTGCGCACGCTCTACGAGAAGGCGAAGAGCGACCAGTGGAACGCGACCGTCGGGCTCGCGTGGGAGACCGACGTCGACCCCGAGCGCGAGATCGTGCCCGACGTGCAGGTCCCGGTCTACGGGACGCACATCTGGGAGAAGCTCACCGAGGCCGAGATCCGCAAGCTCCGCCGCGAGGCGCTCGCGTGGACGCTCTCGCAGTTCATGCACGGCGAGCAGGGCGCGCTCCTCGCGACCGCGCAGATCGTCGACGCGACGCCGGCCTTCGACGCGAAGCTCTACGGCGCGACCCAGGTCGTCGACGAGGCGCGCCACGTCGAGGTATACGCCCGCTACCTGCGCGAGAAGATGACGCGCCAGTACCCGATCAACCGCCACCTGCGGACGCTGCTCGACCTGATCCTGGCGGACGCGCGCTGGGACATGAAGTACCTCGGCATGCAGATCATGGTCGAAGGGCTCGCGATGGCGGCCTTCGGCTACATGCACGCACAC
>Ga0070741_10011161_pt1 | contig 16662 bp, 16 predicted proteins | sample Coa_R1_4_FD_66440 | JGI IMG/M metagenome (GOLD analysis project Ga0070741, IMG submission 66440) | Surface soil microbial communities from Centralia Pennsylvania, which are recovering from an underground coalmine fire - Coalmine... | ecosystem: Environmental > Terrestrial > Soil > Unclassified ...
GCTCCACCGCGCCAACGGCGGCTACCTCGTCCTGCGCGTCGAGGACCTGCTCCGCGCGCCGCTGGCCTGGGACGCGCTCAAGCGCGCGCTCCGGGAGAAGGCGGTCGTGACCGAGGACGTCGGCGAGGTACTGGGCTTGACCAGCGCCCGCGGCCTGCGGCCCGACCCCATCCCGCTCGACGTCAAGGTCTTCCTCCTCGGCGAGGCGCTCCACCACGCGCTGCTCCACGCCCTGGACGCCGACTTCCGCGAGCTCTTCAAGGTGCGGGCCGACTTCGGCGCCGACATGGCGCGGACGCCCGAGGCCGAGGCGGCCTACGCCGCCTTCGCCGCCGAGCAGGCGCGGTCGCTCGGCCGGCCGCTCGACCGCACCGGCTTGGCCCGTCTGGTCGAGGAGGCCTCGCGCCTGGCCGGCGACCAGCGCAAGCTCTGCGCCTGCTTCGGCGAGGTGGCCGACCTCATCCGCGAGGCCGACCACTGGGCCGCGCGCGAAGGCGCGTCGGTGGTCGGCGCCGCCCACGTGCGGCGCGCGGTCGAGGAGCGGGTTTACCGCTCGGGGCTGGTGGCCGAGCGGCTGCGCGAGCTGATGGCGCGCGGCGTGCTGCTGGTGCGCCCCGAGGGCGAAGCGGTCGGCCAGGTGCACGGCCTGGCGGTCCTCAGCGCGGGCGGCACCACGTTCGGGCAGCCGGTGCGTATCACCGCCACCGTCGGGGTTGGCCGCGACGGCGTCGTGGACATCGAGCGGCAAGCCGAGCTCGGCGGGCGCATCCACAGCAAGGGCGTGCTGATCCTGGGCGGCTACCTGGCCGACACCTACGCGCGCGCCAAGCCGCTCGCGCTCTCGGCCCGCCTCGTCTTCGAGCAGAGCTACGACGAGGTGGAGGGCGACTCCGCTTCGCTGGCCGAGCTGCTAGCGCTGCTCTCGCGGCTGGCCGACGTGCCGCTGCGCCAGGGGATCGCCGTGACCGGCTCGGTCAACCAGCGCGGCGAGGTGCAGGCGATCGGCGGGGTCAACGAGAAGGTCGAGGGCTTCTTCGACGCCTGCCAGGCCGTCGGGCCACGCGACGACCAGGGCGTGGTCATCCCGGCCGCCAACGCCGAGCACCTGATGCTCCGCGACGACGTCGTCGCGGCCGTGGCGGCCGGGCGGTTCCACGTCCACGCGGTGCGGACGGTGGAGGAGGCGCTGGCGGTGCTGACCGGGCAGCCCGTCGAGCGGCCGACCCTCGACGGCGCGACCCCGCTGACCGGCTTCCACGCCCTCGTCGACCGACGGCTCAAGGCGCTGGCCGACGCGCTCCGCGAGTTCGGGTCGCCGCTGGCGGGCCCGAACGGCCGGGCCCACCGGCCGGCGAGAGCCGCCACGGGAGCTGACTAGCGGCCGCACCCGAGACGCGCGCGACCACCGCGCTCGGGAGGCCCCGCGCCGATGGGCAGGCCGGCGAGTCCGGCCGGATCGGCCCGGCTCAGGCGCGCACGGATCGCCCCACGAACCCGGCGGCCAGGAGCGCCCCCAGTAGCGCGGCGGCGCCGCTGGCGAGGAAGGCGCCCGTCAGCCCCAACGCGTCGGTCGTCAGGCCGGCCGTGGCGGGGCCGAGGAACATCCCGACCGCGATCGCGGCGTTGAAGACGCCCATCGCCGTCCCCCGCTCCGCCGGGGCGACCGCGCGTATCGACTCGGCCATCAGCACGGTCGAGGCGAGGCCGCGGCCGAGCCCGCTGACCGCCTGCGCCACGGCCACCCAGCCGACACTGGTCAGGCCGGGCACGACCGCCGCGCTCGCCGCCAGCAGCGCCAGGCCGACCGCGCTGACGGAGCGTGGCCCCCACCGTGCCATGAGCGGTGCCACGGCGAGGGTCGCCAGGGTGTACGGGCCGAGTGAGGCGGCGGTGAGCAGCCCCAGCGCGGTGCGGCTGGCGCCCAGACCGTCGGCGTAGATTGGCACGAAGGCGTACGTCGTCGCCCAGGCGGTGAACTGCACCAGCGCGGCGGCGAGCGAGGCGACGAGCAACGAGGGGACGACCGCAATCCGCGCCAGTCGCGAGAGCGGCGGCGGCGTGCGCTCGAGGCGGGGCTCGTCGATGGCCCTGGCCAGCAGCAGCCCGGGCAGCGCCACGGCCCCCGCCGCCAGGAACGGCGCCTGCCAGCCGAAGCCGTCGGCGATTCGCCCGCCGACCGTCGTCGCGGCGAGCTGGGCCACGCCGGTCACGAAGGAGAGGAGGCCGACGGCCCGCGGCGTCTCGGCGGCGGGGAAGTAGCCGGCGAAGAGGGCGATGGCCGCCACGTAGGTCGCGGCCGCCACGCCGGCGACTGCCCGCCAGAAGACGAGCCACTCGGCCGAGGGCGCGAAGGCGAGCCCCAGCGCGCCGAGCCCGGCCGCGAACACGCCCGCCCACACGAATGGGTGGCGGCGACCCCACCGGTCGGAGGCGATGCCGAGCGGGACCCGGATGAGCACCTGGCTGAAGCCGTAGGCGCCGACCACGAGCCCGACGCCGGTCATCGACGCGCCGAGCGAGCGAGCGTAGACCGGCAGGATCGGGACGTACAAGTAGATCGCCGCCCAGTAGCACGCGACCACAAGGCAGCACAGGACGCGATCCCGCCGGACGCCCGCCGCGCGCAGGCCCGAGCCGGCATGACCGTCGACCGGCGGCGCACGCCCGAGTCGCTTGCCGGCCAGCTCGACCGTCGCACCCGCCGGCCGCATCAGCCTCCCACCCGACCACCACACTCCGCGCCGTGCCCGACCGAGGCGTCAGGGAATTCCCCGATCTGGGCCGTGCCGACGACGAAGCCCGACGCCGGCGCGGGTTTGGCACTGCGCGTCAGGGAGGCCTCAGTCCTCCGGCCTCAACCCTCGGCGATCGGACAGGTCGTGCTCTCGCGGATGCCGAGGCACCTGCGCACCTGCCTGGCCATCGGTCAACGCCGCGTCATCCGGCGCCTCGATAGTCGCGAATCGCCACCACCTCGACGAGACCGTCCGGCAGCAGGTAGCCGGCACGGAGCGTCGGCCAGCTCTCGACGCAGCTGTACCCCAGGTGGGTATTTTCGGTGGAAACCCCTGATGCCGGCACGGACGCCGGGCGCCATGATCTGGTCGAGCACCCCTCGTTCCCGCGAGGGCAGGAGAGAGATCGGTGGCGGCCAGGATCGTCGTGCTCGGCGGCAGCTTCGCGGGGCTGACCGCCGCGTTCGACCTCAAGCGCGAGCTGGGCGAGCGCGCCGAGGTGACCGTGGTCGCCCGGCAGCCCCAGTTCGTCTACATTCCCTCGCTGATCTGGGTCGTGCCAGGCTGGCGCACGGCCGAGGACGTGACGTTCGACCTGCGCGGCGCGCTCGAGCCGAAGGGCATCCGGTTCGTCCACGCGGTCGCCGAGCGCATCGAGGCCGAGCGCAACGCGGTGCTGACCGACCAGGGCGAGCTCCTCTACGACTACCTGGTCGTCGCCACGGGACCGGCCTTCGACTGGGAGGCCGTGCCCGGCGTCGGGCCCCACGGCGGCTACACGCAGTCGATCTGCTCCCTACCGCACGCCCAGGCTGCCCAGAAGGCGTGGGAGGCGTTCCTGCGCGACCCGGGCCCGGTCGTGCTCGGCGCGACGCAGTGGGCGAGCTGCTTCGGCGCCGAGTACGAGATGGTGTTCAACGTCGACCGAGCGCTACGCAAGGCGGGCGTCCGCGACAGGGCGCCGATCACGTTCATCACGGCCGAGCCGTTCCTGGGGCACTTCGGCATCGGCGGCATGAAGGGCGGCCGGACGATGCTGGAGATGTTTTACAAGCTGCTCCGCATCCGGGCCATCTCGAACGTGGCGACCGAGAAGGTCACGCCTGGCGAGGTCCACCTGTCGGACGGCCGCGTCGTGCCGTTCAAGTACGCGATCGTGATCCCGCCGTTCAAGGGCGTCGCGGCGATCCGCAACTCGCCAGGCCTGGGCGACGCGCGCGGCTTTGTGCCGGTCAACGACCGGTACCAGCACCCGACCTTCCCCAACGTCTACGCCGCCGGCGTCGCGGTCGCGGTCAAGCCGCCGGAGGCGACGCCCGTCCCGTGCGGCGTCCCGAAGACGGGCTACATGTCGGAGGTGATGGCCAAGACGGCGGCCCACAACATCGCCGTCGCGATCAAGGGGGGCACGCCCAGGGAGCTGCCGTTCGCCGACATCAAGGCGCTGTGCGTCATGGACGCCGGGAGCCAGGGCGTCGTGCTCGTCGCCAACCGCATCTTCAAGCCGCGCCGGTTCGAGCTCCTGATCCCCGGGCCCTGGTCGCACTGGGTCAAGGTGCTCTTCGAGAAGTACTACCTGTGGAAGATGCGGACCGGCCGCTCGTGGCTGCCGTGACCGACCTGCTGGCGACCCGACGGCGCGTGCTGGTGCTGGGGGACGACCCGCGGCTGCCGCGGCTGGTCGACCTGGCGCTCGCTCCGGCTCGCTTCGAGGTCGTTACCGCCACCTCGGCCGACGACCTGCTCGAGACGGTGGCTCGCGAGCCGCCGAGCCTGGTCGCGCTCGACCTGCGCGCGGCCGGCGCGGACGGCGTGGCGCTGTGCGAGCGGCTGCACGAGCTGGTCGACGTGCCGGTGATCTTCCTTGCCGCCGCGGACGACGACGCCAGCAAGGTGCGGGCGCTGCGCTGCGGCGATGACTACTTGAGCCGCCCGTTCTCGCCCGCCGAGCTGCGCGCGCGGGCCGAGGCGGTCCTGCGCCGCGCTCATCCGTGCCTGGACGTGCGCGCGCCGGTCTACGACGACGGCTACCTGGTGCTGGACTTCGGGCGGCACACCGTCACTGCCGGCGGGCGCGACGCCGCGTTGACGCCGACCGAGTACCGCCTCCTCGCGCTGCTGGCCCGCAACCGCGGTCGCCTGTTCTTGCACGACGATCTGCTCGAGCGGGTGTTCGGCGAGGAGTACCGCGGCGACAGCCACCTGCTGCGGTTGCACGTCGCCAACCTGCGCAAGAAGATCGAGCCCGACCCCACCCGGCCGCGGTACCTGCGCACCCACCGCGGCCTCGGCTACGCCTTCGCGCCGACCCGAGCTGGTCTGGACGAAACCTAGACGGTGGCGGCTCGCTCGTGGACAGGAGGTAGAACGGTTGGCGCCTAGGCTGTCGTCGTCCGCTGGGGACACCAGAGCCCCGGGCAGGACTAACGAGGTGACCGATGGGGATGATTACGGAGCGGGACCGCGCCGAGCTGCGGGCGCGGTTCGCCCAGATGGATGGGCCCGTGCGCGTGGTCGTGGTGACAGACGACGACGGCTGCCAGTTCTGCCGCCAGACCCGCCAGCTCGCCGAGGAGCTGGCCGCCCTCTCGCCGCGGATCGAGCTCGAGCTCGTCGACGGCCTGGACGACCCGCGGGCGGCGACCCACGGGATCGACCGGACGCCGGCGATCGCGCTGCTCCGCGGCGGCGCCGAGCCGGTCGACACCGGGATCCGCTTCTTCGGCATCCCGAGCGGGTACGAGTTCGGCACGCTTGTCGAGGACATCCTGCTGGTCTCGCGCGGCGAGCCCGACCTGTCGCCGGAGACGCGCGAGTGGCTCGATCGGCTCGATGAGCCCCTGCACCTGCAGGTCTTCGTCACGCCGACCTGTCCCTACTGTCCGGCCGCGGTGCTGCTGGCGCACCGGCTGGCGCTGGCCAGCCCGAAGATCAGGGCGGACATGGTCGAGGCGATGGAGTTCCCCGAGCTGGTCGACCGCTACCGAGTGATGGGGGTGCCGCGCACCGTCATCGACGAACGCGTGGCGGTCGAGGGCGCGGTGCCCGAGTCGCACTTGCTCGAGCAGATGAAGCGCGCGGCTGCCCGGTTGCGGGTCGCCTGAACATCGATCGAAGAGAGGAGCAACCAGATGGACGGACTCGTCCGGTTCATGAACGGGCTCTGGGGTCGCCTCGGGCGAATCGCGCTCGGGCTGGCGTTGATTGCCTACGGGCTGGCGGTCCTCGGCGGGACCTTGGGGATAGCTGTCGCCGTGGTAGGCGTGCTGCCACTGCTGCTGGGGCTGGCCGGCCGCTGCCTGCTCGAGCCGCTCGCACCCAGGCGGACGGCGTAGGGACAGCCCCACCGATGGGCTACGACGCGCTCGTTGTGGCACCGCACCCGGACGACGCCGAGACCCAGATGGGCGGCACGCTCGCCAAGCTGGCCGACCGCGGCCAGCGGCTGCTGATCGTCGACCTTACCGAGGGTGAGCCAACCGAACTCGCCGCGCCGGGGGTTCGCGCCGCGCAGGCCGCCGAGGCGGCGCGGATCCTCGGCGTCGACCGACTGAACCTCGGGCTCACCGATCGGCTCCTAGCCGACACCCTGGACGTGCGTCTCGAGGTGGCCCGGCTCATCCGCGTCCACCGGCCGCGATGGGTCTACGGGATCGGCGAGGCGTGCATCCACCCGGACCACGCGGCGGCGGTCGGTCTCACCCGTGCCGCCGTCTTCCTGGCCCGGCTGGGCCAGTGGGACCGCGTCGCCGGTGGCGAGCGGCTGGCCGATCAGGAGCCGTGGGCGGTCGAGCGCCTCTTCTTCCCGCACTGCAAGATGGAGCCACCCTGGAGCGAGTTCGCCTTCGCGGTCGACGTGAGCGACGTCTACGAGCGGAAGCGCCGCGCCCTGGCGGCCTACGGCTCGATCTTCCGCCCCGATGGCGACCGGCTGCTCGCCCTCTACGAGGCCGAGGACCAGTATTTCGGCCGGCTGCTCGGCGTCGGCTACGCCGAGATCTTCCGCAGCGCCAGCCCGCTGCTCGTCGACGACCCGACCGCCTTCGCGCCCGGGATACACGGATGAGCGGCGTGGCCGCGCCCTTCGACGCCGATGCCGCCCACGACGACGCCTGGTGCGACACGGACGGGGGCCGCGTATCCTCGCCGACGGGCTCACTGCCCTCGCGCCGCTTCTCGCCGGCCTACGGCGGCCGCGGCTCGAGGTGGGCAGCGGCTGCGGGCGTTTCGCGGCGGCGCTCGGCGCTCGGTACGGTGCCGACCCGACTGAGGCCGCAATCCTCCTCGCCAGGCAACGCGGCATCCGGGCGCTGGTCGGTCGGGGCGAGCTGTTGCCATTCGCCGATGGGACGTTCGGGGCCGTCGTGCGCGACGAAGATTCGGCAGCCATCGCGGTAGCGGCGCGCACGGCCTGACCCGCGAGATCAGACGACCGGCAGCGTGAAGGCGAACGTCGCGCCGCGGCCCGGCCCTTCCGAGGCGGCACGGATCTGGCCGCCCATCGCCTCGACGAGCGCCCGCGCGATCGTCAGCCCGACGCCCGAGCCGCCCAGTGCGCGGCTCCGCGACTTCTCGACGCGGTAGAAGCGGTCGAAGACGCGCGGCAGGTGTTCCGGCGCGATCCCCACGCCCGTGTCCGTGACCGTGAACTCGACGGCCGCGCCGATCTGGCGCAGCGAGACCAGGACGCGTCCGGGCGGGGGCGTGTAGCGGAGCGCGTTCGACAGCAGGTTGGTGAGCACCTGCACCGCCCGGTCCGGGTCGGCCAGGACCAGCGGCAGGCCGTCGGGCACGTCGCACGTCAGCTCGAGGCCAGGTTCCACCTGCCCTTCGAACCGAGCAAGCGCCGTGCGCGCGATCTCGGCCGGGTCGGTCGGGCGGACGGCGACGTGGATCTGCCGCGCCTCGGCGCGCGACAGCTCCTGGAGGTCGTCGATCAGGCGGCGCAGGCGCCCCGCTTCGCCGTGGAGCCGAGCCCAGAGCTCGTCGGTCGGCTCCACCACGTGGTCGAGCAGCCCTTCGAGGTAGCCCTCCAGCGTCGCGACCGGCGTGCGCAGCTCGTGGGCGACGTCGCCCATGAGCTCCAGCCGCCGCCGCTCGGTCGCCTCGAGCGCGGCCGCCATCTCGTTGAAGCTGGCCGCGAGCTCGCCGAGCTCGGCCGGCGCGCCGGTCGGCACGCGCTCGCCGTAGTGGCCGGCCGCGACCCGCCGGCTCGCCGCGGCGAGCCGGCGCACGGGGCCGACGACCCGATCGGTCACGAACAGGCTGGCCGCGCCGGCCGCGACGACGGCCACGACCGCCGCCAGCCCAAGCGCCTGGAGGAGTGAGGCGCGGAACGCCGCGTCCAGCGCCGCGTCGAGCGCGGCGGCGCCACCTGGCCCGGGGCTGGCCCCCATCATCCGCCCCGGACCCGCCCCGCCCATCATCCCCGCCATGTGCCCCACGAAGAAGCGGGGCGCGACGAGGTCGGCCGCGACCAGGACGGTCACGATCCCGACCGCGACCACCCCCAGGTACGACGCGAACAGGCGGACGCTCAGGCCCGGGCTGGGGCGCGGCGTGGCGGTGCTCACGGCCTGGCCGCGGCGCCGAAGCGGTACCCGGCGCTGTGGACCGACAAGCCGACGATCCTGTCGACCCCCTTCGTCGTGGCGGCGAGCACCACGACGCGGACGTCGGAAAGGCGCCGCGGGCGCCGGCGCAGCTGGACGCCGTCGAGCCCCGGCAGCATCGGGTTGAGGACGACGAGGATCACCCACGGCCTCCACGAGCCAGAACGTGGCGTTGCCATCCGCGGCAGTCAAACACGCCGAGGCCCTCTCGCGCGCGATAGCCTCGCGCGCGAGGGCCTCCATGGCCGCCTCGTCCTCGACGACCAGGGTGGTCGCCGGGCGGGGCGCGGCTACCGGGTCGGCGTCGCCGACCACGGCGGACCGTACCCACCGCCGAAGCGCCCCATGCCGGGGCCGTAGCCGCCGCCCATCACGCCGCGGCCGTAGCCACCCATCATCCCGGGTCCCGGCATGCCGTTCCGCAGCATCCACTGCTGGTGCTGCTTCATCCAGTCGGCCTGCGCCTGCGTGAGGTAGCCGGCCTTGACGGCGTCGTCGAGCGCCTGGGCGTGGGCCTGGGCGAACGCGTCGGCCAGCGTCGCCTCCGGCACGCCCAGGATCGCGGCCGCCTTCGCCCAGACGGCGGTGTGGAAACCACCCGTGCCGACCGGTGTCGGCGTCTGGGCGGCCGCGGTTCCGACGACCACGGCGCCGAGCACCAGGAACACGCCAAGCCCGACGAGCAGAACCTTGAGACTGGTGCGCATCGTTTGTACCTCCTTGCGCTGTTGTCCCACGCCCCAAACCTACGGCCGGAACCTCAAGCCCAGGTCAAGACGGCATCAGGTCTCGCGCAAGACTGCGTTCGAATGATCGCCCCGGCGCCGCCGGCGGCATCGGGGAAAGACCCGATGCGCTCTCCGCCTACGGACCTCGACTATGCCCCTAGTGGGTATGTAGCGGAGGTGACCGGAATGCCGCCCCTGAGCCTCGACCAGCAACGGACCGTCGAGGGGATCGTGTCGCCCGCGCGGGCGCGGTTCGACGAGCGCGAGCGCCGTCTCTACAGCCACGACACCGGCGTGCTGCCGCGCCTGGTGCGGCCGCTCGCGGGGAGGAGCCTCGCCGACGGCGTCGTCCAACCGGAGACGGAGCAGCAGGTCGTCGAGCTGGTGGACCTGGCGCGGCGCGAGGGCATCCCGCTCGTGCCGCGCGGCCGCGGCACGGCCGGCTACGGCGGCGCCGTCCCGACGCACGGCGGGCTCGTGCTCGACATGACCCGCTACAAGGGCGTCGTCGCGGTCGACGCCGAAGCGCTGACCGCGACTGTCCGGGCCGGCACCGTCTGGAACGATCTCGAGACCGAGCTGAACGCGCAGGGCCTGGCGCTGCGGCTCTACCCGACGAGCGCGCCGAGCTCGACCGTGGCCGGCTGGCTGGCGCAGGGTGGGGCCGGCATCGGCAGCCACGCATTCGGCTGGTTCGCCGAGAACGTCGTCGGCGCGCAGGTGGTCGGCGGCGACGGCATGGTGCACGAGCTCCGTGGCGGGGATCTGGTGGGGGTTGCCGACGCCGAGGGTACGACCGGCGTCGTGCTCGAAGTGACGCTGCGCGTCCGCCCCAGCCGCGAGCAGGAGCAGACCGCCGTCGCGTTCAAGACGGCCGGGCAGCTCAACCGCGCCATCGAGATCATCGCCGAGACGGGCGCGCCGGTCTGGTCGATCTCGTTCGTCAACCCGACGATGGCGCGGCTGAAGAACGCCGGGCCGCCGAGGACGCACCATGGCCACCCACTGCCGACCGGCCCGAAGCTGCCCGAGGACCGCTACGTCGCGCTGTTCGCCTACGACCGCGCCGACTCGGCCGCCGTGCTCGACGTCCTGCGCCGGATCGCCAGCACGACCGGCGGCGACCGGCTGCCGGCCGCGGTCGCCCGGCACGAATGGGAGGAGCGCTTCCGGCCGATGCGGCTGAAGCGGCTGGGCCCATCGGTCGTCCCCGCCGAGGTCGTCGTCCCGACGCGCACGCTCGCCGCCGCGCTCGAGGAGCTGGGGCGGACGATCGAGGCGCCGTTCGCGGTCGAGGGCATCTCGGTGCGCGGCAAGGAGGTCGTGCTGCTCGGCTTCGTGCCGCACGACGAGCGCACCTTCGCCTTCAACCTCGGCTACGGCTACACGCTGAGCGCGATCGCCGTCGCCGAGAAGCACGGCGGGCGCGCCTACGCGACCGGCCGGTACTTCGGCGCCAGGGCGCGCTCGATCCTCGGCGTCGAGAAGGTCGAGGCGCTGAAAGCGGCCAAGGCGCGGCTCGACCCGCTCTGCGTGATGAACCCCGGCAAGGTGCTCGGCGACGGCCTGCTCGGTAAGGCGATCGACCTCGCCGGCCACTTCGAGCCGATCGTGCGCACGGCGGCCAACGTGCTCGGCCGGCCGGCCGAGCCAATGGAAAGGAAGGCGCCGGCCGGCGGCTTCCCGGCCGACGTCGCGTCCTACGCGTACGCCTGCGCCCAGTGCGGCTACTGCGTCGAGGATTGCACGCTCTACCAGGGGCGCGGCTGGGAGTCGGCTGGGCCGCGCGGCAAGTGGTCGTTCCTCAAGGACGTCCTCGAGGGCAGGGACAAGCTCGACCAGGCGATGGCCGACACGTTCCTGCTCTGCACCACCTGCGAGAAGTGCGACGTCACCTGCCAGCTCGACCTGCCGATCGAGCCGACATGGGGGCTGATGCGCGGCAACCTGGTCCAGGAGCGCGGCTTCGGCACCTTCCCGCCGTTCGAGATCATGGCCGCCGCGCTGAAAGGCCAGAAGAACATCTGGGGCGGCCTGGCCGAGCAGCGCGACGCGTGGGTGCCCGAGGAAGTCAAGCCGAAGATCAAGGAGTCGGCTCGGATCGGCTACTTCGCCGGCTGCACCGCCTCCTACGTCGAGCCTGACATCGCCCAGGCGAGCGCCAGGCTGCTCGCCGCGGCCGGCGTCGAGTTCACGACGCTCGGCAAAGACGAGACGTGCTGCGGCATCCCGATGCTCGTCGCCGGCAAGTGGGACGAGTGGGAGCAGGCGCTGCGGCACAACGTCGCGGCGATGCAGGCCAAAGGCGTCGAGGAGGTCGTCACCTCCTGCCCGGCCTGCTGGCTGGTCTGGTCGACCTACTACCCCCAGTGGGCCGAGAAGCTCGGGATCGAGTACCACCTGACCGCCAGGCACTACTCGCAGGTGCTCTCCGAGAAAATCGCGGCCGGCGACCTGAAGCTAACCGAGCTGCCCGAAAGCCTCCGGAAGGCCGGCGCGGCGGATGGCCCGGCGAAGGTGACCTTCCACGACTCCTGCCACATCGGCCGGGCCGGCGGCGTTTACGAGCCGCCCCGCGAGCTGCTGCGGGCGTTGCCCGGCGTCGAGCTCGTCGAGATGGCCCACAACCGGGAGCAGGCGCTCTGCTGCGGCTCGGTGCTGACCCGGATCGGCGAGCCGTCGCCGACCTCCGACGCGCTCGGTGCGAAGCGGGTCCGCGAGGCCGAGGCGACCGGCGCCGACGCGCTCGTCTCGCTCTGCCCCTGCTGCCAGTTCCAGCTCCGCGTCTCCGCCGTGGGCGCCGGGTCGGGCATGCCGGTGGTCGACCTCGCGCGCCTCACCGCCGAGGCGCTCGGCGTCGAGGGCCTGCCGGACCCGAACCCCGAGGTGCTCGCCCAGTGGGCGATGTTCGAGAAGTTCATCCGGCTGATGTCGGTCGACGGCATGGTGGACGTCATGGACGAGCTGACGCCGCAGCTCCTCGACGCCATGCCGCTCGGCATGGGCCGGATGATGCGGCTGATCGGCCGGGCGCCCGGCTTCGTCCGCGAGCCGCTGTTCACGGCGATGGCGCCGCTGATGCCGCGGCTCTTCCCGGTCCTCCTGCCGGGGATGATGCCGAAGGTGCTGCCGGCGATGATCCGGCTGGTCGAGGAATCGATCGCGATGCCGGAATACCTGCGCAGCCAGCTCCCCGACCTCTTCCCGGAGGTCGTGGACAACGTGCTGCCGAAGATGCTGCCGGAGGTGGCGCCGCGCTACGTACCGCGGCTGTACGCCCACCTGCGGGCCTGAGCCGATCCTCCCTCGGCCCCGCCGTCCGGGCCTGAACTCCCGGACGGCGGGGCTTCCAGCTCAGCCGCAGCCGGGGCAGCAGCCGCAGTCGCAGCTGCCGTCGGCGCATTCGTCCTCGCAGCCGCACCCGCAGCCGTCGCCGCAGGTGCAGCCGCCAGTCGAGGTCGTCTGCTCGTCGGTCGCCATGCGCATCACCTCCTCTTTGGTGGGCAGCCAGCACCCGCAGTCGCCGATCCGGCCGCACCAGACCGTGCCGCGGCGGAGGTGCTCGTCGAGCGCCTCGAGCTCGCGGGCCAGCGTCTGGAGCTGCGCGATCCGGCGGCGGGTTTCGGCCAGCTTGTGGGCGACGGCGTCGCGGAGCCGCGCGTGGTCGTCGGTCGAGTCCCCGGGCGACTCGACCAGCGACCTGACCTCGCGGAGCGAGAGCCCGAGCGCCTTGGCCCGCCGGATGAACCCGAGCCGGCCGAGCGCCGCGGCGCCGTACTCCCGGTAGCCCGCCTCCGTGCGGCCCAACGGAGCCAGCAGCCCCTGCTCCTCGTAGAAGCGGAGCGTGGCGGTCGACACGCCCGCCCGCTTCGCGAGCTCGGCGATCCGCATCGCCTTCTTCTCGCCCACGCCGATGAGCCTAGACGTTCCAGTAAGGGTGAAAGTCAAGCCCCACGCAGCAGCTCCTCGACGATCCGGGCGCGGATCGCATCGCGGACGCGCCGGTACACGGCGAGCCGCTCCTCGTCGGTGCCGGTCGCCCGCGACGGGTCGGGGAACGACCAGTGCCGCCGGCGCTTGCCGCCGGGGAAGAGCGGGCAGGCCTCGTTGGCGTCGTCGCAAACCGTGACGACGTCGTCCCACGGCTGGTCGAGGTAGCGATCCAGCGTCTTCGACTCGTGGCCCGAGATGTCGATCCCGAGCTCGGCCATCGCGCGGACTGCGAGTGGGCGCACCCGCGTCGCCTTGGTGCCAGCCGAGTGGACCTCGAAGCGGTCGCCGCCCAGGTGGCGGAGCAGCCCCTCGGCCATCTGCGAGCGCGCCGAGTTGTGCGTGCAGAGGAAGAGGACGCGCCTTCGCCGGGGAGCCGTCACGCCGCGAACCGGAGCCGCCGGCCGAACCACAGCGCGGCGTAGACGAGGCCGACCAACGCCGGCACTTCGATCAGCGGGCCGACCACCGCCGCCAGCGCCTCACCGCTCGCGATGCCGAAGACGCCCACCGCGACCGCGATCGCCAGCTCGAAGTTGTTGCCCGCCGCCGTGAACGAGAGCGTCGCCGTCTCGGGGTAGGAGAAGCCGGCCCGGCGGCCCCACCAGAACGAGGCGCCGAACATCGCGGCGAAGTAGACCAGCAGCGGCAGCGCGATCCGCGCCACGTCGCCCGGCAGCGCCAGGATGACGTCGCCCTTGAGGCTGAACATCACCACGATCGTGAACAGCAAGGCGACCAGCGCGGTCGGCGCCAGCCGCGGCATCGCCACCCCGTCGTACCACTCCCGCCCGCGCGCGCGGAGCCCCACGTACCGCGTCGCGACGCCGGCCGCCAGCGGGATGCCCAGGAACACCAGGACGCTCCGGGCGACGTCCCAGAAGGCGATGCTCACCACCTGGCCGGCGCCCAACCCGAGCCCGACCGGCAGGACAGCCAGGAACAGGTAGGCGTAGAGCGAGTACGCCAGCACCTGGAACACGGAGTTGAGCGCGACCAGCACGGCCGCGTCCTCGGGGTCGCCGCCGGCGAGCTGGTTCCAGACCAGCACCATCGCGATGCAGCGCGCCAGCCCGACCAGGACCAGACCGGTGCGGTAGTGCGGCAGGTCCGGCAGGAAGGCCCAGGCGAGCCCGAACATCAGCACCGGGCCGACGACCCAGTTGAGCAGCAGCGAGATGCCGAACAGTTTCCAGGCCCGGCCGACGTGGGAGAGCTCCTCGTACTTCACGCGCGCCAGCACCGGGTACATCATCCAGAGAAGCCCCACGGCGATCGGGAGCGAGATCGTGCCCACGGAGAGCGCGTCGAGCGCCGCCGGCAGGCCCGGCACCGCCGCGCCCAGACCCAGCCCGAGCGCCATCGCCAGCACGATCCAGAGCGGCAAGAAGCGGTCGAGGAACGAGAGCCGCCCGACGACCGCGTGGACGTCGACCTCCGCGGCGACGGTCGGGCGGGGGGTGAGCAAAGCGTCGGCCAACGTGGGTGCCTCCTAGCCGTGGTTCGTCATCCGGGTGGGCCGCCGCGACGAGGGATCTCGGCCGCGCCGCTGGATGCGGGCGTCGGTGCGCACCGGCACACAGGCGGGGTTCTCCGTGCGCCCGGAACGACGAAGCGCCGTCAGCAGCAGCGGGCCGCGCTCGGGCCGCACGACGGCGTGCGCGTGCCGATGCGGCTCGGGTCGAAGGCGGCGCCGAGCGCGGCCCACGCCTCGGCGAGCGCACCCGGGTCGAGCCGGTAGTAGACCCAGCGCGCGTCGAGCTCGTCGCGGCGCTCACGCACGAAGCCGGCCTCGCGGAGCTGGCGGACGTGGTGCGAGATCAGGTTTTCCCTGAGCCCGAGCTCGTCGCGGAGCTCGCAGTTGCACGTCTCGCCCCGCATCAGCGTTAGGAAGAGCCGGCGCCGGGTCGGATCGCCCAGCAGCCGAAGCAGCGCAGCCGCGCGGGGCGGAACGTCGCGTACCGGCGCCGCGGCAGATAGTTCAACAAACATCGAACTAATTATCCGCCGGCCTGGCCGCGGGGTCAAGGGGGTTCCGGGTTGTTCCCTGGTTCGGCGACCGGGGCCTGCGCCGGCGAGCGGTATTGGGAGGCGGACGACGCCGAGCTCCCCGTCCGGCCGGAGCGCCCAGCGCTCGCGGGATGAAACCGCGCCTTTTAGGTGAGGTTCGCCGGGATCAGCCGCTCGACGATGACGCAGTCGCGCCAGACGCCGCCGAGCTTGCCGTGCTTCTCGTACACGCCGACCTCGCGGAAGCCCATCGCGCGGCAGAGGGCGCGGCTCGGCGCGTTCTCCGGGAAGACCCGCGAGACGAGCTTCCAGAAGCCCAGCCGCTCCGCCTCGGCGATCAGCGCTGCGAGCAGCGCCCGCCCGACGCCGCGGCCGCGGTGGGAGCGCGCCACGTAGACCGAGAACTCGCCGATGCCCCGGTAGCAGGGTCGGCTCCGGTACGCTCCGGCGCTGGCGAACCCGACGACCGCGTCGCCGTCCAGCGCCACGACGAACGGGTAGCGCCCGCGCGCCGCGGCGATCGCCGCGCGCCGGTCCTCGGCGCTCCGGGGCTCGGTCTCGAACGTCGCGACGCGGTCGTCGATCCCCTCGTTGTAGATCCGCGCGACGGCGTCTGCGTCCTCCTCCACCGCCACGCGCGTCCAGACCGTCGCCTCAGCCACTGCCTGCCATCCGCGGGCAGCATAGCCCAGCGGCGCGCCGCGCCGCGCCCTGTTCCTACGGGGTTTGCCCCGATGCCCTCCGGCTCGTCGCCGCCTAGGCTGTTGCCGGAGGAGGGGCGATGAGCAATCGGGCGCTAGAGCACCAGGCAGAGCTGTACCGCGCACCGGTTGCGAACCGGCGCATCCTCGTGCCGCTCGACGGCTCGCCCGAGGCGGAGGCCGTCCTGCCCCACGCCGAGCAGATCGCGCGCCGCTGCGGCGCGAAGCTCGAGTTGGTGCGGTCGTACGCGCCTTCGCCGGCGCTGGTGGCCGCGGCCGTCGCCGCCGCGATGCCAGGCACGGGCCCGCTGCTCGACACGTCCCCGTACGGGGCCGCCGGCCGGGAGGACGCCGACGCGTACCTCGAGGGGATCGAGGGGCGGCTGCGCGGTGCAGGAGTCGAGGTGGAGCACCGCCGCCTCGAGGGCTCGGCCGGCGAGGCCATCGTCGCGGAGGCGGAGCGCTGGGGCGCCGATCTGGTCGCGATGACCACGCACGGCCGCGGCGGTTTCGATCGGCTGGTGCACGGCAGCGTCGCATCGTACGTCGCCAACCACGCGCCCTGCCCCGTCTTGTTAGTCCGTCCGGACACCGACCCGCCCCCCACCAAGCCCACCTACTCCGAGCACGCCGACGTCGTCTAGCGAAGCACCCGTATCCAGGCCACCGGCGCGCTTCGGCCAGCTCGGCCGAGCTCGGGGGAGTGCCGGCGCGTGCCCTCCATCGGGGCGGCCCCGATTGCTCGCGCGGAGAAGAAGTCGCGGCGCCTCCGCCGGCGCCTGGTTGGCTTCGCTCGGGCAGCCCGCGGGGGCTGGGCGGCGCGTGGCCCGCCGCGTCAGCAGTTCTCCCCGATTCGCGTGGCTCCTCGGACCCGTACGATCGGACG
>Ga0070741_10011162_pt1 | contig 16662 bp, 17 predicted proteins | sample Coa_R1_4_FD_66440 | JGI IMG/M metagenome (GOLD analysis project Ga0070741, IMG submission 66440) | Surface soil microbial communities from Centralia Pennsylvania, which are recovering from an underground coalmine fire - Coalmine... | ecosystem: Environmental > Terrestrial > Soil > Unclassified ...
CTGCCGTCCTTCGCCGGGGCCGAGTTCGTCCGGGTCAGCCGGTCGGTCTTCGACAAGATCTCCTACCGCGAGTCCCCGGACGGCTGGCTCGCGGTGCTCCCCTCGGTGGGAACGAGCCTCGAGGAGCTGCGCCCGGGCCCCGACCCGCTGGTGCTGGTCTGCGCGGGGGTGGAGAAGCCGGGCAATCTGGGGGCGATGCTGCGGACCGCCGACGCCGCCGGGGTGGCTGCGGTCATCGCCGCCGACCCCGGCACCGACTGGTCCAACCCCAACGTGGTCCGCGCGAGCAAGGGCGCGGTGTACACGGTGCCGGTGGCGGCGGCGGGGGAGCGCGAGGTGCTCGACTGGCTGGCCGAGCGGGGGATCCCGGTGCTGGCCACCACCCCGGACGCCGATGTCGACTACACCGAGCTGGACCTGCGCGGGCCGCTGGCGGTCGCGGTGGGTGCCGAGGACGTCGGCCTGTCGCCGGCCTGGTTGGACGGTGCCCACCAGCGCGCCCTGATCCCCATGAGCGGGCGGGTGGACTCGCTCAACGTCTCGGCGGCGGCGGCGGTGCTGCTCTACGAGGCCGTCCGGCAGCGGCGCGCCCGGCCCACCGCCGGCGGAGCCTCGCGGCCCATCTGACAGGTGCTTGCTAGAGTTAGCACCTGACGCCGGATGGGATCGCTGAGGAGGAGGACGATGTCCACCAGCCAGGACGGCGGAACCGGGTGGGTCGCGCGGTCGCTGCTCGATCTCCGGTTCCGGGCTCGGGCCACGCCGGCCCTGCTTCCGCTGCTCTACGGCGTCGCGCTGGTACTGATCGCGCTGACCGGGGTGTCGGCCATGGTCGCGGCGGCCATGCAGGCCTGGTGGCTCGGGCTCCTGGCCCTCGTGGCGGTGCCGGTGCTGGGCCTGGCGCTGGCCGCCGCGGTCCGGGTCGGCTGCGAGCTGGCCGGCGCGGTGCTGGAGCTCAACGAGTACGTGGCCGGCATCGCCGAGCGGCTGCCCCACCTCGAGAACGTCATCGACGACCTGGCCCGCGACATGCCGAAGCTGGGGTTCCTGCGGCGCGGCGCGAATGGTCGCGAGCGCGCGGCCGCCGAGGCGGACAAGACCCTCTAGCCCTGCTGGTCGGTGACGGCGGCGCGCAGGCCCCAGGCCGGGGTGCTCGGATACCCGGGGACCGAGATCGGACGCCGGATCCGCAAGGAGAAGCGGGGATCGCCTTCGAGCGCGCTCGCCAGGCCCTGCCCGACCAGGATCCGGCCGGGCGGCGCCTGGCTGCCCAGCAGGGTCGCGGTGTGGACGACGTCGCCGTAGACGTCGCCGAAGCGGTGCAGGACGGGCCCCAGGGCCATGCCGATCCGCAGCTCGGGCAGGTTGGCCGCGGTGGCGCGCTCGAGCAGCTCGAGGGCCAGCTCGGCCGCGTGCTCGGGCCGGTCGACGATGAACTGCACCTCGTCGCCGATGGTCTTGACGATGCGCCCCTGGTGGCGGGCGACCACGTCGGCGGCGATCGCATGGAAGGTCTCGACCATGCCCACGAGCTGGTCGGGCTCCATGCTGCGGGTGGCCCGGGTGAACCCGACGAGGTCGGCCGACCCGACCACCGCGGTGTTGCTGTCCGGATCCTCGGCGCGGACGGCCCGCAGCCGCCGGCCCGCCGCGACCAGCTGGCGGCGCCACGCGTGCGACAGGAGGCCGTCCATCAGCGGGAGCGCCTCGGCGGCGGCCCGCAGCGCCCCGTCCGGGTCCTCGGCGAGCCGCTCGGCCGCCGCGGTCTGGTGGTAGGTCCAGTCGACGACCCACTCGGCCAAGCCCGCCATCGACAGGGCCATCGAGCGGATCACCGCCTCCTGCACCTCGGCCGGCACCACCCCGGTCAGGCGTAGCAGCTCGAGCTGGTCGAGCGCGTCGAGGTCGGCGTCGGTGAAGACCACGTCGTCGTCAGGGACGTCGGCGAACCCGAGCGATCGCCACAGCCGCCGGGTCCGGCTGTCCGGGATCCCGGTCAGCTCGAGGATCTCCCGCCGCGTGTACCGGCGCGGACCGCGCAGCAACAGGGCCTCGACCCGCTCGGGCAGGGTGCCCGTCTCCGGCACGGGACCCGAGGGCGGCTGCGCACGCCGGGGGACCAGCCGTTCCGGGACGAGCCGCCGCAGCGCGTCCTGCCAGTGGTGGGTGTTCGCACCCGAGCTCATCGTTCCTCCGGACCGCTCACCACCAGCTCGGCAGGCCACGCAGGCTCGCATCGGGGGTGAACACCCGCCGGGTGAACCGCCATCCGTCCGGACCCCGGCGGAGGTTGTCGCGGTAGCTCCCCGTGGTCACCCAGCGGGAGCTCTCGGGTTCCCGCCTCGGCGAACGGCGACCGAGCAGCACCGTGCACTCCTGGACGGCCTCGTCACCCTCGACCCGGATCTGCTGGTTCAGGGTCATGTGGACGAACCCGACCGAAGTCATCGCGGTGATCATCTTGTACAGCGCGGCCGGACCGACGGTGTCCGGGGCCCCGCCGAGCTCGAACACCCCGTCCTCGGTGAAGGTCGCCACCCACTCCTCGAGCCGCCCGTCGTCCCAGCACTGGTTGTAGAAGGCGGTGTGCTCGGCGATCGCGTTCTTGTCCTCGAGCGTTCGCAGGCGCGCGAGGATGCTCGCCAGATCGCCGGTGTGCGGGTCGTCGGTGGGTGCGGACATCGTCGGGGATCCTCCTGCCGGCGGCCGGTCCGGATGCTTGACCGCTCTCAACCATCATCCATAGTCTGACGATCATTCGTCGGACGGCCCGCGTGCAGGCCGTCAGCAACCCGCAACCGCCTCCCGTAGCGGGAGTGCGCCGTCAGGGAGTGTGGATGGACTTCGCGGTACCCGCAGGAATCACCGATCTGCTGGCCCGGCTCGATGCGTTCATCGCCGAGGAGATCGTTCCGCTGGAGCAGGAGAACGATAACGTCCGGTTCTTCGACCACCGCCGCGAGTGGGCCCGCACCGACTTCGAGGCCGGCGGGCTGCCCCGTCCGGAGTGGGAGGAGCTGCTCGACGAGATGCGCCGGCGCGCCGACCGGGCCGGCTTCCTGCGGCTGGCGCTGCCCGCCGAGCTCGGCGGGCAGGACGCCGGCAACCTGGAGATGGCGATCATCCGCCAGCACCTGGCGCGCAAGGGGCTGGGGCTGCACAACGACCTGCAGAACGAGTCGTCGATCGTCGGGAACTTCCCGTCGGCGCTGCTGGCGCTGTCCTTCGGCACGCCCGAGCAGCGGGAGCAGTTCTGCGAGCCGATGATCCGGGGCGAGGGCCGGTGGGGGTTCGGGCTGAGCGAGCCCGACCACGGCAGCGACGCCACCTGGATGTCCACGACCGGCCGTCGCGACGGCGGTGACTGGATCATCAACGGGGCCAAGCGGTGGAACAGCGGAATTCACCACGCCAGCCACGACCTGGTGTTCGCCCGCACCTCCGGCAACCCCGGCGACGCGCGGGGCATCACCGCGTTCATCGTCCCGATGGACACGCCCGGGGTGAAGATCGAGTCGTACATGTGGACGTTCAACATGCCCACCGACCACGGCGACGTCAGCTTCACCGACGTCCGGGTGCCGGACTCGGCGATCCTCGGCGGTGAGGGCGAGGGCCTCGCGGTGGCCTCCCTGTTCGTGCACGAGAACCGGATCCGTCAGGCCGCCTCCAGCCTCGGCGCCGGCCAGTTCTGCGTGGACCGGTCGGTGGAGTTCGCCAAGCAGCGGAAGACGTTCGGGCAGCCGCTGGCCCAGCGGCAGGCGATCCAGTGGCCGCTGGTGGAGCTGGCCACCGAGGGGGAGATGCTGCAGGCACTGATCCGGCAGACCGCCTGGACGCTGGACCAGAGCCAGGGGGACAAGCCCCGCCGGGCCGGCCTCAGCCAGCCGATCTCGATGTGCAACTACCGGGCCAACCGGTTCGTCTGCGAGGCCGCCGACCGGGCGATGCAGGTGCACGGCGGGCTCGGCTACAGCCGGCACACCCCGTTCGAGCACATCTACCGGCACCATCGTCGCTACCGGATCACCGAGGGCGCCGAGGAGATCCAGATCCGCCGGGTGGCGCACAGCCTGTTCGGTTTCGGCTCGTCCCGGAGCTGATTCCCCAACTCTTGGGCTAATGGGGTTAGAGTATCCAGTGCTGCCCGGCGCACTCATCGCGCCAGCGGGGTGGCGCTGAGGAGGTTCGACGGCGGTGGGTCGGCGCCCGGTCATCTCGCGTGAGGCGGCGGTGGCGGCCGCCCTGGCGATCATCGACGAGCAGGGCCTGGAGGGCCTCAGTCTCGACGGTGTCGCACGCCGCATGGGGACCCGTGCCCCGTCGCTCTACCACCACTTCGCCAACCGGGCCGACCTGCTCAGTCAGGTCGCCGCGTCCATCCTGCGCGGGGTGGAGCTGCCGGACCCGCAGCCGGGCGAGGACTGGTGCGAGGTGGTGGTGAACCTGTGCGTGGCGGCGCGCCGCGCGGTGCTGGAGCATCCGAACGCGGCCCCGCTGATGCTGCAGTTCCTACCCAGGGAGACGCTGCTCGGAGGCTACGAGCACTGGGCCCGCATGCTGCTGGGCGAGGGGGTTCCGCCCGAGAAGATCCTGGCGATCATGAAGGGGACGGAGCACCTCACGTTCGGCGCCGCGCTCTTCGAGGCTGCGCTGATCAGTCGACGGCTGCCGCCCTTCCCCGGCTTCGACCCGGTCCGCAGCCCGAGCCTGGCCGTGGCCCTCGATGCCGACCGGCAGGATCCGGAGCGATTGTTCGCGACGACCGTGCGCTCGTTCCTGGCCGGGCTCGGCGCGCGGAGCCAGTGAGGCCGGCTGTCCCTCGCTGGCTGGTTTTGTCGAATGCTGATAGTTTATGCGCCGGGAACTGTGCTCGCCGTTACAGTGACGGCCGGGCCCTCGTAGAGGGAGGACGCCGAATGTCAGACGAAGCCGGCCAGGCAGTGGCCGAGGCTGTCGGCAGGCGGCCGATCCTGGGCGGGGTGGCCGCCGACGGGGGCTACTGGGAGGCGCTCGAGGCCGGCGACTTCCGGCTTCCCCGCTGCCCGGACTGCGGCACCTGGCGATGGCCGGCGCACTACCGCTGCGGCCACTGCGGCGGCTGGGATCAGGAGTGGGTGCCGGTCGATCCGGTCGGCACGGTCTACTCCTGGACCCGCTCGCACTACGCCTTCGACCGCACCCAGGAGCGCGCCGCCGACGTGCCCTACGTCGTGGTCCTCGCCGAGATCCCGCACGCCGGCGGCGCCCGGGTGCTGGGCGTGCTGGACGGCTCGGAGGACGAGTTGCGGGTGGGTGCACCGGTGACCGGCACCGTCGACCCGCCCGGCGAGAAGTCCAAGGGCTACCCCGCCATCCGCTGGACCATCGCGGGCGGAGGACCGGCATGAGCACTCGTGGCGCGTTGCGCGGCGCGACCGCCGTGGTGGGCATCGGCCAGACTCCGATGTACAAGCGCGGCACCTCGCCCGACCCCGAGCTGAAGCTCTGCCTGCGGGCCGTGGTCGCCGCCTGCGAGGACGCCGGGATCGACCCCGGGGACGTCGACGGGTTCGTCTCCTACGGGTTGGACAAGAACGACCCGCCGAAACTCGCCGGCGGCCTCGGCACCCGCGAGCTCCGGTTCTCGGCCATGAACTGGACCCACGGCGGTGGCATCCCCGGCGCGGTCGGGTTGGCCGCCGCCGGGATCGTCTCCGGGCAGGCCGACACCGTGGTGGTCTACCGCTCCATCGCCGAGTCCAGCGGGCAGCGCCTGCGGGTGGCTGTGGCCCAGGACGACACCGCCGCGCAGTACCTGGTCAACGGCATCGACGGGCCGGCACAGATGTGCGCGCTGCGGGCTCAGCGGCTGATCGCCGAGGGCGTCCCGCCGGAGGCGCTGCGGGCGATGGCGCTGGCCTCCTACCACCACGCGCAGCAGAACCCGGACGCCATGGCATACGGCAGGCCACTGGACGAGGCGGCCTACGAGTCGTCCCGCTGGATCGCGGAGCCTTACCACCTGTTCGACTGCTCCCGGGAGAGCGACGCCGCCGTGGCGGTGGTCCTCACCTCCGCCGAGCGGGCCCGGGACCTGCGGCAGCGGCCCGCGTACCTGCTGTCCGCGCCGACCGGGGCCACCGGCGCCGGGGCCGGGCTGGAGGAGAGCCACACCCCGTACGCCTCGTCCAACTTCGCCGCCGTGGCCCGCCGGCTGTGGGCGGAGTCCGGTTACGGCCCGGAGGACGTCGACGTCGTGCAGGTGTACGAGAACATGACCGGGATGGGCGTCGCCGCGCTGATCGACCACGGTTTCTGCACCATCGAGACCGCCGGCGAGCTGATCACCCTGGAGAACCTGATCGCGCCGAAGGGCCGGCTGCCGGTGAACACCGCCGGGGGCAACCTCGCCGAAGGGTTCATCCACGGGATGAGCCTGGTCAGCGAGGCGGTCCGGCAGATCCGCGGCACCTCGTGCAACCAGGTGCCCGACGCGTCCCTCTCGCTGATGACCGGCGGGCCGGGTGACCCGCTGGTCAGCTCGGCGCTGTTCGCCTCCGAAGATCGTCTGTAGTAGTCCACGAGGAGCATCCGCATGACCACCACCACGACGCTCGACTCGGTTCCGGAGCGGTTGCAGGTCGACTACGACCCGTGGAACGCCGACCTGTACACCCCGAAGGACGTCTGGCAGGACACGGTGGCCGAGATGGCCGCCCGCGGCCCGGTCGTCTACTCCACCCGGCACGGCGGGTTCTGGGTGGTCACCGGGTACGCCGAGGCCCACCAGGTGCTGCGCGACCCCGAGACCTTCTCCAGCTGGCCCAACAACATCATCCCGCACGGGGCGGGCAAGTTCCTGCCGCTGGAGCTCGACCCGCCGGAGCACACCGCGTTCCGGCACGCGCTGCAGCCGCTGTTCAACCCGTCGCGGATGAAGGCCCTGGAGACGGAGATCCGCACGATCGTCACCGACCTGATCGACGGGTTCGCCGGTCGCGGCTCGTGCGAGTTCATCTCCGAGTTCGCCCATGAGGTGCCGGCGCGGGTGTTCCTGGCCCTGATGGGCTGGCCGCTGGAGGACGCGCCGCTGTTCAGCGAGTGCACCGACATCACCCTGCTGGGCAAGCCGGGGGCGTCGGAGGAGGAGTCCAACGCCGCGCGGATCGAGGCGGCGGGCAGGCTCACCGAGTACTTCATGAGGGTCATCGAGGACCGCCGCGGCGGCTCGGCCGACTCCGAGGACGTCACCACCAAGATCGTGAACACGCCGATCGAGCTGGACGGCGGGTCCCGGCTGTTCACCGACGCCGAGCTGTGCAACATGTTCCACCTGCTGGCCATCGCCGGGTTGCACACCACGCAGGGCTCGATGGCCTGGGGGCTGAAGTACCTGGCCGCGGATCCGGCGCAGCGTGACCGCCTGGCCGCCGACCTGTCGCTGGTGTCGACGTGCGTGGAGGAGGTGCTGCGGATCGAGGCAGCCGTCTCCATGGGCCGCCGCGCGACGAAGGACGTCGAGCTCGGCGGGGCGCACATCCGGGCCGATGACCAGCTGCTCGTGGTGCTCTCCGGCGGCAACCGGGACGAGCGGGAGTTCGAGCGGCCGAACGAGGTCGACATCCAGCGCTCGCCCAACCGGCATCTGTCCTTCGGTGCGGGGCCGCACCGCTGCATCGGTTCGCACCTGGCCCGGGTCGAGCTGCGAATCGCGCTGGAGGAGATCCACCGCCGCATCCCCGACTACCGGCTCGACCCCGACGAGGCGCCGACCACGCACGGCAGCCAGACCCGGGGAGTGCTCCGGATGCCCATCCTGTTTACTCCCGAGAAGTCATGAGCGCACTCGTCACCGACGGCCTGGCCTGGTGGGCGGAGACGACACCGGACCGCCCGGCGATCGTGTTCGACGGGCGGGACGCCGTCGACTACGCCGGGCTGGCCCGCTGGACCGACGCCGCCGCGCGTGCCCTCGCGGAGCGTGGGCTGGGCCCTGGGGACCGGTTCGGCATCATCGGCGCCAACAGCCTCGAGTGGTGCGTGGCCGCGATCGGCGCGCTGAAGCTCGGCGCGGTGTTGGTGCCGTACAACAACCGCTTCGTGGCCTCCGAACTGCGCTACCTGGTGCAGGATTCCGAGCCGACGCTGGTCGCCGCCGACGACAAGCACCGGCCACAGATGGCCGAGGCGCTCGACGGCGGTCCGGAGCTGCTCGCGCTGAGAGAGTTCACCGGGCTGCAGCACTCGCGGGTGGAGCCGGTGCCGCGACCGGCGGCCGCCTCGGACGACCTCGCGGTGCTGGTCTACACCAGCGGCACGACGTCCAACCCGAAGGGCGTCGAGTTCACCCACCGCGGCACGCACGCCTTCATCCACGAGTGGGGCCTGATGGAGCCGGCGCTGCGGCCCGGCGCCGGGCTGATCTTCGTGCTGTCGATGTCCGGCGCGCCGGGGATCCTCTGGCATGTGCTCCACCCGCTCAACCGGGGCATGACGCTGTACTACGAGTCCGGGTTCGACGCCGCGACCACCCTGGAGAGGCTGGCCTCCGGCCGGGTGCAGGTGATGATGGGCGTTCCGGTGCTGTTCGAGCAGATGGCGGCCCGTCCGGAGTTCGCCGACGCCGACCTCTCGGCGCTCGAGCTGGTGACCGTCGCCGGGGCCAGGGTGTCCGCGTCGCTGCTGCGGTCGTGGCTGGACCGGGGGGTCACGCTCCGCCAGGGCTACGGGATGACCGAGCTGGGTGGGCTGTCCACGGTGAACCCCGCCAGTCAGGCCCTCACCCGGCCCGAGTCGGTGGGCCGGGACGCGGTGTTCACGAAGCACCGCGTCGTGCGCCCGGACGGCGGCGACTGCGACCCCGAGGAGCCCGGCGAGATCATCGTGAACGGCCCGGCCGTCACCACCCGGTACTGGCGCAACCCGGAGGCCACCGCCGAGGCGTTGCGGGACGGCTGGTTCCACAGCGGGGACGTGGGCATCCGCGACGCCGACGGCTACATCCGGGTGGTCGACCGGATGAAGGACCTCATCATCTCCGGTGGCTTCAACATCGCCCCCTCGGAGATCGAGTCGGTGATCGGCGAGCTGCCCGGGGTCGACGAGGTGTGCGTGATCCCGGCCGACGACGAGAAGTTCGGGGAGACACCGGCCGCGGTGATCGCGGCGAGCGCGCCGCCGTCCGCGCGGGAGGTCGTGCAGCTCTGCCGGGACCGGCTGGCCAAGTTCAAGGTGCCCGGCTACGTGGTCTTCCAGAGCGACCCGCTGCCGCGCATGGCCAGCGGCAAGATCGCCCGCCGGGAGCTGCAGGCCCGCTACCGCGACATCGCCACCACCCACGACAAGGTGATCTAGGACGCCGGTCGACGTCCCGGCGTCGACCTACGGCGGGAGGGTCAGACCTGGGCCTTCTCCTCGAACCCGCGCTCGACGAGGAAGTCACGGTACATCCCGAACGCCGGCTGCAGCGCGGGGAGCAGCTTGAGCAGCACCCCGACCGGACCCTGGATCCTGATCTTCTTGCGGGCCATCGCCATCGGGATGTTCAGCTCGCCCAGCCAGAACCGGTGACCGTCGGCGGCCGACATGAACATGTCCACCGCCACGTCCTCGGCCTTCGCCTCCTCGCCCCGCTTGATGACCGGCGGGTCGACGGTGGTGACCATGCTGACGACCACGTCGGGATCGGAGTAGTTCGCGCGGAAGGAGGTCGCCGCCTCGACGAACAGCGGGCGCAGCCGGGGGTCGGAGACGATGTGGTCCATGAACGAACCGAGGATCTCCTCGGCTTCCCGCTGTGAACTGAAGATCGCCACACCGCGTCCTCTCCGCCGCCGATGATCACTGCCACCCAATGGCGTTAGGTTAATCAGGCGGCCCCGGACCGCGCAACGAAGGCACCACGCGGGGGGCCGAAACCGATCACCGGGAGCCTCCCGTCGCGGTGCGGGCGAATCGGTGACCCGGCTCTGGCGCGAGCGTGACCGACACCATAATGTCTGGGAATCCAACGTTGACAGATTGGAAATCGAGTCCGATGAAGACGCGAGCCGCGATCCTCCGGAATGCTCCGGGCAAGTACGAAACGGTCGAACTCGACCTGGAGGGTCCCCGCGAGGGCGAGGTCCTGGTCAAGCTGGCGGCGTCGGGGCTGTGCCACTCCGACGACCACATCGCCACCGGCGACATGGCAGTACCGATCTACCCGATCTGCGGTGGCCACGAGGGATCCGGGGTGGTGCAGGAGGTCGGCCCGGGGGTGCGCGGGTTGAAGGCCGGCGACCATGTCGTGTTCTCGTTCATCCCCGGCTGTGGCCGGTGCCGTTTCTGTGCCCGAGGGCAGCAGAACCTGTGCGATCTCGGGGCGAACATGCTGGTGGGCTCCCGGTTCGATGATACGACCAGCTTCCGGATGAGCCTCGACGGTGCCCCGGTGGCCCAGATGGCCGGCATCTCCACGTTCTCCGAGTACTCCACCGTGGACATGAACAGCTGCGTGAAGGTCCCCGAGGACGTCCCGCTGGACAAGATCTGCCTCCTCGGCTGCGGTGTCGGCACCGGCTGGGGCTCGGCGGTCAACTCCGCCGACGTGCAGGTCGGAGACACGGTGATCGTGATGGGGATCGGCGGTATCGGCATCAACGCCGTGCAGGGTGCCAGCCACGCCGGGGCCCGCAACATCATCGCCGTCGACCCGGTCGCGTTCAAGCGCGAGAAGGCCGAGGAGATGGGCGCGACGCACTCCTTCGACAACATGGAGGAGGCCACCGAGGTGGCCAAGAGCTTCACCAACGGCCAGGGTGCCGACGCCGCGATCGTGACGGTCGGTATCACCACCGGTCAGCACATCGCGCAGGGCTTCGCGTCGATCCGCAAGGGCGGCACCGTTGTGGCCACCGGCATCGGTGACCTCACCGAGGTCGGGCTGCCCGTGCCGCTGGCCGAGCTGACCCTGTACCAGAAGCGCATCCAGGGCTCGTTGTTCGGCGCCTGCTCGCCCAGCGTCGACATCCTGCGCCAGCTGGAGCTCTACCAGGCGGGCAAGCTCAAGCTGGACGAGCTGATCACCAACACCTACACGATCGACCAGGTCGCGCAGGGCTACGAGGACATGCACGCGGGCAAGAACATCCGCGGCGTCGTGGTCTACGACTGAGGTAGCTTCGCCGCTCGTCGAGCCGCCGTGGGCCTGGCCGGTCCGGGTCCACGGCGGTGGGTCAGTTGTTCACGACACCGTTCGGGATCACCGTCAGGATGATGACCGCGGCGACGATGGCCAGCGCCGCGAGCAGCGCGATCATCATCCAGGCCGGGCGCTTACGCTCGGACGCGGGCGGTCCCGCGTCGTCGGGCATCGCGGAGTTGACGTCCTGGCGGCCTTCTTCGATGTTCGACATGCCCCCGGGTACCCGTGCGGCGGCGACTCGCACGGTGTTTCACCTGGTCGGGTAGCGGGTCAGACCCCGAGGTTGATATGCAGCGGCACCCCGAGCAGGACCAGCGGCCAGAGGAACATCGCGAGCAGGAACGACAGCAGGGTGGAGAGGTTGTCGATCGGGTAGCCGTGCGACGTCGCGACGATCACACCGATGATGATCCACACCAGGGCACCCAGCGACACGCCGTTGTGCATGCTCACTCCTCGTCGTGAAATGTTGTTGCACTGTGCCACCCCGGGGTCCATCGCGCGAGGGGTGATCCGGCGCGGCCGGAGGCGAAGCCGGTCAGAGGGTCAGCACCGTGCAGGCGCTGATCCCGGGCGCGCCGTAGACCTGGGTGAAGCCCACCTCGAGCGCCCCGGGCACCTGGCCTCCGGGCGCCCGGCCCTGCAGCTGCCGGACCACCTCGTGCACCTGGCGCAATCCCGAGGCGCCGATCGGCTCGCCGGAGGCGATGCACCCCCCGTCGGTGTTGACCGGCAGGCGCCCGTCGATCTCGGTGGCACCCGAGGCGATCAGCTCGGCCTGCCCGCCGTGCTCGCACAGGCCGGTCTCGGCGAGGTGGATGACCTCCGATCCGCTGTCGGTGTCCTGGACCTGGGCGACCTGGACGTCGCCCGGGGAGATGCCCGCCCGCTGGAACACGGCCGCTGCCGCGTCGACGGTGACGTTGTGCCCGGTGTCGATGCTCAGCGACGGCGAGTACACCTCGAAGGACCCGTGGCCCCGCGAGCGCATGGCCGCGGACGCCAGCCGTACCGGCCGGTCGCACAGGTCGGCGGCCCGCTCCGCGCCGCACAGCACGAGCGCCACCGCCCCGGCCGACGGGGAGCAGAACATGTACCGGGTGAGGGGCGGATTGACCATTGCGGCACCGGCGATCTCGGCCTCGCTCAGCGCGGTGCGGCGCCAGGCCATCGGGTGGCGGGAGCCGTTGCGGAACGAGCGCGACGCCGACGCCGCCAGCACCTCGTCCGGGATGGAATGTTCGTGCAGGTAGCGGCGGGTCTTGAGAGCGAAGTACTGGGTGGTGGACATCATGCCCGTCTCGGCGTACCAGGACGGCAGCCCGTAGTCGGCGGCCGAGGACGCGAATGCCCCGCGCGCGTGCTTGTCGAAGCCGACCACGACGGCGAGCGTCGCCTCGCCGGCGCGGATCGCGCTCGCGGCGGTGAGGAGCCCGACCCCTCCGGTCGCGCAGCCGTTGCGGACGGTCACGAACGGGACCCCGGTCAACCCGAGCCGCCCCACCAGGGTGTCCGGCTTCCCGGCGGCGTTCGACCCGCCGACGGCGTAGTCGATGTCAGCCCACGTGACGTGCGCGTCGGCCAGGGCCTCGCGCACGGCGTGCTCGGCCATCCGGTGTCCGGTGGTGTCCTCGCCCCGGCCGAACGGATGGATTCCCGCGCCGACCACGAAGACCTCGCCACCCACGCCGGCTCCTCCTCCGCAGCTCTGTACCCGGGTAACTCGAGCCCAGTACTAACTTGAGCAAGCCTACAGTTACTAGCTGCTGAGCGGTACAGCTGAACCGGCGTCCCGATCAGGCCGGCAGCGGCAACCATGCCGGCACCAGCATGAGGACCATGCCGACGTCCATGATGACGTGCGGCACCACCGCCGTCCGGTCGGGCAGCCGGCGCAGCAGAGCGAGCGTGCCCACCGCGTCCAGGACGAACAGCCCCGCCAGCACGTACGCCACCGGGGCGTGATGGGTGGGCGCGGGCATCCCGCTCACCGCCGGCATGCCCGCCATCTCATGACCTGGACCGGGCCTGAGGGGCGGACCGGGGGCCATGAGATGCACCGCCCACACCATCGCCGACGCCGCGATCGCGTGGTAGACGTGTGCCGGACGGTGCAGGATGCGTGACGGCCCCGGACGGGCCAGGCCGAGGACGACCAGCCCGGCGAACGCCGCGGCGATCGCCGCGTACAGCACCAGCGGCACGGATGGGGGTAGCACCGTAGCCGGCACCACGAGCATGGCCGCCATCCCGGCGTTCATCAGAAGGTGGGCGGTGTCGGAGGAGCGGCCGCCGAGGTAGCTGCCTCCGTCGGTGCGGGCGGTCAGCCGGACCGCGCTGAGCGCCGCCCCGACCACCAGCACGCCGCTCAGCACCAGAGCGGGCGGCGACGTCACCGCATGGACGTCCCGGCCGGCCGCCGCACCTCCCCGAGGGCAGCGGGTGCGCCGACCGGCGGCCGCACCTCCCGGCGGGCCACCGGCGCGAACCGTGCGGTGCCCGGCCGAGAAGCCGCCCCGGGCATCCGCGCGACAAGCCGCCCGACCGAGCGGATCGCCCGCCAGGCCATCGAGAACAGGTAGACCAGTGCGACGCAGCACGCCATGGCCGGCTCAGATCGCCGGGGTGATGTGCACCGGCGACCTGCCGCCCAGCTCGAGGGTCAGCACACCCGTACCGGAGGGGTCCGCGGTCACGGAGTCGGCGGTGCCGCCCGCGCCGGCGACCCGGTAGGTACCTCCGGGCGTCAGCCGGTCCAGGACCAGTGGGAAGCGTCCCGGTGCCGAGCCGGGGACGAGCTCCAGAGCCAGGTCCCGCCCGTCGGTGACCGCCCGCGCCACCAGGACGTCGGGGTAGGGGGCCTGGGCCAGCCGGGGTCCGGTCGTCCACGCCGCCGGGCGGTCGCGGTTGGCCAGGTCGTGCCAGGCGTGGCGGCGGCCGAAGCGGGCCATCGTGGTGAGCATCGCGGTGAAGGGGGACGCGTCGAGGTGCGTCGCACCGGTGACGGTGCCGGGAGTGACGGTGCCGGGGGTGACGGTGCCGGGGGTGACGGTGTTGGGGGTGTCTGAACGGTAGTCGGCGTCGATCCGGGTCCGGGCCGCCTCGTAGATGTCCTCGTCACCCATCTCCCGCGCCGCCAGCATGATCGTGGCGAGCATGAAGACCAGCGAAGGCTTGTAGTTGCCGACGTCGATCCGGTCGAACGACCCGACCCGCTCGACGCACAACCGCCCGTCCCCGTCGACCCGGAACCAGCGCCGCACCAGCTCCCAGCGGCGCGCCGCGACGGCCGGCAACAGCGGCGAGAGCAACCAGGCGGCGTCGGCCTCGGTCAGGGTCGACTTCGCCAGGCCGGGCACCGACAGACCCAGACGGCTGGAACGCATGTTGAGCACCCGATCGTCGGGAGTGGCGAACTCCTCGACCACGGCCCGGTCGAACCCGGCCCGCAGCGGACCGGCATGGTCGGTTCCGTGCAGCCGGTCGTACATGACGATGCCGGTCATCGCCAGCTCGTTGCAGTGCGGGTACACCCAGTTCGGCTCGCAGGGGAACATGCACAGCCGCGCGCCGGCGAAGTTCGCGGCCAGACGCTCTACCAGCCTCGGGTAGTCGTACACGTGGTCGCGGGTCCGGTCGGCGAAGGTGAGCGAGCCCGGTTCGCTGAAGCGGGTGTCGCCGGTCGCGGTCTCGAACGCACCGAGGTGGGCGGCGAGGAAGCCCGAGAGCATGACGTTGTCCCGGCGTACCGGGTCGGGATCCCAGCGCAGGTTGCCCAGCAGGTTCTCCCACCGCCAGTAGCGCCACACCCTCGGATCCAGCATCTTGGTGACGGCGTTGCGCTGCGCCTCCTCGAGGTACCCGGAGAACGCCGGGGTGGTCGTGTACTGGGCCAGCGCCAGGCTCCAGCCCAGGGTGTTGAGCTGGTAGCGCCAGGCGGCCTCCCGGAACTGGTCCAGGGTCGCGAAACCGTCGAAGGACTCCAGCGGCTGCAACGCCAGGTCGAGCACGTAGCGCTGGAACCCGAGATCGGCGTCCGACAGCGGCGGCGACGGGGCCGGGTCGCCGACCCCGCCCCGGCCGACCGGTGGGGTCCAGGTCCGGGTCGACAGGTGGTCGTTACGCGCGGCCACGTCACGGCGAACGGCCCGGAACGAGACCGCCCGGATCACGGCGCCGAGGACCACCAGCACGGCCAGCGTCGCCGGCACCGCCCAGCGCGCCGACGGGGATCCGGGGTCGGTGCCGGTCACCGCGCCGGCCCAGACCGAACCCGCCAGCCACACCGCGACCGGCAGCCACAGCGGACTGAACAGCCAGAACACCGCGGACGCCAGCACGAAGCAGACCGCGACGATCCCGGCGGAGAGCGGGTGACCGGCGTACACCAGGCCGCCACCGGGTAGCAGCAGCCCCAGCCCGAACGCGGTAGCGGCGCCGGGCGGGCCGAACCCCGCGAGCGCCAGCCCGACGGCCCATACGACGCCGACGACGGTGAAGGTCCGGCGCATGACCGCCCGGCTGCGCGGCCCCGACAGGCTGCTCGGCACCGGCAGCTCCGGGAACGGTTCGGGGGTCGAGCCGATCGTGCGCTCGTCGGTCACCGCCATGACGACTCCTCCCGCCGGTCGGGCTGCCGGCGCTGGTCGGGCCGGCTGGTTTCGATCCGGGCCAGGGCGGTCTCGCGGGCCCAGGCGTAGCGGGCCTTGCCGGCCGGGGTCCGCTGGATCTCCTCGACGAACACCACGTGCCGGGGCACCTTGTAGCCGGCCAGGCGGCCCCGGACGGCGTCACGGACATCGTCGGAGGTCAGGTGACCGCCCGGCTCGGTCGCCACCACGGCTGTCACCGCCTCGCCCCATTCCGCGTCGGGCAGGCCGATCACGTTGACGTCGCGCACCCCGTCCAGCTCCGCGATCGCCGTCTCGACCTCCTGCGGGTAGACCTTCTCGCCGCCGGTGTTGATGCACAAGGCCCCCCGCCCGAGCAGGACGACCTCGCCCCGCTCGTCGACGTAGGCGTAGTCGCCCGGCACGGTGTAGGTCACGCCCTCGATCTCGGTACGCAGGCCGGCGGTCTTCGCCTCGTCCTTGTAGTAACCCAGCGGGCCGGGCGGCGGGACGGCCAGCCGCCCGGTGCGTCCCGTCGCCGGATCGATCAGCGAGCCGTCCTCGTCGATCAGCCGGGCCCGCGCCGTCAGCTCGAACCGGCACTCGGACACCCGGGCCCGGGGTGGGACGACCTGCATGCTGAACGGGCCGCCCTCGCTGGCCCCGACCATGTCGGTCAGGGTGACCTGACCGCGGTCGGCCAGCGGTTGTTTCCACGTGTCCGACCACAGCACCCCGGAACTGCCGATCCGGCGCAGACTCGAGATGTCGTAGGGGGTGCCGGCACGCTCGGCCTCCTCCAGCGCGCGCACCATGGCCCGGGCGAACGGGTCCCCGACGATGATCACCTGGGTGACCCGTTCACGCTCCACGCACCGCCACAGC
>Ga0070741_10011163_pt1 | contig 16661 bp, 16 predicted proteins | sample Coa_R1_4_FD_66440 | JGI IMG/M metagenome (GOLD analysis project Ga0070741, IMG submission 66440) | Surface soil microbial communities from Centralia Pennsylvania, which are recovering from an underground coalmine fire - Coalmine... | ecosystem: Environmental > Terrestrial > Soil > Unclassified ...
TCATGCTTTTTTCCCGCGGCTCATCACGGTCGCGCCGCGGGCACGATTGCGCGCACGGATCAAGCGTTGCTGCTTCAGCGGCCGGGGCTGTTGCCTCGCCGGGCTGCATGATCAGTGTGGAAAATAGTGCGCCGGCAGGTGGGTTTGTGCTCGCAATCTGAAAGAGCGCAGCCAGGCCGCCGTTGTCGCCTGCGGGTTGGAATTCCGGGACCAGCATGCTCGTCTACGGAGTCCACGCTGCAACCTGGGTTCCACCCGAGGGTGTACGGCAGGGCGCGAAAGACCTTGCAGCTCAAGCGCGATGAATTTCTGCCGAAAGTCGGCAACTGGGCAAGTTGGTTCAGTGGGCAAAGCTTGCCGCGTTGCTGGGCAAGAACTAGCGTTTCCACTTGCGCTGCAGGAAGGCGTCATCCTGTCCGCGCTGTTCGCGGCGCTGTTCCTGCTGAAGGCAGATTTGCCGTTCCCGTTGCTGCAAGGTCTCGAGAGCTTCGCGTCGCTGCCAGATGCGTTCAAACTCGGCAAGCGCAAACGACTGCCGCTCCCGCGCCTGGCACAGTTCCATTTCTGCGCGGGCACGGCGGCTTTCAAGGATTGCGAGGCGTTGTTCGTTGAAGTGCAGCTCGGCGCCGGTCAGGCCGGGCTCGCGGCGGCGCGTCTGCAAACTCTCCAGATGAATGGCATGCAACTCCCGCACGATCCGGCTGACCTGTTCATTGATTCGCTGCAAAACCTGTTCCTGCTGGCGTTGCTCGCCGCGGCGCAGCCGGAGAAGGCTTTCGAGCGAAAAGCGGAAAGTCATCACGCCCCCAGCTGCTGCAGGTGCGATCGCATCTCGTCCGGCGGCGCCGACTCGCCGGGCAATTGCGCCAGAAAGGCGCGCAACCCGGGCAGCACCGACAGCGCGCGGTCGAGCAGGGGATCGTTGCCTTTCTGGTAGGCTCCGATGCGCACCAGGTCTTCGGAGGCGCGATAAGCTGCCAGCAACTCCCGCAATTGGGAAGCCTTCTCCATGTGCTCGCGCGAACACACTGCCGGCATCAGCCGGCTGACGCTGTCAAGGATGGAGATGGGGGGGTAGTGGTTCTGCGCCGCCAGCTTGCGGTCCAGCATGATGTGGCCATCAAGCAGCGCCCGCGCTCCGTCCACGATCGGGTCCTGCTGATCATCGCCTTCCATCAGCACGGTATAAAAACCGGTGATGCTGCCGGTCTTGAACCTGCCCGCGCGCTCGATCAGGCGCGCCATGGTGCTGAACACCGAAGGCGTGTAGCCCTTGCTGGTCGGAGGCTCACCTGCGGTCAGGCTGATTTCGCGCTGCGCCATGGCCAGGCGGGTCAGCGAGTCCACGAACAGCAGCACGTTCTTGCCGCGCGCCGCGAAGTGCTCCGCCACGGTGGTTGCCGCCAGGGCGCCGCGGACACGCAACAGCGGGGTCTGGTCGGAGGTGGAAACCACCACCACCGCGCGCCGGAGTCCGGCTTCGCCCAGCGAATGCTCCAGGAACTCCCGCACCTCACGGCCGCGTTCGCCGATAAGCGCCAGCACCGTGAGGTCGGCATTGGTATTGCGCGCCATCATCCCCAGCAGCGTGCTCTTTCCCACACCGCTGCCGCCGAAAATCCCCATGCGCTGCCCCAGCCCGCAGGCCAGGAATGCGTCAATCGCGCGAATGCCGGTCCCGATGGGCTCGCGAATCAGTTCCCGCTCGAAGGGCAGCGGCGCGGCATGCTCCAGATCTCTGCTTCCGTCGGCTGCCGGGGAGATGCCGCCATCGAGCGGATTTCCCAGCGCATTGATCACCCGCCCGATGAGTGCGTCGCCAACCCGCAGCTGCGGGCGCGCGCCCCGGCTCACGACCCGGTCTCCGAAGCGTAGGTGACACGGAGGTTCAAACGTCATCGAGAGCACCGTCGGGCCGCGAAACCCGATGACCTGTCCCGCGAAAACTTCGCCTCGAGCGCTGACCACCTCGCAGGCATCCCCGGCTGAACAAAACGGGCCTTCTGACTCGATGACCTGTCCCAGCACCTGCGTCACGCGGCCCTCCCAGCGGTACGGGGACAACTGCTTCAGCCGTTCCTGATAGCGATCGAGGAGGCGTGGGGTCATGGGCAACGCGGCCGCGCCGCCTGCAGATCGAGCAGCGCCTGTTCAATCTCTTTGAGCTGTACCTCTGGCCCGATCTCGGCGCTTCCCAGTTCAGTATGGAGAATGCAACGCTCCGGCTCAAGCGCCGGATCTTCGACTACTTCGGGCGGGTTCTCCTGCATATTCCGCGCGAAAAACAGGCGGAAATCGGAGACTTGATGGGGGTTGACCCGCACGCTGACCCGTGCCGCCTGGGCTGTGTGTTCGAGCGCGACCCGCACCATGCCCGCCAGCAGCAGGGGGTCCAGATTCGACTCGCGGCGCAAGATCTTGCGCACGATGCTCAGGGCCAGCTGCACGATTTCCCTCTCGGCTGCCAGGAAGTACTCGCGGCGCTCGCGCGCGAACTCGTCCAGGGCCGCGGCCATCTGCTTCCGCACCTCCTCGATCCGGGTTTCGTACGCCCCCCGCGCCTGCGCCTCGCCCTCCCGCCTTCCCGCCTCGCGGGCTGCCAGCTCACGCTCCTGCTGCTCTCTCAGCGACGGCCAGCCGGCGGCGGCAACTCCCTCGCGCCCGGCCTCGGGGTAGGGAAAGGCCGCCACTTCGGCTTCCGGCTTTCCCATCGCCGGCTTAGAGGACGTACTCATCTTCGCCTTCGCTCCCCAGGCTGATCTTGCCCTCCGCTTCCAGCTTGCGGGCGATCGCCACTGCCTCCTGCTGCGCCCGCATCACCTCTCGCGCCCGCAGCGGGCCCAGCACCTCCATGTCTTCCTTCAGCATGTCCGCAGCGCGCGTGGACATGCACTTGAAGATGTAGTTGCGAAGCTCCTCCGGCGCTCCGCGCAAAGCAATCGCCAGGGTCTTTTTTTCCAGCTGGCCCAGCAACTCGCGGATGCCGGCCTCGGGCACGCCCATCAGGTCCTGGAAGGTGAACATCAGGTTGCGGATGCCCAGTGCGATGTTAGGGTCATCGGTCTCGATGGCTTCGAGAATCTGCTTGGCCGAGACCGGGTCCAGGCGGTTGATCAGGTCGGCGACTCCCTGCAATCCGGCGTAAGTCCGCCGGTGCTGTTCTCCGAGCGCCTGCAGCCGCTTGTGCAAAGACATCGAGACCCGCTGCGCAATTTCCGGCGAGAACTGGCGCAGCTGCGCCATGCGCTTGAGCGTGTCCGCGCGCATGTTCTCCGGCAGCTTGAGCAGCAGGACGGAAGCCTGCTTGGGATCGAGGTGGGCCAGGATCAGAGCGATAGTCTGCGGATGCTCGATTTCCAGAAACTTCGCCAGCTGCACCGGGTCCGCCTTGCGCAGGGAATCCAGACGGGTGGCGTTGCGCTCGATGGCCACCGAGATCTGCGACAGCAGCGTGCGGGCCGTGTCCTGTCCGAAGGCCTTAATCAGCAGCTTCTGGGCATAATCGGCGCCCCCCACCGCGACGTAGTCCTGGGTCACGGTCAGCCGGTGGTATTCCTGGAGCACAGTGAGCGCGGTCTGGGGATCAATGTAGTCGAGCTCGGCAATTTCCTGGGTGAGATCTTCGAGATCGCGTTCGGGCAGATTGCGATACACCCGGCTGGCGGCGTCTTCCCCCAAAAGCACCAGCAGGATTGCCGCCTTGCGCACCCCGGACAGCGTGGCCGGAACTGCCGACATCAGGCGTCCTCCCGGATCCAGCTCTGGATCAGCCGCGAGGCAGCGCCCGGCTCCGTCTGCACCTTCTCGGTAAGCTGCCGTTTGAGCGCAGCCGCGATCTGGCCCTGCTCGGCCCCCTGGGGCAACTCGATTTCAACTCCCGGCCCGGTCAGTGCGGGTTTGCCCGGCTCCTTGCGCGCGTGCTCCATGCGCGCCGGCAGCTCGCGGAAGGCAGCCAGGATCTGCTTTTTGATGGGACGCAGCATCATCAGATACACCAGCAGAAACAGCAGAGTTACCGCCGCATAACGCAGCGCCCCGGACCACTCGACGACAATCCGCCGCACCCGCTCGATCCCTGCCGGCGCAACCGGCGTCTCGACCGGGACTTCCTGAAACGAGAGGTTTTCAACCACCAGCGTATCGTTACGCTGAGAATCAAAGCCGACCGCAGCGGAGGCCAGTTGTTCGATCTGCTTCATCTCCTCCGGGGTGCGCTTGCGCCGCCCCGCTTTGCCGCCCGTGTTTTCCGCGGGCCCGGCTGCGTCGTCTACCAGCACGGCGGCGGCCAGCCTGCGGATTCGTCCTGCGGGCTGAATGATGTGGCGCGTGCTTTTGCTGACGGCAAAGGTAGCGCTTTCAGAGCGCGAGGACTGGGTTTCCGAGGAGGCTGTCACCGCGGGCGGGACCGCGCCCGGGGTATTGCTGGCGGTGCCGGCCACCCCCGCCGGCCCCGCGCCGCCTGCGGTCTCTTCCGATTTCTGCTGGGAAAGCGTGGCCGTGGTTTTCGGGTCGTAGATTTCGTCAGTGTTCTCGCTCGAGCTGCTGTCGTACTCCACATGCACGCTGGCGCGCACGTGATCGGCGCCCACCACCGGTTCGAGCGTGGCCAGGATTTTCCGGGCAAGCTCCTGCTCGAGGTCCGGCGCCGGGCCAGTGCGCCCGCCGCGCAGCATCGGAGTATTGGTGTCGGCATCCACCAGCGTGACCCTTTCCGGACGCAGCCGGTCCACGGCGCTGGCCACTAGCTGCGGAATGGCGGCCCGCGCCGGTTCCGAGAGCGGTCCTCTCCGGGTCTTCACGATGACAGCCGCCTTGGCCTCATGCTGCTCTTCGCCAAACAGCGACTCGCCCGGCATCACCAGATGCACGCGCACCGACTCGACTTCGCTGATGCTCTCCAGCGTCCGCTCCAGTTCGCCCTCGAGCGCCCGCTGGTAGTTGACGCGCTCAGTGAAGTCCGAGCCGGCCCAGTTCACGGTGTCGAACAGCTCAAAGCCCAGGCGGGCATTGCGCGGCAAGCCTTCCGCCGCGGTCTTGAGGCGGGCGCTGTCCAGCTGCTCGGCAGGGACCGCGAGCCCGGCGCCGTCGGGCGACAGCCGATAGGAGATGCCGGCGGCATTCAGGCGCGCGGCCAGCTGCTGCGCCTCCTGCGAACTCAGCCCGGAAAACAGCGTCACATAGCGCGGATTCGCCATCCAGGCAACAAAAATCCACAGCGTGGCCGCCACGGCGGCCGCTCCGGCCGTCAGCAGCACCCGCTGCGACAGGCTCAGCCCGCGAAGCAGCTGTCCTGCCTGGCTGACGGCCTGTGCGAAAGATTTTGGCGGCTCCACGCTGTCTACCTCAGCTCAAGGCCGGTTCAAAACTGCATGCGCGCAATTTCCTGATAGGCGGCAACAATCTTGTTGCGCACCTGCATCATCAGCTGAAACGAGAGATCGGCTTTTTCGACGGCAATCATGGCGCTGTGCACGTCCATTCCGTTACCCTGCAGAAGCCCGGCCACCTTGGTCTCTGCGGCCGCCTGTAATTGCTCCGCCTGGTCCATGGCGCCGCGCAAGGTCTCGACAAAGCCCCATTCGCGCGGCCCGGAAGTCCTGCCCTCGCCCGGAATGGCGCCGGGCGGAAGGCCTGAGATGGGATTGGTCATGGATTCTCCTTAGCATCCGGCTCCCGGCCCTTGGCCTTGGTTCTTGCCACTTGACAACCCAAAAAGCCAACAACCGGCAGCCTTACTTCAAAATCTCCAGCGACTGCTGGATCATCGCCTTCGCCGCCTGCACTGCGGAAGCATTCAGCTCATAGGCCCGCACCGCGCCCAGCAGGTCGGTCATCTCCTCGACCGGGTCAATGGCCGGGTAGGCGACATAGCCCCGGGCATCGGCGCCGGGAGTGCCCGGCTCATAGCGCAGGATGGGCGGCTTCTGGTCGGCCACCACCTGCGCCACGCGTACTCCTTCTCCGGTGGCGCTTTGCCCGGCGCCAGCCAGCAGCAGTGCCGGGAACACCCTCTGCCGCTGGGCGTGAAACACCACCAGCCGCCGTTTGTAAGGACCACCCTCGGGTGTATGCGTGGTTTGCGCATTGGCCATATTGCTGACCACCACCTGTGCCCGCTGCCGCTCGGCCGTCATTCCCAAGCCGCTGATTTCCAGCATTCCGAACAGGTTCATGAGCCACTCCCTTCGCGGATGGCGCTCAAGATGCGGTGAAATTCCGCCCGCAGCAACTGCACGCCGATCTGAAAACGCATCTGGGTCTCGGCCAGAAGCAGGCCTTCGCGTTCCAGACTGACGTTATTCCCGTCCGGGCGCGCCGCCAGACCCAGCACCTCGCGTGCCGCCGGCGCGAACGCTGCATACTGCATCTCCAGCCCGCCGGCTGCGCGTTCCAGCTCCCGCCGGAAGTTAATGTCCTGAGTGTGATACCCAGGGGTGTCAATGTTGGCCAGGTTCGAGGTGATGAGCTGAGCGCGGAAAGCGCTTACATCCAGAAACCTCCCCAGCGCCTCGATGTGTGGAGAATCAAGGACGGCCATGGACGTATTCCCTCCTCGGCGGCAGGTTGTATGCGCGGATCTTGTTGCGCACCGTGCGCAGGCTGACGCCCAGCATGGCCGCTGCGCGCGAGCGGTTGCCGCAAGTGGCGGTGAGCGTCAATTCGAGCAGCCGCTTTTCCATCGCCTGCAGCGACATTCCCGGACTCATCCCATTCCCGTTCACCTCAAGCTGGAGGCGCGTCGCAGCGAAACCCGGAGATTCAGGCCCCGGCGGCGCCAGCCGCGCGCTGGCGCCCGAATCCGGAAACTGCCAAAATTTGCTGTCTCCCAAGGTGACCGCGCGACGCACCACATTGGCCAGCTCCCGCACGTTGCCCGGCCAGGCGTAGCCCTCAAGCTGCGCGAGGAACGATGCCGGCAGCTCGCGGGGAGCGCCGGCGGGGGAGTAGAGGTGCGCGAAGTGCAGCGCCAGCTCGCGAATATCGGCGGGCCGCTCCCGCAGCGGCGGCAGGCTCAGGGGGATGACATTCAGCCGGTAGTAAAGATCGGCGCGGAAGCGGCCTTCGCGGACCAGGCCGGCCAGCGGCCGGTTGGTGGTGGCGATCACGCGAATGTTGACCCTTACCGGACGGGTTTCTCCAAGACGGTAGAACTCGCGCTCCTGCAGGCCGCGCAGCAGCTTGGGCTGCAGGCTGAGCGGCATCTCCCCGATCTCATCGAGCAGCAGCGTGCCTCCGTCGGCCAGCTGGAACTTGCCCGCCTGTGCCATGACTGCCCCGGTAAAGGCCCCGCGCCCATGTCCAAACAGTTCGCTTTCCAGCAGCGATTCGGGAATGCCGGCGCAGTTGACGGCCACAAATGGGCGCTCGCGCCGCTGGCTGAGCGCGTGGATGCGGCGCGCCAGCAGTTCTTTCCCGGTCCCGCTTTCGGCCTGGATCAGCACGTCGGCATCGCTCAGCGCGGCCTGCCGGGCTTGGTCGAGCGCGCTTAGCAGCGCCGGAGAGGAACCGATGATCTCTGGGCCTTGGGCGGCGTGGCCGCTCCGGGCGGCCATCGCCCTTTGCGCTGTCTCCAGCAGTTGCGCGAAGGGCACCGGCTTGACCAGGTACTCGCAGGCGCCGGATTTCATCGCCGTGACCGCGTCCGGGACCGAGGCAAACGCAGTCAGCAGGATCACGGCGACATCAGGCCGCAATTCCCGCGCCGCCCGCATCACCGCAAAGCCATCTCCATCGGGCATGCGAATATCGGTCACCAACAGCGGGTAGCGGCGCTGGTGAAGACGGGCGAGAGCCTCGGCCTTTCCCGCCGCCGCATCCGCCTGCCATCCGCCACGCAAGAAACTGACCTTCAGCGCGGTGCGCATCGCGGCTTCGTCGTCAACCACCAGCACCTGTGGCCTGGCATCGGTTTCCAGGCGGCCGGTCATTGTGCCGCGCCTCCGCATTGCTCCGCCAGCGGAAACCGCAACTCGAAGCAGGCGCCCTGCCCCGGCACGCTGCGGGCCGAAATCCGGCCGCCATGCTGTTCGACAATCCGCTTGCTTACCGCCAGCCCCAGTCCCACGCCGGCCGAGCGGGTGCCGGCTCCCGGATCAAAGATCTTCTCGAACGCCTCTGCGGCTATGCCCGGCCCCTGATCCTCGAAGGTGATCACTGCGGTCTCCCCATGGCGGAAGGCACTGACCCGCAGGATCCCGCCCTGGGCGGCAAAGCGGAGGGCATTCAGGGCCAGGTTCAGGAAGACCTGCTGCAGGCGATGGCGGTCGGCGCGCACCGACAGCGGCTGCCCACAGCCTCCTCTGACCCACCGCATCTGCGCCTGCCCGGCCAGCGGAGCCAGCAGCGCCTCGACCGAGTGCAGCGCAGCATTCAGTTCCACGGGCGCAAGCTGCAGCGGGCGCTGGCTGTGAAACTCAAGGATATTGTTGACGGTGGCCGAAAGAATCCGCAGCCCGGCCTGGATCTGCTCCACCCATTCTTTCTCCTGCTCCCCAAGCGCGGATCCCGCCAGAAGACCGGCGAACAGCTCGAGGCTGCCCAGCGGATTGCGGATTTCATGCGCCAGCAGCGCGGAGATCTGCGCCAGCGCCTCCCGCCGGCGGCGCAGATCGCGCTCCTGCTCCAGCTCCGCGCGCAGCCGCCCGACCTGCTTTTCCAGGCTGACGTAGGAGCGTTCAAGGGTTTGGGCGGCCGTTGAAAAGGCGCCGAAGGCTTCGGCCAGGGCCTCGGGTTCCAGGCTCCGGCGGGTCTCGATCTCGGCAACGGCCGGCATGGTTCTCCTAATGGCGCCTCTCGGGAAAGCTGAACCAGACATGCTCCGGGGAAATGACCGGGCCATCGGCGTGAATCACCGCGCGCTCCAACACCTGCTGCAGCTCGCGCACGTTGCCGGGCCAGCAGTGGGCCTGGAGTTTTCTCGCGGCTTGCGTGTCCAACTGCGGGGTGTGCCCCCCTACGGCCAGCCGGCCGAGAAAATGTGCGGCCAGCTTGAGGAGGTCGCTGCCGCGCTGGGCGAGCGGCACAAGCCGGATCGGAAAAGCGCTCAGCCGGAAGTACAGGTCTTCGCGAAACCGGCCGCGTTCCATGGCCTGGGCGAGATCCTGATTGGTGGCCGCAATCACGCGCACATCCACGGTCGCCGTTTCCGCGCTCCCCAGACGCTGAATTTCTTTTTGTTCCAGGAACCGCAGCAGCTTCGATTGCGCCGGCAGCGGAAGGTCCCCGATCTCATCCAGGAAGAGCGTCCCTCCGTGCGCGGCGAGAATTCTTCCGGCGTAGTTCTGCGCCGCTCCGGTGAAGGCCCCGCGGGCGTAGCCAAAGAGCTCCGACTCGACCAGGCCTTCCGGGATCGCCGCGCAGTTGAGGACGGAAAACCCACGCGCCGCGCGCGGGCTCAACTGATGGATGGCGCGCGCCACCAGGTCTTTCCCGCTTCCGGTTGGCCCGGTGATCAGCACGGTCGTCTCCCGGCGCGCCACCAGCCTCGCCATGCGATACACCTCGCGCATGGCGTCAGCTTCGCCGATCATGCCGGGAAGGGGCGCATCGCGCTCGCTCGCCGGTTTACTGGCCCTGTTTTCCGGAACCAGGGGGCCGGCTCCACGAGGCGAGTGGGGAGCCGGCAGCCAACCGGTAGAGGAGGACTTCTGCCAATCCTCGGAAACCGAATCCACCATGACGACCCGGATTCCGGGGAACCGCCGCTCAATGATCGCCACCAGTTCCTCAGCATCCAGGTCGGGAAGCCGGCGGTCGAGAAACAACATCTGCCACTGGCCTTTTTCAAGCTTGGCCAGCGCCTCGGCCCCTCCGGAAGCGGTATGCACCTGGCCGTGCCGCTCCAGCCTGCGGATGACCTGGTCGCGTACCTCCAGGTTGGGACTGGCTACCAGCACCCCGCCAGCCGGCGGAGGAAGAAGGGCTGCGCTCGTCATGAGACAGATTCAAACAGGAGCGGCTAAGAACGCGATTAATGGAAGATTAAGAAAATTTAGTAGCGGCAAATCTTTCCCAGTCTTGAGAAGGGCGGCAAAGTGGGAAAAAGCTGCCGGCGAAAACCGGCATCCGCCTTCAGGTTTCAGCCGTGAACCGTCGGACTCTCAGTCTTTATTCAGGAGCTCTTTGTTTCAAATCCTGAAGCGACGCCGGAGCCTGACGCCGGTTTTGTTAACCAGACGCACTCAGCTCGTAGCCAACGCCGCGAACGGTATGAATCAGACGCGGTAAGAATCCGTCGTCTACTTTGCGCCGCAGGTAATTCACGTACACGTCCACCACGTTGGTGCTGGTGTCGAAGGAGAGATTCCAGACATGCTCGATGATCATGGGCCGGGTTACCCGCCGCCCGGCGTTAAGCATCAGATACTCCAGCAGAGCAAACTCCTTGGAGGTCAGCTCGATTCGTTTTCCCGCCCGCTCCACCCGCCGTTCCACCCGGTCCAGCTTCAAGTCCGAGATCGCCAGCACTGACGCGGCCGGCAGATGACTTCGCCGCAGCAGGGCTCGCACCCGTGCCGACAGCTCGGCAAAGGAGAACGGCTTGCCCATATAATCGTCGGCCCCGAGATCGAGGCATTGCACCCGGTCCTCCACCCGGTTGCGGCTGGTAAGCACCAGGATCGGCATGCTGGGCTTGCGGGTGCGCAAATGCCGGAGAATGCTGATGCCGTCCACCCGCGGCAGGTTGAGATCGAGCATCAGCAGGTCATAATCCAGTTCGCCCGCCATGGCCCGGGCCTGTTCGCCGTCATGGCTGACGTCCACCGCGTAATGCTCAGCCTCCAGTCCCTTGCGAACAAAACTGGCCAGAGCCACATCGTCTTCGGCTATGAGAACGCGCATTGGATTCCTCTAATTGGAAGAGTGACTTCATTCTTAGCGACAAACCTTGGGCACACAAGGGAATCCGCCTGCACGGAGGGCGCAGGATGACCAGAATGGAACTCGCAGGCACCACCCTCGTTGAACCTTTCGAGCCACGTACACTCGGCAGTGCTCAGGCACCCGCCGGAGCATAATGAATACAGCGACCGTTCCGTGAACCCCTGGAGCCTGAGAACGCTGAAGTCCGTGTTTGTGCCCGCTGGAGTCATCCTGCTCGGAGCGGTCCTGTTGCTCGGCTCTACTGGCCAGGTGCTTCCGCCGTCCGGTGTCAAGTTCTTCTACTACGCCGTGTTTGTTGCGGCGCTGCTGCTGGCCTGGCGTTTCCATTCCACGCGGATTCTGTTCTCCGCCGTTGTGCTGATGCTCGGGCACAGCGGCATCGAGGCGATTGCGGGCACGAAGATCGTTGCCGCAGGACCGGGACGCATCGTATTTGAAGCCGTTGCTCTGCTGCTGCCGCTCGACTACATCCTTCTGACATTCTTTCCGGAGCGCGGCGCCGAAAGGCGTACGCTGCTGGCGTTTCTCGCGCTTCTGTTCTTTGAATCCACCGCGGTCCTGGTGTTTGCCAGACCGGAGCAGCCGGATTTTTCTCTCCTGCATTTCCACCTGGTGCGCGTTTATCAGTCGCGATTGCCTCAGCCGGCCCTGGTGGTTTTTGTGGTTGCCGTCTGCGCCCAGTTCGTCCGCATCATCCGCTTTCAGCGGCCGGTTGATATCGGCATGTTCTGGTCGCTGATCGCCGCGTGGGTAGGCCTGGAGGCGGGAGGAGCAAGCAAACTGGGCACGGCATATTTCGGAGTGGCCGGCTTCATTCTGGCCAGCTCCATCGTTGAGACTTCTTATTCGCTTGCTTACAAGGACGAACTCACCGGCCTTGATTCGCGCCGTGCCTTCAACGACGCAATTCTCGGGCTCAAGCATCCCTACGTGATCGCCGCCGTGGACATTGATCATTTCAAGCGAATCAACGACACCTACGGCCACGACACGGGAGATCACGTGCTCCGCCTAGTGGCCTCGAGGCTGGCGCGAGTGACCGGCGGAGGCAGGCCATTCCGCGTCGGCGGGGAGGAGTTCACCATTCTTTTTGCGGGACGGACAACGGCGGAAGTCGCTGACCATCTGGAACTGCTGCGCATGGAAATCGAGAGCGCTTCATTCCACATTCGCACCGGAATTGAACGCCGCAAGAACCCGCGCCCATCGGATCGCCGGGCGCCGGCCCGGAAACCGCGGGCAGCATCGCGCCCGGCTCCGTCCGCATTGGCTGTTACGGTAAGCATCGGCGCGGCCGGCTCTCTGCCTAAGATGAACGTATACCGGATTATCCAGCAGGCCGACATGGCCCTGTACCGGGCCAAGGAGGGCGGAAGGAACCGGATTGAGATTGCCGCTTCGCCATCGGCGGGGCCGCGAAAAGAGAAGACGCGCGGTTCGACGCTCACCTGAGGCCTGGTTCCGCCTTGGCTGTTTGCGGCTCTGAGCCCTGCGCCCCCTTCCCTGTTTCTCTTCTGCGGCGTAGAATGCAGCGGTCTTTCGCTCGACAAGCTGCCACTCGGGGAGATGGCCATGAAGGGAACGATGATGCAGTTCCCGCTGACGATCGCCCATTTGCTGGAGCGGGCGGGGAAACTGTTTCCCACGGTTGAAGTGGTTTCCAGCCGGCCTGACAACTCCCTTCACCGATATACCTACCGGGAACTGCATCAGCGCGCGCGCGCACTGGCGGCGGCCTTGCAGGAGCTGGGTCTGGAGCGCGGAGACCGGGTTGCCACCCTGATGTGGAACCATCATGTTCATCTGGAAGCCTATCTTGGGGTCCCGAGCGTTGGCGGCGTGCTGCACACCCTGAACCTTCGGCTGCATCCCGACGAACTGGCGCACATCATCACCGACGCCGCGGACCGCTGGCTCATTGTGGATGACGTGCTGCTTCCGCTCTATGAAAAACTGCGGGACAAGGTGCGCCTGGAACGCGTCTTCGTGGTTCCATTCAGCGGGAATGCGATACCGTATGGGTTCGAAGATTATGAGGCGCTCCTCGCCGGCAGCAGCAATCCTTCCTATCCCGAGCTCGACGAGAATGATGCGGCCGGTTTGTGCTACACCTCAGGCACGACCGGAAAGCCCAAAGGCGTGGCCTATTCCCACCGCGCTATTGCGCTGCATTCTTATTCCATTTCATTGCCGGACAATTTCTCGATTTCGCGCCGCGATTGTCTACTGCCGGCCATGTCTATGTTTCACGCCAATGCCTGGGGACTGCCGTATGCCGCGGTCATGAACGGCAGCAAGCTGGTGCTGCCGGGTCCAAATCTTCAGCCGGAGCGGCTGCTGGATCTCCTTTCCGCCGAGCGAGTCACTCTGACCGGCGGTGTTCCTACGGTCTGGCTGGGCGTCATGGATGCTCTCGAACGGGAGCACCGCTGGCAGCTCATGCCGGGATTGCGCATAGTAGTCGCAGGATCAGCCGCTCCGGAAAGCCTCTTTCGCCGATTCGAGAAGTTTGGCGTGTTCGTCATCCAGCCCTGGGGAATGACCGAAACAACTCCCATCGCGACCGTATGCACACTGAAGCCTCACATGGAAGACTGGGCGGATGACCGTAAGTTTCAGGTTCGCGCCTGCCAGGGGCTTTCGTCACCTTTCATCGAGATTCGCGCCGTGGGAGACCACGGCGAAGTCCCCCGGGACGGCGAAACTCCAGGTGAACTCGAAATCCGTGGCCCGTTTGTTGCCGGGAGTTATTACAACCAGCCGGGTGATCCCAACCGGTGGTCTGAGGATGGCTGGTTGCGGACGGGCGATGTCGTGACCATTGATCCCGAAGGCTACATGAAGATCGCGGATCGCACCAAGGACCTCATCAAGTCGGGAGGAGAGTGGATCAGCTCGGTGGACCTGGAGAACGCGCTCGTCGGACATCCTGCAGTCCGGGAAGCGGCAGTGATTGCCGTCCCGCATCCCAGGTGGGTGGAACGGCCTCTGGCGGTGATTGTCTTGAAGGATGGCGCGAAGGTTGCGGCCGCCGAACTGCGCCAATTTCTGGCCGCGAAGTTTGCGAAATGGCAACTGCCCGATGACTTCGTCTTTGTATCGGAACTGCCGCACACTTCGACGGGAAAACTCCTGAAATCCCGTCTGCGCGAGCAATATAAGGAGTGGGCCCGGATAACTGCGGAAGCCAGAGGAGCGTAGCGCTTGCCGGATCTCAAGTCCCTGCTGTGTTATTGCGGCGGCTGCGCTGCATGGCAACGTCCACGATGGCTTCGATCAGCTGGGTGTAGGAACGTCCGGACTTCTTCGCCGCCATGGCAAACTCGTGCTTGCTCGACAGCCACGGGTTGGGGTTGGCCTCAATCACATAGACCTCGCCCTCTGCCGTAAGCCGCATGTCAATGCGCCCGTAATCTCTTAACTTCACTGCGCGATAGGCGGCCAGCGCGGTATCGGAGAGTTTCTGTGTCGTTGCTTCGTCCAGATCTTCGGCTATCTTGGACTTTGTGAGCTTGTAGGCTTTCGACTCGCGCTCAAACTTCACATCGCGGCTGGCGATCTTCGGCGTGCCCTCCGGCAGCTGCGAAAGGTCCAGTTCCACCAGCGGCAGCACTTCTGTCTTCTCGTAGCTCCCGAGAATGGCGGCATAGATCTCTCGGCCTTCGATGTACTCCTCGATGAGCGCGGGAGTGTCGAACTCGTTCTGCACGTATTCCACGCGCTCCATGAGCTCCTTTACGCTGCTTACGACGGCCTCGGCGTCAATTCCGATCGAGCCGTCTTCCAGTTGTGGTTTCACGATCAACGGAAACTTGACATCGTGGGCATGATCAATGTTTCCCCGGTAGGCGGTCGCAAAATAGGGCGTCCTGATTCCGTGGAAGTGGAACATTTTCTTGGCCGTGGCCTTGTCCTGCGCGAGAAAGTGCGCGTGCGGTCCGGCCCCTGTATAGGGCAGGCCGATCAGGTCCATGTAAGCGGCGACGTTCATTTCCTTGGTATCGTCGCCGGCATAAGACTCGGTCAGATTGAAGACCAGGTCCGCGCCGCACTTGGCCAATCCGTGCAGCGACTGGGCGCGGCCGTCGAGGACGTAATAGAAAGGTTCGTGTCCGAGTTTGGTGAGGGCCTCAAAAATCTCCTCGCGGTCTTCCTTTTCCTTGCGCCTGCGCCCGGATTGAGCGCCCTTCTCCGCGTCCGGCGTTTCCTCCTCGCCCCAGACGTCGTACAGCACCGCGACTTTCAGTTTGTCGCCCATGGTTCTCCCTAAGCTTACGCCTGAAAGGACTTGCTCCGCGCCAGATGGTTCATTACCAGCGTGGTCGCAAATACGGTGAAGTCGGAAAGCTGCTGGGCTTCTCTCCGGCGATCCACCGTCAGTCCCATTTCCGCGCCGCGCTTCTCGATGGTTTCCATCAGTTTTCTTACCAGCGGCCGCTGCATGGCGGTCCAAGTGGAAATCTGGTCCACGAGCGCCTTCCGGTGCCGGGCGAGAAAGCTCTGTACCGGCTCCGCTGCGCTGGTCTTGCGCTTCGAGCTGAAGATGGCGGCCAGATCGCTGTCGAGATTCAAATCCGGCAGCGGAATCTGCTCGGTTGAGTGGCGGTAGAACTCGGCCACCGTCATTTCCATCTCGGCGACCGTAATGTCCGGCGTCCCTCGCTTGCGCAAGGGATCCACATCGCCCAGTTCCCGCGCGATCCGGTCCATATACTTCAGCTTCGCCATCGCGCCCCATCCGCGGTATTTCCTGCGCCAGTTGGAGCGGGGAGTCATCCACACCGCGAAGGTCTCGGAAAAATCCTCGTCCGGATGCTTCTGGGCGTACCAACCCGGCAGGTAGCGCACGTAGTCCTTGGAAAACAGCACCGGCCGGTAGTTCTCCCGGTAAGGGCGCCGGTAGGGGCCGAAAATCTGCTTCCACTCCGGCGTGCGATGCAGCTTGTAGGCGTAGTTGAACGCATGTCCGGCTTCGTGCCGCAAATACATCATGATTTCGCGCGAATCTTCCAGATCGTTATGGTCTTTCTCGATCTGCGCCAGATCGGGCCGCGCCAGATAGAAGGGAATGCCAATAATCGGCTCTCCCGATGGGCATCCCCACTCATCGGTCAGATAACACTGCGGCCGGAATTTGAGAATTCTCTTCTGCTCCAGCTCCCGATAGAGTTGCTGTACAAACTTCTCGACCGGCGAACCTTCGATGGTGAGGCCGAGATCGCAAATCCGGGTGTTCAGGAGCGAAGGCGCCTCCGGCTGCGCTTGTCCGTTCGCGTCCATCAGTTCTGCTTCAAGTTTATTCAAACGCCCGGCGCAGCAATAGTGAGGAGGCAGAGACGGGCTGGAAGGCGACCCGCTGCACTCTGTGTCTCTGCGGTTAACTAGGGTTTCTCGAACAACTCGAAAGCTGGATAGCTGTCCGCGACTTTCTCGAAAGCTTCCAGCCCCGAGCCCGCGGGTACTGGAAAATACCGCTGCACCTCACGCCGATAGCGGTCGAGGTATTCCTTCAGAACACGAAGCTTCTCAATGCCTTGGAGCGGGCGCAAAGAGAAGCGGCGCTTGTCACGCCCACGCTTCAGAACGATCTCTCTTCCGGCCTCTGCGTTGCGCACCCACTGCGTGCGCCCGCGGGGCGCGACCAGAAAACGCTTGCCTTCCATCTCCAGCACATTTACCGGCGTGGAATACACTTTACCCGACTTCCTGCCCCGAACCTGCAGCAGGTAGTTGTAGGAGAATCCCAGGCCAAGGCCCACGAAAAACCCGTAGGCGCG
>Ga0070741_10011164_pt1 | contig 16661 bp, 14 predicted proteins | sample Coa_R1_4_FD_66440 | JGI IMG/M metagenome (GOLD analysis project Ga0070741, IMG submission 66440) | Surface soil microbial communities from Centralia Pennsylvania, which are recovering from an underground coalmine fire - Coalmine... | ecosystem: Environmental > Terrestrial > Soil > Unclassified ...
GCGGGTGGCGTGGTGCTGCTGATGGTGGCGCATGGCCTGTCGGTGGCGCTGCTCTTCCTGCTTTCAACGAGTATTTATCACCGGACGCAGACCTTCGATCTCGCCGAAATGGGCGGCCTGGCGCAAAAGGCGCCGGTGCTGGCGGCATTTTTCGTCGCCGCGACCTTCGCGAGCATCGGCCTGCCGGGTTTCGCAAATTTCTGGGGCGAGCTGGCGATCTTCGTGGCGTTGTGGAACTTTTCGCACGGAATCACGGTCGCGGCCGTGAGCGGCGTGGTCATTTCGGCAATTTACGGGCTGCGGGCGGCCGCGCGGGTGTTTTTCGGCGCACAGGCGGACGCGGTGGTCAATGCTCCCGCCAACGCCGACCTGCGCTGGAGCGAACGCCTCCCCGCCCTGCTGCTGCTTGCCACGCTGATCTTCGTCGGCTTCTGGCCACGATCGCTCTCCGGACCGATCAATGACGCCCTCATTTCCCTGCGCGACACCTGGCCGCATGTCATCGCCAGCAAATAACCCGCCATGACCATCGAACTTCTTCGACAAGCCGCCGGCTCGAACCAATGGGCTGCGATTTTTCCCGAGCTGATGCTGGCGGGCCTCGCCCTCATGCTGCTGGTGATGGAAATACTGCTGCCGAAAAAGGACCACCACCTGATTCCGGTCGTCTCCATTCTCGGTCAGCTGGCGGTGGCGCTCGGGCTCGCGATCAATTTTCATACCGCGTTTCTCAACTCCTACATGCAGGTCTCCTTCGGCGGACTGTTGCGGCACAGCGAGACCGGGCAATTCATGCGGATGTTTTTCCTCGGCTCGTCGATTTTTGTCAGCCTGCTGGCGATGGTGAGCCTGGCGAAACAAACCATGCCGAAAGTGGAATTCTTCCACATCATACTTGTGATCACGGCCGCGCTGATGCTGTTGGTGCAGGCCAATCACTTTGTCCTGCTTTTTGTGGCGCTCGAAACGGTGACGATCGGATTCTATATTTTGGTCAGCTATTTCCGGACGAATCCGCGGTCGCTTGAGGCCGGCCTGAAGTATTTGATCCTCGGCGCCCTGAGCTCGGCGATCCTGCTTTTTGGCATTGTGCTGCTCTATGGCGCGGCCGGCAACCGGAGCCTGCCGGGCGCCGTCGCCGCGCCGATGGAGTTTGACCAATTGCGTCTTTTTCTGGCGGCCAATCCCAACAATTTTCTGGCCGAGGCCGGCATCGTGCTCGTCCTCGCCGGCGTGGCCTTCAAGATCGGTGCGGTGCCGTTTCAGATTTGGATTCCCGACGTCTATCAGGGGGCACCGACGCCGGTGACGGCGTTTCTTGCCGTCGCCTCGAAAGCCGCGGGCTTCGCTGTTTTGCTGCGCCTGGCCGGTATTTTTGCGCCTTATCAGGGCCTGGTGTTGCCCGTGCTCGCCGTCATGGCCGCCGCCACGATTATTTTCGGCAACCTCGCCGCGCTCACCCAGCGCAACGTCAAGCGCTTGATGGGCCTTTCCGGTGTTTCCCACGCCGGATATCTCCTGCTGGGGGTCGCGGCCGCCTACACCCAACCGCTCGCGGTCGGGGCGGTATTTTTCTACTTGCTCGCCTACCTGCTCGGCTCTTTTGCGGTTTTCGGCGTCATGGCCCACCTCGCCGGCGCGGACGATACCGACCAGGATCTCGACCATTATTTCGAGCTGGCCAAGAAGCGTCCGCTCCTTGCCGGCGTGCTGGCGGTCGGGCTCGGCTCGCTCGCCGGAATCCCGCCGCTGGCCGGATTCATGGGCAAACTGTTCATCTTTGTCGTCGCCTTCAAGGCCGGCCTCTATTGGTTGCTGGCCATTGCGCTCGGCGGCGTGATCATTTCGATTTATTATTACTTCGGTTGGATCAAGGCGGCATTTTTCACCAACGTGCGCCTGTCGCCGGCGGAAGAGGCGGCGCCTGCCTCGACCCCGGTGGGACTGGCGGCCGGTGCGGCCCTGCTGATTCTGGCCCTTGGCTCCGTCGTGCTGGGTTTTTACCCCGGTGCACTCGGGGCGTGGCTCTTAGCCCGATAAAAAGCCCGCGGTGATTTGCCGCGGGCTGGGGAGAAAATCTCCGGCAGGCGTCTTCAGCGCCAGCGCCCTTCGATCCAGATCCAGCCATTGGGACGATGGTCCCAGCGGCCGGCTTCCCAGCGGGCATCGTGGCGCGGAAGCCGCTCATAATGGCCGTGCATCCAAATCCAGCGGTCGTGCTCACGGGTCCAATGGCCTCCGATCCAGAAGAAATCGGGACCGGGCGAGACCGGCATGGTTTCGGCATAGGCGGCGGGCGGGGCTTCACTCACGATGATTTGCGGAGCCTCTGGGGCGTAGGGAGGCGGAGGGGGCGGCGGTGGAGGCGGGGGCGGCATCGGTTCACGCGTCACCCAGCGACCTTCCACCCAGACATAGCCGCCTTCGTGCGGCGCCCAGTGGCCGGGCTGCCAAACGGCTTCGCGGTGCGGCCGGCGCTCCCAATGGCCGTGCCGCCAGACCCAGCGATCATGTTCGCGGGCCCAGTGGCCTTCGACCCAGAAATAATCCGGGCCGGGCGGGGGTGGAGCATTTTCCACGTAAGCGGCGGGGGGAGCTTCGCGCACCACCACCACGGGCGCGGGCGGGGGCGCAGCCGGAGCACCAATGCCGACATTGATGCGGACATCGGCTCGGGCGACGAGTGCGGCGCCTCCGACGGCGCCGAACAACAGCAGTTTCTTGAAGGACATGGGCGGATTTGGTTCTGCCCCGCGGGCGGGCCAGGATTGGGATGAAGGGTAGACGCTTTTGCCGGCAAAACGTTACGGCCGGTTCTTCTTAAAAGACCTGGTGAAAAGACAATTGTTTCTGCCGGCAAATCCTGCCTCAGTTCAAGCCGGCATGAAAGTCACTGGCCTTGCCATCGTTCCACCGCCCGCTGCCGCCGGTTTGCCGCGGGTCACGCCCGAATTGCTCGCCTCCGTGCTGGCCCGTTACTCGCGGAGCAATGAGGGTCTTGCCGCCATTCTCGCCAAAGTCGACCCGGCCGATCCGGATGCCTCGATTGACCGCATCCTCAAGTTCGTCGACTACGGCCACGCCTCCATCGGCGGCCTCACCGGCGGGCTCGCCATCGCCATCGATGATGTCTCGATGTGGCTGGCATGGAAAATCTTTGAGATTGCGCAGATGGCGGATGGCCAGGAGTCGAGCACGCGTTACATCACGATGGATGCGGCCAACCTGCCGGCGCCCGACGAGCTCGGGCTGCCGGCCGATCTCGCACCGCGTTGGCAGGAGCTGATGAAGCGGGCTTTTGCCGCTTACCATGCGGAATATGCCCGGCTCGACGCGCTCGCCACGGCCGAGCCGCAGCGCGTGCGCGCGCCGGCCGGCGCGAAGCCCGCGGTGGTGGCCCGGCTGCGTAAAAATTACGCGCTCGACCGCGCCCGCTACTTCATTCCCTTCGCCACCCGGACCAATCTCGGCCTGGTTCAAAGCGCGCGGATGTGGGCGCAGACCCTCAAGCATCTCGATTCGCTGCCGCAAGCGGAGGCGCGCGCGGCCGCCCGGCTGATCCGCGACGAGTTGTTGAAGCAATCGCCGCGTCTGCTCCGCCACAGTTTTGCCGAGGCCTCCTTCGCCGAGCAGGCGCGGCAAGAACTGGCGGCAAGCTGCGCCCTCGGCCTCGAGCGCATCTCCACCGCGGCTTTACCCGACCAGACGTGGGTGCGGGTCGACACGGCGGCGGCGCCATTCTTGGCCGAAATCCAACCGGTGGCGGAGGCGCTTCGCCACCGGGCCAACCGCTACGGCCACCAGGGCGCGGCCACCCGCCGGATGCGGGTGACCTTTGCCTGGAACAACCTCGCCGTCGCCGAGCTGCGCGACCTCAACCGCCATCGCACCGGCCACCGCTTCACTCCGCTCATCCAAGCCGGCTTTTACCTTCCGCCGGAAATCGACCGCGTGCCGCACGCCGCCTTGCTGACCGAGCAGGCAGCCCTGCTACGCGAGCTTTTTCAGCGCGGCTCGCCCGCCTATGTTTACGCCCTGCTTCTCGGCGCGCAGACCCCGTTCGAGCACAGTACGCAGGCCGACAAGTTTATCTACGAGGCCGAGCTGCGCACCGGGCTAGGCGCGCATTTCCGCTACGCCGAGCATCTCAGCGCGGCGCTGAAGGAATTTTTTCAGCAGGTACCGGCTGCCCGCGAGTGGGTGACCGAGGGCACGGCCGAGCCGGAATAGACTTGCCGCGGCCGCTTCGGGCCGCATCCCTTCACGCCACCACCCGATGAATTCCTTCCGCGTCCTGCAATTCAACATGCAGTTCGGCCAGGCGTGGAACGAGGCCAATCCCGACGGCGGGGCCGTCGATGTGGAGGCGACATTGGCCGAAGTCCGCCGGCACGAGGCCGACCTGATCTTCCTGCAGGAGGTGGAACAGGCCCGGCCCGGCGGCGTTCAATCGGAGCCGCCGCCCAATTTCACCCGTCTGCGTGCCGGGCTGGACGGTTATCATGGCTTTTTTTCCTATCCCCGGGCGGACCCGCGCGAGCTGCCTTTCGGCATCGGGCTGGCGATTTTTTCCCGCCTGCCGCTGCACGGCACCTTTCGTCGCGACCTGCCTTCGCCGCCAATTGAATTCAGTTTCGAAGGGCGGAAAACCACTCCCACCGATCGCCTCCTCATTGGGGCAAAAACCATCCTGGCCGGCCGCGAAGTGCAGCTATTCAACACGCATCTGCTGGCTTTCTTCATGCTCGGGTCCTCCAGTGAGCAGAACAACGAGCAGCGCCGTATCGTGGCCGATTATTTGCGCGGGGTCGCCGGACCGGCCCTGCTCGCCGGGGACTTCAACGTCCGCCGCACCGCATCGTTGGTCCGACAGTTCGCGCAGTGCGGCTTCGCCACCGTGCAGCAGGCCGAACCCACCTGGCGCCGCCATCCTTACGTGCTCGACCACATTTTCTACAACGCTCCGCTCCAGCCGGTCCGCCACGCCGTCCGGCCGACGCCGACATCGGACCACCACGCATTGGTGACGGACTTTCGTTTTGTTGAATAGCGCGCCTCACTTCGCGCCGCGGCGCACTTTTTCCTTTTCTGTCTCTCGCTCCTCTTCGAGGCGTGCCCGTTCGCCGGCCAGCTGGCCCTTGATTTTTTCCGCTTCCTCCCCCTGGCCGGCGGCGAGGGCCTCATTGAGACGTTTTTTTAAAAAAATCTCCCGCTCGGCCAGGCGGCCTTTGTAAACCAGATCGATTTCCGCCAGCTGCTTTTTCTGCTCGGCGGTGAGCGGGGCCGAGCTGGGATCGCTTTTGGCCAGCCGCTCCATGGCAAGTTCGTAGGCGCTTTTCATCCTTCCAGTCTTGGCGAACTCAGCCGAATTTCACGCCGAAAATCATGACCAGGGCGAGCACGGCAAAGGGCGCCCAGACGCTGCCGCGCCGCCAGCGCAACGCGTAGCCGGCCAGGCAGGCGGCCAGCACCAGGGCGAGGGCCGATCCGCTCCACCACGGTCCGGCGAACGCCGCCGGAAAGAAAGCGCCCGGCATCTGCGTGCAACGGCCGATCAGCCACTGAATCACCACCAGGACCACGCCCGCGGCGTGATTGCAGAGCACGCTGCCCGACAGCCAGCCCGTCACGCCGCAGAGCAGGGAGACGAACCCGCCCAGGATCGCCAGCGACGCCAGGGGAATGAGGACGAGGTTCGCCGCGATCGCGCCCGGCGTGAACAGATGGAAAAACGCGATGCCGGTCACCGCCGCGACCAGGGCGGTCGCCAGGCCGAGCCCCAGCGCCGCCAGGGTTTCGCGCTGCAGAAAGGCCAGCCTGCGTTGCCACCACGTCCAGGAAATCTCCGGCAGGCTGGAAAAAAGCTTCCATTTTGCCTGCCAGGCCTCGCCGAGCGGCAACCCGAGCAGCAATAGGGCGGCAACGATGCCATAGCTCATCTGAAAGCTTGCGGTGAAGAGCTGCAGTGGCGCGACCAGCAGCACGACCAGGGCGGATGCGGTCAGGGCGGCAAGCGGATTTCCCGGCCGGCGAAGCAGAAAGGCCGACTGGAGGAATGCCACCATGACAAACGCCCGCACCGCCGACGGGCTTGCGCCGGTAATGTCGACAAACAGCCAGAGCACCGCCAGGCCGACGACAAACCGGACCCAGCGCGGCAGCCGGAGCAGTGCCAGCACGGCCTGCAGGCCGGCGGCAATCACACCGATGTGCAGGCCGCTGATCGCAAAAAGATGCATCGTCCCGCTGTGCATGAAAAGATCCTCCTGGTCGCGGCTCAACTCGTGCTTTTGACTCAGCATCATGGCCCGGAGCGCGCCGGCCAGCTCGGGTCGTTTGTCTTCCAGTCCGGCGGAGAGGATGACGGAAAATCTTTCCTCGGCCGCATGGCAAAAACGATAATAGGCAAGAGGGGGCCGTTCCTCCGCCATCATCCGGCCGCGGGTGAATTTGAATTCCACCCCGCTCATCTCCAGATAGGAGTCGAACGAATCTGGCGGCGGCCGCCGTGGCACCGCCTCCACCACCCCGCGCGCGGTGATCAGCGCCGATCGCACGGGCGGCTTCGTGCCCGGCCGTACGGTCAGGGAAAAATACACCCGTTGGCCGGCCAGTTCTTCAACCGGAGGTTCCGCCCGCGTGACCACGGCGAATCCGCTCACCTTGTTGTCCGACACCCGGGCAAAGACGCGGTCAATCCTCAGCCCCAGCCGCGCTTCCCGTGCCGGCAGTCCATCCCACGCCGCGAGCCGTCGGGCTTCACGGGCATAGCTTGCCACCCCGGCAAGCACCATCGCTCCGGCCAGGGCGGCGGTCCATGCCGTCGGCCGGCGCAAAAAGATCGCCATCACCGCCGCGGCCAGCGCGCCCGCCAGAAGCCACACCGCCGCCGGCGGTGCGTCGGCCACCCGGCCCGCGCTCACCCCCGTCAGGTAGGGCAGAAGCAGCCAGAGAAGCGGAGCGCGATGTCCGAGGCTGCGGCTGGTCATGGCCGAGCTTATCATCCCGGCGCGGTGAGGGAACATGAAATTTTTGCGCTCTTTTCATTCCCGTGCATTCGTGATGAATTCCGTCATGCCCGATCAGGCCGACCTTTTTGGCGACACTTCCGCCCCGGTGCGCGAAGCCGCGCCGCCGCCGGTGAAACCCTCTTTTCAGCCCCTAGCCGCCCGGATGCGGCCGCGCACTCTGGCGGAAGTCGCCGGCCAGGAGCACCTCCTGCGTCCCGGCAGCCTGCTGCCCCGGCTGATTTCCACCAATCGTTTCGGCTCGCTGATTTTCTACGGGCCGCCGGGCAGCGGCAAGACCTCGCTGGCCGAAGTCATCGCCCGCGAGACCAAAAGCCGTTTTGTCCGCCTCAACGCCGTCATGTCCAATGTCGCCGAGTTGCGCGAGATTCTGGCCACCGCCCGGCGGCTGCCCGAGGCCGGCACGATTCTGTTCATCGATGAACTTCACCGCTTCAACAAGGCCCAGCAGGATCTCCTTCTCCCCGATGTCGAGGAGGGCAGCGTGCGCCTGATCGGCGCGACCACGCACAATCCCGGATTTTACGTCAATCCGCCGTTGCTTTCGCGCAGCCATCTCTTCCGCCTCGAGCCGCTGTCAACCGCGGTCATTGCCGGAGTGCTGCGCCAGGCGCTGCAGGACGCGGAGCGCGGCTTGGGTGGCAGTGGAGTCACGGCCGACGACCGGATTCTCGCCGACCTGGCGGTGTTGTGTGATGGCGACCTGCGCCGGGCCCTCAACGCCCTCGAAGTCATTGTCCTCAGCCTGCCCGCGCGTACCGCTGTCACCGCCGCCGAATTGGAGGCGTTCGCGCGCGAGCGCCGCATTCGCTACGATGCGGACGAGGACGAGCATTACGACACAATCTCCGCCTTCATCAAGAGCTGCCGGGGCGGCGACCCCGACGCCGCGATGTACTGGTTGGCAAAAATGCTCGCTGGCGGCGAGGACCCGCGTTTCATCGCGCGCCGCCTTGTCATCCTCGCGAGCGAAGATGTGGGTCTGGCCGATCCGCAGGCCTTGCCGCTGGCCGTGGCCGCGCATCACGCCGTCGATTTTGTTGGGCTGCCCGAGGCCGAACTGACCCTGGCCCACGCCACGATCTACATTGCCACCGCGCCCAAAAGCAACACCGCCACCCTGGCGCTGGGGGAGGCCCACCGCGCGCTCAAGGAGCAGCCGGTGCAGCCCGTGCCGTCGGCGCTGCGCAGCCGGAGCGGGCAGGCCAACCGGCGTGCCGGACAGGGGAAGGAGTATCTTTACGCCCACGATTTTCCCGAAGCCATTTCCGGCCAGGTTTATCTGGAAAAACCGCTTTCACTTTATGCGCCGGGCACGGTCGGGGCCGAGGCGGCTATTGCCGAGCGCCTGGCCCGCTGGCGGGCGCTGAGGGCGAAGTTGCAAAGTTCGCGTAAAACCTGACATGCCCCGCGAGAGCGCTTGCGGCAGGCAAGGGAGCGGCTAAGCTAGCCTCATGAAACTCCGCGCTTTATCGATTCTTCTTCCCTTGCTTGCTTCGATAACGGTTTCCGCCCTTCCCGCCGGCGCGGGCAATGCCGCCAAGGGCGACGCCAAGTCTGCCGCGGCGCCGAGCATTCCCGGCTCTGTCGTCACCCGGACCAACGGCGGTTTCCTCAGCTTGAGTATCGACGAAAATAACAACTTCAGGATGTTGTTCTTTGACGCGAAAAGGAAGCCGGCGGCTCCCGACGTCGCCAGTGCCACGCTGCATTGGACGCCGCTGGGGAAAAAAGAAATCGTCTTTGTTTCGCTCACCCCGGGCGGTGACGGCATGAGCCTGGCCTCGCCGCGCTTCATCCAAAAGCCTTTTTCCTTCAAACTCTACGTCTCGCTTTTTGCCCAGGGCAGCAAGGACGCGGTGGAAAATTACATCGTCGATTTCAGCCAGTGAAAGGCGGCGCGGGGCCGATTCGCGCTAAAGCCGCAGCATCGAGACGGCGACCTCGAGTTTTTCCGTGCGCGTGCCTTTGAATACGCCGCGGGTCGGCGTACAGTCGAGGTAATCGCGGCCGCAGCCGATCTTCACATGCCGTTCGCCCACGACACAGTTGTTGGTGGGATCGAGCGCATGCCAGAAGCCGCCCGGCAGATACACCTCGACCCAGGCGTGGCTTTCGCTGGCACCGATCAGCCGCGGCGTCCGGCGGCCGGCCCCGGCGCCGTTTTCCGCCGCCTGCCGTTGGCTTTCCGTCTCGATGTAGCCGGTGACGTACCGGGCCGGAATTTCCGCCGAACGCAGCGTCGCAATCATGACCTGGGCAAAATCCTGGCACACCCCCGCCTGTGTCTTCAGCACGCTGCTCACTGGCGTGTCGATGGTGGTGGTGGCGGGGGCATACCGGAAATGGCCCCGCATCCAGGCGAGAAAGCGCAGCAGGGCTTCGCCGATCGGGTCGCGGGGCGGAAAGAACTGCTTCGCCAGGGCGTGCACCGGCGCAGTCAGGGCGATGGCCGGTGAGGGCATGAGAAATTCAAAGAGGCGGAGGCGTTCGCCGCGATAAAGCTGCCGCGCCTCGGAAATGCTGACCTCGAGCGCACCCGCCGGCGGCTGATAATCCGTCGTTTCCACCTCGGCCCTGCTTTCCAGCACCAACTCCGGATGGCGCTGCACCACGGAAAAAGCCTCGACGACATTGCCGAAAGGATCGGTGTAAAGCTGAAGGTTGGCGGCGGGAACGGTGGTGAGACGGCGGGAAAGCAGTTTCTGCCGTTCGTCGTTCACCGGGGTCAGCCGTGCTTCCATGAACGATTCGCTGGCCCGTCCGGCATAGCGATAGTGGGTGCGATGGCGGATGCGAAAACGCATGTCAGCCGGCGGATGCCGCGGAGCGGTTCGGAAACGGAGGGAGGAACAGCGCGGACATGGCGGAAGCGCAATGAAAGGCGTCCGCTCCCCGCTGGCAACCGGAGAAACGGAGTTTTCCGCTCGCCGCTTCCATTGACACCGTGCCGCCTTCGCGCGATTTTTTCCCGCTGCATGACTGCCGCCGCCTCCACGCCATTCGATCCAGTCGAATCCGCCCTCCGGGACATCGCCGCCGGCCGCCTGGTCATTGTCACCGACGACGAGGCCCGGGAAAACGAGGGCGATCTCATCATGGCCGCGGCTGCGGCCACCCCCGACAAGGTCAACATGATGATTCGATATGGCAGCGGAATCGTCTGCGTGCCGACGGTCGAGCCTCAGCTCCGGCGGCTGGGCCTCGGGCCGATGGTGGCGCAGAACCGCGAGTCCAAGCGCACGGATTTCACCGTCAGCGTCGACGCCGCCGAGGGCATCACCAGCGGGATCAGCGCCCAGGACCGGACCCAGACCATCCGCATCCTGGCGGACCCGAACGCCCGTCCGGAGCAGCTGGTGCAGCCCGGCCATGTTTTCCCACTACGCGCCCGGCCGGGGGGCGTGCTCGAGCGCGCCGGCCACACCGAGGCTGCCGTCGACCTCGCCATCCTCGCCGGCCTGCACCCGAGCGGAGTGCTCTGCGAATTGGTCAACGACGACGGCACGGTCCAGCGTATGCCGCAGTTGATCGAGTTTAAAAAGAAATTTGGCCTCAGTCTGATCTCGATCGCCCAGCTGATCGAATACCGGGCCCAGCGCGACAAGCTCGTCGAACTCGTCGCCACCCGGCCGTTTTCCTCCGAATTCGGCGAATTCACCCTCCATCTTTTCCGCAACAAGCTCGACGGTTGTCACCACCTCGCCTTTACCATGGGCCGTCTCAGCTCGGAGCCGGTATTGGTGCGGGTGCACAGCGAAAATTTGCTCGGCGACGTTTTCCGCGCCAAGGGGCTGGACAGCCATCGGTCGCTCTTTTCCGCTTTTGCCGCCATCGCCCAGGCGGGGCAGGGCGTGGTGCTTTACATTGCTCATCCGGACAGCGGCCGCGATGTGCTCAACCGCCTCGAACCCAAGGACGGCGCCGCTCCGGCTCCCGCCGACACTCCTCCGGTCTACCTGCGCGACTACGGCATCGGCGCGCAGATTCTCGCCACCCTCGGCCTGCGCAAAATCCGCCTGCTTTCCGGCACGGCCCGGCGCGTCGTCGGCCTCGATGGTTATGGCTTGGAAATCGTCGAACAGCGGCCGCTTTAATGCGGAATTCGGATTGCGGATTGGCGAAAGCCCGTTGCACTGAACCCTTCCAATCCTTACTTGCACTCGAATGAGTCTCGCCGCTCCGTCCTCTTCAACCTTCAACGGTGCCCCCTTGCGTATCGGCATCGCCGCCGCGCGCTACAATCAAAGGCTGGTCGGCGCTCTGCTCGAACAGGTCCGCGGCCACCTGCGCGCGGCCGGGGTAAAGGAAAAAAGACTGGTGATCGTGCGCGTGCCCGGCTCCAACGAACTGCCCATCGCGCTGCAGTTGCTCGGCCGCCGCGGCAAATTCGATGCGCTGGTCGCCCTCGGCGTGCTCATCCGCGGCGACACCCCGCATTACGAGCTCATCGCCTCGGCTGTCGCCCACGGCCTTCAGCGGGTCGCGCTGGAGGAACACATTCCGGTGATCAACGGCGTGATCGTGGCCGAGAACCGCGCGCAGGCCGAGGCGCGCTGTCTCGGCAAGATCGCCCGTAGCGCGGAGTTCGCCCGTGCGGCTCTCGCCATGGCCATCCTGAAACGGAGATCCGCCAAATGAGCAAGGGCCAGTTCGCCCAGCGGCGTGACGGCCGCGTCGCCGCCCTGCAATACCTTTTTGCCTGGAGCCTCAATGCCCCGGACGATGTGGCCGAGGATCTACGGCTTTTTTTCGCCAACCAGGAACAGCCGCGCGAGCACTATGCCTTTGGCGAGGAACTGATTCACGGCGCGATCGAGCATATGGCGGAGATCGACGGCCATATCAAGGGCCTGGCCCACAATTGGGAATTTGAGCGCATCGCCAAGATCGACCTCGCCATCTTGCGCCTCGCCATTTTCGAGATGCTTTATCGCAAGGACATCCCGCCGGTCGTTTCGATCAACGAGGCGATCGATCTCTCCAAGCAGTTCTCCAATGCCGACGCCAAACGTTTCATCAACGGCATCCTCGACCGTCTCAAGGACCGCCTCGGCCGCGATGCGCGCAAGGCGGCGGAAGGGTGAATGGGTGGAACTCAGGCGCGGCCGGATGACGGCTTGAGCGTTCATGCTTTCCCTTTTCAAAAAATTCAAAGCCGGTCTGGCCAAGACCGTCTCGGCCATCGCCGAGAAAACCCACGGCCTTTTCGGCGGGCGGCGGATCGACGCCGCCTCGCTCGATGAATTGGAGGAGGCGCTCTACACCGCCGATTTCGGCGTCGAGACCACCGCCGAGATTTTGGAGGAGATAAAAAAAGCCTACGGCCGGGACAAGGAGCTGCAGGGGCGGGAGGCCGCCGCGATCGGCGCCGCCGTGCTGCGGCGCGTGCTCGCCGGCAGCGAAGGCGCGCTCCCGCCCGCCGCCGGGTCACCCACCGTCATCGCCCTGATCGGGGTCAACGGCTCGGGCAAGACCACCACCGCGGCCAAGCTCGGCTGGCGGCTGGCCCAGGAGGGGAAAACCGTCACCCTTGCCGCTTGCGATACCTTTCGCGCCGCCGCCGTCGAACAGCTCAAAACCTGGGCTCAGCGCCTCAACCTGGAAATCGTCGCCAGCCAGACCGGGGCGGATGCCGCCGCCGTGGCGTTCGACGCCTGGAAGGCGGCCAGGGCGCGTGGTCGCGACTATCTGCTCGTCGATACCGCCGGCCGCCTCCACACCAAGAGCAACCTGATGGAGGAACTGGTGAAAATCCGCCGCGTCCTGCAGAAGAACGATCCCGCCGCGCCGCACCACTCCTGGCTCGTGGTCGACGGTTCGCTCGGCAGCAATTCCCTCGAGCAGGCCCGGGTGTTTCATCAAAGTTTCGGCCTGACCGGCGTGATCGTGACAAAACTCGACGGCACCAGCCGTGGCGGGGCGCTGGTCGGCATCTGGCGCCAGCTCAAGCTGCCGATCTATTTTCTCGGCTTGGGCGAGCAGGCGGAAGATCTCCAGCCCTTCAGCGTGGAGAACTACGCCGAAGCGGTTTTTGGACTCGAGCCTTAACCGACCGGAGCCGTCATGCCCGGCAGCTGGCCGCGCGGTTTCGTCAATCGAAGACCACCGTCTTGCGGCCGTAGATCAGAACACGGTTTTCCAGATGCCAGCGCACCGCCTGGGCGAGGACAAGTTTTTCCAGGTCGCGCCCCTTGCGGACGAGGTCGGCCACGCTGTGGCGGTGGGTCACGCGCGCGACGTCCTGCTGGATAATGGGGCCGTCGTCGAGTTCACGGGTGGCATAGTGCGCCGTCGCGCCGATCAGCTTCACCCCCCGTTCGTGCGCCTGCTGGTACGGCCGTCCACCGGCAAAGGCGGGGAGGAAGGAATGATGGATGTTGATCACTGGTCGCCCCAAGGCATCGAGGAAATCGCCGGAAAGCACCTGCATGTAGCGGGCGAGAATCACCAGTTCGATCTTTTCTTCGCGTAGCAGCCCGAGCTGGCGTTTCTCCGCCGCCGCCTTGGCATGGGCGGGGACCGGAATGTGATGAAAGGCCAGACCGTAGCCGCGCGCGGCGGCGGCGAGATCTTCATGGTTGGAAACGACCAGCGCGAATTCGCAATTGAATTCTCCCGCCCGGCCACGCAGCACGAGGTCGTGGAAGCAGTGATCGGCGGTGGAAACAAAAATCGCCACGCGTGGGCGACGGTCGGAGGAGGCGACGTGCGCCTGCATCCCGAGGGTCGCGGCAAAGGCGCGGAACTTTTCCGCCTCGGCGGCGTGATCGCCGTCCTTTGGCACCCATTCAATGCGCTGGAAAAAAACGCCCATTTCCATGTCGCGGTGCTGGTCGGCGTGAAGGATATTCCCGCCGTGCTCGAAAATCCACCCGGCCACGCGCGCGACCAGGCCGGGCTGGTCGGGACCGTGGAGGAGCGCGATAAGCGTGGGGGGCGAATCCATTCGGTCAGGCCGGGGTCACATTGCCGCGATATTGCTGGATCGGGCGCACGCCCACGCGCTTCTGTTTCAACGCCTTGATGCCGTTGAGCGCGGCATAGGCGCCGGTGATGGTCGTCATGATGCAGACATTGTGGGCATAGGAGGCGGAGCGGATGAGATTTTCATCGCGTCGCGGAATCATGCCGCCGGGGGTGTTGATCACCATCTGGATCTGGCTATTTTTGATCAGGTCGACGGCGGTGGGGCGGCCTTCGCTGAGTTTGGCCAGTTTCTTTACGCTGACACCGTTGGCGGCGAGGGCCGCGGCCGTGCCACTGGTGGAGTAGAGGGTGAAGCCGAGGGCCTCGAGCTGGCGGGCGAGGTCGATCGCCCGCGGTTTGTCCGCATCCTTGACCGAGAGAAAAACATTGCCGCCGGTGGGCAGGCCGGGCTTGGCCGCGGCCTCGGCCTTGGCAAAGGCAATGCCGAGGTCGTCGTCCAGGCCCATGACCTCGCCGGTCGAACGCATCTCCGGTCCGAGCATGATGGTGGCGCCGGGAAAACGCACGAAGGGGAAGACCGCTTCCTTCACGCACCAGTGCCGGGGAGTGAGCTCGCGGGTGAAGCCGAGTTCGGAAAGTTTTTTTCCGGTCATCACCTTGGCGGCGAGTTTGGCCAGTGGCACGCCAATGGCCTTGGCCACAAACGGCACGGTCCGCGAGGCGCGCGGATTCACCTCCAGCACGTACAGCTGCTGCTCCTTGATCGCGAACTGCACGTTCATCAGACCGACGACGCGCAGCTCCCGCGCCAGCGCGTAGGTGGCTTCGCGCACGGTCGCCAGCACGGCTTTGCTCAGGGTGTGCGGCGGCATGACCATGGCGGCATCACCCGAGTGCACGCCGGCAAACTCGATATGTTCAAGCATGCCGCCGATGACGGCCGTGGTCCCGTCGCTCAGACAATCGACATCGAGCTCGATCGCGTCCTCCAGGAACTTATCGATCAGCACCGGCTTGCCCGGCATGACATCGAACACCTGCCTCACCACCCGCCGCAGCTCCTCCTCGCTATAGAGAATAAACATGCCGCGGCCGCCGAGGACAAAGGAGGGGCGCACAAGCACGGGATAACCGAGCTCATTGGCGCTGCTGATCGCTTCGGTCTCGCTCAGGGCGGTGCGGTTGGCCGGCTGCTTCAGGCCGAGCTTGTCCAGGATGGCGGCGAAGAGTTTGCGATCTTCCGCGATCTCGATCGATTCCGGGGTGGTGCCGATGATGTTTACGCCGTTGGCCTTCAGCGCGGTGGCGAGATTGAGCGGCGTCTGGCCGCCGAACTGGACAATGGCGCCGTCACAGCCCTCCTGCTGGTAGATCTCCAGCACGTCTTCCAGGGTGAGGGGCTCGAAATACAGCCGGTCGCTGGTGTCGTAGTCGGTCGAGACCGTTTCCGGGTTGGAATTGACCATCACCGTTTCGAAACCGATTTCGCGCAGGGCGAAACTGGCGTGGACACAGCAGTAGTCGAACTCGATGCCCTGGCCGATGCGGTTGGGGCCGCCGCCGAGGATCATGATTTTTTTCTTCCGCGACGGCATGACCTCGTTCTCATCGCCATAACTGGAATAATAATACGGCGTGAAGGCCTCGAATTCTGCCGCGCAGGTGTCGACCAGCCGGTAAGTCGTCTCAATGCCGCGCTTTTTCCGCTCGGCCCGGACGGCGGCGAGATCGCTCTTGAGCAGGTGCGCGAGCTGGACGTCGGAAAAGCCGAACTGTTTGGCCCGGCGAAAAGCGGCGTCCGGGAGCGACGCCAGGGTCTGTTTTTTCAGCTCCAGCTCCATTTCAAAAATTTCGCGGAGCTGGTGGAGAAACCAGGGATCGATTTTGGTCAGATCAAAAATTTCGTCGAGGCTGAGGCCGGCGAGGAAGGCATAACGGAGGTAAAAGATTCGCTCCGCGTTGGGAGTGGCGAGGCGGGCGGTGATGGTCTGGCGGTCAGGCACCTCGTCGCTGCCGTACCGGCCGCCGCCGCCGAAGCCGCGGGCGCCGATCTCGAGCGAACGGAGCGCCTTTTGCACCGATTCCTTGAAGGTGCGGCCGATGGCCATGGCCTCGCCGACCGATTTCATCGAGGAGGTGAGGGTGGGGTCGGCATCGGGAAATTTTTCGAAGGTGAAGCGCGGCACCTTCGTCACGATGTAATCGATGGTCGGCTCGAATGACGCCGGGGTCAGGCGCGTGATGTCATTTTTCAGCTCGTCGAGAGCGTAACCGACGGCGAGTTTGGCGGCGATTTTGGCGATGGGAAAACCGGTGGCCTTGGAAGCGAGCGCCGAGCTGCGGCTAACCCGCGGGTTCATTTCGATCACCACCATCCGCCCGGTCTGCGGATCGATGGCGAACTGGATATTGGAGCCGCCGGTCTCGACCCCGACTTCACGGATGACCGCGAAGGAAGCGTCGCGCATGACCTGATATTCCTTGTCCGTCAGGGTCATGGCGGGGGCGACGGTGATCGAGTCGCCGGTATGGACGCCCATCGGGTCAAAATTTTCGATCGAGCATATGACCACGCACTGGTCCTTGTGATCGCGCATGACCTCCATCTCGAATTCCTTCCAGCCGAGCAGGCACTCCTCGACCAGGACTTCATGAACAGGAGAAAGGTCGAGGCCGTTCAGGGCGATGCGCTCGAATTCTTCG
>Ga0070741_10011165_pt1 | contig 16659 bp, 18 predicted proteins | sample Coa_R1_4_FD_66440 | JGI IMG/M metagenome (GOLD analysis project Ga0070741, IMG submission 66440) | Surface soil microbial communities from Centralia Pennsylvania, which are recovering from an underground coalmine fire - Coalmine... | ecosystem: Environmental > Terrestrial > Soil > Unclassified ...
GGTTCCATCTTGATTTTGCAGTCGCCGTACTGGCCGTGCCCGCCGCTCTGCTTCTTGTGGCGTCCCTGTACATCGGCCTTGCCGCGAATGGTCTCGCGATACGGGACTTTAGGCGCCTTCAACACAACCTCAGTGTGATAGCGCTTCTTGAGCTTCGATACCATCACTTCAATGTGCTGCTGGCCGGTCCCGGCGATCAGGAATTCCTTGGTCTGCTCATCGCGGAAGAAGCGCACCATGGGATCTTCTTCCATCAGCTTGTGCAGGCCATTGGAGAGCTTGTCTTCATCGTTGCGCGACTTCGGCTCGATGGCGAAGGTAATGGCCGGTTCCGGCAGCGAAACGCCAGGGAATTGGATGGGATTGGCCTTATCGCCCAGCGTGTCGCCGGTAAGCGTGTCACGCAGCTTGGCTACAGCGCCAATATCGCCGGCGTGCAGTTCCGGCACTGCTACCAGGTTCTTACCTTGCGGAATGGAGAGATGCGAGAGTTTTTCTGATGTGCTGCGAGTGAAATTCTGCATCGTCGCGTCGTTCTTCACCACCCCGGAAAAGACCTTGAAGAACGTGATTCGTCCGGCAAAGGGATCGTTCGACGTCTTGAAAACATAGATCGAAGCGGGCGCGGAGTCGCTGATCTTGATGTCTGCGCCGTGGCCGTTGTTGGCGCTGGCGCCTTCGGTGTGGACGGCTGCGTGTTCGGCAGCGGTGGGGAAGTAATCCACCACGAAATCAAGCAGATGATCAGTGCCGATATTGCCCAGGCCGGAAGCAAACAGCACGGGGAAAATTCTGTCGTCGCGGATGGCTTCATGGAGCGCAGGGATCAGGTGGTCTTCAGAAATTGTTCCCTTGTCAAAGAACTCTTCCATCAGCTCGTCTTTTCCTTCAGCCACAATCTCCACCAGCTTTTCATGCGCTTCTTTGGCCGCGGCTTCCAGATCGGCAGGAATAGGGCCTTCTTTGCCTTTGCCATTTCCGCCCATATCGTAGGTGTAGGCCTTCATGGTCACCAGGTCGATCACGCCCTTCAGGTTCTTCTCGCACCCAATGGGGATCTGCACCGGGACAACCTGACGGCCAAAAGAGTTGACCAGGCTTTCCAGCGCCGTTTCATGGTTGGCGCGTTCGCGGTCCATGCGGCTTACGCAGATCACGCGAGGCAGGTTAATCTCTTCCGCGTACTGCCAGACTTTCTCCGTTACCACTTCAACGCCAGAGACGCCGTCCACCACAACCAGAGCAGCTTCCGCGGCAGACATTGCCACCTTGGCCTCATGGGCAAACATGGTGAAGCCGGGAGTGTCCAGAAGATTGATCTTGGAGTTGTGCCATTCCACCGAGGCAATGGAAGCAGAGATGGTCATCTGCCGCGCGATCTCTTCATCATCGTGGTCGGTTACAGTGGAACCGTCATCCACGCGGCCCAGTTTGGGCGTAGCGCCGCCCGTGTACAACATGGCGGAAACCAGGGAGGTCTTGCCGGAGTGGGAGTGGCCTATCACCACCAGATTGCGGATGTCCTTGCCTTCGTAAACCTTCAAAGTGCCTCCTCGAAACAATGGGCCCGGCCAGATTAGCAGGCAAATTCGACTCGATGAGTTCTACTTGGACTGCTAGCTGTTGGTCAAGAGGGTCCGGGGCTCCAAGCGGGACAAGATAAGTACCAGATAATAAATATTAAATCATCAGATGGTTTTGGATTGCCAGAAAACTCATTAAATCCAGCGACTTGCGAAGGAATTTTTTCGCGCCGCAAGTATAGCGTTTGCGTCCTGTTTGCGTATGTTGGCTCTGGGCTCGGTGCTATTGAATCTGGGCTGAGTGGCTTACCGTTCTTGCCAGGAAAAACCAGATCGTCAGCGATGCTGTGCCTATTTAATTGCATGGCTCTTTTAAATTGCACGGACTGTGCAATTGTGCATCCCTTAATTCGATTTAGGCAATAGTGAAGCTGGCGGGACATATCCACTCGCCGCGGCCTGGCAAACTCGCACTTTCTTGCTGGTTGATCTTTACAGAGTTTGCGAATGTGCCTGGGTCTTGCTGCGTCAAACGCACTCTATCGCCTTGGCACACCTGCGGGCAAAACTCCACTGTGCCGCCAACTTTCTTTGTTTCCTGCTGGCCCTGATGATTGATGGCTAACTAAAAGAGCCGCGCAATAGATGCGCTCTACGCACCACTACATATACAAAAGGCCGATACCGCCCCAGCCTTGGGATGGATTTTCGATAATTTCTTCATGACGGTATTTTGTTTTGATTTCGTTCCAGAAACGTGCGACTTGGCATGTTTGGATTGTATGCTCGGCAATATCATGGAAGGCGACTATCCCGCCGTGGCGCACCAAGCTAGCGTATGAATTGAAATCTTTTTTAACGCCTTCATAGCTGTGGTCACCATCAATGAATAACAAATCTAATTCCCCGCCACTTCCGAGAATGCCTCTTACCTGTGTGCCCATTTCAATTGAATGCGAATCGCCGCGCAAAAGATGGAGCTTTTGCTTGTCGAAAGCGAATGATTTGAATATAGGAATGTGGAACCACTTGTAGCCGCCGCCAAACTCGCCTCTGGGAAGGTCCACGCTGATAATGGTGCCGTTCGGGTCAGCCAGACGCGCCATAACGCACAGCGTTCCGCCGTGATGGGTCCCAATTTCAAGTAAAATCTTTGGCTTTATATCGCGGACAATCTCAGCGAACTGCAGAAGTTCTGAAGGAACCTGAAAAGGGAGAATGACCGGATTGGAGAAAGAAAAATCGCATATCTCTCTTGGGCGCCAATTACTTTTTTTTCTAAGCCCATGAATGAGCGGGAGCACATGCAAAGCATTTTTAAGTTTCATTTCCGTCCGATATTCCTGAAGTCTCTTACAAGGACCATCACCATTGCAGAGAAATAAAGCAATACAAAAAATAAGACATACGGATGACGTGAAGCAAACATACCAACGTAGCCGGGCATATCGGAATATAGAGCCAAGCCAGAGAACGAACGAATGACCACGACCAGGACCACGGAAAGCACCAAAATCATCCAAAACATTGTATTCCAGTCTCTATTGCCGGACAGCGGGATGCAGTAGCAGCCCTGGCCCTCATGGTAGTCTGGATTTTGCTTCCGTTTATCAGCCTTTGCTGATTGGCCGGAGCAACCGTCCTTCAACCACTAAGATGGCAACGAGCGATCTCCAATCCTGGGTCAGCCGCATTCGCAGCGGAGATGTGCGCGCTCTGGCGCGCGCCATCAGCACGATTGAGGATAACCGTCCGGAAGCGCGAGAGCTGCTGAAGGCGCTCTTTGCTCATACAGGGCACGCGCGCGTGATTGGCCTGACCGGCGCGCCCGGTGCGGGAAAAAGTACGCTGGTGGACCAGCTTGCCCGCGAATATCGCAAGCAGGGGCGGACGGCGGGAATTCTGGCTGTTGATCCTACTAGCCCTTTCACCGGAGGGGCGATCCTGGGCGATCGCATACGCATGCAGGCCCATCACGCTGATCCTGGCATATATATTCGCAGCATGGCGACGCGCGGCAACCTGGGCGGGCTGGCGCGTGCCACCACTGACGCTTCAACGGTGCTTGATGCCGCCGGCAAAGACCTGGTGCTGATTGAGACCGTGGGCGTGGGCCAGGATGAAATCGATATTGTGCGGCTGGCCGATATTACGGTTGTGATTCTTGTCCCCGGCATGGGCGATGACGTGCAGACGATCAAAGCCGGGATCATGGAAATTGCCGATATTTTCGTCATCAACAAGAGCGACCGTGAAGGCGCAGACCGGGTGGAGCGCGAGATCCGCTCTATGCAATCGCTGGCCGTGCGCGCGGACAAATGGACGCCTCCCATTGTGAGGACCGTGGCCAGCGAGGGCAAGGGCATTCCAGAGCTGGCGGCGGCAATCGTTGAGTATGAGCGCCATCTGCAACAGCAAGACCTGTTGCTCAAGAAAAAGATCACCAACTGGCGTGAGCGGCTGGTGGAGATGCTGCGCGATTCACTGCTGGAACGCCTGCTAAGCGAGCGCCTGCCGGAAGCAGAGATTGCGCACCTGGCAGAGGAAATCGCGGAACATAAGCGCGACCCGTATTCTCTGGTAGAGGAGATTGTGGGAAGTTTTGCTGCTGCGCGAGAATTTAGTAGTTAGTAGCTTGTCGGAATTTCAGCTAAATGTTTCGAGAACTGCGCCATATAAAATTCGCCCGCGGATTTAAGCCTGACAACGCAGGCAAAACGATTTTTACAAATGACGCGCCATTTCCGTTGATTCAGCGACTCGTAATCGCAATATTCAGCCTGAGCTTTATTGTAACGCTTGCAATAATGATAGAAAAGGAATTAGGCAACGGCCATCATCCTGCTGGCGCCGTCTGGCGAATTATTCTATATATGATCATGGCCGTTTGGACTTTGATCGCTTTTCTGGCGCTTTTTGGCATTGAACCTTTCCGATCGAAGAGACGCAAAGCGAAGAGATAAATACCAAAGACCCAGAAAAGCTGTTTGCCCTAAGGAGTCTCATGCCCCATACCATTGATCATCTCGGAATCGCAGTGAAATCGTTGGCGCAGGCGCGGAAGTTTTATGAGCAGCTTGGCCTGGACGTGATGGCCGAAGAGACTGTGCCGCATGAGAAGGTGAAGGTCGCGATGGTGCCGCTGGGTGAAAGCCGCATTGAGCTGCTGGAAGCCACAAGCGCCGACTCAGTAATAGCCAAGTTTATTGAAAAGCGCGGCGAAGGCCTGCACCACGTTGCCCTTCATGTCCCTGATCTCACCCATGCGGTGGAGCAACTCAAGGCCACTGGCACACGCTTTGTTTCCGATGAAATCAAGATCGGCGCGGGCGGCCATCTTTATGTCTTCGTTCACCCTTCCAGCACCGGCGGCGTGCTGCTGGAGCTGGTGCAGGACGTGCCGGAAGGCGTTTAGCTTTTCTTTCCCGAGCGAAGCAGGGGGGACCCTAGCAATGCGATTTCTCCTCTCGCATTTCCTGTAACGAAACGCTACAATCCGCAACCATCTATTCAGCACTAAGTCAGCATTCTCCGGGAGATGACATGGCTCGAATACAGGCAAAGCTCGCCCTGCTGCTTGCAGTTGTTGCGCTCGCCGGCCCAATCCCCATTTTTGCTCAAGCCAAACCTTTGACAGTGGGGCCGCTCACGGTGATGGTGCCGCCGGGCTGGACCTCACAATCAACGTTCGGGCCCATGATGCTGTTCTCCCCTGATTCGACGCCGAAGCAGTATTTCAAGGTGACGTTTGAGCCCGCCGAGCAGATCACGCAGGATGTGCGTGAGCGCCATTCCACGATCGTGGGAAATTTATCCAGCATCGTGCGGCAGGGTTCCACGCCGCAGAACGGTATTACCGGCAAGTTCATCTGGACAAGAATGGAGCTGCAACTCCCAACCGGGCAGAATGAAACCATGATCGTGTACAGCGCAAAAGCCGGCACTACCTACGTGGCAGTTGGGGTGGAAACGACGAGCCCCAACCTGCTTGCCAGGAACCTTCGCACAGTGGAAGCCATGCTGGCTAACGCCACTTTGAGCGGCGCAGCTACAACGCCTGGCTCTCCAAATGCGCCAGCCGGTACCGGCAACACGTCTGGGGCGCAGTCCGCGGCTGTGGGGCTCAGCACGCTGGATGAGTATGTCTTTACAGCCCCCGCCGGTTGGGCAATGCAGAAACTCTCGGATGCAATCATGCTTGCATCGCCTCTTTCGTCCACGAATGAAAAATGCCTGATCTACCTAATGCCCATGCGCCCCGCCGGCGCCGATCTTCTTCAGGACGCCAATAACGCGTTTCGCGACGTGTGGCTGCATAACTATGTGCTTCGCAATCAGACTCCGGCCGGGTTTGCTTTCCCGGAATCGATCGTTCACGGCGCTTCAGGCCAGGGCTGGGAGTACGTGATTGTGAGGCGCGGCATCGCTCCGCCGAATTCGCAAGAGAGCCGCCTGGCCTTTGTGATGGTCGCAAAACTCGATAATCGCGTGGCTGTCATCTCCGGCCTCTCCAAAGATCCGCTGGTGAGCGCCTGCATGGGCGAGAATCTCGCCACCACCGTATGGCCCAAATTTTTCTATAGCCTCAGCTTCAAGGGCTGGCCGCAGACAGACCATACGCAGCAGATGCGAAAGCTGCTGGCGGGAGAGTGGATCGCCGCCACTGCCACCGCTGGTGACTTGATCACGTTCGCCGGCAATGGCCGCTTTGCCAATGCCGCCGCTGCCCAGCAATATCATCTGACACCAAATGAGTTGATCACCACCACGCAAGCTTATTTCGGCAACGGGAGCTACACGCTGCGAGGCAATGCCATCACGATGACGCAGGACGATAAAAGGACCACCCCAGGCTTCTTCCGCTTTGAGCAGGAGAGCAAAGACGAGGGACGCACGTGGGCCGACGTCTTGTATCTGATGCGGACCAGCACCGTCGATGGCCAGGAATACGAGCTGCGATTCAAGAGAAACCGTTAGCAAAAGAATTGCCAAAATGCCGAAATTGCCAAAAGTGCGAATTGAAAAGCTGTTGTACAGGCAGTTCTGGCGAACGAATCAATTTGGCGATTTTGGGCATCCGGGCTATTGGCCCAGAATTTGCCGGATGAAAGGGTCTACGTCTCTGTTCCTAGCATCCACGGGAATTTGGTGGCCGTATTCAGGGTAGATGATCGCCTGCGCCTTACCGCCGTGATGGTTGATCAGCTCAGCCAGGCGGCGCGCTTGATCGGGCACGGTCCGATCATCCTTGGCGCCATTGAGAATGAGAATGGATGCCTTAATGTTTTGGCCGACATAGAGCAATGATTGTGCCCTGAGCGTATCGTCAGAGCCGTCGGTCTCGCTCTTTATGGAGTCAACGACAGAGCTTTGTATCTTTGTCTTCGATGTTCGCGCATATTCCGGCAGATCATACAAACCGGAGATCAAAACAATTCCGCCGATCTCTCTTTCTGGCTGGAACCAGATTATGCGCAGTTTACTCTTTCCAGTAAGGCTACTTGAGCGGAAACATCAAGAAAGTTCCTTGGTTTATTCTGGTCATAGAGTTTTTTTGCGTATGACCGAACCCTATCAGGTTTTCGTGATAATTGATCGCGACTATGGTCAATCCCTCGCCGAACTTGCTCAGAGAGGCCCAGTGTGGATCATCGACACGGTTGCAAATCGTATCGCCGCGCAGCAGATTTGGGCTGCCAATCCGAACCGCAGTCATTTGGATGGCGTTACGACATTCAAATTTGACAAGCGCATCTCATCCGAAGACATCCTCATTAACGAGCTAGACACAATAGACCTGCATCATGGCGCGTATTCGGCGAATCCACCATATACGGTACTTGAAGTGATTGGCACCGGGATCACCGCAAGATTAAGGATTGAACTATCCCAATTCGGCTTCGATGAGTTTCACGAAACAGCCCAGGGCTTTCGTGCCGTCCGCTCCACGCCTACAGACGATAACGCCGCAGCAATCTGATTCACGCTAGTTGGCCTAACATCGCCATGTCACTCACCACAGGATTTTGAGTGAAAATCGCCTGATTACGTCAGTTAACTCTTGGGATTACCCGTTACGAAGGCCAGTATCTCTACGTCACTGTTTCTCGGCTGAGCCTGGCAGAGTCACTATCCTGCTCAGCTTAAGGAGAATCGGTTCGGCAGGGCATGTGTTTATTTCAACGGTCTCTGACTGAAGCACAGGGTGGTCATCTCGTTCCTTTTGGGCGTTCAAGAGGACAGGGCCGGGAAAAACGGCGTAAACAGTCGTCCTACCTTTTTCGTCTGTCTGATTGTTCCCTGGGACAATATAAAAAACGAGATAATCGGGATATGCAATCGCGACCGACGTTCCTGCTGATGGCATACCAGATGCCTCACTGACCACCACAGGGATTTCACATTTCTGCCCCTTCATGATCCTCATTTCCGGCAGAACTTTCCGCTCCCCAAGAGCCAAATTGATCACTTGTGCAGCTGAGCGATTGTTGACGCCCGGAAAGTACGTAGGAGGATAGGGGACTGTGCCCCGACTTACTGGCAGATAGGCATTGAGACCTAAAAGGTATTGGCCCGGGGGAAGGTCCTTGATTACGAGATCGCTGTTTTCATCAGGCCACACCGATTGCACAAACTGCTGGTGTTCGGCAGTTTCCAAAGTAAACTGCACGTTCGACATTGAATCGAGCTTTGCTCCTCCAACATCGACAATGTGGACGGTGATTGAACCAGCGGGAGAGGCGCTTATTGCGAGCTGAGTACAGCGATGTTCAGTGACAGTAATAATTGATCCAAGGCCATAATCTTTTCGGCTATAACCGGAAGGAAGCTGGACATTGACTTCATAGTTTCCAGGCTTGAGTACCCCACGAAACAGTCCCTCGTCATCGCTGACAAATTCGGTTGTTCTCCCTTCTGCAGTTAGGTGAATCTTTGTTCCCGGTAATGGAACCTTTGTCCAGACCTGTTCTTCCTGTACGTCAACCGTCGCTTCCCCAGAAAGCTCTGCTGGCGTCTCACCCAGTTGTGAACTTCGCAGATATTCTAGTTCCGGAGCCGCTTCTCTCTCCGGACGTACCTGCTCACAGCGCAAAAGCTGGCCTATTCCTCCCCTTGCCAATTGCTCAGTCACAATCAGGTAGCTTTCCCCGATTTTTGGTTCGGTTGCCGCGTCACCGCACAGGTTTTTCGTTATCAGTGCACTTACCACATCCAGCGGCTCTCCTTGCAAGAGTTCAGTGACTTGGAATTGAGCCTGATTCCAACTGCTATTATCAGCAGGTGTCAGCTTCGTTAGCCTACCAACGAAAATGAGCGCAGAAGACGGATTGACAACGCAGACAGCAGAGGTCTGAGTCCCCTGAATCGGCAACGATAGCCACAACAAAAGAAAGAATGTCAGGAACCTCTCTGGTCGAATGAATCCCATTGTCAACATTCGCTGTGTACACACGCTTGCAATAATTTCACGAGTCGGCGTTTCATCGGGAATGACTTTTGTAACCAGCCGAAGGAAACGGATTCAAATGCTCCAAGTCGGTTGGCGTCGAAAAATCGTCATTTCACCAGCAACCCGATTGTGCGTATTATTCCCTGTTTACGTTTATTTACGTTCTATCTTTACGACATACCAGTACCACCTGCCAGCGTAGAGCGCCTTGTTCATATACACATACTCCTTACCACGAATGCCGCCACAGGAGGTCTCCGCGTAGAACATTGCCCAAGTGAAATCGCGATTGAATCCGACCTTGCTTAGCTTCGCCTCGAGTGTCAGATGCTCGGCTGCCGACAGGTCAGGCAGCGCATGTACCACTTCAAGCCGGCCAGCTTTGGGACCAGAAAATGACTTTGTGAGTTTCTCCGTTTCCAGGTTGCGATTGAAGAAGTTGTTAAACACTGCCGTTGACACATATGGAGTCTCCATTTTCCGTAAAACGACACCCCCAAATGCGGATGGTTGCGCGAGTGCAGATATGGTTTGGTCTGACACGAAGTACTGCTGAATTTCTGCATACGCATTGCCGCCTGTGTATCTTGGGTCTGTCGAGCATTGGACAGGCAATGGGGCTTCATTTAGCGATACATTGAACAAATAAGCGGAGTAAGCGCTGTATTGTTCCCACTCAAGCCGTGCAGGGTCAGGGCGGCTTATGAAATCAACGATTAGGATGACAGAGATAACGATTGCCAGGACAGCAAATGCGCTCTTGGTAAACAAGACACGGCGCAACCCTAAAAACCATCCGTTCTGCGGCCAAATTTGCATTCTTCGCAATAGACACCGAACACCGAGCCAAGTATCTGATGTAGTCAGGGGCATGTAAAGCCTTCGATTCCCGATGTTCTATGGTCAGTTGGCGTAAATCGCCATTCATCAGCAACCCGCTTCATAGCCCGTGTAGTTTATTCTGGTCATAGGGCTCCCTCGCTCCGCTTCGGGATTTACAGAAAAACAAATGCTCATCCTCGCCATCGACACATCTGGACAATCCGGCGGCATTACGCTGGCTGAAGCCGATGAAAAATCCTTTCGCCTGATTGAGTCTGCGCCGATTGCGGGCGGGACTTTTTCCGCGCAGCTTATTCCCACCGTGGCTGCGCTGCTCAGCAAGCATGGATATCGCGCGGCAGATATCGGCGGCTTTGCTGCTGCTTCCGGGCCGGGATCATTCACCGGCTTGCGCGTGGGCCTGAGCGCGATCAAAGGCTTGGCAGAGACGCTGCACAAGCCGATTGCGACGGTTTCTGTTTTGGAAGCATTGGCAGCGCTTTCTGAGCACAATGGAAAGATCGCAGCCGCGCTGGATGCAGGAAGAAAAGAAGTTTTTTTAGGTCTGTATGAAAAGTCAGATCAGTCACTGCTCAAAGAGCGAGAAGAACTGCTAACACAACAGGACTTTCTGGCTGCTCTGGTACGCGAAGAATCCGTGTGGCTCATCACGAATGAGACAACAATCGCCGAGCTTGCTGCGGGCTTGCACTGTGCTGTAAGCATAGTTGAGCGGCCGGGGAGCGAGATGATTGCGCGCATCGGCGCAGGCAAATTATTTGCCGGTGAAACCGTCATAGTGGAAGCGCTGGACGCCAACTATCTGCGCCGCTCAGATGCCGAAATCTTTTTCAAAGGGACGCGGTGAGATGGTCCGCGTGCGTCCAGCCTGCGCTGCAGATATCCCCCGGCTTGTGGAAATTGCCGCCCATTCGGTGACGGCGGCCCAGTGGAACCAGGATGAATACGTACAGCTTTTTGCACCGGAAACGCTGCACAGGCGCCTGACGCTGGTGGTGGAGGAGAACACGGAAGTTGTTGGATTTATTGTGGGAAGGCAGATTGCCCAGGAGTGCGAGATAGAGAACATCGCCGTCAACGGCACGGCGCGACGGCGAGGGCTGGGCACACGGCTGCTGGGTGAGTTTCTTGAGCTGGTCCGCAGCCGGGGCGGACAGGAAATTTGGCTTGAGGTACGCGAGTCAAACCTTGCTGCCAGAGCACTTTACGAGAAATGGGCCTTTGTGGAGACAGGCCGGAGGAAGGCTTATTATCAGAACCCGACAGAGGATGCTTTGATCTTGAAGTTTATTTTTCCATAATGGCACTGAATTTCCGTTGAACCAGCTCTGGCGCTATGTTAACTTTCCGTGAAAGAACTTTGCAGGAGGTTCTTCCGGATGGTAGATTCCGTTCGCGAACAGCTTCTTGCCAGCCACGAAGAGTTTCGTCGGCTGGCCCAGGAACACAGTCAACATAGCGACCGCCTCCACACTCTCATCGAAAAAAGATATCTCACTGAAGATGAAAAGCTGGAAGAGGTGCGCATTAAAAAGCTCAAGCTGCATTTAAAAGACCAGATGCAGTTGATTGAGCAGGAGTACAAGCGCGGGCAAACTCAGGTAGCGTAACCAGGGAACCCAAAAGATCAGCCTCTCCTTATGCGGGCCAATTACCTGCGAGGAGAGGCTTGTATTTTGCCACCGTTTTACGGAAGAGCTAGATCAGAGGGAAAGATTCAGCCCAAGGCGTTAAGCGCAAAAATTTAAAGGGGCATGGCTTCCGGGTCCATGCCCCTTATATTTATCAGCAATTTTACGGATGAACTTGCCTCTCATAGCAGTAGAGTCGGTTGAAGGTCTAAAAATATAGGGTTGATCGGGAAAACTGCTGAATGAATTACAGAAAAAATCTACAGAGTCCTCCTTGTGCAAGTCCACAAGTCATTTTTCTGCCGAAAGATATGCCATTAGCCAGCGCCTAAATAGACAACGATTCCTAATAACTTCATATTTCCAAAGGGGATAATAGCTATAATCGAAGTGCATGGTTCGTGATGGAATCTATTACGCCCTGGGAATGCTGGTGGTCGCATTTGTGATCTGGTGGCTGACGCACTCGGCTGTTCTTGTGCTGCTCCCGGTGTTGCTGGCGGCTTTCTTTCTCTGGTTTTTCCGCGATCCAGAGCGGGTTGTGCCTAGCGGCGAGGGGCTGATTGTTTCTCCGGCTGACGGCAAGGTGACTGATGTTTCTGCCACGCAGTTGAATGGAGTCCCTTGTACGCGCATCAGCATTTTTTTGAATGTGTTTAACGTGCACGTGAACCGCTCACCTATCAGCGGGGTGATCAAGAGCGCCGTGTACCAGAAAGGCCAGTTTGGGAACGCCATGAGCGAGTCTTCAGCGGCAAACAACGAACAGACCATCGTAACCGTGGAAGGCGAGGGAATGACGGTGGTGTTCAAGCAGATTGCCGGTGTGCTGGCGCGGCGTATTGTTTTCAATCACAAACCGGGTGAAACGCTGGTGCGCGGACAGCGCGTTGGGTTGATTAAGTTCGGATCTCGTACTGATGTGATTTTTCCCCAACCGGCGGAGATCAGGGTAAAGGTCGGCGACCATGTAGTGGGAGCATCGACTGTGCTGGCCCGGGTGGCCGTGCCACAAAATTCCGCTTCTACACCAACGCGTGAACGCACTGGGGCCCTTCGATGAAAATACCTGGGCAAATGCGCCGCTGGGATGACCAGCACCCGCCTGAAAAACGCCGGCTGCGCAAAGGCATGTACATACTGCCTTCACTCTTTACGGCGGCCAATATCGGCGCTGGATATTACGCGCTGACGCAGACAGTGCTAGGCTCACCCACGGAGCCCTGGCATTTTGATTATGCTGCGCTGGCGATTGGCGTTGCGGTGGTGGCAGATGGATTGGATGGGCGCATTGCGCGCATGACCAACACCACCAGCGCTTTTGGCCGCGAGTTTGACTCGCTGGCGGATGTGATTACATTCGGCGTTGCTCCGGCAGTGCTGGCGTGGTTGTGGGGCTTTCATCAACTGCCGCGGTCCGCGTTTCCAGGCGTGCATGATCGCACGCTGCAACTTGGTTTGCTGGCCACTTTTATTTTCCTGGTGGCTGGGGCGAGCCGGCTGGCCCGCTTCAATATTCAGGTAAATCCGCAACCATCAAACCCAGGACGGCCGGGCAGAAAATATTTTGTAGGCCTGCCGATTCCTGCCGGTGCAGGCGTAATAGCTTCAACGGTCCACCTTTTTAGAGGCGAACCGATTCTCTATTTGCCTCTTGCGCCGCTGTGGATCGTCCTGCTGCTGATGGTTGGGTTCCTGATGGTGAGCACTTGGCGCTTTTATAGTTTCAAAGACCTGAACCTGCGCAGTCGCCACCCTTTTCAGATCCTGATCCTGATTTGCGCATTTTTCGGCCTGTTGTTCGCGTTCCACCACTACATGCTCTTCATCATAGCGTTTACGTACATGCTGAGCGGGGTCTTTACGCGAGTATCGTATGGCTTGCGGCGAAAGCCGCAGGAACCCGCGCCACAGGCCTATAATGAAGCTCCAGAATCCCGATGATGAAGACTGAGACGCAGAACCTTTTCCGCGTGGCCATTGTGGGCGCGGCAACCCTTAAGGGCAAAGAACTGAAAGAAGTGCTGGAAGAGCGCAACTTCCCCACCGCCGGCATCAAGCTGCTGGATGATGATGAATCGCTGGGCCAGCTGGAGCAGGTGCAGGACGAGGTGGCTCTGGTGCAGCCCGTGGGCCGCGACGAGCTGACCAATATGGATTTCACCTTCTTCGCGTCAGAAGAAGAGTTTACCCGCCGCAACTGGAAGCTGGCGCGCGAGGCCGGCAGCGCCATTGTTGATATGTCCTACGCGCTGGAGAACGAGCCTGGCGTTCCGGTGAGTGCTCCGTGGATTGAGCGCGAGCTGGCCCAGCCGCTGCAATTTACGCTGGAGTCAAGCGCAATTGTGACCGCGCATCCGGCTGCCATAGTGCTGGCGTTGTTGCTGCTCAGGGCGGGCAAGGCAGGACCGCTGCGCACGGCGGCAGCCAGCGTTTTCATGCCTGTTTCTGAACAAGGGCGACGCGGAATGGACGAGTTACACCAGCAGACTGTAAATCTTTTATCGTTTCAGCAGATGCCCACAGGCGTATTTGATTCGCAGGTAGCATTCAACATGATCGATCGCTATGGGCGAACTTCTTCGCAAACACTTGAGGCTACGCAGCAGCGCATTTCAAACCATCTGCGTCGTCTTCTGGGCGCGAACGCCACATTGCCAGCGATCACGCTGTTACAGGCGCCGGTGTTCCACGCTCATACATTTTCTGTGTATATCGAACTGGAGCAGCCCATGGCCGTGGGCGATCTCACCCGCGTTCTGGCCGGCGAGCACGTGCAGCTTGCGCGCGGAGCAGACGATTCTCCCAGCAACGTGAACGTGGCGGGCAAGGATGAGATCATGGTGGCGGTGCGCCGCGACTCTGTCCATGAAAACGGCTTCTGGCTCTGGGCCGCCGTCGATAATCTTCGCCTCGCAGCTCTTACTGCCGCAGACTGTGCCACTGCGCTGGCCGCTGTGCGGCCGCACGGAAAGGTCCAGTGAAGCGGCGTTTGCATATCAACCGGCTCCCAATTCGCGGCGCGATGCTCATCATCGCTCAGAAAGATCTAACCAAGCCGCTGGTTTCACTATTTCCTGCGATCACTGCGCTGCTGGCTCTCGCCGCTCTCATCGGCTGCGGTTATCACGTTGCGGGCAAAGCCACGCGGCTGCCGCCGAACGTCAGCACTATTGCTGTGCCTATGTTTGTGAACCAGACACAGACGTATCGCATTGAGCAGATACTTACCCGCGACGTTGTGCGTGAGCTGGTCGCGCGCACGCACTATCACGTGGTGAATAACGCGGGCCAGGACGCTGACCTGGTGCTCAAAGGCACCGTGGTTTCCGCCCAGGCTGCGCCGCTCACTTATGACGCGCAGAGCGGGCGCATCTCCAGCGCCGTGGTCACCGTGTCGATGAAGGTTTCTCTTACTGACCATCGCGGGCGCGTTTTTTTTGAGAACCAGAACTATAGCTTCCGCCAGGAATATCAGGTCTCGCGCGAGGTCAAGAGCTTCTTTGAAGAAGAAACGCCGGCGTTGCAGCGCATGTCGCAGGATTTTGCCCGCACTCTGGTCAGTGACGTTCTGGAGGCCTACTGATGCCTTCCGGCCTGCCACCCCAACACGAGAAAAGCTCTCGCGCCGGGGGTTCCGGACGCAGCTTTGCCCAGGCAGAAAAGTTTTCTTCTGAGGTCGCCGGCGGCAAGCTGCGCGCCGCCTACGTGCTCATCGGCGACGAGGTTTTTTTTCGCGATCAATGCCGCCAGGCGCTGCTTGCGCACCTTGTCCCCGCAGACCTGCGTGACTTCAGCCTGCATGACCTTGATCTTGCCGATGTGAGCGTCGCAGAAGTTCTGGACCGCGCGCGCACGCCTTCACTTATGGCGCCGTTTCAGGTCTTCTTTGTTCGCGGCGTCAAGGAGCTTTATGGCCGCGGCTCTCATGCGGATGAATTTGCCGCCATTGAGGCTTATGTAAAAGATCCCAATCCAGCCGCAGTGCTCATCTTTGTGGCAGACCACATCAGCATTCCCGCTGACGCCCGCCGCATGGAATTGCAGGACAAGGACCGCTATGAGCGCATCCGCGAGACGCTGGGCGAATATTGCGGCATGGTGGAGTTGGCGCGCGTGGATGAAAGCGACGGCATCCGCTGGGTGATCGATCAAGCGCAGAAAGAGAGCGTGAAGGTGGAGCAGGATGCCGCCCGCGAACTCGTCGATGCGCTGGGCGCGGACATGATGCTGGTAAGCCGCGAACTGGAAAAGCTTATCCTCTTCACCGGCGAGAAAAAGCACATCACGCTGGGCGACGTTGAAACCATGGTGCTCGCGGCCAAGCAGCGTTCGCTTTATGAGCTTACTGACGCCATCTCCGCCAAAGATAAGACCCGCGCCCTGGCCGTGCTTGACGCGTTGCTCTTCACCGGCGATGGCGATGACGCCGCCATCGGGCACCTTTACATGCTGGCCCGCACCTTCCGCCAGATGCTGGTGATCCTGGAAAAGAACGTCCGCGACTCGCGCGCCATCTGGCAGGCGCTCTGGCAGGGCTTCCGCGTGCCGCCCTTTGCCGCTGAAGATGTGATCCGCCAGGCCCGCCGCTATAAATCCCGCCGTGAACTCACGCGCGCTCTGCGCCTCATCGCCCGCGCCGATTTTTCCCTGCGCACCAACCCTCCCAGCAAGCGCCTGGTGCTGGAAAATCTGATCATTCATCTTTGCGAAGAGCCTAAAGTTGCAACGGCAGAGTGGCAGCAGGAAGAATTGCTTTCGCTTTAATTTCTGAGCATTGCTTTTTTCTGAAATCCCGAGCGGACGGGGCTTCCATCGCGCGTTTTTGTGCGATGGGGTAGGGAGCGAGGGACCCCTATAGTTACGAAAAATTGTCGGATGGCCGTTTTCTTGCGCGGGCAGCTCCCGAAAAGGAGCGGAAGAGTAAGCCCTGGGTAAACGTGTGAAGAAGTAGTGAGCGCCCGTAGGTGCGGCACATTCTAATTTGTTTTTTATTGCGCTCCGCTGCGCTGCGCGTTAGCCTGCGGCGCAAGGAAGAATCTGTTTCTCTGACCTACCCAGCACTTACCGCTCGGAGCGGCAAGCCCACCTCGCGGACGTGCTGGGCTAACTGTGGAGTCTCAAGAGGTTGTTGCTGTCCAGGCCAGAGCGACTGATAGGAGGAGCATGGTTGAGACTACCATGAGGCCGATGCCAGTTGTAGTGGTGAAGC
>Ga0070741_10011166_pt1 | contig 16657 bp, 15 predicted proteins | sample Coa_R1_4_FD_66440 | JGI IMG/M metagenome (GOLD analysis project Ga0070741, IMG submission 66440) | Surface soil microbial communities from Centralia Pennsylvania, which are recovering from an underground coalmine fire - Coalmine... | ecosystem: Environmental > Terrestrial > Soil > Unclassified ...
CAATCTGCGCGAGCTCAACCGCCCGGCGGTCATCGAGTTGCAGGACGCCGAGGGGCGGCGTTACCAAGTGCTGGTGAAGGCGCTGAAAGACGACAAGGCGTTGCTGCAAATCGGCGCGGATGCGCGCGAATTTCCCCTGAGCGTGATCGAACGCTACTGGTACGGCAAGTTTCTCACGCTCTGGCGTCCGCCCGCGACCGGAGAAGCGCAGTTGCGCAAAGGTCTACAAGGACCGGTGGTCGTGTGGCTGCGACAAGCGCTCGCGCGCGCCAATGGCCAACCGGCTCCCGCCAACCCCGACGTGACGTTCGACGCCAAGCTCGTCGAGCAGGTGAAGGCGTTCCAGCGCCGCTATCATCTCGAGCCGGACGGTATCGTCGGACGCAACACGCTGGTCTATCTCGACGCGTACGGTACCGAATCGTCTCCCACGCTCACCCAAGCAAAGGCCGATTGATGTCGTACATACTCGATGCCTTGCGCAAGTCCGAAAGGGAGCGGCAGCAGTTCGAGACGGTCGTTCTTGCTCCCAACCCGGCGGACGCGATCGAGTTGCCGCGGCGCCGCGTCGCTCCGTGGGCGGGCGCGGCGGCGATCATCGTGAGCGCCATCGCCGGCGCGGCTTACTGGTTCACGCTGCGGGCGCCGGCTCCGGCCGCCCGCCCCACGGAACCGATCGCCTCGGTTCCGATAATGAAGCCCGCGTCCGCGCCTGACTCCGCTCCGATGCGCGCGGAACGCGCGGCGCCGTCCGCCGAGGCGCCGCCGCTCGCCTCGAGCGCCGCGCCCCCGGCGCTGAAGTCGCATCCGCTCGCGCCCGCGCCGGACGACGGAGCCGTGCGCGACTTGGCGGCCGAAGCGCAGGTCGAGGTACGCAAGCCCAAGCGAGCGCCGTTGCCGCGCAACGAAAACGCGCAAGTGCCCGTGGCGCTGGCGCCGGCGACGCCACCCGAGAGCGAGGGCGTAAAATTCTTGCGTTCGATGCCGCCCGATTTTCAGCGCGCGCTGCCGGAGCTCGTGGTTAATATTCACATCTATGCGCCGCGCGAGGCGGACCGCATCCTCTACATCAACAATCGGCAGTACCACGCAGGCGACCGCGTGCGTGACGACATCGTGGTCGAAGATATCGTCCAGGACGGCGCCGTCTTGAGCTTCCGTGGTCAGCGGTTCAAATTGCCGCGGCCGAGCTAGAGAAGCTCTGAACAAGTACCAGCGCTTGTCATCGCGAGCGACGCGAAGCAATCTCGTACAATGGTTTGGAGATTGTTTCGTCGCCTACGGCTCCTCGCAATGACACAGAGCTTCCCTGGGACAGCGGTCGCGAATTCGCGCCGGTCGTTGTTTTGCTCTTTTTCTTCAGCGGCCCACGCCGTTTAACGGATTGACACCGAAGAGGCGCGGCGGTTTTATGGTATCCCCGCTCTCGGCCGGCGCCGGGAAGGGCTCACTGTCAAAGGAGATGACCATGCAAGCCAAGGAAGTGATGTCGAGCAACATTCGCATAATTCCGAGCAACACCAGCATTCAGGCGGCGGCGGAGCTGATGCGCCAGATGGATATCGGCACCTTGCCGGTGACCGAGAACGGCCAGATCGTCGGCATGCTGACCGATCGCGATATCACGATCCGTGCCGTGGCGGAAGGCGCCGATCCCGGGGCGACGCCGGCGCGCGACGTCATGAGCCGCAACGTCATTTCGTGCTTCGAGGACCAGGACGCGCGCGATGTCGCGAACGCGATGGAACAGAATAAAGTGCGCCGCGTCGTCGTCGTCAATCGCAAGAACGAGGCGATCGGGCTCATTTCCGTCGATGATCTCGCCATGCATGCCGAGACCAAGGCGCTCGCCGACGAGGTTGTGAAACAGTTCTCCAGGCATCACTGACGCACGCCGCCGTTTGCCGGGCACGCCCGGCACCGTAACGCCGCCGTCCCCGCGCGGCGGTTTGGAAAACCGCACGATTAAAGCGCCGGTCGCCGAGCCGCCGCCGCGTCGCGCGGCGGTTCGCCGGGGACCTCCTGTCGCGAAACCGGATTTCCGCGCCGCGCGGCGCGCCCTCCATGGGTTTCGATACCTTCGAAAATCACGCGGGAGGTGTCAATACGGATGATTCCGCGCCCGAAGCGGCAGGGTCATCGACGCTCGAAGGATGCGAGCAGTAAGCCGGGAAGATCTCCGAGCGGCGCGTCCAGATAGAGCTCCCACGGCGCGAAGTCGGCCGGTGGATGAAGCGCCGCGCCCGTAAGCAGGGTATCGAAGCTCGATCCGGCGAGGAGCCGCAAGGCAAAGCTCAGGTAGAGGCGATCCAGCCGGCGCGAGGCGACGAGCGTATAAAAAACTTCAGGCCCGGCTATCGAATAAAGGGTCCGGTACTCCCGCTCGATCGCGAGGCGATGCACGTCATCGCCCGTCACGCGCGGCCCGGCGGTTTCGACGACGTGAACGCCGGCCGCGCGCAGTGTTTCGACGGCGCCGCTATCGTCTCGCCGCGGAGTGACGACAATCATTTCTGCATGCGCGCGATTACGCAAGGCGTCGATCGGCAGGTCGAGAGAGGCGCTCAGCACCACGCATGCGGGATAGGGCGCCAAACCGCGCGCGCGTCGCCACGCGGCGAATGCGGGCTGGGACAAATCGGCGACGCATTGCGGATCGGCGCTGGCTTGCGCGCCGAGTTCCCGCAGGCGCCGGCCCGACGTGATCACGGCGTCCGCCTGCGCGGCTAATTCCAGATAAAGATGCCAATCGTGAGGGTGGCGCGTCGCGTGCGGCGGGGTACGCCGACGCGCGCGAGCATTGAATTCCGAAATGCGGTCGTCGAGGCTCGTGATGAAATTGCCGTAGATGTAGGGCCGGTCGCGTTGCGCCATGCCGCGCAGATCGTGCCCGAGATAAATGCCGGAAAGCGGAAGTCGCGATGTAGGTGCGGGATAGAGCCTTTGCACGAACGCGTCCATGCTCGGGCGACACTACCACAAGTGCGTCGTCGCAAGAGCCGACGCGCGCTCAGGAGATTAACGCATAGGCCGCGCGTGCGGCTTGTGTTACCAATCGCGTACGGGAGAAATGGGCCGCGCGTCGGGCGGCCGACCCTAATCTAAACGAGCGCCTGCGCGCGCAACGCGCAGGGCGCGGTAATTAGCAGATAAGGCGATTGACGGTTTCTTCGCCGCGCGGACTGAGGGTGCGGAACAAGCGACCGAGGAAGAGGGCGACAACGAGACCGACGCTGGACCAGGTGACAGCAAGCAGCAGCAACCACCAAGTAGTGCTCATCCGTGAAGTCTCCTTAGAGAGGTCGAGGGTTAGGATGGGGAAATTCGAAAACCGGCGCAACGTCGCGAGCATTAATTTTTTACAGAAGGCAGGCGCTCGCGGACGGACGGAGGCAGCGAGATGTTGCGCCGCTGCGTCGCGTGTCGCTTGTTTGTCACGGCGCAAAATGAGGCGGGGTTCGGCGTGAGCAAGCGACGCGGAAATTTTCGCGTGGGCACTTCCGGTTATCAGTACGATCACTGGAAGGAACTGTTCTACCCCGCCGATCTGCCGCGCTCCGCGTGGTTCGCGTTCTATGCGCGGCACTTCGACACCGTCGAGATCAATAACACGTTCTACCGCCTCCCTGGGTCAAACGTCTTCGATGCCTGGCGGTCCGCCGCTCCGCCCGGGTTTCTGTACGCGCTTAAGTTAAGCCGTTATGGCACACACCGCAAGAGGTTAAAGGAACCGAAACAGTCCGTCGACTTGTTCGTGTCCCGGGCGCGCCGCTTGCGCGGCACGCTCGGTCCGATTCTGGTACAGCTGCCGCCGCACTGGCGGGTGAATGTCGAGCGCCTCGAGGGTTTTCTTTCCGTCGCGCCGCGTTCGCTGCGCTGGACGGTGGAATTTCGCGATCCGAGCTGGTTGTGCGAACCGGTGTTCGAGCGGCTCGCGGCCCACAACGCGGCGCTCTGCATCCACGACATTATTCCCGATCATCCGTGCCGGGTGACGGCGGATTTCACGTATCTGCGTTTTCATGGCCGGCGCTACCACGGCAGCTACACGCCAAGGGCGCTGGCGGCGCAGGCGCGCCGTATTCGTGAGTTTCTCGACAGCGGCCTGGACGTCTACGCCTACTTCAACAACGACATCGGGGGTCACGCGGTGCGCAACGCGCTTGACTTGCGCCGCTACGTGGAAGGAGAAGCCAAACGGCGCGCGGTGCTCAAGGAGAGCCATGTCGCCGCCTGAGAACAACGTCGCGGCCGGGAGAACTCGTGGACGATAAGACGCTAACTCAAACCGACCGGAGGGATGCACCGATGCAACAGACGACGAAGAGGCAGGAGCCGTATCGCGTCGGCATTTCCGGTTCCTACGGCGGGCTCAACCTGGGCGATGAAGCGATACTGCAAAGCATTATCTTCCAGCTCGCGCAATCCTTGCCGGTCGAAATCACGGTTTTCTCGCGCGACGTGGAAGACACGCGCCGGCGGCATCCGCGCGCCGCCCGCGTGGTTGCGGTGCGCGATCTCGCGCGCAACGAAATCATCCCGGAGCTCGAGCGGCTTGACCTCTTCATCCTCGGCGGCGGCGGCATCCTTTTCGACGCGGAGGCCAAGATTTATTTGCGCGAAGTCGAGCTCGCGCGCGAGAAGTCGATACCGGTAATGATTTACGCCGTCGGCGCCGGTCCGTTGGAAACGTCGGCGGCGCAGCGGCTCGTGCGCGATCATTTGAACCTGGTCAACGCCATCACCGTGCGCGAAGCGCGCGCGCGTAAGCTGCTCGAGGAAATCGGCGTCAAACAAGAAATCATCGTGACGGCGGACCCCGCGTTCCTGCTTCGGCCCGAAGCGCTTCCCGTGGGCACGCTCGAGCGCGAAGGGCTGGACTCCGGGCAGCGCCTTATCGGTATGTCCGTGCGCGAGCCGGGCGTCGCGGCGCCCGACATCGATCAGAACGTGTATCACGGGCTGCTCGCGAACGCCGCGGATTTCATGGTCGAGCGCTTCGACGCCAACGTGGTGCTGGTCCCGATGGAGCCGAAGATGCAGGACGTACAGCACTGCCACGCCGTCATTGCGCGGATGTTGCGGGCGCAGCGGGCCACGGTGCTGAAGGGCGAGTACACGTCGAGCCAATTGATCTCGCTCGTCGGAAAATTCGCGTTTGCCGTCGGCATGCGGCTGCACTTTCTCATCTTCGCCGCGCTGCAAGGCGTGCCGTTCGTGGCACTGCCTTATTCCTCGAAAGTAGAGGGGTTCCTCGTCGACATGGAATTGGTGATGCCGCCGATGCACCTGGTTAACGAGGGCCGCTTGATCGCGCACATCGACCGCAACTGGGACAACCGCGATGTATTGAAGGAAAAAATTCAGCGCAAACTCCCCGCGCTGCAAGCCCGAGCGGCCGAAACCAACGAAATTGCGGTGCAGCTCCTGTTGTCGGGTCGCGACGTAACGGGCGCCATGACACCAGCGTCGGTGTCCGATGCCCGCCCTTAAGCATCCGGCGGAGATAAGCAGCGTCGAGCTGCCGGCGCGGCGGGCGCAGGTCGCGGGCGAGGCCGACGTGCTCGTGGTCGGCGGCGGGCCCGCGGGGCTCGGCGCCGCGCTCGGCGCGGCGGCGGCCGGCGCCCAGGTGATACTCGCCGAGCGTTACAGCTTTTTCGGCGGCAACGCGACCGCCGCCTTGGTCATGCCGCTCATGTCCTTCCATACGCAGCATCCGCCCGCGGAGTTCTCCGCCGGCGTGGAAACGCTGCTGCCGCCCGATCACGGGCCCGGCGACCCGATTGTCGCCGGCATCGTGGTCAAGCTGCTCGACCGATTGATCAAGGCGGGCGGTGCGCTGGCGCCGTCGCTGCAGACCGGTTACGTCGTTCCGTTCGATCCGGAGCTCTTCAAGCTGGTCGCGCTGGAGCTGCTCGACGAGGCCGGGGTGCAGTTTCTGCTGCACGCGTTTGCGAGCGCCGTCATCGGCGACGGCCGGGTCGAGGGCGCGGTGTTCGAAACCAAGTCGGGCCCCGTGGTCGTCCGCGCGCGCGCCGTTATCGATTGTACCGGCGATGGCGACGTGGCGGCGCACGCGGGTGCGCCGTTCGAGGTCGGCCGAGCGGACGACGGGCTGGTGCAGCCGATGACGCTCATGTTTCGCATGGTCGAGTTCGAGCGCGAGGCGTTCGCGGAATACGTGCGCCAGCACCCGCGCGAGTGGCGCGGCGTGCACGGTCTGTGGGACCTGATCCGCCGCGCGAGCGAAGCGGGCGAGCTCCGGTTGCCGCGCGAAGACATGCTCTTTTTCGCCACGCCGCACGCGCGCGAAGTCAGCGTCAACTCGACGCGTGTGACCGGCACGCTCGGCACGAGCGTGTGGGACTTGAGCTACGCCGAATGGCAGAGCCGGTTGCAAATGCGCCAGATCGTCGCGTTTCTGCGGCGTTATGTTCCGGGCTTCGAACGCGCGTATCTCGCGCAAAGCGGTACCAGCATCGGCGTGCGCGAGACGCGCCGCATCCTCGGCGATTACCAGCTGACCGGCGACGACGTGCTGGCGGCGCGCAAGTTCGACGACGTGATCGCGCGCTGCTCTTATCCGATCGACATTCACAATCCGCGCGGCGCCGGCACGCTCTTGCAGCGCCTGCCGCCCGGTGAAGCGTACGATATTCCGCTGCGCTGTTTGTTGCCGAAAGGGGTCGAAAGCCTGCTCGTGGCGGGGCGCTGCATTTCCGGCACGCACGAAGCGCATTCCTCCTATCGGGTGATGCCGGTCGCCATGGCCTTGGGCCAGGCGGCCGGCGTGTGCGCGGCCTTAGCGGCGCGCCGGCGCGTAGCGCCGCGCGCCGTCCCCCATCGTGAGGTGCAACGAGAACTGGCGCGGCAAGGCGCCGATTTGCGCGGCGTCACGCGCGCCGCCTGAGCGCGGCGCGGTTTTCTTTCCGGACAAGCAACAACAAGGAGCGTGTTATGACCTTCAATATCATCACCCTGCAGCCCATCGTGGCGTTAATCGCGGGCATTCTTATACTGATCGTTCCGCGCTTGTTGAATTACATCGTCGCCGTTTACCTGATTATCATCGGCATCCTCGGACTGGTGCGCTGAGCGGCCGCCTCCGCGACCCCGGACGTGACGTCCGCGGCTTTATTGATTATCGTTATGCGGCGCGTGTGCGCGCCACGAGGACCGGCGGGCGCGGAGAGCGGGAAAATGAATACACCAGGTGCGCAATGAAGCGCAACAAACGTAAGTCGTTGGAGGCCGAGCCCGTATGAACGGTTTTCTGCTGCGGCTGCTCATCAGCGCGCTCGGATTGTGGTTGGCGTCGGCCATCGTGCCGGGCATATATGTCGCGGGCGTGGGCACGTTGCTGGTCGCGGCGCTGCTGCTCGGCGTCGTGAACGCGGTCGTGCGACCGGTGCTGATCATCCTGACGCTGCCCATCACGATACTGACGCTCGGTTTGTTCCTGCTCGTGGTGAATGCCGCGATGCTCGGGCTGGTGGCGCTGCTGCTGCCCGGTTTGACCATCACCGGGTTTTTCCCGGCGCTTGGCGCGAGCCTGGTGGTCAGCGTCGTGAGCTGGATGGCGTCGTGGTTTATCGGCCCGCGCGGGCGCTTCGAGCTCCTGGTTATTCGCAAGCGCTAGGCGCCGAACCGCAGGCGTCATCCGCGGGCTTTGCTACCGCGTTACATCGGTGATGCGCAGATTCGCCGCCTTGATTTTTGCCCTGCTCGGACTCGCGGCGCCCGCCTTGGGCGACGACATTTCGAGTTACGCGTTCGTGCAGCACGACGGCACGTTGCGCGTGGACGGGCGGAGCATCCAGCTGTACGGTATTTACATTCCGCCCACCGGTGATACCTGCCGCACCAACGAGCGGCCGGTGCGGTGCTCATCGCGCGCCGCGCTCGCGCTCGAATTCAAGATATCCGGCTTTGTGCGTTGCACGCCGCGGGAAAAGCACGAGGACGGATCGCTCACGGCCGTCTGCCGCGCGAACGGGGATGATCTGAGCGCGTATCTGCTCGAGCGCGGGTGGGCGCTGGCGTTGCCGGACGCGCCCTTCGAATACGTGGCGCTCGAACGCATCGCGCGCGAGCGCCACGTCGGTGTGTGGGGTATTGCGATAGAGCCGACGCGGCCCTTCGCGCGCTGAGCGCTCCCGCGCCGGCGTCCTAGCCCGGCGACTGGAGCGCGGAGAACTCGATCTCGGTGCGGCGATTCGGCTGAAAGCAGTCGATCAGGCTCGAGCCTTCACGTCCCTCGCAGTTCACAATCGGATCCGCCTCGCCGCGGGCGTCGACGCTCAGCTCGTTTTCCGGTACGCCCTGTTCGATGAAATAGGTGCGCACGGCGTCGGCGCGCCGCCGCGACAGCGAAAGGTTGTAATCGGGCGAGCCTATCGGGTCGGCGAATCCGACGATGCGGATGGAGGGATTTTCGACGTTGCGCGCGCGCTCCACGATGAGATCGAGCTTGTGCTGCGCGTCGAGAGTCAGGTCGGCATGGTCGAAGGCGAAATACGTGTCCACCCCGACGAAGATTCGTACCGGCTCGCGCGGCGTCGCCGCGGGCTGGGCCTGGGCGACTTCCGGCTCCGGCGCGGCCGGCGGTTGCGTTTCGGCGGTTGCCACCGGAGGCGGCGCGGCCTGCGCGACGAGATCCGGATCGCACTCCTTGATCGCGTACTGAGGTTCCCAGGAGCCCGTGCGCACGCAACTGCCGGTGCCCGACCGGACGACATTCCCGGACGCATCCGTGACATAGCCGATCAGGCCGGTGGAACTCGTCTGGGTGGGAGTGGTGTGGGCGCAGTTCGCCAGCACGACGGTGGCGGCGATCGATAGGAAGCGTACAGCACCGGAAAATGCGGATTTCCGACGTAGCATGATGACTCTCCGTGTCCTCGTTGCTCCTCCAGCGCGAGTGTAGGGAGGAGCGCCGGGCGCATCAACACGCCGCGAGTGGGTCTTTTCGAAAAACGGGGAAGAAGAGAGGGAACGTCTGAAATTTCGGCAGGCGAGGCGCGGCGCGCCTCGCCTGCACGCAACGGCGTCAGTCCTTTTTGACGCTGTACGGCCCGGAGCCAAACGCCAGGATGTAGAGCATCGCGCCCATCATGGCCAGGTTTTTCTGGAACATGATTTTATTGATATACGCTTCCATTCCCGTCATCGTCCAATAGTTGTGGAACGCCCAGCTGACGGGAATCATCCACAGAAACAGCAGAATGGCGCCGATGCGTGCTTTCCAGCCCAGCAAAATCATGAGCCCAGCGCCGATTTCGATAACGATGGAAAGCACCACCAGGACCTCCGCCATCGGCAAGCCCTTACCGGCTATGGCGGCGGCGGTCTGTGTGAAGCCCATGATCTTGCCGAAACCCGAAGCCAGAAAGATCTGTGCGATCAGGATACGGCCGATAAGAGGAGCATACTGCGTCACAGCTGGGTTCATTATTCTGACCTCCATGGATTGTTGATTCTTGTACGGTCGGCGACCGGTACGCGCCGTATCCTACTCCTCGCGCGGCGCTTGGCAATCGCGCTGCCGGGTTGATGCGGTACGCGGCGCTACGGCAGGTCGAACAACAGCGCTTCTCCCGATCCGCGCGTGGACACCCGGATTTCGGCCGTGTCGGTAATCGCCGCGCCGTCCCCGGCGGAAAGCGGCTCCCCGTTTATTTCCATCGCGCCCAGGGCCACGTGCAGGTAGGCCTTGCGCCCGGGCGCCAACGCGTGCTGGACGGTGTCGCCATCGGCGAGCCGTGTGGCGTAGACGAACGCATCCTGGTGGATGAGGACCGAGCCGTCGCGACGGTCGGGCGACGCCAGCAATTGCAGCCGGCCGCGCAGGGCGTCATCGTCAAAGTGTTTTTGCTCGTAGCCCGGCGGCAATCCCGCGCGCGCGGGCAGAATCCAAATCTGTAAGAAATGCACCGGCTCGGCGGGGGAGGCGTTGTACTCGCTGTGGCGTACGCCGGTGCCGGCCGACATGCGCTGGACGTCGCCCCGGCGGATCACCGACCCGGTGCCGAGGCTGTCTTTGTGCTCCAGGCCTCCCGCGAGCACGTAACTGATGATCTCCATGTTCTGATGGCTGTGCGGCGGGAAGCCCGCGCCCGGCGCCACGCGATCCTCGTTAATGACGCGCAGGACGCCGAAACCCATGTAGGACGGGTCGTAGTAATCGGCGAACGAAAACGTATGGCGCGAATCCAGCCAGCCATGATCGGCGCGGCCCCGCTCCGCGCCGCGGCGGAGTTGCAGCATGTTCGTCTCCTTGGATAGCGTATCGATGGTAGCATTATGACCTCGCGCGGCGCTCGAAGTTGTCGCCGTTTTAGGGAGTCCATGGGCACGCTTCGCCGGTATGCCGCCGACGTCGATCGTCCATACCTCGGGTTTCCGGAGTCGTTTATTGACCTCGGCATTACACGTTCTTGATGCGTAGCCGCGATCTCTTGGGCGCGAGCGGGCCGCTCGCACGACGGGTGCCGGGCTTCGTCCCGCGGCCGAGCCAGCAGGCGATGGCGCACGCCGTCGAGTCCGCTCTCGCCGCGCCGGACACGTTGATTGCGGAATCCGGTACCGGCACGGGCAAGACCTTCGCCTATCTGGTGCCGGCGATGCTGTCGGGAGGGCGCGTGCTGATTTCAACCGGCACGCGTAATCTGCAGGATCAACTCTATCGTCGCGATCTACCGCTCGTGCGCGACGCGCTCGAGTTGCCCGTCAACGCGGCGCTGCTCAAGGGGCGCGCCAATTATCTTTGTCTTCATCGCCTGGAGCGCACCGGGGCCGACGCGCGCTTCGGCGCGCGCACGACGGCCGCTCATTTCCAACGCGTGCAGGCATGGGCGCGGCACACCCGGAGCGGCGATATCGCGGAAATCGCCGATGTGCCGGAAGAATCCGAGCTGTGGCCGCTGGTCACCTCGACGGCCGAGAATTGTCTCGGCGCCGATTGCCCGCGCTATGCCGATTGTTTCGTCAGCCGCGCCCGCCGCGAGGCGGCGCAAGCCGAGCTGATCGTCATCAACCATCACCTGTTCTTCGCCGACATGAGCGTACGCCAGGAAGGATTCGCGCAATTGCTGCCGGCGGCGGACGCCGTGATTTTCGACGAGGCGCATCAGGTGCCGGACGTCGCCGCGAACTTTTTCGGCGTAACGCTCTCGAGCCATCAGCTGCGCAATCTCTGTCGCGATGCCGTCGCGGAGGACGTGCGCGAGGCGAGCGGAGTGCGCGAGCTGCGCGCGGCGGCGGAGGCGACGGAGCGAGCGGTGCAGGATCTGCGTTTGTCGCTCGGTTCATCGGTACAGCGCACGCTGTGGGACGATGCGGGCGGAGGCGCGCAAGTGGCGGAGACGATCGCCGCCTTGGAGCAACGGTTGCGAGGATTGTCCGAGGCGCTTCAAGCCGCCGCTGCCCGGGGGCCGGGCCTCGCCAATTGCGCGCGCCGCGCGCTCGCCGTGACCGAGCGGCTGGACGAAGTGACGCGCGGCCAGGATATCGACCGGGTGGCATGGTTTGAAACGGCGGCAAGCAGCTTCACCTTTCATTTAACGCCGCTCGATGTGGCCGACGTATTCCAGGAGCGCCTGCGCGCCCTCGGGACGAAAGCTTGGATTTACACCTCGGCGACGCTCGCGGTGAGCGACGATTTTACGCACTTCATGCGCCGTCTCGGACTCGAGGACGCGAAAACCGCGCAATGGCACAGCCCTTTCGATTATGAAAGCCAGACACTCCTTTATATACCGCCGGAAATGCCGGACCCCGCCGCGCCTGACTACACCGCCAAGGTCGTCGAGGCGGCGTTGCCCGTGCTGCGCGCGAGCAACGGCCGCGCGTTTCTTTTGTTCACGAGCCATCGCGCGCTCAAGCTCGCCACGGAGCTGTTGAAGGACCGGATCGAATATCCGCTCCTCGTGCAAGGCGCCATGCCCCGCGCGCGCCTGCTCGAAAGTTTTATCGCCGCCGGCAACGCGGTGCTGCTCGGGACCGCGAGTTTTTGGGAAGGCGTGGACGTGCGCGGGCCGGCGCTTTCGTGCGTCATCATCGACAAGCTGCCGTTCGCCGCGCCGGACGATCCGGTGCTGAAAGCGCGCGCCGCCGCGTGTACCGCGTCCGGCCGCAATCCGTTCATGGAATATCAGCTGCCCGAAGCGGTGATCGCGCTGAAGCAAGGCGCGGGGCGGCTCATCCGCAGCCTCGACGACAGCGGCGTGCTCATCGTGTGCGACCCGCGCATCTACACGCGTTCGTACGGGCGCCTGTTCCTCGACAGCCTGCCGCCCATGCCGGTTACACGGGCGCTCGCTGACGTCGAGCGTTTCTTTCGGCAGCTCGCCCCGGTGGACGACGCCGTTTAACCACGTATGATGTTCCGTCATGAGTGAACAAACCCCGCCCGCCGCGGAAGGCTTGGTCGTTCCGCCGGAATCCTTGGTGACCATCACCAACGCCGTCTACGCGCTGCAAGGAATCGGTTTGTTCATTCCGCCCGCGCTCATCGTCGCTGTCATCATCAATTACGTAAAGCGCGACGACGTCCGCGGCACCTTTCTGGCCTCGCATTTCCGCTGGCAGATGCGCACCTTCTGGTTCGGCTTGCTGTGGATCGCGTTGGGTTTTTTGACGTGGGTGATTCTGATCGGATTCGTGATTCACGCCGCTGCGTGGATCTGGATCGCCTATCGCGTGATCAAAGGCTGGCTCGATCTCATCGATCGCAAACCGATGTATCGGTTCCAAGCGCCGCTGGGGGCGGGTCCCACCGGTTGAGAAGGCGGATCGCGCGGCCCGCGCGATCCGATCGATGTAATAACTCGTCGATGTATGAGATTTATTGCAACAACCCCGTGCTGAACCGCGCACCGCGCGGTCCACGGCTCATCGCTCGATCGTGTACAACAAATCCGCCCCCTGATTGAGCCCCGACTCCGCCTGGAGTACCCAATTCTTCGTCAGCTCGTAACGAATACGAAACACGCTGACCGGCTCGATCAGCCCGATGCTGTAGTTCACGTACAAGCGCGGCGAGAGGCGTTTGCCGAGGACCAGCGCCGCATCCTGCGCGCCGGTGCTCGTCTGGACATTCTGGATGTCCACTTCTTCGATGCCGAAGCGCGCCCCGATTCGTTGCGCCAGCGCTTCGCCGCCGCGCAGCTTGAGCGCGCGCGCGGCGGCAGCCATGGCGGCGCCTTGTGCGGGATTCGCTGTATCGGCCGGCCGGCCGAAGAGCAGATAGGAGAGCGTGTCGGATTGGCCCATCGCGGGATCGGAGAAGAGCGCGAGCTCGGGCGACTTGAGCGTTCCCTTTACCTCTACACCGACCGTAACCTGCGCGCCCGCCGTCGTCTGTTGCAACCGCCTGACCGCGCGCGCGTCGATGCCCGGGTTGTCGACGGGTCCGCCGGCGAAGAGCAGGCGGCCGCGTTCGATCTCGAGTTTTTGCCCGTACGCTTCATAACGGCCGCTGCTCACGTTCAGTTCGCCGCGCGCCGTCGTCACCTGTGCGGGCGTGTCGATCAAGGTGATGTTGCCGCTGATGTTGCCGCTGAGACCGAAACCTTCGAACGATACGTTGTCACCGAGCGTGACTTTGACGTCCGCCGTGACCGCCCACGCGGAAGGGCGTTGTTCCGTCGCCGGGCCGCCGTTTTCGATGACGACATCCGGCGACGGCTCGATCGCGGCGCGCTGCGGGCGTGGCGCAAAGCGTGCCTGCGGCATATTGACCTCGCCCTGCACGCTGACCGTTCCGGGAGAGATTCGCAGGCGCAAGTCCGTCGTAACGATAGCGCCGGCCTCCGCAATGTTGACGGCCTGAAATCCGGCGCCGGCCAACCGAACTTCCGCCTGCCAGGACGGTTTCGTGCCGAACGTGACCCGTCCGGATATGCCGACGCCGCCCTCGCCGGAGCGGGCGTAACCGTTCAAGCGCAAGTCGCGCCCATCGGGTGCGGCAACGAGCCGCACCTCTTGCAGCCGAATGCCGAGCGCCGGGATCCCCGCGCTCCCGTCCGTCAGACGTGCGTCGCCGCGCACTTGCGGATCGCCCAGCGTTCCCTGTAGCGAGAGGTTGGCGCGCAACGCTCCTTGCAGCTGCTCGATCTCCGGCACCAGGGCGGCAAACGGCGAAAGGTCGCGCACCGCGAGCGCGATATTCCCGCGCAGGAGCTGATTATCGCCGCGCGGAGTCGGCGCGCTGAACTCGGGCAAGGCGATATCGGCCGAACCGGTATCGCCGTTTTCCAGCTGTACCTCGGCGTGGGCACGCAAGCCGTTGTCGTCCACGCGCATATCGACGGTGGCGCGTTGATACGCGAGCGCGGTGCCGGTGCTCGCCGTGGTCCACCGGAGGCTACCGGGCGCGGATACGAAATGCGCATCGGCTTTGCGTATACGGCCGCCGTGCAGCGCGAGGTCGGCATTCCCGTCGAACCGTCCGCGCAGGCCGAGGGGTTGATCCAGCGCCCGGGCGAGAAGCGCAAGCGGGACGCGCGTCGCGGTCCCCGCCAGCGTGACGTCGCCGTCGGCCGTGCGTCGTACGCGGGCGCAGAGCCGCGCCGCGGCGTTGGAGCTCCAGCATGTTTGCGCAAGATCGATCTCCGCCGCGCTCACGACCAGCGCCGCCCGGGCATCGAGCGTCCAGGTGGCCGGCCCGATCTTCCATTGTCCGCGCGTGAGAGAGCCGCGCCACCGTGCATTACGGTAACCCCCGGTCAGCGCGAGCTGCAGCGCTTGCTCGGCGTGGCCCGCGTTGAGCATGAGCGAATGATTGGAGACGAGACCATCGCCGGTGAGCGCGAGTTGATCGAATTGTTGTTGTCCGACGGCGGCGTCAGCAAGACGCGCGCGGATACGGGAGGATTGCTGGTCCGACATATCGATCTGCACGTCGGCGTCGAGCGTTCCGGCGTAAAACTGCTCGTAAGTAAGCTCGGTGCCCGCGATTTGCGCGTTGACCGTCGGCGTGTCACGCCGCCCGCGGATGGTTCCCGTGCCCCGCAACTGTCCACGGGCATCCGGCCAGAGTGCGGCTAGATCCGGCGCCGCCACCTGCCAGGAAAGATTCCATTCCTTGCGCACGCCGCCGTTCACGTTCACTGTGGCGCTTCCGCTTTGCGCTGTAAGGGCGAGCACCGGATATTCCGTGCCGCGTCGGACGAGTCTCGCCCGCGCGCTCAGCGCGCGTCCGCGCAACTCGCCGGCCACGCGGGAAAGATCGAGGCGGATCTCTTCCGCATTGCCCGCGGCTTCGGCGGCGACGGCGAGCTTTCCCGCCCACTCGGCCCACATCGTGCCGGGGTTCAGTCCTTGTCCCGCGAGTCGCACCGTCCAGTCGAGGCGCGGCGTCCACTCAACGCGCGCCGTCCCTTGCAACGTCGCCTCCATCGTATTGATCGCGAGCGTGTCGGTGGTGATACGAGCAAGATCGCCGCTGCCCGAAGCGCGCAACGCGGCGGGAGGAATACGTGCGCCGCCCACGTCGGCGGCGAGTGAGAAGCGATAACTCGTCGGCAGGCCGTTCACTTCCATGCGGCCGGTCGGGCTCAGCAGGAACGGCTGGTCGGTCAACGGCCAGCGCAGATCTGCCCAGTGCAACTCCGTCCGAAAAGCGCCTTGGGCAAGATTCCAGTCGCCGCGGGCCGTCACGCGTGCCGGCAGGCCGGGCGCGGTGACGACCATCTCTTCCAACGTCAGTGTCCCCGTCGTCGTCCCACTCAGGCGAAAGGCGCCGCGCGCGCTCGGCCAGCCCGGGTACTGTCCGCGCAGCGTTCCGCTGCTCGCGAAGCGCTCGCGACCGCCGCGGGCGTCCAACTGCAGGCCGGCGCTGCCCTTCGCGTTCGGCTGCAAGCGATGCAAATCAAACTCGGGAATCTCGACCGTCGCCTGCCAGGCGAGTTGTGTCAGCGCGTTTTCGACTTTTGCATGCAGTTGCGCGTTCGTCGGCGCGGTGACATTGATCTCGAGCGTCGCGTCGGACAAGGTGCCGGTGATCACGCCGTGCGCGGCGAGGGCGGGGAAGCGGCCCGCTTCCATGCGCGCGTCGATTTCAAGCCGTTCGGCGCCCGACGATCCCAGCGCGCCGCGCGCGGTGACTTGGAACTGCGCTGCCTGAAGCTTCAGGTTCTCCACCCGCAGCGTCTGCGCGTCGATGCCTCCCGCGAATTCGAGCGTCTGGACTTCATACGGGGTTACGGTGCCACGCTGTACTTGAATATCCTCGGCCGCGAAGTGCCGGATGCGAATTGGAAGCGGCGGCCGGAGATTCGTAGGTCCCGATTCGGCTGTGGCCGGCGAGGGCAACAGCGCGAGGCGCGCGCCGCGCAGCTGGAGCTTTTCGATCTGCAACCGGCCGGCCGCCAAGGCGAGCGGCGACCAGTCGAGCCTAACGTCGCCGACACGCGCGTCGAGCGAGGGGCTGCGATAGCGCAAGCCGCGGATATGGATCGGTCCCATCAGCCGTCCTTCGAGGGCGTCGACGTCGAGTGTGCCCGGGACCATCGATCGCAGCCGCGCGTAACTCCACCGCAGCCCGGATTCGGTCGCGAACAACCATGAGAGCGCGGCTGCCGCGGCAACGAGCAGCAACGCGAGCGGGGCGAGCCAATAGAAGATTTTGCGCCTCACAGGTCCGGCCCGATGTAGA
>Ga0070741_10011167_pt1 | contig 16657 bp, 15 predicted proteins | sample Coa_R1_4_FD_66440 | JGI IMG/M metagenome (GOLD analysis project Ga0070741, IMG submission 66440) | Surface soil microbial communities from Centralia Pennsylvania, which are recovering from an underground coalmine fire - Coalmine... | ecosystem: Environmental > Terrestrial > Soil > Unclassified ...
GCGAGCATCATCGCCTCGACGCCCCACGTGATCCGCCCCGCGCGGCGCCACGCCGCGATCGGGAAGCTTCCCTGCGGACCGCGCGTCGTGAACGACGGCCGCGCGGGAAGGCAGAGGTCGAGCATCGCGCCCGTCCCGAACGTGATCTTCGCGTCACCGGGCCGTACGCAGCCCTGGCCCACGAGCGACGCCTGCTGGTCACCGATCAGCGCGGCGATCGGCGGCGCGCCGGGCAGCTCGGTCGCCTCGCCGACGACGCCGCTCGAGTCGACGATCGCGGGCAGCACGGGTGCAGGTATGCGGAGCGCGTCGAGCACTGAGTCCGACCAGTCGCCACCGTCGGCCGTCGCCATCCCGCTGACGCCCGCGTTCGTCGCGTCGGTGACGTGGAGCGTGCCGCCCGAGAGCGTCCACGCGATCCACGTGTCGACGGTGCCGAAGCACACGTCGCGCGTGCGTTCGGCGTCGACGAGGTCGAGCAGGTGCTCGAGCTTCGTCGCCGACGCGTTCGGCGCGACCCGCAGACCTTGCGCCTGCAGCTCCAGGCACCGGCCGACGGTGCGCAGGTCCTGCCAGCCGAGTCCCGGCGCGAGCGGCTCGCCGGTCGCGCGGTCCCACACGATCGTCGAGCAGCGCTGGTTCGCGATGCCGACCGCGTCGACCGTGCCCGCGCCGCCGTGCGCGTCGAGCGCGCCGTGCGCGACGTCGAGGACCGCGCGCGCCATCGCGGCCGCGTCGAGCTCGACGAGCCCGGGCGCGGGCGAGTGGGGCAGGAGCGGTACGGCGCGCTCGGCGTGGACCGACGCGTCGTCGTGGACGACCGCCGCGCGCACCGAGCTCGTCCCGACGTCGACGACCAGGATCGCCACGGCGCGCCGGCTACCAGCCGGTCGGTCCGAACGGGTCCGGGAGCCCGAGCTTGCCGGGGTTCAGGATCCCGTGCGGGTCGATCGCGTGCTTCAGCGCGACGAGCACGTCGTACGCGTCGCCCAGCGCGCGGCGGACGAACCGTGCGCGGTTGAGGCCGACGCCGTGGTGGTGGCTCAGCGCCGCACCGGCAGCCAGTGCCGCGGCCGTGCCCGCGTCCCACACCGCGCGGTAGTACGCGTCGGCTTCGTCGGCGGGGGGGACGCCCGCGAACGTGAAGTAGAGGCACGCGCCGTCGACGTAGGAGTGCGACAGGTGGGCCGACGCGACGACCGTGCCCGCGACGGCGGCGATCGCGTCGACCGTCTCGCGGTACACGCGTGGGCAGTCGCGCCACGACGCGGCGACCTCCATCGTGTCGACGACCACGCCGCGTCGGTAGTTGTGCTCGAGCGCCGACACGTCGTTCCGGTGCTCGAACCAACGCCGCACGAGCGCGTCGTCGAGAGGTTCGCCGCCCGTGCACTCCTCCTCGACGGCGTCGAGGGTCGCGTCGACGATCGCGTCATCACCCTCGTCGTGCACGAGCAGCACGTGTCGCTCCCCGGTCGCGTAGTTGCGCTCGCCCTCCACCGCGTCGTACAGGCGGAGGACGGCGGGCGTCACGCCGCGCCGCAGGACGCGACGGCACGCGTCGACACCCTCCGCGAACGACGCGAACCCGAACGCGGCGTCGCGGAAGTACGTCGGCGCGGGGTGGACGCGCAGCCGCGCGCCGACGATCACACCGAGCGTGCCCTCCGAGCCGACGAACACCTGGTTCAGGTCGGGACCCACCGCCGCGCGGGGAGCGCCGCCGGTGTGCACGACGCGGCCGTCCGCGAGCGCGACGTCGAGCCCGACGACCATGTCCTCGATCTTCCCGTAGCGCGTCGACAGTTGCCCGGCCGATCGGCACGCGAGCCAGCCACCGACGGTGGAGAGGTCGATCGACTGTGGCCAGTGACCGAGCGTGAGCCCGTGATCCGACTGCAGCGTCTCCTCCAGCCACGTCCCGAACGTCCCGGGCAGCACGTCGAGGACGAGCGACGTGTCGTCGACGTCGCGGATGCCGGCGAGCCCGGTCAGGTCGAGCGCGACACCCCCGTGCACCGGGACGCTGCCGCCGCAGACGCCGCTGCGACCGGCCGTCACGGTGACCGGGACGCGCTCGTCGTCGCACGCGGCGAGCACGTCCGCGACCTGCGTGGCGTCGGTCGGTCGCGCGAGCAGGCCGGGCCGCGCGGGCACCTGACCGTGCAGCGCCCACGCGATCCCGATCGGCCACCAGTCGCGCGCCACCTCGTCGACCGCGTCGCCGTCGCGGACCGTCTCGCACACGCCGGCAAGGCGACGGGCAAGCGCGTCGCCGACCTCGACACGCGCGCCGTCGAGACGATCCTGGATCTCGCCGTCGGCGCGTGCGAGCGCGACCGGTGGCGTCGGCGCGCCGGTCGTCACGTTTCCGCTCTTCGCGCCTTCGGCGCCGGGCCGCTGGGCCACGCTTCCACTCGCCTCCGGCTCGTTCGCTCAGGCACCCACCGAGGAGTCGAGCGCGGTCTCGGGGAGGTCGGCCGCCTCGCGCTCCGACGCGACCGCGCGCCGGTACGACTCGACCTGCGCGGCACGCTCGGCCTCGGTCCAGCCGAGCTCGCGCATCAGGATCGAGCCGACGTCGTCGGCTGCTCGGGCGGACGCGTCCCGCGCCAGCAGGCGCGCCCGTGTGCGGCGGCTCAGGACGTCGTCGACGGTCTGCGCCATCTCGGCCCGGGCCGCGTAGACGACCTCGGCGCGCAGGTACGGCAGACCGGCGACGACCGGTTCGCCGAGCGACGCGTCCTGGGCGACGAGCGCGCGCACGTCGGCGGCGAGCGTGCCGTACCGGCCGGCGAGGTGCTCGTGCCGGCTCGGCTCGGCGCCGGCGGGGGGCGCCTCGTACCCGCGACCGCCCAGCAGCGGCAGCCGCTTCGTGCGGCTGCGGCCGCCGTGCCGGAGCTCGCCGACGACGGCATCGACGGCGTCGGCCGCCATCGCCCGGTACGTCGTCAGCTTCCCGCCCGTGACGGTGACCATGCCGCTCGCCGAACGTGCGACCGCGTGGCGGCGGGACAGGTCCGCCGTCCGCTCGCTCGCCGCGCTCGCGAGCAGCGGACGCAGCCCGGCCCACGTCCCGACGACGTCGCGCTCGGTCAGCGGCTCGGCGAGTGACGCGTTCATCGCGCCGAGCAGGTACTGCACGTCGTCGGGCGTGCAGACGGGATCGTCGAGCGGGCCGCCGTAGTCGGTGTCGGTCGTGCCGATGTACGTGAGGTCGCCCCACGGCACGACGAAGATGGACCGCCGGTCCTTCGGGACCGGCACGATCGCGGCGATGTCGTTGCGCACCTTGCTCCACGGCACGGTGACGTGCACGCCCTTCGCGGGCCGGATCGAGTGCGGGTGGGCGCCCTCGTCGAGCGCGCGGACGTCGTCGGCCCAGACACCCGCCGCGTTCACGACCGCGTCCGCGCGCACCTCGACCTCGTTGCCGTCACCGGTCGCCACCCGCGCACCGCGCGCCCGTCCGTCCGCGCCCTTCAGGAACGCGGTCACCGACGCGTAGTTCGCGGCCACCGCGCCGTGCTCGATGACCGCGCTGCGCACGATCGTCAGCGTGAGGCGGGCGTCGTCGGCCTGCGCGTCGTAGTACAGGTACGCGCTCGCGAGCCGGTCGGCCGCGAGCGACGGCATGTGCTCGAGCGCGCGCCTCTTGTCGATCCGGCGGTGGATCCGCCCGATGCGTGCGCCGCCCGTCACGTCGTACATCCACATCGCGCTGCCGAGCGCGCGAGCGAGCCGGCGGTCGATCAGCCCGTCGCGAGTCAGGACGGGGATCAGGAACGGCAGCACACGTACGAGGTGAGGCGCGTTCCGCAACGCGATCTGACGCTCGCGCAGCGCGTCGTACACGAGGCGGAACTCTCGCTGCTGCAAATAGCGCAGCCCGCCGTGGACGAGCTTGGACGACTTCGACGACGTCCCCGACGCGAAGTCGTGTCGCTCCACGAGCGCGGTGCGCAACCCGCGGGAGGCGGCGTCGAGCGCGACGCCGGCCCCCGTGATGCCGCCGCCGACGACGAGCAGGTCGAAGTGCTCGTCGGCGAGGCGTGCGAGCGCGCCGGCGCGCGTGAACGTCATGCACCGCACCCTACCTGCCGGTAACCGGACCGGACCTCGGGTCAGGGCGTCGTCTGGAGCTGCGAGCGCGCCTCGTCGACGCGGTACGTCGCGGTCGCGCCGCGCGCGACGGCGTCCAGCGGTTGCCAGGGCCCGTCGTTCACGCGGTAGCGCGCGTCGAGCGCGAGGTCCGCCTCGACGACGAACCCGTCGCTTCCCGAACGACGCTCGTACGTGTGCGTCACGGTCGAGCGCGCGGGATACGCCCGTCCGAAGTCGCCCGGGACCGTGTCGGTCCCGTCGCCGAAGGACCACTGGACACCCGTCGGGCGGGCCTCGACCGTCACCGTCGTGCCGAACCCGCTCACGGAGTCGACGATGGTGGCGCCGTCGTAGCCCGTGATCCAGAACCAGCTCTCGAGCCCGGCGAGACCGCGGTCCTGGGGGCTGATCCCGATGCCGACGGCCGGGAAGGGCAGGTCCTGCACGAGGCTCTCGGCGAGCGAGCGCGCGGCCGCGGTCATGTCCCCGCCGTTGAACTGGCTCGGCGTCGCCCACACCGTCCAGACGTACGCCCCGTCGCAGTACACGTTGTAGGGCTTCGCGTCGGGCGACGGCGCTGGCGGCAGCGGCACCGGCGCCGCGAAGACGGGCGCGGGAGCCTCCAGGTAGGCGACGGGCTCGGCGGCCGGGACCCAGCGGCGACGGCACCCCGACGAGTGGCCGCCGCTCCCGCCGGCACCACCGGCCGGCGTCCCCCCGACCTCGACCCAGCTCAGGTCGTGGCCCAGCTCGACGTGCGCACCGGCGGGGTCGGTGTCGACGTCGACGCGGGTGTCGGCGGTGGCCCGGTCGTCACCGCCCAGCGCGCCGGTCGCGACCGGCGCGAGCACGGCCCCGGCCACGAGGACGGCGAGGACGACGGGAGCGAGCGCCCGCCTGCCCCTGGCACGTGCGCCCGCGTGTGACCCGTTCGTCCTCGCCATCCGTGGCTCCCCGCCCTTCCGTGGAAGAGGAGCGGCCTGTCCACCGGTCGCCGCCGTCGACGTCGCCCATCGGCTCGGAGATCCGAGCCCCTGCCCCTCTGCCTGCACTCGCACCCAGCATCCGCGCCCGGCGCTCACGCTCCGGGCTCGTGCCGAGCGCTCGCGCAGGCGGGCCGTCGAGAGCGACGACCGGTGGCCGGTCCCGCGCAGGATACGGACATTCGCCGCGAAGGACAAGAGGCGCGCACGAACGCGACGACCGGGACACCCCCGGTTCAGACCACGTGGCCCGGCCGGTCGTCGTCCGTCACGACGGGTAGGCCTGCGGCCGCCCACGCCTGCATGCCGCCGGCGACGTTGCGCGCGTCGACGCCCCACCGGCGGAGCGCGGCGACGGCCTGCGCCGAGCGACCGCCCACCCGGCAGACCGCGAGGACCGGCCGGTCGGTCGGCAGGGCCGCTCGTTCCGCGGGGACGCGCCCGAGCGGGATCCAGGTCGCCCCCGGCGCGTGGCCCGCGTACCACTCCTCGGGCTCGCGCACGTCGAGGAGGACGGCGCCGCCGCGGACCAGGGCGTCGACGTCGGCGACCTCGACCGTGGGGACGTCCTGGCCGTTCGTCATGGCGCCGACCTCTTCCTCGCCCCGGTCTTCTTCGCCGTGGCCTTCTGCTCGCCGGTCTTCTTCTGGCCGGTCTTGTTCGGTGTGGCCTTCTTCGCGGTCGCCTTCTTGGCCGTCGTCCTCTTCGGCGCGGCCTTCTTCGCGGTGGCCTTCCTCGCCCCTGCGGTCTTCGCGACGGCCGTCTTCTTGACGGCCTTCGCGACGGCGGCCTTCTTCGCGGGCGTCGCGGCCTTCTTGGTCGTCTTCGGCGGTCGCTTCGCGCCCCGGGCGCCCTTCGTCGCCGCGCGCGCGGCCGCTTGGGGCTCGTCGCCGATCTCCGCCTCGACCGTCTCCTGCGACGCTTCGCCCGCGATGCGCGCGAAGCCCGGGAGCGCGAGCTCGACGCCGCGGCGGGGCGCGTCGAAGGCCTGCACGACGAACGGACGGGTCGCGCCGCGGTGCAACACGTCGCGCGCGCGGGTCGGCGGCGGGTCGCCCATCGCGGTGAGCGGGACGTACGCGCGGACTCCGTTGGTGCGCACGAACGCCCCGTGCGACGCGAACTCCTCGACCGATCCCTCCACCTCGTCACCGAGCGGGTGGTTGATCACGAACATGAGGAAGGGGTGGGGGTCGTTCACCGCGCCGGGCGGCGGGCCGGCCGAGCGGCTGCGGCGACGCTTGCGCGACGCCGCCGGGCGGGGCGCGAGCGCGTCGGCGGTCGCGGCCGCGATCGCGGCCGTCACCGCGCGGTCGTTGCGCGACTCCCGCGCCGCGGCACGCACCGCGCGGTGGCTCTTCGGTCCGCGCACGGGCGACCGCAGCGAGAAGATCCACCCCACCCCGGGGACGGGCTTGCCGCCGATCAGGCGGCCCGTCTCGAACAACCACTCGTGCTCGCCGTGGAACTCCTGGAACGAGTCGTTGGACACGACCGTCCCGCCCGTGCGGTTCGCGATCTGCAGGAGGAACCCGTCGCCGCGACCGATCGCGCCCGCCGGTGGTGACACGACGTCTCCCGCGGCCTCGGCCGCGTGGAAGGCGGGCTGCTCGGACTTGTCGATGCGGTGCTCGAACGACGCGTCGACGACGACCGTGATCGTGCTGTCCGGGTGCTCGGCCCGCAGCGCGTCCACCGCTTCGCGCAACTGAGCGAAGCTCGGCATCGTGCGGCCCTCGGTCGCGAGGTTCGAGCCGTCGATGACGAAGCGTGTGCGCGGCATCACACCTCTTCGTTCGACAGCCGGGCCGCCATCTCGCGCAACAGCCGGTAGTCGGCCTTGCCCGCGGCGGAGCGCTCCAACGAGTCGACGACGTGGACGCGCTTCGGCGTCTTGTAGCCCGCGGTCCGCGACCGGCAGTAGGCGCGGAGGGCGTCCTCGTCGGCGTCGCGTCCGGGGACGGGCTCGACGAGCGCGACGACCATCTCGCCGAGCCGCTCGTCCGGCACGCCGACGACGACGCAGTCGAACACGTCGGGATGGCTGCGCAGGACGAGCTCGACCTCCTCCGGGTACACCTTCTCGCCGCCCGTGTTGATGCACGCGGACCCGCGCCCGAGGAGCTGGATCGTGCCGTCGGCATCGACCGACGCCCAGTCGCCCGGGAGCGAGTAGCGGACGCCGTCGATCTCCTTGAACGTCGCCGCGGTCTTCTCGGCGTCGTTGTGGTAGCCGAGCGGGATCCGCCCACCGACCGCGATGAGCCCCTTCTCGTCCGAACCGGGCTGCACCTCGCGCCCGTCCGGGGTGATCACCTTCACACGGTCGTTCACCGAGAAGCGCGCGGGCTTGATCTCCGATCCCGCCGACGTCTCGTTGCGCGTCATCAAGCCTTCGGACGCGCCGAGCGAGTCGAGGAGGCGCACACGCGGGACGTGCGCGAGCAGCCCGCGCTTGGTCTCGGGACTCCACGTGACGCCCGACGACGTGATCGCGCGCAGCGACGAGAGATCCCACCGACCCGGTTGCTCGTCGAGCGCGGCGAGCAGCGGGCGCGCGAACGCGTCGCCGACGATGGTCAGGACCTGCACGTGCTCGCGCTCGACGGCGTCCCAGATCGCTTCCGCGTCGAGGCCGGGACGGTCGATGAGCACGACGGTGCCGCCCCCGCTGAGGGTCGACAACGTGATGAACAGGCCGGTGCCGTGCATGAGCGGGCACGCGGGGAGCGCGGTCGCCGCGTGCTTGCCCGCGCGCACGGCGGCGACGGGATCGGGCGGCTCGGTTCCCGGGCGCGCCATCTGCCACAACGCGACGTACAGGTCGTCGTTGCGCCACATGACGCCCTTCGGCATCCCGGTCGTGCCGCCGGTGTACAGGAAGACGAGGTCGTCGCCGGACGGCTCGCGCGCGCCGGACGCGCGCTCGCCGGTCGTCACGATCCGTTCGTACTCCTCACCCGTCTCGACGAGGGTCGGTCGCCACGGCACCGGGACGCGGTGCACCGCCATCCGCACTGGCGCGCCGAACTCCGGCTCGTACACGAGGAACCGCGCGCCCGAGTCCTCGAGCAGGTAGTGGATCTCCTCGGGCCCGTAGCGGTAGTTGACGTTGGCGGGGACGCAGCCGAGCTTCAGCGCGGCGTAGAACGCCTCGAGGTACTCGGGCCGGTTGACCATGTCGACGGCGACCCGCATCCCGGGCTCGGCACCGGCCCGCTCGAGATGACCGGCCAGACGGGCCGCGCGGTCCTCGAGCTGCGCGAACGTGACCCGGTGGTCGCCGCAGACGACCGCGACGCGCTCCGGCGTCTCGCGCGCGATCGCGTCCCAGACCTTCGCGAAGGCCCAATCCGACACGCCGGGCAGGATACGCGCCCCGACGTCAGTGGCCGTTGGCCGAGAAGTGCTGGTAGTCGCGCGCGCCGCTCCAGCTGCCGCCCCACCCCCAGCCGATCGACGCGAACGCACGGACCACCGCGTCGCCCGCGTGGATCATCCCCGGGAGCGTCAGGCTCCTGTCGGTCCACGGCCGGCTGACCGCGAGCTTCACGGAGCCGTCGGCGTGCACGTACGGGTTGCGCAGCGGGTTCACGTCCACGGCGAGGCCGTAGGCGTGCTCCGACCATCCCGACCCGCCGTCCGGCGGGCGGCAGTTGAACGCGGAGGTGTCGTCGGCCGCGTCGACCGCGTCGTCGTTGCCGCCGTAGGCGTCGACCGGCACCATCCGTTCGATCGGGAAGCCGAGGTCGAACAGCCGGTGGAACACGGTGACGATCGCGCCCGTGACCGTCGCATTCACGACGAGTCGTCCGGTGTGCACGCCGCCGTCGAACCCTCGGTACGACAGCGCCACGATGCGCAGACCGCTCAACGGCACCGGACACCCGGGCCGCCACGACGACTGCATGGACGCGGCCGTCGCCGGGTCGATCGCCGCGACCGACGCGGTGAAGCCGTCATTCGACGCCGACGACGGCGCGCGCGTCGTCGCGCTCTTCGTCGTCGGGACGGCCTTCGTCGTCGTCGTGGTGGGCGGTGCGGTCGTCGACGGCGGCGGAGCGGACGTCGTGGTCGTCGTCGTCGACGCCGGGTGGCGCGTCGCGACGCGGCGCGCCGCGTGCCCGTCACCGCTGCACGCGGACATCGCGAGGACGAGCGCAGCCGCCGCCGCGGCGGTCGGACGCCTCACTCCCCGCCGAGATGCCGCTCGACCGAGGCCGTCTTGGCGTGCAGCGCGTCCGCGTGACCGGGGCGGCAGTCGAGCTTCACGACGACGCTCACGCGCGGTGCGTGCATGCCGACCGCGTCGATCGAGCGCCTGATGACGTCCATCACGGCGTCCCAGTCGCCCTCGACGTTGGTGAACATCGCGTTCGTCTCGTGCGGCAGACCGCTGTCGCGCACCACGCGTACGGCGTCCGCGACGAGCGCGCCGACCGAGTCGCCCACGCCGAGCGGCGTCACGGAGAACGCGGCGAGCACGTTGTCGGTCGCGTTCACGTCGATCCGCGGCGCTTGCTGATCGCGTCGCGCACCTGCGTGGTGACCTCGCCGAACGTCGTCGACAGCGCGTCGGCGAGCGACGTGACCGCCCGGTTCGCGCCGTCGCGGACGTCGGGGTCGCTGACGGCGCCGTTGACGGACTCCAACGCGCGGTTCACGGCGTCACGCATGCCCGCCATCGCGCGCTCGACCGCCTCGCGGTCGGCCTTCGCCTCGCCCGAGGCGGCCCGCCGGTCGTAGTGGGACTTCAGCGTGCGACCCAGGTCGGTGAACGTGTCACCGACCCGGTCCCACGCCTGCTTGCTGTCACTCATCGCGACCACTCCTCACAGCATGAACCGCTCGCGGTAGTGCTCGTCCGGCTCGTACACCACGCCCTCGCGGCGTAGCTCGTCGATCCGTGTGTCGTCGTACCCCAACCACCGCATGATCTCGCGCGTGTGCTGCCCGACGAGCGGTGGCGGGCCGGCGATCCGGCCCGGCGTCTCGGAGAGGTCGATGAGCTGGCCGAACTGGCGCAGCCGCCCGAGCACCGGGTGCTCGTACTCCGCGGTCAGCCCGCAGGCGACGTTGTCGGCGTCGTAGAGCGCGAGCTCGCCGCCCTTCGGGTCGAAGGGGATCTCGTTCGGCACGCCGGCGTCGTCGAGCGCGTGCGACCACGAGACCGACGTGCGGGTGCGGAACCGCGGCTCGATCGCGGCGGCCAGCGCGTCGCCGTGCTCGTGACGCGACCGCATCGTCGCGAACCGCTCGTCGTCGAGCAGCCCGTCCAACCCGAGCGCGCGGCACAGCGCGGCGAAGTCGTCGTCGCGGAACGCGGCGATCTGGATCCACCCGTCCTGCGTCTCGTACAACCGGTAGAGCGGATCGATCCCGCGCTGCTCCTTGTCGAGCCGTGGCCGCGCGACCGGCTCGCCGTCGACGAGCAGCGCGTCCGACGCGAACACCGCGCCGCCGTCGAGCAGCGACGTCCACAGCTCCTGGCCCTCGCCCGTCCGCCGCTGCCGGTACAGCGCGGCGAGGCAGCCGACGACCGAGAGCATCGCGTTCGCGGTGTCGGTCATGCCGAAGCGGTAGTAGAGCGGCTCGTTGCCGTGCTGCACCGCGCCCGCCTCGTACTCGAGCCCGGCGACCGCCTGGTACAGCGGGTCGAGACCGCCGAAGCGCGCGAGCGGGCCCTCGAACCCGTACGCCCAGGTGTTGCAGTAGACGATGTCGGGGTTGATCGCCTTGCAGTCGTCGTACGCGATCCCGAGCCGCTTCGCGACGCCCGCGGTCATGTTGTGATGGACGATGTCGGCGCGCGCGATGAGCTCGCGCGCGACCTCGAGCCCCTCGGGCTTCTTGAGGTCGAGCGCGATGTCGCGCTTGCCGCGCTGGCAGCCGACGAACGGCTTGCCGATGCGCATCCCGTCACCGTTCACGGGTTCGACCTTGATGACGTCCGCGCCGAGGTCGCCGATGATCATCGGGCCGAACGGGCCCGCCAGGTATTGACCGAAGTCGACGAGCAGGACGCCTTCGAGCGCGTACACCTACTTGCTCCCCGTGATCGTCGCGATGTCGTCGCGCGAGTAGCCGAGGTCGCCCCAGATCTCGTCGTTGTGCTCGCCCGCGCGCGGCTGCGGCCCGCGGATCTCACCCGGTGTGCCGAAGAGATGGATCGGGACGCCGATCTGCGTGGTGCGGCCGAGGTCGGGGTCGTCGACCTCGACGACCATCCCGTTCGCGGCGAGCTGCGGGTGCGGGTCGCCGAGCGCCTCCTCCATCGTGATGATCGGCTCGATCGCGTGGTTGTTGGCCTGGAACTCCGCCACGAGCTGCGCGCGGTCGTGGTGCTTGAACGCCTCGCGCCGGCGCCGGTTGATCACCTCGCGCTCCTCGGGCGGCATCGACATGAACGTGAACGCGTCAGGCGCGTCCTCGAGCCCGAGGATCTCGTCCTGACTCTTCTTCGGCGCCAAACCGCTCATCACCGACGCGTGCACGAACTCGCGGTTCGCGCACTCGAAGATCATCTGCTGGTGGATGCCGGGCGGGTACGACTTGCCCATCAGGTCGTGGTACTGCGCGCTGGCGTGCTCGACCTGCTGCCAGATCTGCGTCGTGTACAGGAACGCGCCCTGCAGCAACGACGTCGTCACGTGCTGGCCGCGTCCCGTCGTCTCGCGCGCGATCAGCGCCGCGAGGATGCCGGTCGGGACGAGGAAGATCGTGCCCATGCTCGGCATCGGCATGTGGAGGAAGATCGGTCCGAGCCGCCAGCCGGGCTGGTCCCACTGCTGGCCCGAGCTCGCCTGCACCAGCGCGTCGTAGCCCGGGCGGTTCGCGAAGCGGTGGCCGGGCGGGTAGCCGGGCACCGACGTGTACACGAGACGCGGGAACCGGTCGTGCATCGTCTCGTAGCCCGCGCCGAGCCGCTCCATGACACCGGGCCGGAAGCTCTCGACGAGCACGTCGGCGGTCTCCGCCAGTCGGAAGAACGCGTCGCGGCCGGCGCCGGACTTCAGGTCGACGGTGACGGAGCGGCGGCTGCGGTTCCACACGTGCGAACCGGAGTAGCAGCGGAAAGGGTCGCCGCCCGGGGGCTCGACCTTCACGACGTCGGCGCCCTGCTCGGCGAGCAGCAGCACCCCGAGCGGGCCCGCGATGCCCCACGACAGGTCGAGGATCCGCACACCGTCCAGCGCACCCGCCATGCGCGCGCCTCCGCTCGTCGCTCGTCGGCCGGAGGCGTCAGCGTACGCGCGTCACTGACGCGCGCGTCAGGCGCAGGGCCGGGAGTCGCTCACGGCATGCTCTGGACGGCGTTCGCCAGCCCGTCCTCCCACGCCCAGTTCGTCTCGAAGTGACGGTTCCACTCGACCATCACGTCGTAGAGCCACCACAGGCCGTAGATGCCGCACGTCACGATCGTGACGATGATGCGGGCGACGTAGTTGTGCTGGCCCTTCACCCGCGACGGGTCGGGCGTCGGGACCGAGGCGCCGAGCCGCTCGTAGATCGCGGCGAGCTCGGCCTCGACCGCGCCCTCGTTCGCGTCGTGCTTCACGAGATCCTGGTCGAGGAGGATGTAGATGACGATGTGGACGATCCCGCTCGCGATGATCGACAGCACCGTCCAGATCACCGGGTCGCGGAAGTCGTTCGTCATCTGGCGCAGCACGCCGAGGTGCATGCCGATCCGGTCGAAGTTGGGTCGGAGCTCGTCGGCGAGACCGCGCGACTGCGCCTGCTCCCATGCGTACGTCGTCGCCGCGTCGAGGAGCTCGAGCCGGCGCCGGTTGTGGTCGCGTGAGCGCCGCACCAGCTGGTAGAGGACGTAGAACCCGTAGATCCCGCACGTCAGCAGCGTCCAGCCGAACGCGGTCCAGAAGTTGAAGATGTAGTCGGTCTCCGCGCGCCCCTGGTACGCGAGCCGGATGCGTTCCTTCGCGGGCGCGGCGGTCGTCGTGGCGTACCCGCCGCTCGGGACGGGCGGGCCCGGAGGCTCCGGGGGCGGCGGAGGGCCCGGCGGACCGGGCGGCTCGGGCGGGGGAGGAGGAGGCGGAGGGACGGGCGGCGGACCCGGCGGGGGCGGCGGCTCGCTCATGTTGTCCGCTCCCGGCCCAGAGGGCCGGGCCGCTCGGGCCCCGCTTCCGCTCGGCTGGAGGCTCGCTCGCTCATGGACCGCGAAGGCTAGCGACGCGCCGGACGGCTCGCGTGCATACGTGGGTCAGGCCGTCCCGCTGGTCTCCTGCGCCTCGCGCTCGCGCCGCTTCCGATGCCAGCGCAGACCGCCCTCGAGCGCGGCGAGCAGCGTGTCGTTGTCCTTCGAGAGCCGTTCGTGCACGTAGCGCTCGAGCCCGACGACCCGCATGATCGGGTTGAACGCCCAGTAGCGCTCGAGGAAGTGGACGCGCGTCCGGCCGTCGCCGAGGTCCTCGAGACGGGTGAAGCCCTCGGCGCGCGACCACAGCGGCTTGCCGATCGCGTCGTACTTCCACGACTCGTACGGCTTCACCTGCGTGAGCCACTCCCACGACTGGCCCATGCCGCCCGACAGCAGGAACTTCGGGACCGGGAACGTGCAGTGGCGGACGAGCCCCTCGCCGATCTCGTCGCCGGGATGGAGGATCTCGATCGAGCCGATCTTCGCCTGGGGCCGGTCCGCGCCGCGGTACCAGAACATGTCCCACACCTCGCGCGGCGGCGCGTTGAGATCGACTGCGTACTGATGCTCCTGCACGGGCGAGACACTACGTCGACACCGCGGCGGGCGCGTAGGGTCGGCGGGTGACGCCGGACGCGCCGCGCATCGCGGACTCGCTCCTGGACCTCGTCGGCAACACGCCGCTCGTGCGGCTCCGCAACGTGGCGCGCGACATGCCGTGCGACGTCGTCGCGAAGCTCGAGATGCTCAACCCGGGCGGCAGCGTGAAGGACCGGCCCGCGATCGCGATGATCGACGCCGCCGAGCGCGCCGGCCTGCTGCAGCCGGGCGGCACGATCGTCGAGCCGACCTCGGGCAACACCGGCGTCGGCCTCGCGATCGTCGCCGCGCAGCGCGGCTACCGCTGCATCTTCGTCATGTCGGACAAGATGAGCGCGGAGAAGGTGAAGCTGCTCGAGGCGTACGGCGCGCAGGTCGTCGTGTGCCCGACCGCGGTGCCGCCCGAGCATCCGGACTCCTATTACTCGACGGCCGAGCGGCTCGTGCGGGAGACGCCGGGTGCGTTCCGTCCGGACCAGTACTCGAACCAGGAGAACCCGCGTGCGCATGAGCTGACGACGGGACCCGAGGTCTGGGAGCAGACCGCCGGGCGCGTCACGCACTTCGTCGCCGGCATCGGGACGGGCGGCACGATCACGGGCGTCGGTCGCTTCCTCAAGTCGCGCAACCCCGACGTGCAGATCGTCGGTGCGGACCCCGCGGGCTCGGTGTACTCGGGCGGCACGGGACGGCCGTACCTCGTCGAGGGCATCGGCGAGGACTTCTGGCCGACGACGTTCGATCCCGCCCTCGTCGACCGCGTCGTGGAGGTGAGCGACGCCGAGTCGTTCCTCATGGCGCGCCGCGTCACGCACGAGGAAGGGATCCTCATCGGCGGTTCGGGCGGCACCGCGGTGCACGCCGCGCTCACGGTCGCGCGCGACCTCGACGAGGACGCGCTGGTCGTGGTGCTCCTGCCCGACTCGGGTCGCGGCTACTTGTCGAAGATCTTCGACGACCAGTGGATGACCGACTACGGCTTCCTGAGCGGTCCCGGTCCGACGTCCGGCGACGTGCTGCGGAGCAAGGGGACCGGCATCCCCGAGCTCGTGCTCGTCACGCCGGACGAGCCGGCACGACGGGCGATCGCGCTGATGCGCGACCTCGGCGTCTCGCAGGTGATCGTGAGCGTCACCAAGGACCTGCCGCTCGCGGCCAAGGAGGTGAGCGGTACCGTCAACGAGCTCGACCTCATGGACCGCGCCTTCCGCGATCCGTCGGTGCTCGACCGGCCGATCGACGACGTGATGGGACCCGCGATCCCGATGGTCGGCATCGGCGAACCGGTGGCGCGCGTCGTGCGGTGCCTGGACACCGCCACCGCGGTGCTCGTGCTCGAGGGTGGCCACCCGATCGGCGTGCTGACGCGCGCCGACGTGCTGTCGTTCCTCGCGGCGCGGAGTCCCGGCTAGTGGCGGACGGCTTCGAGACGCGCGCGATCCACGCCGGGCAACCACCCGACCCGGCGACGGGCGCCGTCGTGCCGCCGATCTCCCTGGCGACGACGTTCGCGCAGCACGGTGTCGGCGAGCACCAGGGCTACGAGTACGCGCGCACTGCCAACCCCATCCGCGCCGCGCTCGAGGCCTGCCTGGCGGACCTCGAGGGCGCTCGGCACGGCGCCGCGTACGCGAGCGGGCTCGCAGCCGAGGACGCGATCCTCCGGCTGCTGCGGCCCGGCGACCACGTCGTCATCCCCGACGACGCGTACGGGGGCACGTACCGGCTCCTGGCCGGCGTGCACGAGGCGGCGGGGGTGCAGTGGTCCGCCGTCGACCTGACCGATCTCGACGCGCTCGCATCCGCCTGGCGCGACGAGACGCGCATGGTGTGGGTCGAGACGCCGACGAACCCGCTGCTGACCGTCGTCGACATCGCGGGCGTCGCGACGTTCGCGCACGAGCGGGGCGCGCGGGTCGTCGTCGACAACACGTTCGCGACCCCGTACCTGCAACGACCGCTCGCGCTCGGTGCCGACGTCGTCGTCCACTCCGCGACGAAGTATCTCGGCGGGCACTCCGACGTCGTCGGCGGCTTCGCGGCGACGAACGACGACGAGATCGCCGCGCGTCTCAGGTTCGTCCAGAACGCGGCCGGCGCGGTGCCGTCTCCGTTCGACTGCTATCTCGTCTTGCGCGGGGTGAAGACGCTCGCGGTCCGCATGGACCGCCATTGCGCCAATGCCGGCGCGATCGCGCAGATGCTCGCCGGTCACCGATCGGTCGCGTCGGTCCGCTATCCGGGACTGCCGTCGCACCCCGGACACGACGTCGCGGCGAAGCAGATGCGCGCGTACGGGGGCATGGTGTCGTTCACGCTCGCGGGAGGAGAGGAAGCCGCGCTGCGAGTCGTCGCGTCCACGCGCTTGTTCACGCTCGCGGAGTCACTCGGTGCCGTGGAGTCGCTGATCGAGCATCCCGCGCGCATGACGCACGCGTCGGCCGCGGGGTCGCCGCTCGCCGTCGACCCCGCGCTGGTGCGGCTGTCGGTCGGTCTCGAGACCGTCGACGACCTCGTCGCCGATCTGGCTGCCGCGCTCGACGGGCTTGCCTGACGGCCGGCGCGGGTACGCGCGCGCCCGTGCAGGATTCGCTCCCGCTCGGCGACGGACGGAGTCTCGGGGAGATCGCGGCGGACGCCGCGGGGTGCCAGGACTGCGACCTCTACCGCAACGCGACCCAGACCGTCTTCGGCGAGGGGCCGGCCGACGCCGAGGTCGTCATGATGGGTGAGCAGCCCGGTGACAAGGAGGACCTGTCGGGCCACCCGTTCGTCGGGCCGGCCGGCCAGCTCCTCGACCGCGCGCTCGAGG
>Ga0070741_10011168_pt1 | contig 16653 bp, 8 predicted proteins | sample Coa_R1_4_FD_66440 | JGI IMG/M metagenome (GOLD analysis project Ga0070741, IMG submission 66440) | Surface soil microbial communities from Centralia Pennsylvania, which are recovering from an underground coalmine fire - Coalmine... | ecosystem: Environmental > Terrestrial > Soil > Unclassified ...
TATTGGCAGCTCATGCCGGCAGGAGGCGTATAAGGGCTCGGCATATCCAATGAGTTGGCCCAGGCATTCAGCGCGCATCCCACCAGGTTCGCGTTCGCCGCCGCCGCGTTCGCCGCCGCCGTCGCCGCATCCGCTGACGACTTCGCCGAATTCGCCGCCGAGGTCGCGGAGTTCGCATTCGAGGCCGCCGCGTTCCCCGCATCCTTCGCATCCCCAGCCCGCGAGATCGCTACCCCCGACAGCACCGCCGCCACACCGCCCGCCCCTACCGAGGCCGCTTGCAGCGCCGTCCCGCTCGAAATCGTCGACCCCGCCGACCCCTGCGGCGCCCGCGCCGTCTTCGCCGCAATCGTCAGCGTCTTCCCCTTCGCCACTTCCACCGTCTCCCCGTTCCGCTCCACCCGCAGAGCCCCTTCCTTCGCCGTTACCACCAGCGAGCCGTTCAGCATCGCTACCTCACCCAGCGTCTTGAAACCCTTCGCCGGCGTGATCGCGGCATCCCCCGCCTTCACCCGCAAGGCCACACTGTCGTTCGCATGGAACATCGTCACGTTCCCTTCCGCCAACAGTACCGTTACCTCCCCCGACTCGCGCAGGAACGACGCCGAGGTCTCACGTCCAAATACCATCCGGCTGCCACTGCCCACCGCCAACACCGCAACCCCGTCCTTCACCCGTACACTGTCACCGCTGAAAATCGTCGTGTTGGGCAACAACACCTGCCCCCCCACCGTCGCGTTGATGCTGCCCGCTACCGACCCCACAACCGCCGACCCGGCCAGCACCGGCAGGGCAGTGATCCCAAGGAGAAGCACAAAGAGAGAAACTCGCAGACGAAAGCTCTTGGTCAACATGTGTAATTCACTCCTGAGCAGGGCGCGATTTGCTGAGCTAGCCTTATCCACGCCACAAAGATTTGGGCCCTTCGTGCGCAGTAACTTATAGACGCTTTGGTAAGCCATGTCAAGTGATTTTTCGTTAAGCTTTTGTGAAAAGTTTTTGACATTTGGCAAGTATGTGTCGTTTTTTGACAGCTTCAGCGCCATTCTGTCGTTCTCGCCGCACCTGTAGCGGCCTAGGCAGTCACCTCAACAAAAGTTGCTGTCCGTTGCTAGCAAACAACAAGCGCTTCAGGGCGATTGAAGCCCGCGCCAGTCGTTGGCCTGACAAGGTCCACAAAGACCTTGGCTCGCCTCATGTTTCGGATTTCTATTTCAAAGGCCGGATGGTCTGCTGCCAGTACCACAACGTCGCTGGCTTCGACGACTTCTCGAACGGATCCGGAAAGAATCTGGGGAAGGCGGGGGAGCTCGCGTTGCACAAAAGCCCGGTTGGCGCCAAGCAACTTCTCTGGTTGGACACGGGGATCGCAGACCTTGATGTGCAGCTTGTGCCGTAAGAGTTCCTTCACGAGCCAGCAGGCTGGACTCTCACGCAGATCGTCGGTACCATGCTTAAAGACAAGCCCCAGGATACCGACCTTCCTCTTCCCCGTCGAAAGGATCAGGTCAATCCCACGCCGCAAATGCTGTTGATTGCTTCGAAGCACACTCTCTAGAAGGGGAACTTTCATCCCGACCTTCTTGCCCATCGAGCAGAGCGCCCGCAGATCTTTGGGGAGGCACGGGCCGCCGAAGGCAAACCCCGGGTGGAGGTAGCGGGGGGAGATGTTCAGTTTGGTGTCTCGCGTGAAGATCTTGAAGACTTCGTGGCTGTCGATGCCAAAACGTTTTGCAAGCGCCCCGACCTCGTTGGCGAAGGCAATCTTGAGGGCATGAAACGAATTATCGGCGTACTTAACCATTTCCGCTACCATCAAGGACGTTACGAACAAAGGTGCGGGGATCCCCCGCCACAAGCCGACTAGCCGCCTCCGCCCGCGCGGATCCTCGCTGCCGATCACAGTTTTGGGAGGATGGAAGAAATCGTAGACGGAAGAACCCTCACGTAGAAATTCGGGCTGAAAGCAGACGCCGAAGCCGTGACCAACTCGTTTTCCGGAGAACCTCTCGAGAGCCGGAACCACAAAGCTCCCGGTGGTTCCAGGGGGAACGGTGCTGCGCAAGACCACCGTGTGGAAACGTCCCTCCCCGCGGAGGGCATTGCCGATGTCCCGGGCAGCTTGGAGCACGTGCGACAAGTCCGCCTCCCCTTTCGTTTTTGATGGTGTGCCCACACAGATCATGGAAAGGTCCGAACCCCGGATTGCTTCAGCAGGATCCAGGGTGGCGCGCAGCCGCCCCTCGCGCACCGCAGCAGAAACCAGGCGCTCCAAGCCCTTCTCCATGACCGGAGAGTGTCCTTGGTTGATCATATCGACTTTGACAGGCGAGATCTCTACGCCGAGGACGCAGTGGCCCATTTTTGCGAGACAAGCTCCCGTCACGCATCCTACGTAGCCAAGCCCGAACACAGCAATCCGCATTCAATCCTCGCAAAGCCCCAAGGGGCTACCCTCGATCAAGTTCTCAGTTCACGCAGGACAGCGCTCCGGGAGTATGTCATCCCGAGCGGAACGGGGAATCCCGCAGCGGAAGTGAAGTAGGGGATGCGAGATTCCTCATCCCCGCCCGCGCTTCGGAATGGCAGGCGAAGCGGAACTTGCAGCACCTCGCTAGGCGACCTTCCAAGGTTTGCGATACTCTTTGGTGAGCAATTTGTTGGCTTCCGCGTCACCCGGGAACTGTTCCTGCTGAGCATCCCACACGAGTTTACGCCCCAATTTGTAAGAAATAACCCCGAGCAGGCCAGCGCTGGTTGAGCGGTGCATGGTCTCCACATCGGAATTGGGTTTCTTACGCGACCGCATGCACTCCAGGAAGTTCAAAACGTGCGGGTAATGCTGGGCCGAGCCTTCCCCTTTGATGGCACCGGAAGCTGGGACCCGTTCCGGGCCAACCCTCGCCGGCTCCGGCCATAGAGTGTAGCCACTGCGGTCAATAAAGAGCGTGCCGTCAGTGCCGTAAAACTGAATTCCGTAACCGTGACCGTCCGGCCCGTGCGCATTGGTGACACGATTTGAAAATCGAGCCACGAACTCCTTCCCACTTACAGGAGACTCTGGATACTCGTAGAGGACTTCCAGCGTGTCGGGTGTTTCGCGGTTGTCGTGGAGGAGGAATTTACCGCCTGTGGCATAGATCGTCCTGGGGGCGTCCACACCCATAGCCCAGTGCACGATATCGAGCAGGTGCGTGCCCCAGTCCGTCAGAATGCCGCCTGAGTAATCCCAGAACCAGCGGAAGTTGTAGATCGCCCGGTTGCGGTTGTACCGCCTGGCTGGCGCGGGGCCCAGCCAAAGGTCCCAGTCGAGCCAGGGCGGCGGGTCGCTGTCTGGAAGATCGTCAATCCCCTCTGGAAACTGGTTGCCGTGGATCCAGGTCTCAGCATACGTTACCTTTCCGATCTTTCCGCTCCGGACCAGCTCGACGGCTTTCTGAAAGTGCTCGCCGGAACGCTGCTGGGTACCAACCTGCACCACCCGGTTGTACTTCACCGCCGCTTCCACCATTTTGCGGCCCTCAAAAAGCGTGTGCGAAAGAGGCTTCTCTTCGTACACGTCTTTTCCCGCCTCACAAGCCGCGATCATGGGAATCGCATGCCAGTGGTCCGGCGTTGCAATAATGACGGCCTCGACGTCCTTGTGATCGAGGACCTTTCGAAAATCGCGATAGCCCTTGGCGCGGCCCAGGGTGGTACTGACCGCGTTATCCAGGTTCGGATCGTAAGGATCAGCAATGGCGACGATGTCCACCTGCCCGGTGCGCATGAAGTCGCGCATATTGCTCTGCCCCATCCCGCCCGCGCCGATCAGGCCCACACCGATGCGGTCGTTTGCGCCCATAACGTTGCGGACAGCAGGCCCGGCGGAAAGCGCCAGGCTGGCCACCGTCATCGCCGCTGACTTATTGAAATCACGACGGGTCAACCTTGAGAGACTCATTCTGACCTCCTATGATTTGATAAGAATGCAACGCAGGCGGGCGCTCGCGGCGCGCGACGCCTGCGGTATCAGCTTGCCCGCCGTTCTACACGCCTGGCGTTTCAAACAGGGGCGAACTATACACCCTCTCAGGGGTGCATGGCCAGTGGACATATCAAACAACACTTCCCGGATCCGCAGGTCCGTGTTGTAGGCCCGTTTCACTCTTGATATAGTCCCCTGCGCAAGGAACACTCACGCACGGGAGCGACGCTTCATTGCGATAATATCGCAGATCGATGAGCCTAATTGGGCCATGTCCACTTGGTCAAAGAGGGAAGGAAATGAGCTTAATAGAGGCTTTCACAGGCGAGGCTAATATCCATCGTCTGGTCGCCGCGCTGCGGGGTGAAAAAACGGACCGCGTGCCTCACTTCGAAATCCTTATCGAAGACCAGCATGTGGAAAAGCTGCTGGGACGCAAAGCCGGTAACACCCTGGGCGTCGGCGGTGATCCAGCCAAAGGTGCAACGGCTGGCGAAGGTATGCGGCCGATGTATCCGAAGGATTATATCGATCTTTGCCGGATCATCGGCCAGGACGCCATTGCCCTCGAAGCTCTATGGACTCCCCTGAAGAAAACCCGCCCTGACGGCACCGTGGGCCTGATCACGGATCGGAGTGTGAAAACACGGGCGGATGCCGACCGCATCATCTGGCCCGGCGAGGCGGAGATCCAAGAACGCCTCCAATATGTTGCTGAGTATGTCGCTGCGGCGAAAGGCACCGGGCTGGGTGTTGTCTTTCTCTGCGCCTCTGTGTTTCAAACCCTTTACGAATTCGTTGTGGGCCTTACGGACTGCATGATTATGGTGATGGAGGAGCGGGACCTCTTCGAAGAACTGATGTCCCGCTCTGCTGATTACTTCGCGGAATTGGCCCGGCGGGCGGTACGGGCTGGCGTAGATGTCTTTTTTGCCGCCGATGACTTTGCTTTCAAGTCAGGTCTGTTCGTGCGCCCGGACATCTTCAAGCAGGTCTGGCGCCCTCACTACGACCGCATTTTGGCGCCAGCCCGTGAGGCCGGAATTCCGATCATGTTCCACTCCGACGGTAAGATCGACGCTGCCATCGACATGCTCCTTGACATGGGCGTAGACGGCATCACTCCAATGGACCCCTCCGGGGTCGATTACCGCGACTACAAGAAACGCTACGGAGACCGCCTGACCTTGTTTGGCAATATCGACATCACCTGGCCACTTGTCAAAGGAACCCCGGCAGATGTTGATCAGGACGTCCGCGAGCACATGGAGGTTCTGAAGCCTGGGGGGCGATGGGTGGCGGGCAGCAGCCACAGTATTGTCAACTACATCCCTCACGAGAACTTCACGACCATGATCAACGCCTTTCACAAGTATGGAGCCTATTAACCGGAGACCGAGAGTAAAACCCGTTACGCGCAGCAAGTGCGGCGCAGCGGCCGAGTCTCGGAAGCAAAGGATAATGGATCATGAATGACCTCGAACGTTTTCGCGCAACCATGGACTACGGAAAAGCTGATCGCGCTCCGCTCTACGAGTTTATGTGGCCCACGTGGCCGGAAACAGCAGAACGCTGGGCCAAAGAAGGCGGCTACATTCAAGGCGCAACCGACCTCGGGTGTGACAAGTGGGTGGTGGAGTATGCGTGGTTCTGGCCACACCCCCCCTTCAAGCGCGAAATCCTTTCGGAAGACGATAACCACGTTACCTACATGGACCCGCAGGGCATCGTGATGAGGGAATTCAAGAAGAATCCTTTGAGTTCGATGCCGCAATTCATCCGTTTCCCCGTCGAAACGCGTGAGGAATTCCGCAAGTACTGGCGAGAGCGTATGCAACCTGACCTCGCCCAACGGATCGGGCCCGATTGGCGCGAACGGCTGCGCAAACTCCGCAGCCGGGACTTCCCCTTCATCGTCATTGCTGACCGCTGGGGCGGCTTCTTCGGACCGATCAGGAATTTAGTGGGCGTGGAGCGCCTATGCACGCTCTTCTATGATGACCCTGCGTTTCTCGAGGAGATGCTCGATGCCGACGCGGATTTTCTGATCGGAATGCTTTCGCAGATTCTGGAGGAGACCGATGTTGACGTTTTCGCTTTCTGGGAGGATATGGCCTATCACACGGCGCCGCTGATCTCTCCGCAGTTGGCGCGCCGCTTTATGCTTCCCCGCTACCGCCGAGTGGTTGATTTCGGCCGGAGCCACGGCGTGCGCTGGTTCGGCCTCGACAGCGACGGCAACGTCGATCCCCTGATTCCGGTCTGGATGGACGCCGGGATTGATCTTCTGTACCCCTTCGAAGTCCAGGCAGGCATGGACGTGCTTGCGGTTCGGAAAAGATACGGACGCAACCTGCGCATGTGGGGCGGAGTTGACAAGCGGTCCCTGACTGTGGGGCCGGAAGCGATCGATCAGGAACTCAAACGAATCAAGCCGCTCATCGACGACGGCGGCTATATTCCCATGTTGGACCACAGCGCTACACCGGATACGCCCTATCAGAACTACTGTTATTTCCTGAAACAGCTTAGGAAGATTCTGTGATGTTCTTCGTTCGTGTTTGGGTTCCTCTTTCTTCAAAGGAGACTTCCGCTCAGGGGTTTGTATGAAGACGCTTTTCTATGCACTGATCGCGTTGATCACCACCTTCGTGGTGTGCGCGCCGGCCGCGCCACAATCGTCGCAGGATGAGAAAACCCTCTGGCAGCCTTACTACATTTGGCCTCGTTCAGAACGGCAGCATCTTTCGCTTGACGGGGACTGGGAACTGGGATACCGCGACACTCCGGTCGAACGTCTTGACCAACTCAGCCAGTTGCAACGGTGGATCCATGCTCGTGTTCCGACCTCGGTTCAGTGGGCGCTGCATGCTGCGGGTGAACTGCCTCACCCCTATTACCATCTCAACTCCAAAAAGTACACCTGGGTCCCCGACAAGGTGTGGTACTTCCGCCGGACGTTCCAGCTCCCCTCTTCAAAGAAGAGTGATTATGCCCTGCTCTGCTTCGATGGGACGGGCTACTACACCAGGATCTGGCTCAACGGCACCCTGCTGGGCCGTCACGAAGGGTTGTTTGCCGGGCCTGAAATTGAAGTTGGTCAACTCCTGCGGGAGGGGAGTGCCGACGAGTTAATTGTGGAGGTGAAAGCGGGCAGCTACGGCGTCCATGATTGGAACCCGGAATCCACCGGAAAAGTGATCCTGCCCTGGGGCATTGCGGGCGGCAACCAATATGTAACGACGGCCAGCGGGATCGGACCCAGGGAATTTCAGCCGTTCGGCATATGGCGAAATGTAAGACTGGAGATGCTTCCTCGAATACACCTGGACCGTCCCTTTCTCGTGACCAAGGAGGCCGGCAGCCAGTTCGCTCAACTGGAATTGAGGCTTGAAGTGCTCGCCAACACACGGCCGCTCGGCTTCCAGCTTCATCCCTGGACGAATGCGATGTTCACGAGTTTCCGAAATCCCCTAGAGTCGCAGCGCATCGAAAAGCCCCTGTCGTTGCGGGTTCAACTGCTTGACAAGACATCCTCGCGCCTCTCATTCGAGCAAACCTTCCCGCTTGAACTACAGGCGGGTCGCAACTGGGTGAAAGAAGAATTGCGAATCCCCGCTCCAAAGCTGTGGTGGCCGAACGGAATCGGCAGACCCAATCTGTATCGGGCGAAGCTCTCTTTGCTGAGCGAAGGATTGGCCATCGACGAAGTGCAGTTCGATTACGGGATCCGGACCCTGCGCAATCAGCCCAGCGCGGGTCCGCGCACCCAGGACCGCTGGGCCAACTGGCAATTCGTCGTCAACGGGCGGCCCTTCTTCGTCAAGGGCGTCAACTGGGCCTGGCCGTTTGATGTTCTCTTGCATCTCCCGCGCGAACGCTACCGCTGGGTACTCGAGGCTGCCCGCGCAGCAGGGATTCAGATGATCCGCGTCTGGGGTGGAGGCAATCCGGAGACGGAGGAATTCTTCTCCTTGTGTGACGAAATGGGCATTCTGGTGTGGGAAGACTTCCCCATCGGCAACCAAGAAACGCCCGCCTACCCGCAGGACGTATGGGAAGCCCAGGTGATGCAAATCATCTTCTCCTACCGGAATCACCCGTCGCTCGCCGTCTGGTGCGGGGGAAATGAGTTCAATCCCTATTCGCTCGGTAACGCCACTACCATCGGCATCCTGGAACGCTCTGTAGCGGATTTCGACGGGACTCGGTTTTTCACCCGCACCACACCCGACCCCGGCGACATCCACCCTTACGTGAACTTCGACCCAACCTGGTACGGTCGTCTTTATCGCGACGTTCCCTTCGTGAGTGAGACGGGCATCTACAATATGCCCGAGCCAGCGTCTCTTCGAGAGGTCATCGACCCGAAAGAGTTTGAATCCCCGTTGCGCGACATCTTCAGCAATGCATACGCGGCTGCGCATCCCGAATTCATTCACCATCTTCTTGAATACCAGGGCCAGGAGCCACGCACCCTGTGGAGCCGCGCGACGCAGATGGATGATCTCTCCGCTCCGAACCTGGAGACTTTCTGCGAGGCCTCCCAGATGGCCGCCGGTGAGTTCACCCAGATCATCTCGGACCTCCTCCAGGCGAACTACCCGGTGACCACAGGCCTCATGCCGTGGTCGCTGACTGTACCCTGGCCCATCGAGTTCTTCATGCTGATCGATGGGCTTGATCAACCCACGGCTTCCTATTATTTCCTGAAACGCACCTACGAGCCCACGCACGTGCTGGTGAAACTGCCTGAACTTGTGTGGGGTAAGGGCGAAAGAATCCCGATCACACTGACCGTCCTTCATACCTTTCCCGCCCCGCTTGGAGGACTGAAGGTGTCCGCAGAGATTTTCGGAGGAAAATTCGAATCTGTCTGGCGCCAGGAGCGTCTTTTAATTGCGAAAGCCGGACCCAGTGTCAACAATGTGGAGTTGGGGGAATTTGCCATTCCAGACAGCCTGCGGGACAAATTCTTCTTTGTCGTCGCCGAATTGAAACAGGCCAATGGGAAACTTCTTTCCCGATCTGTATACTGGCCCCGTTGTTTGAAGACGATGGAAGACCCTGACTTCCGAAAGAAGTACCGTGCCTCGCCCCAGCCATCACTCATCTTCGAACATGGCCCTTGGCTGAAGCGACAGGTCACATCCGTCGCGCCATCCACCTCCCTCAAGCTGGACCTTCTTTCCTCCACGGACATCGAATCGAACCGCAGCCACCTGAAAGTTCGTTTGCTGAACACGGGGAAAGCGCCAGCGTTCCTTGCGCAAATTGATATCCAGGGGACCAGGCGAGCGTTCTATGCTACGGACGATTACTTCTGGTTAAGCCCCGGCGAAGAGCGCGATTTGGAGGTTGAGGTGCTGTGGCGCGATCCGGCAACACGCGCTGCCGCGAAAGTGAGTGCCTGGGCTTGGAACGCGGAGGCCCAGGCGGTTTCCCTGCCCATGCCGACTGCCTCCGGCACGGGCCGTTAAGGAGAGGGGCTCTTGCCTGTCGCGAGCCCGGGCGCTAAAGCAGAAAAGCTGGAGGGCCGCTCCCCTTGATGACACTAGGCTATATGCCGAGGCCCATAGCCGCCCGGAGCCGCATGGCCGGCGCCTGGGGACTCAGACCCGGGCCGAGCAATGTGAGCCCGCTGCCATTATTCGTACGACAACTCGCGCAGTGATCAGCGAAATACTCACGGGCTTCCTGAGTGGCGAGTCGCTTGCCGAGAACGGATTGGTTTTGCGTCTTTTCGGCGATTGGCAAGGCGAGACTTCTCAGGCGGGCCGCCATCCTAGCTTCCAAATTGCTGGGCTTGGTTCTCGCACTCAGCCCCGAACACACCAAGAGTGGCGATAACAATGTAACCTTGATTCCACAGGCGAAGGAACCTGGCATGAGACCGGCAGGTGTCACGGTGATGGTATTATGCGTAATAGCCTCCAACCTGGACTGGGAGTTGTCAGTCCCGGTCTATGGAGGCTGAGCTGGCAGGCTGTCAACGGCTGGAGCCTTTCCGGCATCGCCGGAGCGGGTATCCGATCCGCTTCACATCTCGGGATAGCTTTGAGCTGATGACCAGCCTCCAACCGTGACAGCCGCTTTCGCGCGAGTTCCCGGAGGGAAGCCCAACCGTGGCAAACTCAGAGAAAGGAATTGCACCATGAGCCCTTCATCTCAGATTCCCGCCAAGGCATTCGGTTTCCTGGTCGATGGCGAATGGGTCCAAGCAGGCGATCCAATCGAAGTTCAGTCTCCGTATGACCGGGCAGTGGTTGGAGCAACCTATCGGCCGCAGGCCATGCACATTGAATCAGCTATCCAGGCCGCCGTTCGAGCGTTCGAAGTGACGCGCCGCCTTCCCTCCTATGAGCGGCAACGAGTGCTCCGCGCTGTTGCCGAAGGCATCTCCGCCCGCCGCGAGGAGTTCGCCACAACGATCGCCTTGGAAGCCGGAAAGCCCATCAAGACCGCCCGAGCCGAAGTTGAACGAGCGATCTTCACCTTCACCGTCGCAGCAGAGGAGAGCACACGGATTGCCGGCGAATGGCTGCCCATGGACCTCCAGTCTTTCACCGCAGGCCGGTGGGCCATTGTGAGACGCTTCCCGCTCGGTCCCATTGCGGCGATCACCCCGTTCAATTTCCCCTTGAACCTTGTAGCGCATAAGTGGGCCCCTGCCATCGCCGCGGGATGCACGATTGTCCATAAGCCCGCCTCCCAGACCCCTCTTTCATCACTTCTTTTGGCAGAGCTAGTCAGCAAGGCGGGTTGGCCGGCGGGCGGGTTGAATGTCCTGCCCCTTGCGGCCCGCGATGCGGAACGTCTGGTCACCGACGACCGCTTGAAGAAACTCACTTTTACAGGAAGTGCTCTTGTGGGTTGGGACCTGAAGCGTAAAGCTGGAAAGAAGCGCGTCACGTTGGAATTGGGCGGCAACGCCGGTGTGATCATCCATAGCGATGCTGACTTGGATTATGCCGCGGCACGGTGCGTCTATGGCGGATTCTCCTATGCCGGCCAGAGTTGTATTTCAGTGCAGCGCATCCTCGTCCAGAAGCAGGTCATGGATCGCTTTCTGGACAGATTCGTGCCCGGCGTCCAGAAATTGAAGGTTGGCAACCCGCTGGACGAGACGACCGATGTGGGCCCCATGATCAGTGAAGCCGATGCGCGACGCGCCGAGGAATGGGTACGTGAGGCAGCAACCCAGGGGGCGCGAATTCTGTGTGGCGGCAAGCGGCAAGGGTCGCTCATGGAGCCCACCGTCCTGACCGGCACTCGTCCGGAACAACCCGTCAATTGTGAGGAAGTCTTTGCTCCCATCGTAACAGTTGAACCTTACTCTGACTTCGATGAGGCCATGCAGCGTATTAACCATTCACGATATGGCCTGCAAGCCGGGGTCTTTACACGCGACGCTAAGTTGCTTTTCGCGGCTTATGAGACGCTTGAGGTGGGCGGCGTCATGGTCGGCGACGTTCCCACCTTTCGGATCGACCACATGCCCTACGGTGGAGTGAAGGATTCCGGGTTGGGACGCGAAGGGCTGCGATACGCCATCCAAGAGATGACTGAACCGAAACTCCTGGTCGTTAACCTATCCTGAGGCAGCGCTCGTTCCCTTTTGACTTCGTTGTTGAATCCCTGCACGACGGGTGTTAGGATGCCGCCTCGTCTGCTCCTGGCATGGTGAGCGCCTTGAACGGACGAAATGTCCGGGCGCCATTTCGGTCGCTTGGCGGCGCAAGATTCGGTGATCGCAACCTCGCAAGACTACCCCGTTTGCGCCTAACAGTTGGCCTTAGCGCGATTGAGATAACCCCGATGAGAACGTGCACAGCTCGTTTCCCCTGGAGATGCCTCGATGTCTGCGCGACGCTTGATGTCTGCCCTCGCCCTTTTGGCAACTTTTCCCCTTTCCCCCCGTTTCACCCCTAGCCTCAAAGCGGCAAATTCCCCAGTCTGGCAGATCGGAACTTTCGACGAGTCATCGAGGGAGTTCGCGTCAGGAGCAAACGTAACCGGTCAGCCATCGGACACAGGAAGCACCACAGCTAATCCACTTTACGTCGTCGGCAAGAGTGATCCTCGGAAGGACTGGCCAGCCTTTCAGCCGGGTACTTCCAACGGGAAAGCAGGCCACCGTGCGCATCCGTTCACGATCCAATTCGACCTCAACGAAGCACCCAAGGGTCTTTTTACCTTTACAGCCTCGTTACTCGCTTACAGCCCGCGCGTGCCGCGCCTGGAGCTGAACATCAACGGGCACCGCGGGTGGTTCTACCAGCATCCCAGGCTGAACTACTCGGCCGGCGATCTTGGCAGTGTCTTTGCCCCTCGATATTCATTGGCTGCCATCACGTGCGAAATTCCCACTCGCTTCTTGACCCAAGGGACAAACCGCCTCGTGCTGACCGCCATCGATGAACCCGATGCCCGCGACGACTCTGAGGGTGCGGTCATGGTTTTGGGCAATTCTGGAATTCACTACGACGCTCTAAAACTTGAAAACGATCCCGCCGGCCGGTCGAATCCAACCCTCAGCGTCGTTGAAGTCATTCCCACCATCTTTTACAAATCGCAAAATGGCCAGCTTCGAGAAGTCATAGAAGTTTTTGTTCGCCTGGGTGAGCGGGCCAATAAGGGACGTGTGACTCTTGTTGTGGGTCAAGAGAAGTTCGAGGCGCGGCTCACCGGTGATCGCGAGTTCGGTGAGCAGAAGGTGGACTTTGAAGTTCCGGAATTCACCTCTGAAATGACCAGTGAAATTGACCTCCAATGGAACGGCCGCTCGCGCCGCTTCCCGCAGCGGCTTATTCCCGGCAAGAAGTGGAACGTGTTCATCGTCCCCCACGAGCACCTGGACATTGGCTATTCCGACTTTCAGGGGAAAGTCGCCGAGGTCCAAAGCCGGGCCATCGATGAGGCGATGGATATTATTCAGAAGCATCCCGATTTCCGCTTCAGCATCGACGGCTACTGGAGCGTCGAACAGTTTCTTGCCAATCGGAGCACGCAAGAACGGGAACGGTTTCTCGAGCTCGTCCGTACCGGTAAGCTCTTTGTACCGGCCCAATACGCCAGCAATCTGACGGGTCTCCCCACGGTCGAAAGCCTGATTCGCTCGCTGTACGCGGGCTTCCGCTTCAATCGCGAGCATGGGGGAAAGTTCGACTACGCAAACATCTCCGATGTTCCCTCCTACACATGGTCTTACGCATCGATCCTGGCGTCGGCGGGACTCAAATATTTTCTCCACGCGAGCAATGGCTACCGAGGACCGTTTATTCTACAGGGCCGGTGGAACGAGAAATCCCCCTGGTGGTGGGAAGGCCCCGACGGCCAGCGGATCCTCACTTGGTCATCGCTCAGCTATCACCAGTCACGGATCATGTTTGGGTTGCCGCCTCAGGTGCCGGCGATTCGTGATTCTCTCCCCATCTTTCTCCAGAGTTACTCGCGACCCGATTACAAGTCGGACGGCGTGCTGGTCTTCGGCACGCAATGGGAGAACACCGACCTGAACCCGGATCAGTTAGGTGGTATCCCCGATTGGAACAGGCTGTATGCATACCCTCGCATTCACTTCTCCGGCGTGGCGGATGCACTCGCTTACATCGCAGGCCAGATGGGTGATTCCATCCCCGTAATCCGCGGGGATGGCGGCCCCTATTGGGAAGACGGCGCCGGATCTGACGCGTACTATACCGCTCTCGCGCGTCAGAACGAGTATCGAGCCCTGAGCGCGGAGAAGTTTTCAGTGGTCAGCTCGCTGGTGAATCCACGCCTGAGGCCCGAGCTCGGCGCGCTTCGCAAACTTTGGGAGAACATTCTACTTTTCGACGAACACACCTGGGAAGCAGACCGCGGCATCAGCGATCCGGAGAGCCAGACCAGCGTCCGCCAGAGAGACGTGAAGGACGCGCGCGCCGCGGAAGCCAGACGTCTGGTGGATCACATTGTCCAAAGAAGCATGTCGGCCCTTGCAGACTTCATCCCGAATCCAAGTGGCACACTCGTGGTCTTCAATTCGCTAAGCTGGAGGCGTTCAGGTTTAGTGGAAACTGACCTCGACAAGGGCATCGAACTTGTGGACCTCACGACCAGGCAGACCGTGCCCTATGAAGTGCTGACTTCAGCGAAGTCCATCAATCACGTCCGTTTCCTCGCGATGGATGTTCCGGGCGTGGGGTATAAGTGCTATCAGTTGCGTCCGGCGAAGTCTGAATCTAGGCTGTCCATCGACACCAGTGGGACCAGTCTCGAAAACCGATTCTATCGGATTGCGCTTGACCCTGCGAGCGGCGCTATCCGAAGTATTCTTGACAAGGATCTCCATCGTGAGCTTGTCGATGGCAAGAGCCCTTACCGGTTCAACCAGTATGCCTATGTGACCGGCGCCGATGAGGCCCCGAACCGTCTGATTGACTACAGCTCGGTCACCTCATCTCCCAGGCTGACGACCTATCTCGCGGGAGCGGGCAAGGTCCGGTCGGTGGTCGAGCTTCCTTTCGCGACTGTGGCGCGGCTCGAGAGCTCCGGCCTGAATACGCCGCTGGTTGAGAGCGAAATCATCCTTCTCAAAAACCAGAAGAAGATTGAAATCCTCAATCACCTCCGCAAGAACAAGACTTACAAGAAGGAGGGCATCTACTTCGCGTTTCCCCTTGCCATGGACCGCCCGCAATTCCGATATGCGATTCAGACCGGGTACGTTGATCCCGCGAAAGACGCGCTGCCGGGCGCGGGCCGCGAGTGGTTTTCGGTCCAGCAATGGGTGAGCGCAGAACAAAATGGAGCGACCGTGGCCCTTGTTCCCGTAGATGCTCCGCTCATCACCTTGGGGGACGTGGTCCGGGGGAGCTGGCCCACCGAGTTCGGGCAGCGCGTGGGCACCGTCTTCTCTTACGTGATGAACAACTACTGGGACACGAATTACGTGGCCGGCCAAGGCGGCGACTTCACTTTCCGCTATTCGCTTACGAGTGGAAGCAACCTCGAGCCGGCGGCCTTGACGCGGATGGGATGGGAAGAGTTGTCCCCCTTCGAGGTCAACGAAATCAAGTATCAGGACAAAGCGGTCAATGTGCCACGGCCGCTCGACCCAGCCCAAGGCAGCTTCTTGAAGGTCGACGCAGCCAACGTTGTATTGGTCGCCTGGAAACAGGCCGAGGACGAGAAGGGTTACATTCTCAGATTCACCGAGACTGCCGGCCGGGCGACCACCGTCACCGTGGACACGCCTTTGCTTGACATCAAAGCGGCCTGGCGCTGCACAGCAATGGAGGTGAACCAGCAGCCGATCGAGGTTTCGCCTCGCAAGTTCAGCTTTTCACTAAAACCGTATGAAATTGCAACGGTCCGAATCGAAGGAACCCCGGCGCTCGCAGGCGTCACACATGAGTAGCCGAGGCTGAACCCAGAAGAATAGGATTCTCGCTCTAATTTACCAGTGGAGTTATTTCACCACCGTTCATAGGAGACCCATGATGGCTAAGAAGGCAATCGGTCTATGGATTACTTGTTCGGCCCTCCTGCTGAGCCTTGGCTTACTGCCCTCGAGAACTCATGCTGAGACTCAACCCATCTGGCAAATCGGGACCTTTGATGAATCCTCGCATGAATTCAAGGTGGATGGAATCAATTACGCCGATGCCGCCCAGGACCCCGTTTACACAATCGGGAAGAGCGATCCTGCGAAGGATTGGCACGCGTTCCAGCCGGGATCGGGAAACGGCCGGGCGGGCTTCCGACCTCACCCGGTCACGGTTAAGTTCGATGTGCCTGCCCCTCCCAAAGGAGTGTTCACCCTGAAGGTCGGTCTGCTTGCCTACAGCCCTCGACTCCCCAGGCTTCAGGTCGAGATGAACGGTCATCGCGGTCTCTTCTACCAGCACCCGAAGCTCAATTACACGGGCGGAGATACCGCCAGCGTCTTCATCCCCAACTACGCCTATGGAATTATCACCGCTGAGATTCCCGCCGGTTTTCTCAACAAGGGGGCTAACACGCTGGTGCTCACGGCGGTTGATGAACCGACGGAGAGAGATGATTCCCAACCCTCGCTCGGTATTGGGAATTCCTTTTTGACTTACGACGCACTGGAACTCAGTAACGATCCTGCCGCGAGGCCTGCTGCCAACCAGGCCTCGGCGGAAGTGGTTCCAACGATTTTCTATAAATCGAAGAACGGCCAGTTGCTGGAATTGGTTGATGTCTATGTCCGGGGCGGAGGTCGCCGCGGAATGGGGCGCGTTACGCTGCAACTCGGCAAGGAAAAGTTCACGCAGCCTCTTCAATCCCGGCGCGAGTTCGGCGAGGAAAGGGTTGAGTTCGAGGTGCCGGAATTCAAAGGCCCCGCGAAAGGCGAATTGACGATCACCTCAAACCGCCACTCGTCTCGAATTTCCGTGGAGCTGACCCCCGGGAAAAAGTGGAATCTCCTCGTTGTACCTAACGAACATCTCGACATCGGCTACTCGGATTACCCCACCAAAGTCGCGGAGATTCAGAGCCGGGCCATCGACGAAGCTATTGAGATGATCAGGACGAACCCGGACTTTCGCTACTCGCTGGACGCATATTGGTGCGCGGAGCAGTTTCTGCTGGGCCGGAGTGCAGAGCAAAAACAGCGGTTTTTCGATTTGGTGGCGCAGAAGAAGATCATCGTGCCGGCCCAGTATGCGTCGAAC
>Ga0070741_10011169_pt1 | contig 16653 bp, 19 predicted proteins | sample Coa_R1_4_FD_66440 | JGI IMG/M metagenome (GOLD analysis project Ga0070741, IMG submission 66440) | Surface soil microbial communities from Centralia Pennsylvania, which are recovering from an underground coalmine fire - Coalmine... | ecosystem: Environmental > Terrestrial > Soil > Unclassified ...
CATCCGCATGTTTGGACACCAGGTTCCAATTGAACCAGGTCGTGTCGTTGTCCTGACAATAGGGGTTATTGTTGCCTCTCTGGCTGCGCCGCACTTCATCGCCCATCCCAAACATGGGCACCCCGGCTGACAGGATGACCGCGGCCAGGAAATTCTTCACTTGCCGGTTTCGGAGTCTCTCGACAATGGGATCGTTGGTCGGGCCTTCGTACCCGCAGTTCCAGCTTCGGTTCTCCCCCGCTCCGTCGCGGTTGCCCTCGCCGTTTGCCTCATTGCGTTTCTGGTTGTAGGAGACGAGGTCGTTCAGGGTAAAGCCGTCGTGGCAGGTCACGAAATTGATGCTCTGCTCCGGTTCGCGCTCTTCCCAACCGTAAATGCTCGGGCTACCGAGCAGACGATCGGCGGCGCGCCCTGCCGAATCGTTTGCGCCCCGGAAGAAGTCCCGCATGTCGTCGCGAAACCGGTCGTTCCATTCCTTCCAACTGTCACCCACGAAGCTGCCGACCTGGTAGAGTCCCGCCGCGTCCCATGCCTCCGCGATCATCTTGGTACCCGCCAGCGCCGGGTCGGACTCGATGTCCCAGAGGACTGGAGGATTCGACATAACCGCTCCGGAGGAATCGCGCGCCAGAATGGATGCAAGGTCAAAGCGGAAGCCATCCACATGCATTTCCTGCACCCAATATCGGAGGCTATCGACGATCATCCGCCGTACCACCGGATGATTCGCCTTGAGCGTGTTTCCCGTGCCGGTGAAGTTCGCGTACCGTGAGCGGTCCCGTTCCAGTAAGTAGTAGGTGGCGTTGTCCAGCCCGCGGAAGCATTGTGTGGGTCCATCGTGGCCGGCTTCCGATGTATGGTTGAAAACCACGTCGAGAATAACTTCGATCCCGGCGCGGTGCAGCGCCTTTACCATATCCCGGAATTCATTCATCGCGGCCAGCGGTTGCGGGCAGGAACTGTATGCCTGGTGTACTGCAAAGAAAGACACGGGTGAGTAGCCCCAGTAGTTTGTCCGCCCCGGCGGCGCATCCTGCGGATCGAACTGAAACACGGGAAGCAACTCGACAGCGGTAATGCCTAGTTGCCGGAGATAGGGGATCTTCCGAACCAGGCCGGCATAGGTACCGCGCGCGGATTCCGCCAAACCGGAGCTGGGATGCGCGGTGAAGCCGCGGACATGCATCTCGTAGATGATGGTGCGCGACCAGGGCCGCTTCAGCGGCGCGTCGCCCTCCCAGTCGTACGCCGCGGGGTCCGTGACCACGCTCTTCATGGCCGTCGCGGCGGAGTCCCCCCGGAGGCGCGCCGCTTCACGGCTATAGTCTTTGGGTACGACGATCGCACGGCCATATGGATCCAACAAGAGCTTCGAAGGATCGAACCTGAGCCCTCGATCCGGCTCGAAGGGCCCGTAGGCCCGAAACCCGTAGATCTGACCTGCTTCCACCTGCGGCACGAAGACGTGCCAATAGTGGTACGTCCGGTTGGTGCAAGGATCGATGGGAATGACACGTGACGGCCGGGCGTCATCTGCGCGATCGAAAAACAGTAATTCGATAGCGGCCGCACTCCGGGAGAACACTGAGAAATTGGCGCTGCCGCGTGTCAGAGTAGCCCCTATCGGAGCGCTGCGGCCGGTAGCCAAGCCGGCCGATGGCGCCCGCGTAGCCAACTGCTCTTTATACGCAATCATTGACAAACGTACGCGAGCATTCGCAGCACCGTTTTCCACTCACACCGGATGAGGCACTTACGAGAGTTCCTGTCGATTCTGTGTCGGCCCGTCGTCAGGTGCCCACAAACGTGCCGAAGTCGAGAAGAGCCTGCCCCGCGTTGGCAGATCCGTCTCCTGGAGGCCAAAGTGCACTCACATTCAGCGGTACCTGCATTCCCGGAGAGAATTCATGTTTCGCGTGGTTACAATCGAACGAGAGTACGGAAGCGGCGGCTCAGCCATTGCGCGGAGGGTCGCGCAATACCTCGGCTGGAGACTTCTGGACAACAACCTGATCGACGCCGTTGCAGAGCAGGCCCAGGTAGATCGTGAAGTCGCACGACAATACGACGAGTCGATCGATCCGTGGTGGCGCCGGATGCATGCAGGAGCCCTGCGAGCCGCGATCCTGACGCTGGGCGGCGCTCCTGAAGTGCCGTTCTTTGACTCAGAGGCAGCCGCAGCCAGTGCGCGCGAGGTGATCGAGGAGGCCGCGGATCAGGGCAACTGCGTAATCGTCGGGCGTGGCGCGCAGTGTATCCTGCAGCGTTATCCCGATGCGTTTCACGTTATGATCTACGCTCCGTGGCAGCAACGCATCCGGCGAGTCCAACACCGCGCGAATATGGAGGGAGATGTCGGGGCCTTGCTATCTTCGATGGACGGGACGCGTGCGGCCTATCTCCGAAGGTATTTCGACGTCGATTGGAAGGATCCCCACCTGTACGACATCATGGTCAGCTCGTATCTAGGCGAAGAAGCTGCGGCTTGGCTGGTCGTGGGCGTTGTTAAGGGGGAAACTCTCGATCGGTGGAGAAAAGACAAGAACCCCGGAAGCATCGCTACTCACCGGAACCGACTGGCGTCCGCATGAATCCGATAAAGGATTCCGCGCCGTACTAACCCACCGGTTGACGCATGATGCTTCGGCGTGACTGAGCCTGCTAGGCGCCTTCGCCGTCTCGCGAACCCCGGCAGACAGGACACCGCTCGTCTTCCTAAGGCCGCCACCACTTACAGCTCGGGCAACGCCACAGGCTGCATAGGCCAGTTTCGCGCTCGAACACTTCGCGGCCGTTCAGACGTCGAAAACGATGGTTTCTGGTCGCTTCGCAGGCATTCATAAGTCACCTCCTCGTCAACGGCAGCTCGCTACTCAAACACAATTCTGTTCGTGCTGCCGCCGAGCTGGATCGAGACAATTCGATTGGCGCCATCCGCCTTGGAGATCGAAATCGAGGTTTGATCGAACTTGTGCTCCGCGGTCTCGACTTTTGCTAGCGTATCTATGCGCTTACCGTTGTTATCCATCAGAACGACTTGAGTGCCATCCAGCTTCACCTTGTACTCGCCGGGCTTCAGTTGGGTGGTTCCGGCCGTGGCAGGATCACTGATGCTGATCGTGTAGCTCTTCGCGCTGGCAAGCAGAACACTCATCAGCGCGACTATAGTGAACCGTTTGAACATATCACTACTACTTGAGTCGGAAGATTTGAGAACCACCACTGATCTGTGCAAGCGAATTTCCAAGACTACGCTGCGTACTGCATGTCCTGGACGTCGCGACGCACCCTCCAGATAATCGTGCCCGCAAGTTCCGCCGGTTGCATCTGAGTTCCATATGGGAGACTGTGTCGATTGAGAAACCGCACATCGCTGGAGTCAGGGACGCCGCCTCTGGCGCAAGCCCGCAATACCCGAATGGCCGCCGCAAGTAGCTGGTTAGACGAGGAATACATGTTATCTCTCCTTCCGTGACGGGCCTTGGATTCTTCTGATGATCCCGATTGCCCGACCTGATTTCAGTACCGATTAAGCAATCCGCGTTCCCTGTCTCGCCGCAATTGTGCCGAATGGATTCAATAACGTGGAGAGGTACGACTGTTTGGACTGACGGCCGCCGGTGTCAGGTGGCGTCGTCGCCTTCGACGTCGTTGAACTTGACGAAACGGTAGTCTGAGGGGTGTTTATTAGTGGAAGATGTGCGAGCCAGTTCCGAGATCCCGCTGCGATTGCCCAGTTGTGTCGGCGCCTTGACGGCCTTTGGCAGTCTCGAAGTGCGGCGTCGTTCAAGGAACCACTTGGTAGAAGTCAACCAGGTGAGGCCAACAGCGGCTAAAGGGAGGAGTCAACGCCGGTGGAAAAGCCCAAGTATTTAACGCGGGCAGACCTGAGCAACCGGAGGAGCCTATTGCTAAGGGACCGCCCGCATGGCGCCGCCAGGACGCCCAAAGATCGGAGGAGTTCTTCGGACTTCGGTGGCAGCGCCGCGGTCAGACGGGCTCCTGCATCACGCATGCGATACAGGAGTTCCGCACCTTTTCCGTCTGCATCCGAGATGCCACCAACGTCTACTACCAATTCCCGGTGCTGTAGAATCGATCTGGCGGTCGTCCATGCATGCTCCAACTCGACCACATGCTCGCCGTCCAGGCGCCCACGAAGCACAAAGCGAAACCTCGCAGCGCTGTCATGCTGATAAATGTCCATCGTCATCAGTGCAGAACCGGACTCTGCACGTAATCTTCCAGAAGGCTCGTGAGCTTTGTTCCCAAGGAATGCGCATTGACCGCCGGCGAGACTGCGATGCTGACGTGGGCATCGCCTCCCAGCCGCGCAACGATTTGTACGATGTCCACGTAAACGAGCACCACAAACACAAGCCGATGCGGATTGGCGCTTGCCTCCTGCCCGGAAACATCATCCGAACGCTCTGCCAGCATGAACAACAACGGATCGATCAGTTGAGCGTTATTCGCTGTCATGCTGAGGCACAATTTGCCGGTTAGCGGATCGCGCCAGGCCCTACGCGCCTCACGGCCGGCTTCCTCCAGAACCACCCACTCGATCTCCGGGCTCAGCCCGAAAATCTGCTGGGTTAGGACTCGGAACGAGTGCTTCCCTTGGACGCCCTCACTCATGACGGTCTCCATCTCGCCGTGCGCCAGGTGCGTTGAGCGATTGGACGAGATACGACGTGTATACGCCGGAGCCGATCAGGCGGACACCTTGCGAGGCTAAACGACTCAGCAGCGTGCGGCCCGCCGGGTCCACTATCGTGACGTCCCGTAGGAACAGCTCGACAGGTCTTCCATTTGATTTTGCTTGATTGCAGCAAGTCTCAACAATGGCGATCGTGTCGCCTGAGAGTTGTCCGTCAACAGTGACGGTAGTGCGCGAAGGTTCGTCAGCTCTTGTTACCCGGATCATTGATCCTCACTTCCCGGTACACTCAGGTGCACTCCGCCATCCAATCCGTTGAGTGCATCGTCTCGGGATGGGATGCGCTTGGGTTGAGCACATCGTGCTGTGTTTTCTTCGCTAAGGGTGGCTGTTCCATGTATGCGGGGCTTCTCCGGCGGACCGGATATTCGGCAATTGCTCAGGCGCTTGCCGATTTCGGCGGTATTGGCAGGGGACGTAAGCCGGCTCGGCCAGCGAATCGATCATCGATACAGGCGTGCGATGTTGTATTTGCGCATGCGCGATTGTAACGTCGTCCGCTTCAGCCCCAGCCGGGTCGCTGCGCCGTCTGGCCCTCCGACTGTTCCGCCTGCTTCCTTCAACGCCTTCAGTATCCGCGCACGCTCTAACGCCTCAGAGATGCTTTCGGAACGGCCATTCCGCGCCAACGGAGCGGCCCTGTCTGCAAACTCAGGCATGGCAAGGCGAAGTTCCGGCCCGTTCGTCAAAATTAGCGATCTCTCAATAACGTTCTGTAATTCGCGAACATTGCCTGGCCAATCGTAGTTCGTCAATGTTTCCAACGCACGCGTCGGAATGGTTTCGACTTGCCGGCCCATGCGCTGGGCGTGTTTTTGGACGAAGTAGCGAGTGAGTAGGGGGATGTCTTCCCGACGCTCGCGCAACGGAGGAATGTTGAGCGGAAATACGTGCAAGCGATAGTACAGGTCGGCCCGGAATCTGTTCTCATCCACCATCGCCTTCAAGTCCCGATTCGTAGCCGCGACGAAGCGAACGTCTGTGCGGATCGTGCGATTGCCGCCGATGCGCTCGAACTCCTGATCCTGGATAGCGCGGAGCAGTTTCGGCTGAAGTTCGATCGGCAGCTCGCCGATCTCGTCCAGGAACAGCGTTCCCTGGTGCGCCAGTTCGAATCGTCCGATCTTCTGCGCCACGGCTCCCGTGAACGAGCCTCTTTCGTGACCGAAAAGCTCGCTCTCGAGCAGGCTGGCGGGAATCGCCGCGCAGTTCACTTTCACGAAACTGCCCCTGCTGCGTCCGCTTAACTCGTGAACGGCGCGGGCGACAAGTTCTTTTCCCGTGCCTGTTTCGCCCAGGATGAGCACGGTCGCATCAGTCGGCGCCACAGTCTGGATCCCCTTCAACACCGATTGAAATGCGGGCCCTTGGCCAATCATGTTGCCGAAGTTATGGTCCAGACGAATTTCGTCTTCCAGGTAGAGCTTTTCGGTCGCCAGGCGCTCCTTGAGTTCTGCCAATTCCCGGTAGGTAAGTGCATTCTCCACGGCGATGGCGATCTGGTTGGCGACCTGCACCAGGAACTCGATGTCTTCATCCGGCCAGACCTCATCGGTGGTTCTGCCAAGTAACACGGTGCCCAGGGCGCCGTTGCTCGTGACCAGCGGAATGGAGCAGGCGGACTTGCAGCCCAGATCTACGAACCGGTGGACCTGCGGGGCGGGGTAGCGGTCCAGATCGACAGCGCGTATGATTAGCGGCTTGCCGGTCGCAAGCACCTCCGCGGCGGGCGTGCCCTCAAGAGCTATATGCTCCTGTTGTTTGTCAAAGAGCTGAGCCCCAGTGAAATGAAGACTGACTATCTCCATGCTGCCGATATCGTCAAGCAGCGTCAGCATCGAGAAATCGTGCCGGATGACTCTCGAAAGCTGCTGCGATATCGCTGCGAACAGCTCATCGGAACCTAATTTGGATACCAGCGCATTGGTGATGTCGAACAAGGTTCTTAGCCGGTCTCGCTCCTTGACTGCTTCTTTCCTGGCCAGGAAGGACTCGACGGCGACGGCAAACTCTATGGCAACGCGCTCGAGGAAGGCCAGTTCGGCCGGATTCGGCTCATACGGCCCGGCACAGCCGAAGCCGAACGCGCCCAGCCGGTCATCACCTGCCGTGAGCGGGACGACGGTGATCGCGTTGACGCCGGCCGAGCGGGCGCCGGCCGCGAACTCCGGCCAGCGGCTCTCGGTATCGAAAGACCGGATCACCAGGGGCCGCTGATGGATCCATACCCAACCAGAGGGATCCTGATCCACAGGCAATCCCAGGCGCGTGACCGTCCTTCCGGGCTCACGCAGAAAATATCCTTGCATCCGGTTTCCCTTGGGATCGTGCAGACTCAGGCCGACGGTTTCGAACCCCACGATCTGGCCAACCGATTCCGCAACACCCGAAAGCAGGCTCTCTATATCGCTACGGCCCGCGATGGAACGCGAGAGCGCGACGACGGCCTCATAAATTTCCGTAAGGGAGGCCCCCACAGCCGGGATCATAAGTCAGTTAGTCTCCAAGACCGTAGTGGCAACACAAACGCCAGCTGAAGGTGGCTGCGTGTCAAGGACTTAGACGCGTATGCCGAATTGCGGCGGGCACGTGCCGACGTCATCTGCCGAGAGGAATCGGCACTCTACCAGCTCAAGATCTCCAAGGTGATTTGCTTCGGAGGAAAGCGGGCTCCCTTTCGATCAACGACAAGATCCAGCAGAAACCGATCATTACTATAAAAAACCAGATAAGCAACATTTGCGAGTCCTTTTATCTCACTGTGGATTAGTGCAACTTGGAGACCCGGCGGAAGTGGTTTGTTTGGCTCACGGAAGGCCTTGCCGCCACGTCCTTTGCCGGGCAAGTGCCGAATTTGAGCTTACCTGAGGGCGCGATGAAATGAAAAGCGCCAGTCGGTGGACTGGCGCCAGGAGGTGGGCTGCTGTTGCTTACGTTGTCAAAGAGAAACTTCACCGGCGATCCGGGCCGAATCGGCTGCTACCCTCTATCGAATAATGTCTGCACGTTTCGTCGAGATCGCCGCATGCCCTTTACGCGCGAGATCCCAAATCCAAGAAGAAGAAGTCCGCTAAGTACTGATACTGAAAAACCCACGTTGTACCTCTTTCGAAATCACTCTATGCCTGCATGATTTCGCAAAGAGCAATGCACCTGCGGTACCGAAGTCGCAGTACCCGGGTAGCGGGCCTCTCTGCATCGAGATATAGACGGATGCCCGTGCCGCGCGGGTGTCGTCTGCTGACTGGCAAAGCAAATGCCCACTGAACCGCGGAGTCAGACTGAATGGCGTCCCATGACAGTTTCGCGCTTGAGACCGTTCCCAAAGCTGGAATCAACTGCGGAGTTAAGGAAAACTCAGAGAGTGAGTCCGATCTTGTCCGATCGCAAACTGACACCCGCTCGCGATTCGTGAACCTGATGGCGGCTCTATTCGTCTGTGCGTTGCTCGCTCAGGGTGAGACGAAAGCAGAGCAGGCGGACCCGTTGGAGTTGGCGGTCATCGTTTTGGATGAAGCGCAGTTGCCCGTGCCGGGGGCTAGCATTGAGATCAAACTGAGGGATCAGTTGATTTTCACCGCATCCACAGATGAGACTGGCCATACGAAATTCGCGGGTAAGTCGGGGCAGTACAATATCACTGCCGCCAAAAAGGGCTTCGAGACCGCAGTCCTGACTGGCTTTGAATGGAACGGAACCGGCGAACCTCTGCTCCTCGTTCTAAAGCCGGCGGCGAACAGACAAACGATCGAAGTCCACGAGACAGCATCTCCGGCCGAAGTGAGCATGCAGCCTTCAGCCGCCCTGGCGGGAGCTTTGGCCAAGAAACTCCCCAGCCGGCCATCGACGGTGAGCGACGCGCTGCCCCTCATCCCCGGAGTCGCCAGGCAACCCAGTGGACAACTACAGCTCTCCGGAAGCGGCGAGCACCGCAGTACGATGATGGTCAATTCCGCGGACGTAACCGATCCCGCTACCGGAGGGTTCGGCCTAACGGTCCCGATAGACAGCGTCGAGAGCATCAATTTCTATCAGGCGTCTTTCCTGGCCGAATACGGCCGTTACAGCGCCGGTCTGGTATCGGTCGAGACCCGCCGTGGCGCAGAGGAGTGGAAATGGGAATTGAACGACCCGCTGCCCGAATTCTACATGCGCAGTTGGAAGATGCGTGGCCTGCGCACCGCGACGCCGCGGCTGAACTTCGAGGGGCCGATTATCCCAGGAAAGCTATATATTTCGGAGGGCTTCGAATACGAGGTGCGAAAGACGCATGTGTTCACGCTGCCATTTCCCTGGAATCAAAAGAAGGAAGCGGGGTTGAACTCCTTCAGTCAGGTCGATTGGATCAGTTCCACCAGAAATCTGGTTACAGCCACAATCCACGCGGCTCCGCAGCGGCTGGGCTTCGTCAACTTAAATTACTTCAATCCTGAGCCGACGACCCCCGACGCAAGCACCCATGAGTACGCGGGCGTCATCTCCGACAAATGGAACATCTTTCAGGGCATTTGGGAGAACACGGTTTCCCTAACCAGGTTCGACGCCGCGGTTTGGCCCAAAGGAGGGCTGAATTTCGTCATCCAGCCTCAAGTCGATTCAGGCAACTACTTCGCGCAGCAGAATCGCGACGCCCGGCGGTATGCATGGTCGTCGTCATTCACGTTCCAGCAATGGAATCACTGGGGCAGCCATAACTTCAAGGCCGGAACCTATGCGGCCAGAGGCACGGACCACGGCCAGATGATCGAGCATCCCATTGAAATTCGGGACGCGAACGAGCATCTGGTCGAGAAGATCGCGTTTACCGGCGGCGCTCCTTATCGAAACCGCGACACGGAACTCGCTGCCTTCGGCCAGGATCATTGGGTACTCGATCCCCGCCTTTCCATTGACCTGGGTTTGCGGCTCGAACACCAGGCGATCTCCGAATCGTTGCGGATGGCGCCGCGCGCGGGCGTCGCATGGAATCCGTTTCTGCACACGGGCACGGTGGTTCGCGCAGGCGTGGGCGTCTTCTATGATCGAGTTCCCCTGGGCGTCTATTCCTTTTCTCAATATCCGCAACGCATCGTCACTTTCTATGCCAACGGAGCCGCTACAGGCGCGCCAATCACGTATGTCAATGGGTTGGGCGAAGTGGTCTCGCACCGCCGATTCGTATTCAACCATGATGTGCCCGGGAACTTCTCTCCCCGAAGTACGACGGGTAGTGTCTATGTAGAACAGCCGGTCACCAGAATCCTGCTTGTGCGGGCGGGTTATCTGCGCAGCGTCTCCAACGGCCTGGTGATTCTCGATTCGACCGCGCCCAATCCCACGACGCGAATGGCCGAGACCCTCCTTTCAGGAAACGGGACCGGCCGTTATCGGCAATTCGACGTCACGGCGCGACTCAGGTCCAGCCACAAACGCGAGCTGTTCTTTTCCTTCGTCCGCAGCCGTGCGACCGGCGACCTGAACGACTTCGCCGGATACATCGGCAGCTTTCCGAACGCGATCATTCACTCCAACCAGGTCGCCACACTGCCCACGGATCTTCCGAACCGGTTCGTCGCCTGGGGATCGCTCCAACTCCCACATCGTTTCGGCCTGGCGCCGGTTTTCGAGTACCGCAACGGCTTTCCATATTCACTGTTGAATGAGCACCAACACTACGTGGGGACTCCGAACTCGCATCGGTTCCCAAATTTCCTTTCAGCCGATGCGCGCCTCTGGCGTGATTTCAAGGTCAATTCCAAATACTCGGTACGATGGGCCGTCAGCGGCTTCAACCTGACAAACCATTTCAATCCCGAAGCGACGCACTGGAACACCGCCGATCCAGCCGCGGGCCTGTTCTTCGGAGCGCACCATCGCCGGTTTACGGTCGACTTCGATGTGCTCTTTTGAGATTACCAGCCGGACTTCGATGTCCGCGCAAGGTGCTGAGCACAATAAGATGCGTGGCATCGGTCGAGTTGGCCACCGGCAAGGTCCGGCCGACAGCGCTACTTCCCAACTCTACGCTGCTTGAGTTAGATACTTGGGCTTAGCAGCGGTGGTGACGCTTTCGACCTTGGAAACTGGCACTTGCTCGTGTTGGCCCGTGTGTGCGTCCGCATCCTCCGGGTACCAGGCCCACTCCGTGGGGTACTCTCGGTCTACTCGCCGTGCCGTCTGCTTCGTATATTCCGGTGCCATACATTTCTCCAAGCCGGCTAACCTGCGTCTCTCGCTGCCGCGAGAGCGAATGGCCGTCGCTGTCGTTTCTTCAATTCCTCCTCGGCGCGATACCACTCCTCTTATGTGGACCGGCCGCTAGTTGACCGCAGCATACTGCTGCCCTCCGTCTGCTGGCTTGGTCAGCTTGGAACTCGGGACCGCGCGTTCCAGTTCGCGTTCCCGGGAGTCCCAAGCCATCGACACTACTCGCCGGACTTCCTCGGGCTCGAATGGCGTCATCAGCAGATCATAGCCGCCAAGATTCAACACCTCCGCCCAAAGAGCCTCATCTGCCAGCCGGTCGGCTACAATCAACTGCGGCGGAATCGACATCCCTTGGATTCCCTGCAATAAGTCTTTCCAGCCGTGGCCATCTTGATATCGACGAGAGCAGATCACGATGCCAAAAGGCGAGGCTCGTAACGCGGCCTCAGTTTCCGGAAAAGCCCCAGCGAACTGCAGGCGCCAATCTTCTCCATACAGGATCCTTTGAAGGGCAGCTACTTCTTCTCGCGAGTCGAGTGCTACCAGCACTTTTCGTCGATCGGTATGCAGTTCCATGCGCGATCACCCTTGCCGATCCAGTCTCCGGACGAGGCACGCAGCTTGAGGTTCTCGCTGGCGCCTGCGGCCAGTCTGGGCTGGATCGTATGTTAGGCTCCTCGGTGGAGCGACTGCATCGCGCGGCTTGCTATAGCGGCCGCGGAATAGCGTTACCTTGACGTTGCCTCCGAGAACTTTCCGACGGCAATGTCATCGCTAAATGTAGATAGCTCGCTACTATGTTAACTAAATTTAATCAGATCTGGTTCTAGCAAAACTACTAGTTCCGAACCGTGGAACTATTGATAAACTCCACGCACCTGAACGTTCGTGGTTACCAACTGATCATGCGATACCATTCTTGATCGCGTACTGTACCAGGTCGGCGACCGTCCGTACACCGAGCGCCTTTAGAATGCGGTACTTGTGGAACTCGACGGTCCTCAGAGACACATCCAGCATCGCAGCGATTTCTTTGCTGGTCCGTCCTTCGGCGATCAGTTGCAGCACCTCCCGCTGCCGGCGTGTAATGGCCGGTTCGAGCTCATCTCGCTGGAGTTGCGCCTTAACAACGTCTCTGTTGACCGATGATGTCACGTACGTCCGCCCGGCCAGCACTTCCCGAATCGCCTCTCGGATTTCGGCAATCCCTGAGCCTTTCAAAACGTATGCCGACCGGCCGCCTGCCAGGGCTTCGACTACATACGCCGCATCTGCATGCATCGTAAAAAAGACAATCTTCACGTTGGCGTTGGCCTTGCGGATCTTCCGGGCGGCATCAATCCCATTCAGCAACGGCATCGAAATGTCGGTGATGATGATATCGGGCTGAAGCGTCCCGGCAGCAATGACCAACGCCTCGCCGTTCGCAACTGCTCCGACGATCTCGAAGTCTGGTTCGAGTACCCGGCGCAGCCCTTCGATTACGATGGCGTGATCGTCAGCCAGGAGCACCCGGGGATAACTCATGTAAGAGACTCAGCAAACAAACTGCCGAAGAGTTTAACTCCGAGACCCGTGAGACGTTCAGCTCGGATGGGTGCCGGTAAGCGACTGTAGACACGTAGTGCCGAAGTTCGGCAATTGCCATCGGCATAGGTCAATGTTGCGCTGGCGGCGGCTCGGGCACGCTAAAGATCCGGTGGATAATACCCGTGCCGCCACGACACATGCATGGCGGCGCGCTCCTTCGCAGGCGCCAACTGCACCAGAATGCGGCGATAGCCACTAATCGTAGATCCATGAGGCACGTACCCGAGAACATACTCGTTACGCAACTCCCTGCTGAGTTTTTCGACGGTCTCGGTCAGGTCGGCCATGTTGCGCACCCAATACGCCCTTCCGCCGCTATCGTTCGCCAGTTTTCTAAGCAGGTCAGGCCGCGTGAACAGCCCGATAGCGTACACCCGAACATCGGATTCCTGAACCAGGCTGCGAACTTGCGAATCCGTATAACGACTGTTATTGTCGGCCCCGTCGGTCAGCACAAACAACGCTTTGCGCCCATTCTTCGCCCGCTTCATGGCTTGAACGCCGACATAAACGGCGTCGTTCAAAGCCGTCCAGCCCTCGGCGTGAAGCGAGGAAAGTCCAGCGGTGATTTTCTCGGGACGTTCGGTGAACGGTGTAATCAGATTCGGGCTGCTGCTGAATTGCATCATCATATACTCGTCGCCTGGCATACCGTTCATCAGGAACCGTTGGATGGCCGCGATCGAGGGCTCCATCCGATTCGCCATGCTTCTGCTGGTATCGACGATAAACCCCACGGAGACGGGCCCGTCCTCTTTTTGAAAAGTAAGCACATCCTGCTCAACATTGTTCTCGTAGAGCTTGAAACAGCTCTTGGAAAGGTCGGTTACCGGGTAGTCCTTTGCGTCCACTACCGTTACAGGGACAATCACTACCCTGACATCAACTTTGATTGGGTGGTGTGACACATTGAGGCTGCGGTATGAAGTGCGCGGTATGATATTGACCGCGCGGTCCTGTGAAAAGAGCGGAGCGAAGACCGATAGCATGCCAAAAACAAACCCGATGCGGCGCACCGCCCGCGGCCATCTGAACGTTCGGCTGGAACTCATACCTGCCTCCAGGAGCTGATTCGATAACCGCAAGCGAAATGCCACTCGCTATTTCTTGAGCTGATCCAATTGCTGCATCCAGACATTGGCCATCTGGACGCCGCGACGATCTCCGCTGGCAAGATACCGCTGCAGGTGATCCCTGGCCGATGCAACATCGCCCTTGGCTACGAGCACCGGCGCCAGCAGCAGAATCGCCTCGGGGAAATCCGCGGAGGCCTTGCGAAGACTCTGCTCCGCCTCGTTTGTAAATTTCTGCTGAACCACGAGCGTGCACCCCAATATGAACGGAGGGCGCGTTCCCACGCGGTCGAAGGTGAGCGCCTGACGGGCTGCGCGTTCGGCATCCTGCCACTTGCCGTCGAGCAACAATCCCAGGGACAGATTCGTATAGGCCATGGGTCTATGCGGACCAATTTTGATCGCCGCGTTGAACTGCTCGATCGCGAACTGAACCTGTTTCGTATTCAGATAATTCGCACCCAGATTGTTCACGGCATCGTAGAATTCCGGATCGATGGAGATAGCCTTCAGCAGATGTTCAGTGGACTTCGAAAGCTCACCCTTCTGTTGCGCCTTCGTCGCTTTCTCGAATTCGCTTATCGCCTTCCTGGGGATCCGGTGTCCGAGATCGCGAACACTGACTACCGACGCCGATGGAGTCGGTGCGGATGTCCGCACCATAGAGGTTCCACGGTCGAGTTGGTCGTCCCAGGTGCGCTGCGCGGTCGAGGGAACGGTGCCGTAGACCTGCGGCATGCTCCTTGGCCAGGAGTCCTCGGCACTGAATTGAGGTCTGCCGTCCCGCTGACCTCCTTGCGCGAGTAACATCGCGACACTACCTGCCAGAAAAGCCGATGATGCGAGTTTCATCCACTGAGCCATACGCTTCCTTTCTGTTGCTGGATGCCAGACATCGTTCCCATAAAGCTCTGAGTAGGATCAGCGGATTTTCGCCGGACGGTAAACCGCCGCAAGCAAGAGGTTCTATGAACATATTTGCTCCGGCGGTTTCCCTTCCTGCTATGTGACGTTCGCCAACCGCTGTTGCCACCCGGAAATGCAAATCGTTCGCCAGTGGATAAAGATCGAGCATGCAATAGGTTGCATGAGCGAGGAAGCAAGCGGAATGTCGAAACTTGTCGTGCGCCTTAAACACTTGACGAGCTTTCGACAGTGTCGCAAGGTGGTGGTAGCGTCTGCGCATCGCCGGCACTCACTCGGGCTTGGCGCCGGCGCTGCAAAATCGCTGTCCACCCAGCGGAAAACGCTTTGGTCACACGCTTGCTCAGCATCCGTCGCAAATGACACAGCAAATGAATGAAGACGAATTGATCGCGCAGGTCCGGAGCGGAGAGGTCAGCTCGTACGAGGTCCTGGCGACCCGATACCATCGCTCGCTGTATCGTATCGCCTGGCGATTGCTCCGGAACGAAGCCGATGCAGAAGACGCCGTTCAAGGCGCGCACTTACTCGCGCTCAGGCATATCGATCAGTATCGCGGATCCGGATACTTTCGTTGGATGTATTCGATTGTTGTGAACGAAGCTCACACGCTGATGCGGCGCAAAGGGACTCGTCTTGTCCACATCGGCGATACCTATCCGGAGTGGGCTTGCTCGCCAGGCCGCAGCCCGGAACAGCAGGCGGTCGATCACGATCTTGAAGACACGCTGGAGCGGGCTGTACGAAAGCTGCCCGCCGAGTTTCGTCCCGTATTCCACCTCTGTGAAGTCGAAGAACTGACGGCCCTCGAAACCGGAGAGAGGCTTGGGCTGAGCGGCGCATGCGTGAAAACGCGCCTTTTTCGGGCTAAACATATACTGCGCAGGCGCCTCAAACCACTACTCAAGGGAGCCGCGTGCGAGCGGCATCGCTTGGCCGCTTAAGACGCCGGCTCTCGGATGAGTTCGCAAGGCTGTGAGTGAGGTTGCTCGCGATGATGATGCTGGTCAACATGCCAGGCCCGGGCAAGAACCGACTCCTTTCCTCGGACCTCTTCTTCCTGGCCGTTACTTTGATTCCATGGATCGTGATGATATGGCTCCTATGGCCGCGGCGCCGTTGAGGCGGCAATCGTCAATTGCTGACATTCGGCAAGTGACTCGACAAGTGTATGCTCGCCGTTCCGGTGATGTTGAAAAGTCAGTACTTGCCGAAGGTAACGAAACTGCACGCTGTTTACGTGCTGGGCGGGAGGCCTGCGAACTGTGGTTCCTCGGCAGTTTTGCAACACCTGTGCGCCGGCGACTCTGGCGCTAATCGCTTCGGCACTCTGTGCGGCCGGGCCGCTGGCGCCGGCGGCAGCGCTCGATCGGTATCTGGCAAGAGGAACTCATGAGCAGGACCAATGCTTCCAGTGGGAGTATGTGGTTCAGATTGACGCCTCGGTACCTCTCCTCAAAAAGAGCGGGAGCATGACGGGATTCAAGCGACTGATCCAACCCGGCCAGGCGGTATACCGCGGCCTCCGGTTCACCGGAGACAACCTCGTCAAGACGCAGGTGATTGCGCGGTTTCTAGCGCATGAGACCAATACGCCGGACCAGGCCGAAAACGTCAGTGTCACGCGTTTGAACTATAGATTCGAATTCGAAAAAGTCGCCGACTATAACGGGCAAATGGCATATGTCTTCCAGTTGACGCCTCGCCGTAAGCGCGCAGGGTTATTCCGCGGCGAGTTGTGGCTGCATGCCGAGACAGCGATTCCGCTTCGTTTGTGGGGCGATTTCGTGAAGTCACCTTCGATATTCGTGCGCAGCTTCCGATTTGTGGAGGACTATCAAACGATTCATGCGTGCAACGAACCGCTGCGGTCCTTATTGACGGCGCGGACGCGGATCGCCGGCAGCGTCGAGATGACGGTATGGCAGCACCCAGCCTCGGACGACGCGGAGGCGGCCACAACGAATGCAGTTCCACATCCATGATGGAGGTCCCTTCGGGACAATGAACACTACGATAGAGAACGACGTCACCAAACCAGAGAGTCACAGAATCGCGATCCACGAGCTGCCCGTCCTCGGCGCAGGCGGGCCCGTCAAACGTCCATCCCCTGCTCTGCGGCTGCCGGATCCTCCGTTTCCCAGGCATCCGGAAAAATGC
>Ga0070741_10011170_pt1 | contig 16652 bp, 15 predicted proteins | sample Coa_R1_4_FD_66440 | JGI IMG/M metagenome (GOLD analysis project Ga0070741, IMG submission 66440) | Surface soil microbial communities from Centralia Pennsylvania, which are recovering from an underground coalmine fire - Coalmine... | ecosystem: Environmental > Terrestrial > Soil > Unclassified ...
GGCTTCGATGCCCAGACGCTGCGCGCGCTGCACGAAAAGCTCGTCCCGCTCGTTACCGACAAGAAGCCGATCGCCGAGAAGGTGCCCGACGAGGCGAACACGACATGGGTGAGACCGAAGCTCGTCGCCGAGGTCAAGTTCACCGAATGGACGAAAGGCGGGGAGATGCGCCACCCCGTGTTCTTGGGGCTCAGGACCGACAAGAAGCCGGCCGACGTTATCCGCGAGCTGCCGAAGCACATCGAGCGGCGGAAATGAGCGCTTGACGCATGTCAAGGCACGGCGAAGTGCCGAGGTTACGCTCGCCGCTTAGGTTTCCAGGAGGAATCGCCATGGCAACAGGCCTCGATGTCTTCGACAAGACGGTGCAAGAGTCGAACCTCTGGCTCAAGGACATCATGGATCGGCTCAATACCAACGACCGCCATCACGCCTATTCGATCCTGCGCGCGGTGCTGCATGGACTGCGCGACCGTATCGGCCCGGAAAGCGCCGCCCATCTCGGCGCGCAACTGCCGATGCTGCTGCGCGGGGTGTTTTACGAAGGCTGGGACCCGACGGGCAAGCCGACCAAGGAGCGGCACGAATTGGAGTTCCTCGTGCATATCGGGCGCGAGTTGCCGCGCTCCGACACGATCGAGGTGGAGGAGGGCGTGCGGGCGGTGTTCGACGTGTTGTCGAAGCACATCGATCGCGGCGAGGCGGTGAAGATCGCGTCGATGTTTCCGCTCGAGATGCGCAAGCTCTGGCCGGGCTTCGTCCAGAGCGAGGTGCGCGGCAGGCAGCGGGGCGCCGCTTAGCGGCTAGCGGCGTGCGCGGTTTATAAAGGTCTTGAACTGCTCGAGGTCGTAGAACTCGGAGAGCTTCACCGGCCATCCGTCCTCGAGCAGCCATACGTGCTGCTTTCGGGTATCGAGCCATACGCCGGACGCGCGATGCTTGCAGCGCGTGTGGACCTCGACGATAGCCTGCGCGTCGCGCACGATCATTCTGCCCGGCTCCAGATATTGCGTGTCGAAGCCGTCGAAGATCTCGGCCAGTCGCATGAGCGAAGCGCGCTTTCCGAGACGCTCTCCGCCCACCGAGAGGGTTTCCGGCGGAATGTTCAACAAATGCGAAAAGTCGTCCGGCAGGTACGTGCCCATCAAGTCGAGGTCGTGGGCGCGCCAGGCATCGTAGAAGTCGGTCAGCAGGGCCTCGGAAGATTTTGCCATGGCGTTGTGCCAAGTCGGTGAGACCCCATGCTAACTCCAAGCGATGCAAGGACGCGTTAACGGCTTTTATCCTTAAGCCCTGGCCGGCCGCCTAAAGCGGCTGCTCATCGCGGCCGGATGAGGCCCATGAAGGCGCATCCTCGACAGTGCTCTAGCGCCGGGTTGCGGCCGCCATGAAAGATTTAAATTGGTCGAGGTCGTAATGCTCGAACAACTTCACCGGCCAGCCATCCTCCAAGGTCCAAAGGTCTGTCTTGGTCATATCAAGCACCGCGCCGCTCGCACGGTGCCGGCATTGCTTTCGCACCTGCACGGCGGCACTGCGCGCATTGACGCTCAAGTGACTGGTGTCGAGGCACTGCATATCGAACTGATCGAAGATCAGTTCAAACCGTTCGAGCACTGCACTCTTGCCGTGACGCGCCTCGCCAAGCGCGTGCATTTCAAGGGGAACGTTTATGAAATGGGAGAAATCGTCGGGTAGATAGGTCGCGAGCAAATCCAGATTTTGCGCCCGCCAGGCATCATAAATGTCGGTCAAAATTCCTTGCACTGAGTTCGACATTAAACCCCCGTCTTCTTGGTCTTGGCCGCACCATGCGGCTTGATTCCCGTCGGAGGTCTAACGGCCGAGTGAACCATCGGCAGCGCGACAATGCGCCAGGGTTATCGGCTCTTGCCTTTGTAGGCGCGGGTGCCCGGCTTGCCGGCCTTCGAGCGCGGGCGCGATTTCTTCAGGGCGGCGAGCGGCATCTCGCGATTGTGCGGGCCCATCTCGTCGAGCGAGGGCTTATGCGGCCGAGAGACGTCCGTCTCGGCGGCGGCGCGCTCGAGATCAGCCTGCCGCGCCAGAGGATCGTTGGCGATGGCGAGCTCCATCTGCCGTAGGCGCTTGACCTCGTCTCTGAGCCTCGCCGCCTCCTCGAATTCGAGGTCGGCCGCTGCCGCGCGCATGCGCTTCTCCATGTCGGCGATGACGGCCTCGATGTTGTGGCCGACCAGCGCCTGATCCTCCTCGCCGAAGCCCGCGCCGGCATCGACCAGGACGTGGTCGCGCTCGTAGACGCTGGCGAGAATGTCGCCGATATTCTTCTTCACGCTCTCCGGCGTGATGCCGTTCGCCGCATTCCACGCCACCTGCTTCTCGCGGCGGCGGTTGGTCTCGGCCATGGCCCGCTCCATCGAGCCGGTCATGCCGTCGGCATAGAGGATCACGCGGCCGTCGACGTTGCGCGCGGCGCGGCCGATGGTCTGGATCAGCGACGTCTCGGAACGGAGAAAGCCCTCCTTGTCGGCATCGAGGATGGCGACCAGCGCGCATTCGGGAATGTCGAGACCTTCGCGGAGCAGGTTGATCCCGACCAGCACGTCGAACGCGCCGAGGCGCAAGTCGCGGATGATCTCGATGCGCTCCAGCGTCTCGACATCGGAATGCATGTAGCGCACGCGGATGCCCTGCTCGTGCATGTACTCGGTGAGGTCCTCGGCCATGCGCTTGGTGAGCGTGGTGACGAGCACGCGGTAGCCTTTCGCCACCACCTTGCGCGCCTCGTCGATCAGGTCGTCGACTTGGGTCGAGGCCGGGCGCACGATCACTTCCGGATCGACCAGCCCGGTCGGGCGGATGACCTGCTCGGCGAATACGCCGCCGGTCTGCTCGAGCTCCCAGCCGCCGGGCGTCGCCGAGACGTAGATCGTCTGCGGCCGCATCGCGTCCCACTCCTCGAACCTGAGCGGGCGGTTGTCCATGCAGGAGGGGAGGCGGAAGCCGTATTCGGCGAGCGTAGATTTGCGGCGGTAGTCGCCGCGGAACATGCCGCCGATCTGCGGGATGGTGACGTGGCTCTCGTCGACGAACACGAGCGCATTGTCGGGAAGATACTCGAACAGGGTCGGCGGCGGCTCGCCGGCCTTGCGGCCGGTGAGATAGCGCGAGTAATTCTCGATGCCGGCGCAGGAGCCGGTCGCTTCGATCATCTCGAGGTCGAACAGAGTGCGCTGCTCGAGCCGCTGCGCTTCGAGCAGGCGGCCAGCGCCGTGCAGCTCGTTGAGACGCGCCTTGAGCTCATCTTTGATGCCGCGGATGGCCTGCTTCAGCGTCGGCTTGGGCGTCACGTAATGCGAGTTGGCATAGACCTTGACCATGGCGAACTCGTCGGTCTTGGCCCCGGTCAGGGGATCGAACTCGACGAGGCTCTCGACCGTGTCGCCGAACAGCGAGATGCGCCAGGCGCGGTCCTCCAAGTGGGCCGGCCACAGCTCGATGGTGTCGCCCCGCACGCGGAAAGCGCCGCGCACGAAATTCGCATCGTTGCGCCGGTATTGCAGCGCAACCAGGTCGGCGATGAGCTGGCGCTGCTCGATCCTGTCGCCCCGCTTCAGGCTGAAGGTCATGGCGGTGTAGGTCTCGACCGAGCCGATACCGTAAATGCACGAGACGGACGCCACGATGATCACGTCGTCGCGCTCGATGAGCGCGCGGGTCGCCGCGTGGCGCATGCGGTCGATCTGCTCGTTGATGGAGGAGTCTTTCTCGATATAGGTGTCGGTGCGCGGGATATACGCCTCGGGCTGGTAGTAGTCGTAGTAGGAGACGAAATACTCGACTGCGTTGTCGGGGAAGAAGCTCTTGAACTCGCCGTAGAGCTGGGCGGCGAGCGTCTTGTTGGGGGCGAGCACGAGGGCGGGACGCTGCGTCGCCTCGATGACCTTGGCCATGGTGAAGGTCTTGCCCGAGCCGGTGACCCCTAGCAGCACCTGGTCGCGTTCATGCGCGTTCACCTGCGCCACGAGTTCGGCGATGGCCTGCGGCTGGTCGCCCTTCGGCTCGAGGTCGGAGACGATGCGGAGCGGCACGCCGCCCTCGGTCTTCTCGGGCCGGGGAGGGCGGTGGGGGATGAACTCCGGTGCGCCCGTGCCGGCCACGAGCGGGTGCTCCTGCATCAGCGGCTGCGGCGCCTCGCCGAAGCCGGGCGGACGGCGGTCGGCGCCTTCGGGCAGGTCAGCGCGCGGCAGCGCGGATTCGCCCGTGACGGCACGCGGCTCGGCGCGTGAGCCGAAGGTCCTGGCGATACGATGAGGCATGGGGCGAATATGGCGGCGACGGGGCCGGTTGGCTAGGGCCAAGGCCGGCAGGGGAGCCTCGCCTCGGACGGCCCCGTTGCGCTAGAAGAGGCGGCGGGATACCCGCCGCCAAGGGGCAAGTCCGTGATCTCCGTATTGAACCATCTGCCTGACTGGGTCGTGGCGGTCGCTCTCACGGCTGTGGCCGAGATCTATACGATCGGCCTCATGCTTCTCACGCGCAAGGTGTGGGGACTGGAGCGCCTCAAGCTGAACAACGAGGTGGCCGGGTTCAAATTTGCCGTCGTCGGCGTCTTCTACGGCGTGCTGCTCGCCTTCGTCGTGGTCGCCGTGTGGGAGGAATATCGCGACACCGAAGCCGCGGTTCGCAACGAGGCCAAGGCCGCCGTCGACCTCCATCGCGTGACTGTTGCCCTTCCCTTCGAGGCGGGCACCAAGATCCGGCAGCTTCTCGTCAGCTACACCGACCATGTGCGGCTGTATGAATGGCCGACCATGGCGCGCGGCCAGCCGAGCGAGCACGCGGCAAAGGATCTCGACGAACTGAGCCGGGCGATCTTCGAGCTCCAGCCGCAAGGCTATCAGCAGCTCATGCTTTACCAGGCGGCGCTCAGGCTGCTCGCGGTCATTGCCGACAACCGCAACGAGCGGCTGGACAGCGCCGACGGCTCGATGTCAGGGCTGTTGTGGTTCGTGCTGATCGTCGGCGCGGCCGTTACCCTCGGTTACCCGGCGTTTTTCGGGTCGTCGAATCTCGTGGCGCAGACGCTGATGACGGCGGCCCTCGGGGCCCTTGTCGCCCTGTCGCTTTTGCTGGCAATCGCCTTCGACTATCCCTTTACCGGGGGACTGAAAATCTCGCCCCTGCCGTTCGAGCAGGCGCTCGACCAGATGCCGCTCGATATCCCCTCCCATTAGCGTCGAAAACGTCCTCTCGCCGGTCTGCTTGCCGCGCTTTTCCGCGTTGATTGCTGCTCTTGATCTTGCGCTTGGCACGATCTTTTCCGGTCCGAGGGCGATCTCTACCGCGTTCGATGGGCCGGGGCGGGACGATTCTGCCGGTCGCGCCGCCACTTTCTGTCGCGATCTGCGCTCCGATCTGCGTATAATGCGAAAAAAGCATTGACTCGCCATGTGGGACGGCAAGCCTGGACCAAGTGGAAGCGTTGATTCGCGCATGTACGCGTCCGTTTGAGCGGTCGGCAATGGAGCAGAATCGGAGCAGAAGCCATGGCAACGAAGACGAGTGGGAAGAAACGCACAGCTAAAGCCAGCGCGCGGCGGGGCGCGCGGAAGACTGCGCGCACGGTCCGCAAGACGGCGCGCAAGACCGCGCGCACCGTGCGTAAGACGGGCCGGGCGGTAGCCAAGAAGGCGGCTGGCGCCCGCAAGACGGCTGCCAAGAAAACCCGCGCCAAGAAAGCCCCGGCGCGGAAGACGGCCGCGCGCAAGACTGCGGCCAAGAAGCCGGCGGCCCGCAAGGCTCCGGCGCGCAAGCCCGCCGCCGCCAAGGCGCCGGCAGCGAAGCCGGTCGTCGCGGCGCCGAAACCGGCGGTCGCGGTGAAACCCGCGGCGCCAGCGCCCAAACCCGCGGCGCCAGCGCCTCAGCCCGCACCGGCACGGCCGATGACGCCGCCATCGAGCGGTACGACGTCAGGCGGCGCAATGCCGCCCAGGCCAGCGAGCCCGATGGGCGGCTCTCCGGCCCCTTCGAGCGCGCCGAAACCGGCGTCTCCCGGCTCGTCGCCCATGGGCGGCAGCCCGCAGCCTTACCGCCCCTCTTGGGCGCGGGACGACGAGGACGATCTTTAGCCGAGCGCGACGGATGGGCCGGCGGTCGCCGGCCCGTTCGCTGGCGCAATGCGATTTGCCCGCCCCGGGTTAGGACGCTATGTCTCCTGGCTTGCTGTTCCCGCAGGCCTAGGCTGACCGCGCTCTTCTATCCCGCGAAAGGCTCCCATGACGTTCGCCACGCTCGCCGCTCCGGGGCTCTGGCCCCGTCTTGCACCGATTATCCTGCTTAGCTGCTCGAATCTGTTCATGACCTTGGCGTGGTACGGCCATCTCAAGTTCAAGAACGTGCCGCTCGTCACCGTCATCCTGGCGAGCTGGGGCATCGCGTTCGTCGAGTATTGCTTCGCGGTGCCGGGAAACCGGATCGGCAGCGCGGTCTACTCGCCGGCCGAGCTGAAGACGATGCAAGAGGTCATCACCCTGATCGTCTTCGCGCTATTCACCTGGCTTTATTTCGACCAGCCCTTGAGCTGGGCGCAGGCGGCAGGGTTTGGCCTGATCGCGCTCGGAGCCATGCTCGTCTTCCATGGCCAGTCCTGAGCGCCGCTCGATTTCGAAGATGGCCTCCGGAGCGCACGCGGTCCGGAGGCCGAGAGACCTTAGACGCCCCGGAACAGATTGCCGACCGCCAGAACGACGTAGGCGATCACGGCAACCCAGAAGCCATGCTCGGTGATGAAGGGAATTGCCGCGAATTTGCCAATTATGGCCAAGGCCGCCAAGATCAGCGAGATCACGAAGACCGCTGTCGACGGGGGTGATAGATTCATGTCCAGCCCTCCCTCTTTATTGACGAGCGGACTGTAATCGTTTTCTGTGAAAAAGCGAATGACATCGCGGGTCGGGAAGGCCACCCTCAGGGCAAGCGGCGCGGCATAACAAGCTCGAAGGGAAGGAGGCGAGGCGATGCGTCCCATGATGCGGTTGGTGGTTGGGCTTGCGGCTCTCGGCGGGATCATGGCGGCCGTCGCCGTCGGGTTGCCGGCGCACGTCACCGTAACGCGAGCGGTGATCACCAACGCGCCCGAATCGTCCGTGTTTCCCTACCTTGCCAATCTGCATCACTTCCAGGAGTGGTCGCCCTGGGCTGCGCGCGATCCGCAATTGAAGCTCACCTATTCCGGACCCGAGTCGGGCAAGGGCGCGCGGGTTAATTGGGAAAGCCAGGTGCGTTCGATCGGCACGGGCAGCATGGAGATCGTCAACGCCGACCCCAACAAGACGATCGAGCTTGCCGTCAATTTCAACGGTCTTGAGGGCACGAGCCTGTTCGACATCGCGCCGTCGGGCTCCGGCAGCAAGGTCACGTGGAGCTTCGGCTACGATTCCGGGTCGAGCCCGCTCAAGCGATGGAAGGCTCTCGCGCTCGATGGTTTTGTCGGAGCGGAATACCGCACTGGCCTCGACAAGCTGAAGGCCAAGCTCGACGAGGAGCGCCGCCCGGTCACGCCGCCGAGCCTTATGCCGGGCGGGGCGTCGACGCAGAGCGAGCAGCCCTCGGCGGCGCTGCCGCCTGGCGCTGCGACGCCGCCGGGAACTCCGGCAACGACCGGAACGGCCACTCCCGCGACGACGGGATCTGCGACCGGCGCTACGGTCGGGACGTCGGCTCCGACCGCGGGATCGCCGCAGGCTAGCGCCACGGGGACGGTGTCCCAGCCTGCCAACGCCGAGTCCACGGAGGACGCGACCCCGGCGCCGGCCGCGGCTCCTCCGAAGAAGAAGAAGCGCAAGAACCGCTAGAGCTGACGCTCCCCAGGACCGCGTGAGTGAGGCTAAGCGCCTTAGAGCTTCTGCTCGGCGCTCGGGTGGGTGTCTCTTGGCTGATCGACGCCGGTTGCCTCGATGATCAGTCGCAGGGTGCCGGCGATAAGGTCGCGCGACCAGCACGTCACCGGCGATACTTCGCCTCCGGTCGGGGCCGTGCTGTCGCCCTCCGCGAGATGCGGGTCTCCTACGACCTTGCGCCCCGTGACGCGATAGTCGCGGGACGCCCCATCGGCGGTCGTGACGGTGATGCGGTCACCGATGGCGACGTCGCCGAGCTCGAGGCGCGACCGCTCGACGCTCTTACCAGTCCTGGCGGGCGCAGGCGCGATCTCCACCTGTGGGACCGTCTCTTCGTTCACGGCGGCGCTCAGGCCAAGCCTGGGGACGCCGCTATCTTTCGCCGGATGCGTCGCCTCCCACGGCCAGGCTTGCGACGGCTCGCCGGCGAGAGCTTGCTGCCAGGCGCTTTCCTGCAAGGCCGGAGCGAATCCGGCGATTGCGACCGCGGCGAGCGCAACAAGCGCGGCGGCGCCTCCGATCTTCCACCCGAGCTTCGCGCTCGGGCGAAGGAAGAGGAGGAGGAACTGACTCGACCCCCGTTTCGTCATCAGATCCTCCTCCCAGTCCGCCGCGGGGAGGCATAGTCGCGGCGGTGGTAACGCCACATGACCAGCGTCACCGCGCTTAGAATGGTGAGCAGCAGAGCAAGCACGACGAGACGCCGGTTGGCGTCGCTCGCCTTCAGCGCAATCGGGCTCGCGTCCGGCTTGGGTACCACGGTGAGCGGCAAGAGCGGATAAGACTGCGGCGCCTGGATCGTATTGTCGGCGGGCACGGTCGGCGCGACCGTCGTGTCGACATCGGGCTTGGCGTCGGCTGGGGACACGGAGCTGTCCGGCGTTTGCGCCGTATCGGCCGCCGGAGGTGCGGCTTCGGCGCCGCCGTCGAAGCCGTACAGCGCCTCCGACGGCATCGGCGCCATCGATTGATTGAGGCCGCGGCTCGGCGCCATCGCCTTGTACTGGCGCGGCATGGCGGCGGGCGAGCCGAACACTTTGTCATAGACCCAGCCGTCGGGCAGGTTGAGCGGCATGTTCACGCTCGACACGGGCTCGCCGTCGGGACGCGACTTCAACGGGTCGATGGCGACGAGGCTGGTTTGGCTCGACACGAGATGATGCTCGAGCGCGACCGTCTCGATCGCCTTGTCGATGCCCTTGGCGTTCGGGTCGGTATAGGACTTGGCTTCGAGCGCGGCGATCTTGCTCCGCGCCCAGAGCTTGGCGACGCCCAAGCCGTCGATGGCATCCGAAATCCTCAGGGCAGCCGTCCAGGGCTTGCCGTCGAACGTGCCGGAGAAATGCAGCTCGCCATTCATCGAGGAGACCTTGGCGGAGAGCACGACCGGCTCGCCGGCATAGAGGTCGGGGAGGGGATCGGGCCAGGTCTCGACGGCGGTGCCGTCGGGCCAGGAAGCCTTCAAGCCGACCATCACCGGCTTCTCAAGCTTGGCGAAGAGCGTGCTCATGCGCTCGAGGACCTGGTCGCCAGAGCCGATCGCGGTAAACGTGCCGCGGCCAAGCTCGGAGGCGCGTTGCATGAAATAGGTGTTCGGCGCCGAGCCGATGCCGACGGTGAAGAGGCGCGTGCGGCCGATATGGCCGGCGATCTCGGCGAAAAGCTGCGACTCATTGCCCACGGCGCCGTCGGTCAGAAACACGACCTGCCGGAGGCGGCTCGTGTCGGAGGGATAGGCGTCGTTGAGCGCCGCTTTAAGCGCCGGCAGCATCTCGGTGCCGCCCTCGGCGTTGAGACGTGAAACGAAGTTCTTGGCGGTCTCAATGTTCTCCGGCGTGGCGTCGACGGCGCCCTTGAACAGCACGTCCATGGTGTCGTCGAAGCGGATGACATTGAACGTGTCGCCCGGGCGCAGGCGGTCGAGGGCGAGGAGAAGGCTCTGCCGGGCCTGTGCGATCGAAGCGCCGGCCATCGAGCCTGAATTGTCGATCACGAAGATCAGCTCGCGCGGCAACTGCTTCGGCGCGCTGTCGAGCGTGGGCGGCGTCACCATGGCAAGCAGATAGTCCTGGCCATTGACGGTCTCGTGGAACAAGGCCGCCTGCGGAACGGCCGCAGCCTTAGGCTTCCAGACCAACTCGAAATCCTTGTCGGCCGGCACGGTGCCGTCCGCCAAGGCGAGCGTCGCCGTTTCGTCGCCGGTCCGGCTCAGGTTGACCTTGTGGAAGGAGCTGGTGACGTCGCCGAGCACGAAGCCGGCATTGAGCTTCACCGCGATCGACACCGGGTTGATCTTGGGGAACTTGGCGGGATCGAGCACCGGCGAGGTGATGCGGTCGCGGTCGGGAACCGGGTCGTTCGGCGCATGCTTGCCGCCATAGTCCACGACATCGACGTTGCTCGGCGCGGGGTTGTAGCGCGGGGCGACGACGAGCGGGAAGCGGAGCGAGTAGACGCCGCCCTCCTGCTTCACCGTCTCCTGATACTCGATCCGGATCACGATCGATTCGTGCGGGCCGATATTGGCCACGGAGTTGGTGAAGATGTTGGGCCGCTCCTGCTCGACCAGACTCGCTTTCTGACCATTGTCTTTGGCGGCCTGGTAGAGCTGTTGAGCCTCGGAGCGGCCCTTGATCTCTCCCTCAATCACGCGCGAACCAATCTCCATGTGCAGGGCATCGACCGCCGACTGCTCGGGGAGCGGAAAAACGTAGATGCCCTCGAGCCAGCGGTCGGAAGGATTCTCGAAGCGCTGGGTGACGACCACCCGCGCGATCGTGCCGTTGACGGTAATGGCGGCGTCGGTGTTGAGCCGCGGCGCCTCGACCAAGCCTCCGTCCTCTCCGGACTGGAGCAGGAGGGCGCCGGTGTTCATGTCGGCGGGCTGGAGGTAGGCGATTTTGCCCGCATCGGCTTGCGCGCCTTGCGCGCGGGTGAGCATGCCGGGCAGCGTGAAGAAAAGAGCGAGGATCAGTGCAAGGAAAGACAAAGTTACCAGAGGCTCGCGTGAGTGCAGAGCTTGGCGCCGCGTGGTCATCGAGTGGGCCCTCGTTATCGGCACGAAGCAAATCAACCATGCCATTAGGGCGCGGCTTTAACCGGATTGTGGCTTGGCCGCGCGTTTCGCATGGCGGTGTCGCCACAGTCGTGGCGCAATTGGGGTTATGCACAGCAGAAGCCCCTGCGGTTCGGGCCGGGAACCTCGCCTTCCACCCTTCGTTAGACCTTGGAAGCATGCGCCCAAAGCGCAGCCCACCCCCAACCCTGTTGACGACCCGGCCCAAGGAGCCAAATTCCATGACCGCTGCCAAATCTCTGGAGGATCTTTTTGTAAACCTCCTCAAGGACATCTATTTCGCCGAGAAGCAGATCCTGAAGGCGCTCCCCAAGATGGCCAAGAAGGCCGACTCTGACGACCTGCGGCAGGCGTTCGAGCACCACCTCCGGGAAACGGAAGGTCAGGTGGAGCGGCTCGAGCAGGTCTTCGCCCTGTGCGACCTGAAGCCTGTCGCCAAGACCTGCCCAGCGATCAAAGGCATCCTGGAGGAGGGCGAGGAGGACATGAAGGACGCCAAGACTGCCGACGTGCTCGACGCCGGCATGATCGCCGACGCCCAGGCTGTGGAGCATTACGAGATCGCCCGGTACGGGACGCTGATTGCCTGGGCCAGGCAGCTCGGCATGAACGAGGCGGCGCGGCTCCTCCAACAGACGCTCGAGCAGGAATACAACGCCGACAAGACGTTGACCGGGCTCGCCGAGGCGGGCCTCAACCGGCAGGCTGCCTAGTCCAAGCCGACGCTTCTGCTCAAGGATCGCGCAGCGCGGGCCGCTTGGCTCGCGCTGCTTCATTTTGTCGAGGATGCGGGCGCTCAGGCCCTTGCAGGGGGCGTCCCGCCCGCTTAGGTTCGGCGCCGTCTTTGGCCGCCTGAACTTCACGAACATCGGGAGACGATTATGGGACTGGTTGCCCGCACGCTCGAACGGGTTAAGCCCTCGCCGACGCTGGCCATTACGGCCAAAGCGCGCGACATGAAGGCGGCGGGTTTCGACGTCATCGGCCTTGGCGCGGGCGAGCCCGACTTCGATACGCCGGACAACATCAAGCAGGCGGCGATCGAAGCGATCAAGCGCGGCGAGACCAAATATACGGCGGTCGACGGCATCCCCGAGCTCAAGCGTGCGATCTGCGAGAAATTCGAGCGCGAGAACGGGCTGAGCTACAAGCCGTCCGAGATCACCGTCGGCTCCGGCGGCAAGCAGGTATTGTACAATGCGCTGCTCGCGACGCTCGATCCGGGCGACGAGGTGATCGTCCCGTCGCCCTTCTGGGTGAGCTATCCCGACATCGTGCTGCTTTCGGGCGCCGAGCCGGTGATCGTCGAGACCAAGCTCGAGGACGGCTTCAAGCTCAAACCCGAGGCGCTCGAGCGTGCGATCACGCCGCGGACGAAGTGGTTCATCTTCAATTCGCCGTCGAACCCGACGGGCGCGGCCTATACCGAGGCGGAGATCAAGGCGCTCACCGACGTCCTTTTGAAGCACGAGCGCATCTGGGTGCTGTCGGACGACATCTACGAGCATCTCGTCTATGACGGATTCAAGTTCACCACGCCGGCCGCCGTCGAGCCCAAGCTGAAGGCGCGCACGCTCACGCTCAACGGCGTGTCGAAGGCCTATTCCATGACCGGCTGGCGCATCGGCTATGGCGGAGCGCCCGAGCCCTTGATCAAGGCCATCGCCACGCTCCAGTCGCAATCGACGTCGAACCCGTGCTCGATCAGCCAATGGGCAGCGGTCGAGGCGCTCAAAGGGCCGCAGACCTTTCTCAAGGACTGGGTCGCTTCGTTCCAGGAGCGGCGCGACCTCGTGGTGTCCATGCTGAACCAGGCCAAGGGCCTGTCCTGTCCGAAGCCCGAAGGCGCATTCTACGTCTATCCGTCTTGTGCGGGCACGATCGGCAAGACCACCCAGGCCGGGAAGCGGATCGGCAACGACGAGGATTTCGCCACGGCGCTGCTCGAAGAGGAGGGCGTCGCCGTCGTGCACGGCGCCGCGTTCGGGCTCTCGCCCTTCTTCCGCATTTCCTACGCGACCGGGATCGGCGCGCTCGAGGAGGCGTGCCGCCGCATCCAGCGCTTCTGCGCGAGCCTCGCTTAGGGGCCTCGTGACGCCCAACGGAGATCGACATGCAGTTCAGCACGGGCAACCAGATCAAGGGCAAGATCATGGAGATCCGCAAAGGTGCGGTGACTGCCATTGTCTATGTCGCCGTGCCCGGCGACACCACGCTCGAGGTGAGCGTCACCATCCCGGCGCTCGAGACGCTCAAGCTCTACGAGGGCAAGCCCGTGATCTTGATGATCAACCCCGGCGACATCATTATCGGCTGCGAATAGGGTTTGCGCAGCCCTGTGTCCCGAGCGGTTCGATCGATGGACACTAGCGTAGAAGCCGCCCGAACCGGCGCCGAGGATCCTACCTCGCTCTCGCTTCGTCTCCCCGACGGGCGGCGCCTCTCCTATGCCGAGTTCGGTCGGCGCGAAGGGCTGCCGGTGCTTGCAATCCACGGCACGCCCGGCTCGCGCTACATGTTCGGCCTCGCCGATGCCGCCGCGCGCGAGAGGGGCTTGCGGATCATTGCACCCGACCGCCCCGGCTATGGCCACTCGGATTACCGGCGCAATTCCTCGCTCGTCCGCTCGGCCGAGGATTTCGTCGCTTTGGCCGACAAATTGAAGATCGAACGGTTCGCCGTCATCGGCGTCTCGGGCGGCGGGCCGCATGCGATCGCGACCGCTTCGATAATTCCCGATCGTGTAGCCTTGCTTGCCCTCGTGTCGCCGGTCGGTCCCGTCGCCGAATGCCGCAAGCAGGTGCGCATGTCGCGCATGCATCGGCTCATCTTCACCAGGATGGGCCGCTCGCAACCGGCCTGCGCCACGTTCTTCTGGTCGTTGCGCAACGTGGTGAAATGGTCTCCCGGTCTCGCCTACCGGGTGCTGCAGAAGCGGGTCGCACCTTCCGATCGTGCGCTGCTGAGCCGCGCGGAAGTGAAAGCCAATCTCCAGCAGGCAATTCGCGAGGGACTGAGGCCCGGCATCAGGGGCGCGCTCCAGGATTTACGCCTGTTCTGCTCGCCGTGGGGACTGGCGCTTTCGGACATCGAGGTTCCGAGCGTGGTCTGGCAGGGGAGCGACGACACGATCGTGCCGCCGAATGCGTCCTATCATCTTGCGGCACAATTGCCCTACTGCCGGCTCGATGTGATCCAGGAGGCCGGACATTATTGGGGCTTCGGCAATTTCGCGCGGGTGCTCGACACGGTGAGCGCGGCGCTTCGCGGGTAGCGGCTTGCCCGCGTCAATTTGCTCCCCCCGTTGTCATGCCTCTGCGGCGTTGTGGCGCTAGGCGAGTGGGGCCGAAGCACCCTAGATGGGGCTACCGGGCAGACGAGGCTGATTAAGCGAAGTTCTTCCGGCCAAAAACTCGCATGACCGGCAAACCCATCTTCTTCGACCCGACGGGGAAGCGCGGCCGCGCGCTGGCCAGGCTTGCCTGGGCTGTCGGTATGGTTAGCGCATTCGTCATGACGGCGTTCATGGCGACGCTCGTGATCGTGCACAAGCCGGCCGTGGAGTCGAGCGGCGCGGAAGCGCACCCCTCGATTCGCTGCGCCTGGGCGCCAAGCTGCACACCGGCGCATGGGCTGTCGATTACCACCGCCGCCGATCCCGAGGCGCTCAGAAGCGCGGCGCGGCTTGCCGAAGAGCTTCGCGAGCAGGAAAGGAACCTCCATCACCATCCTCAGGCCCAGGCCGTGGAGCGACGGGCGCTGCCCGCCTCGCTCACGCGGCCCGAGGGGCGGCCGATCAGCATCGGCTTCTATGTCGGCTGGGACGACAACAGCTACCCTGAGCTGAAGCGGGCGCTACCGCGCCTCGACTGGGTGGTTCCGGACTGGCTCAGCCTCCAGGGCCCCGACCTTGCGCTCAATGCCGCCGTCGATGATCGCGCGCTCAACTACATCCAGGCAACGAAGCCGAACACGGCGATCCTGCCGATGATCCAGAACGCCGCCAACGGCGAGTGGGACGGTGCGGGATTGGCCAAGATGCTTGCCGACCCGGCCGCGCGCGCCGATCGGATAGCGCAGATCGTCGCCTTTCTCGACAAGTACAAATTCCAGGGCATTACGGTTGACTTCGAGAATGTTCCGGCCGGCGCCCACAAGGACCTCGAGAAGTTCCTGAGCGAGCTCCGCGCGGCCTCCGCCCCGCATGGCTATGCCATCGTCCTCGCGGTTCCGTTCGACGACGAAAGCTGGCCCTACAAGACGTATGCCGACATCGTCGATTTCACGCTCCTCATGGGATACGACCAGCATTCGGACGCCGACGATCCTGGCAGCATCGCCGGCCAGGACTGGTTCGAGGACACGCTCGATAAGCGCATGAAGGTGCTCGATCCGGACCACACCATCGTGGCCATCGGCGCTTACGGCTATGACTGGGTCAAGGGACAAGATGCGGCGAGTCTGACCTTCGAAGAGGCCGTGCTGTCGGCGCGCGATTCAGAGGCTGAGATCGCGTTCGATCCCGGGACCTCGAATCCCCACTTCTCCTTCGTCGAAGACGACGGCAAGCGTCATGACGTCTGGTTCCTCGACGGCGTCACGGCGTTCAACGAAATCCATGCCGCCGACGATTACCGGCCGGCTGGATATGCGGTGTGGCGGCTCGGCTCGGAGGACCCCTCGATCTGGTCGGTCCTCGGTCGCGACTACGGGGAGCCGGCGCCCGAGGGCCTGCGGCGCATCGCCCGCAGCCAGGATATCGATTTCGAAGGCGAAGGCGAGGTCCTGAATGTGGCCGAAGACCCGGTTAGAGGCAAGCGCACATACGAGCTCGACCGCGACACGGGCCAGATCGTCGACGAGAAATACGAGGTGGTGCCCACCCCTTTCGTCATTGAGCGCAAGGGAGCGGTGCCGGGCGAACTTGCGCTCACCTTCGACGATGGTCCGGATCCCGATTGGACGCCCAAGATCCTCGATATCCTGAAAGAGAAGGGCGTGCATGCGAGTTTCTTCATCATCGGGCAGAACGCGGCAGCCTATCCCAGTCTCGTCCAGCGCCTCGTCGCCGAAGGCCACGACGTCGGCAACCACACCTTCACGCACCCGAACCTGGGCGAGCTTTCCGGGGCGCTGGTCAGGTTGGAAATCAATGCCACCGAGCGCCTCTTCGAGGCGCTTACGGGAAGGTCGATGCGGCTGTTCAGGGCGCCGTACATGGGCGACGCCGAGCCGACCACGGCGGATGAGACCGTGCCGATCGAGATTGCCCAGAACATGGGGTACCTGTCGGTCGGGTTGCATGTCGACCCGAACGACTGGCAGCGCCCTACCGCGGATCAGATCGTCGAGCGCGTGATCGCACAAGTGACCGACCCCAATCCGGATATCAAAGGACATGTCATCCTCCTTCATGATTCCGGCGGCGACCGGTCGGCGACGGTCGAAGCGCTACCCCGTCTGATCGATGCGTTGCGGGCCAGAGGCTATCGGTTCGTGCCGGTGTCGGAGCTCGCCGGCATGACTCGCGATCAAGCCATGCCGTTGGTCCCGCCCGAGTCGCTCGGGCGCATGGTCGGGCTGCCGGTGTTCCTCACCTACGGCTGGCTTCTGCACGCCATCACGATGCTGTTCTTCGCCGCCATCTGGCTCGGCGTGCTGCGCCTCATGGTTCTGTGCGGAGCCGCGCTCTGGAA